>Ga0068858_100007600_pt1 | contig 10470 bp, 10 predicted proteins | sample KBSSwiS12_FD_66589 | JGI IMG/M metagenome (GOLD analysis project Ga0068858, IMG submission 66589) | Switchgrass rhizosphere microbial communities from Kellogg Biological Station, Michigan, USA - KBS Switchgrass S1-2 | ecosystem: Host-associated > Plants > Roots > Rhizosphere > Soil ... | reverse complement strand
CTCGCTACGTTCCTGGGCGAGGCTCCCGAGCCGCTGGCAGAGTACGACAGCATTCTCACCGCCATTCGCAACCTGCCGCTGCGCAGCGAGACTGATGCAGCCAGGGTGGCCGAGAGCCAACGCGAAAAGGAAGTTATCAAGCGACGTCTGGCAGCGCTGACCGAGGCGCACCCGTCGGTGCGAGCCTTGCTTGAGGATACGGTAGCGCTGTTCAATGGCATTCCGGGCCAGCCGGAGAGTTTTGATCTGTTAGACACCCTGTTGCAGGCCCAGGTTTATCGTCTCTGTTACTGGCGTGTGGCCTCGGAAGAGATCAATTACCGGCGCTTCTTCGATGTCAACGAACTGGCCGCACTGAGTATGGAAAAACCCGAAGTGTTTACTGCTACCCACGAGTTGATCTTGCGCTTGCTAAGCGAGGGCAAGGTGCACGGGGTACGCATCGATCATCCTGATGGGCTCTACGATCCACAGCAGTATTTCCAGCACCTCCAGCAGCACTATGTCCTCCACATGGCACACCGGCTCCATGAGACCGATACAATGTTCCAGGATCTCTGCGAGGAGCAGATCACCACGCTTGTCGATACCGCGTTAGCTCAGGCCAGCAATACAGCAGAAGCCGTCCTATATCGGCCACTCTACATTGTGGTCGAAAAAATTCTTGGCGCGAACGAAACGCTCCGCGAGGACTGGCAAGTTTATGGTACGAGTGGCTACGACTTCCTCAACGTGCTTAACGGTCTCTTTGTTGATGCGGAGCAGCGCCGCACCTGGACACGTCTCTACCGTGACTGGAGCCAAGACCCGCGTCCTTTTGCCGAAGTCGCCTATGGTGCCAAATACCTCATCATGCAGATGTCGCTCTCCAGTGAAGTGTATATGCTGGCGCATCGCCTCGACCGTCTGGCCCAGCAGCACCGTGGCTCGCGGGATTTGACGTTCAACAGCCTGCGACGGGCGTTGCAGCAAATCATTGCCTGCTTTCCAGTGTATCGCTCCTATATCACCAGTGATGCTTTACACCCGGACGACCGGCGCTCTATCCACCAGGCGGTGTCCCAGGCGCAGCGCCGCAATCCCACTGTGAGCCACGAGCTGTTTGCGTTTGTGCGGGATATGCTGGTGCTGCAATATCAGGCCTCAGCGGGCGCGGACGAGCAGGCAGAGCAGCGTCGTTTTGTCGGCAAGTTTCAGCAGGTGACTGCCCCGGTCATGGCGAAGGGCCTTGAGGATACGGCCCTGTATGTCTACAACCGTCTGCTCTCTTTGAACGAAGTGGGTGGCGATGCGGACCGCTTTGGCGTCTCCCCAGAGGAACTGCACCGCACCTTCCGGGAACGCCAGGCGAAATGGCCCTGGGCCTTCTCAGCCCTGTCGACACACGATACCAAGCGCAGTGAGGATGTCCGGGCACGGCTCAATGTCTTGTCGGAATTCCCGCACGAGTGGCAGGCCTGCCTGCAACGCTGGAGCGACCTCAACGCTCAGTATCGTCGCGACCTCGATGATGCACCGGTCCCCGATGCGAACGAAGAGTACCTGCTCTACCAGACCTTGCTGGGGGCTTGGCCGCTCGAACCCTACTCGCCGGAGGAATACGCTACATTTATCGAGCGCATCCAGGCGTATGTATTAAAGGTCCTGCGTGAAGCCAAGGTGCATACGAGCTGGATTAATCCCAACCCGGCATACGAGGAAGCAGTACAGCAGTATATAGCCCGGGTCCTCGATCCCCAGACGCAGGGGGCATTTCTGGATGATTTTCGCGTATTCCAGCGGTGTCTTAGCCACTATGGCCTGTTCAACTCGCTGGCTCAGACCCTGCTAAAAATCACTGCCCCGGGTGTACCCGATACTTATCAGGGCACAGAACTGTGGGACTTGAGTTTGGTGGACCCTGACAATCGTCGTGCCGTTGACTACAAGCATCGGTATGACATGCTACGAGCGTTGCGGGAACGTCTCGCAGCGGCTGGTGAGGACCGGCGTGCCCTGGTCCAAGAGCTGCTCACCCATAAGGAAGACGGGTGTATCAAGCTCTACGTCACGACACTGGCCCTCAACTGCCGCCGCATGTATCCAGGATTGTTCTCCTCAGAAAGCTACGTCCCAGCGCAAGGCCGCGGGGCCAAGGGTCAGTATGTCTTTGGATTCAGTCGCTGTCAGGGCCATCGTGCGGCGATTGTGGTGGTGCCCAGGCTGATTGGCGGGCTACTCGCAGGAAGTCACGAAGCACCTCTCGGAGAGGCCGTGTGGCAGGATACCCGACTTCTCGTGCCCGGGATTGATTCCTGCTGGCATTGGCGCAACGTATTGACAGGTGAGTCCATAGTCTTCACTGAGGATGAGAGTCAACCTGCGCTGGCGCTGGCAGAACTCCTCGGGCATTGTCCCGTGGCGCTCCTCGTGGCACAGAAGAATTCATGAGTTGCGTAGCGCCCCGATTGCCCCACCAAGGGCAGCAACCAGCGCGCCAACAAGGGCAGCAGGCATCATACCAAAGGAGGCCTGGGCAGTAGTTTGGGTAGTTGCTCCCAGTGCCCCTAGTGTCTCACTCATGAAACTTCCAAGGACTGTCGTGGGCACACACAAGGTGCATAGCATAACCACACCCCACGTGAGCAGACCATGCAGCAGGCCCTCATGGCGGTACGGGGCCTGTGCCACACGGCTGGCTACACCGCTACCAATCAACAGCGCAATGAGGCTGAGGCTCTGCCAGCAGAGCCCTGGTATACCCCTGAGATCAGCCGTGGTGAGCGTTTTAATGTGTGTGGGATCCATGGTGCCTATGCCAGTTCCTACCCCCATAAGCCACTGGTGCAGGTGACCATGGATACTGAGCATGAGCTGGATGAGTAAGGCTACGCTGACCCCTGCGCCTACGGCGGGCCATGAAATGCGTTGTAGCACCGGTGGTACATATGTAGCAATGTACGCTCCCGATTGTCGTACGCTGATCATGCCTTCGTCCTCCTCATGCCGCGTTGCGCCTGTTGACTCTACCAGATTCGCTGCTCAGAGGGGTCTCTCCGGTGCCGTTCCTCTGCCCAGGCCCCCCCTGGCATAGGGGGCCTGGGACTTTCTAAGGAGGAAACACGCATCGTGCTTGTGAACACAATGCACTTCCTTATCTAAGCAAATTCTGTGCCACCCGTATCACACTTCTGTACAGCCTCGCAGGGTGCAACATGGCTGGTGCAGCTTCCTAGCACAAAGCTGTGGTCTCTCTCAAAATGAAGCACACAGGGGAATAGTTGCCTCGATATGAGAGAGTAGGCGCTATTGCCATCTACCGGGTATGACATTTGCACGTAAGACTTGGAGAAGAAGCCCGGCTGCGGTGCCTTAAGATTAGACGTGTAGCACACGGCTGGTGTGCAGTCGGGCAGGGAGGGCCAAGTAGGGAAAAATGCCCATGGCACACAGCAGAAAGGATAAAGAATATGAATTTCATTCTGTGGCTCATCATTGGCGGCATCCTCGGATGGATCGCTAGTCTCATCATGGATACAGACGCGCAGCAGGGGGTATTCCTCAATATTATAGTTGGGGTAATTGGCGCTTTGCTGGCCGGGTTCTTGCTGACGCCGCTGTTTGGCGTTGGCACCATTAACCAGAACAACTTTAGCCTACCGGCGCTCTTTGTGTCGCTGCTTGGAGCGATCGTTCTGCTGGCCATTGTGAATCTCTTTCGCCGTGGCACGGTGCGTTAAGAGCGAGAGAAAGTAAGGGGCAGGGAGTCTGTTTCTTGCCCCTTACGATAGAAGCATGGAGGGCTCAGCTGTCCTATGACAGACAAATGCCCCTTTACTATTGATGTGGCCATAACACGCATCCGTGAAGCCATCCGTCCCTTCCCACAGGCGGCGCTGTTTGCACTGGCTGAGGAAGGGTTCAGCTCACCATTCGAACTGCTCGTTGCCTGTATCATCTCTATCCGCACCCTGGATGCTGTCACTTTATCCTGCGCGCATCGGCTGTTTGACTTAGCGCGCACACCGCTCACCATGAGCCAGCTCACCCCAGAAGCCATTGACACCCCTATTCACGCCTGCACCTTCCATGAGGCCAAAGCACCACAGATACACGCGATTGCATGCCGAGTTGTGACGGACCATGGCGGGGTACTGCCGTGTGACGCCGAGCTCTTGCGCTCGTTCCGCGGTGTCGGTCCCAAATGCGCCAACCTGGTCCTGGGCATTGCATGTCAGCAGCCATCTATTGGAGTTGATATCCATGTCCATCGTGTCACCAACCGGTGGGGCTATGTTGCCGAGCGCACCCCTGAACGTACGATGCTGGCTCTCGAAGCCGTGCTGCCGCAGCAGTACTGGGTGGAGATCAACCGCCTGCTGGTACCGTTTGGCAAGCATATTTGTATGGGGAGCCGACCGCGCTGCTCCACCTGCCCGGTGCTCGACATGTGCCAGCAACGAGGTGTCCAGGAGCATCGTTAGGACCTCCATACTCCAGTCGTTGTAATTTTCCTTGTGGGGTTTTATCATAGAGAAGCTGCGTAACTCTCCCTCACAAGGACGTAACCCATGGCAGACAGGAAGGCTTCGAAAGTTACAGAGATTTTTCCCCCTCGCTCGACACGTATCATTGCTATTGCCAACAACAAAGGCGGGGTAGGGAAGACAACGACGGCCATGAATCTTGCCGGGGCTTTTGTGCTCAAAGAGCACAGAGTACTCGCTATCGATCTGGACCCGCAATGTAACGCATCGATTGCCTTTAATGTGATTGTCGATGCTAACTCGCCTGGAATCCGACATCTCCTTGTGGGGGATCGCTTCAGTCTGGCGCAGTGTCTTTACGATCGTGGCCCATACTGTGATTTTATTCCTGCCGATCCTGACCTCGCTGAACTCCAAACGCAACTGTTGATCGATCCTAAAGGGCGCACGCGATTACGTGAGCACCTGCAGCGCATCATGGGTCAGTATGATTTTGTTTTACTTGATTGTCCGCCAGATATGGGCGTGCTCACCCAAAGTGCTTTGGTAGCAGCGCACGAAGTGATTATCCCTGTCGATGTGGGCTTCTTCAGCGTTGCCGGCCTGGCCCGCATTGTGAGCATTATTGATGATATCCGCAACACGTATAATCCAGAGCTCAAGATTGCTGGAGTGCTAGCAACAAAGTATGATCCGAGAACCACGCTCTCGGAAACCACCGTAAGCGAAATACGGGCGCAGCGTCTCCCTATGTTCGACACAAAGATTCGCATTTCGGTCGATATTATCCGCAGTCAGATGGCCCGCGTACCGGTCAGTATTTATGCCAAAGAGAGTCATGGAGCAGAAGACTACAACGCCCTAGCCGCTGAGATGCTCCCAGGGAAGGTCATTCCGCTTCGGCAACGCAGGAGGAGAACTGCCGAAGGCTAAGAGAAAGGACCCAGCATGGCGGAGTCTAAACAGAAGCAGAAAGACCGCGAAAGACTCGCGCAGCTTCGAGCCGATACGAGCGAGGTCTGGAACAGTCCGCGGGTCGTGAAAGTCTCTGAGCCCACTGCAGTGCCAGTGGGACCGGAAGGAGGGGCAGTTGTCTCAAGCCAGCGCGAACCGCGTAAAACTGGCTGGTGGCTTGCACTGCATCGTGTCAGAGAGTTCGGCTTTACCAGCCTAGATGAAGGGCATTATCTTCTGCTCCCGCCTGAGTTTGATGCGATTCTGGCCCTAGAAACCAAAGCAGTTTCGCAGATTGTGCTCGAGGTATTGCGCCAGACCGTAGGATGGGTTGATCCATCTGGTGACAGAGACGAACGCGGCAATCGTAAGCGTCGCCTGTGGGCCAAGTTAGGGCACAAGCACTTTGAGTTTATCTGCGGTTCATCCTCACAAGCTCATACCGGCCTGAAAAAAGCCCTCAATGAAGGCTACATCCTACGACGTCCCTGCAAAGGCGGCTTCGAATACAGCGTTAAGTGGCGAGAATTCCAGCACAGCACCTCTGATATAGAGGTATCTCTAAAATAGAGGTCCTCTAGAAAAGAGGCACCTCTAAGGTAGAGACCCTCGTTTCTAGAGGACCTCTTATTTGGAGGTCCTCGTATATAGAGGTGCCTCGTTTCTAGGGGTGCTTTTCCGTGCACTACCTCTCCTCTAGAGGGGACCTCTGGAGCAGAGGAAAAACTCACCTCTACTCTAGAGGGGCATACAAATAAAGATCCTAAATAAACATCTCTCCCCTATAGTCCCCTCTCTTACTAGCCAATCTTTGTGGAAAACTTTTTTGTGCTGAAGTAAAAAACCTGAAACCTAAAAATTGCCATTTACGCTTCATTCATCTCAGTAACTAATCACCTCAACATGAGTGAAACGGGAGCGCGGTCCTCACAACAACGATATGGCTCAAACGCTTTACCTTATAGTTCAAACTACTCACGGCTCATGCGTTTTCCTCTTTTCAAAACGCTTCAGACACTTCTCACCAAAAATCAGCCAGAGGAAGGCCGCAAAGACTTTTAGTCCAATAAAAACACGCGGGTGCACTGGGATAAAAACTCCGGTATCGGGGAGATAGGATATAGTCGTGATGCCTACCGTCCACAGAAAAACTCCAACGAGCTCCTCCTCTCGCTTGAGCCACTGTTGGCCGTGCTCATGAAGCCGAGCGAATTTTTCCATCAGGCCCCCCATGGATTCTCCCTGCTTAGACAATGATGTCAGCACCGAAAGCCAACGAACACCCAAAAGCTCACAAACACCAGCTTCATTAGCGGTCCTACGAACAAGCATACCGCCAGAAACCGCCAGAGGGCAGGGAGCAGGTACGCCACTGTAGTGAAAACTCTTGGCGGCCTCTCTCGACGGTCACAGGCTCGTGACGCCTTGATGTCCGCCCTCCAGCAGGCTGCGGTACAAGTCCATCAGACCAAATATCTCCTGGATATCGGTTTTCCACCCCCGCGGGCAGCCGCGGCCTTAGGGTTCGTGGAATTCACGGGGGTGAGTGGCCAAATCGCTCTGGGGTATCTATCCGATCGGCTGGGGTGGGAATAGATCTGCACCCTTAGTAGCTTCGGGTTTTACCTGTGCTACACCCTGTTGCACGTCCTACCTGCCTCGCCCCAGCCCCTCCTGCTATATATAGCATGGTAGGGGCACAGGGCCTGTTCAGGTATGGCTTAGCGGCAGTGTTTTGGGCCATTCCGGCGGAAGTCTTTCCGGGCAAACAATATGGTACGATCTTTGGCACGTTGAATGTGGCCTCGAACGCTGGGGCGGCGTGCGAACCATGGATCACAGGCTTGCTCTATGATGCGACGGGAACGTATGCCCCAGCTTTTGTGTTAGCCATGGCCATGAGTCTGGTCTCCATTCTCGCGATGTGGACCGCCGCTCCCCCTACAGCGCCCCCAGTACTACCCACCGGCCATAGCCCCCACGATGAGCAAAGGCTCGGTCCCCATCGCGACGGCAGCGGGCAGTGGAACATCTGGCGATGCATGAGACAGATCCTGCTCACAGACGAAGAACCGTACGAACGCTCGACGCCGTTGCGTGACATGGCCGCGGATGATCCCACGCAACATCGGATAGCGGGCTTCGAGAGCGTCAAGGACCGCGTGCGGTGTCGCCGGCCCCTGGACGTCCATCTACACCTCGCCCTCGACGCGTGCGAGCGTCCGCAAAGGTGTTGAAAGCACGACGTGGATCATGGCAGCGTCTGGACCTCGACGGACAACACGGGTGGCAGATCGCGGACGATGGGAGCCCAGCTGTCCCCAGCGTCGGCCGATCTATAGACCTGCCCGCCGGTAGTGCCGAAGTGCAGGTCTATAGCCGCATGGGTCGAGTGCGTCGACAGCCATCGCATCGCGCAACACGTTGACGTAGCAGTCGCATTGTAGCAGACCCTGCGTGAGCGCCTCCCACTCGTTGCCGCCCGTACGACTGCGATACACACGCAGTGTGCCCTCGGGCGGATAGTGTTCCGCGTCGCTCGTGATCGGGACAACGTAGATGGTGTCCGGCTCGTGCGTATGCACGGCGATCGGAAAGCCGAAGTCTGTTGGCGAGTGCAGCCAACGACATGTCGAGCCGAGCACGCCGCCGCATGCCATCGATCGCTTTGAAACAGCCAGTGGAGATAAGCCACGCCCGCGGATTAGCCGGCACACCATGTCGCGACTATTGCTCGACCGCCACGGCAAAGGCATCGTGCAGCGCCTCCCTCTGCGACGTCAAAGCCCCCAAGCAGATGGATGACAATCGCGAGGAATTGGCGTGATTTGAAGCGATACACAGCATCCACCAGCTCGCGCACCCGTTTGGTCGTGTTCTCTATCATTGTCGGCGAGCCCCCATGTTGAAATGGTCGCGAGACCCTCGTGTGGCAAACGCCGTGTGTCTAGTAGCGTCGAAGGAGAGCCCATAATGCCGTCATGTCTGGCGCTCCAGGATGTCTGCAGCCAAAGCCTCCAGTTCAGCCGTCCAGTCGGCGGGGGGCACGGCCGGCCGTAGGATGAACTTCGAGAACCCGGCAGCGAGCCATTCGTCGATCCGTTCATGCAAAGCCGTGTAGCTCTGCGGGATGAGATTCGCGAGGTTGAGGTCTGGACGGCGGCGGCGTAACTGCTCGACTACGGCGACTGGCACAGGGCCACGGCTATAGGTGAGGTTCACGCCAAAGTGCTCCGGGTCGATGGTACGCCCGGCCGCGGCGGCCGCCGCCTCGACGCGCTGGCGTTTTTCTACGGCCTCGGCGGGTGTGAGCAGGCCAGGGATCCACCCGTCGCTGTGGCGACCAGCCCGTCGCAACGCCTCCGGCAGCTGCCCACCCAACCACATTTCCAGCGGCATTTGTACGGGTGTTGGAGAGAGACAGGCGTCACGCAACTGATAGCGCGGGCCGTGGTGATTGACAACCTCACCACTCCATAAGCGTCGCAGTAAGGGGATAACTTCCTCGAGAAGAGCCCCACGTTCGGCTTTAGCAACGTGCTGCGCCAGCAACTCCGGTGCACTGGGCTGGCCCAGGACCATGATCAGCAATAACCGCCCGCCGCTCAGGCGATCCAGATTGGCGAGTTCACGTGCCAACCGTACCGGGTTACGCCCTGGCACAATCAGATATGCGCCAAGCTTCAGACGCGTGGTCCGTGCCGCAGCATAGGTCAGGCCAACAAGGGGGTCAAAAGGACCGTTCAGCATATGCTCCGGCAGCCAGAGCGAATCAAACCCAAGCCGTTCGAGAGTGTCCACGAATGATGGGAAGGCGTCGAGCGCCAGGTCTGCCTGGCCGCGACATGTGACCCCGAACCGAACTTTCATGGCCTTTCCTCTCTAGCACAGCTCGGTATCTCAGTGCTGCGCACAGCCATTGCCCCGCCATACTAACAGGGTCTACTGCCCATGGACTGCGCACGGTACAAAGAGCCTCATCCGTGCGAGAGACCCGTGGCGTTTACCTGTGTAGAAGGATGTCAGGGTAAAAGCGCAAAAGCAAGCGGGAAAGCTGGGCTGCCCTAGCAAGTTGACAGAGAGACAAAAGGACGGGCCACGACGGCGGACGATGGCTTTGGATCATCTGTTACTCACCCGTACTTCATGCTACACTCCCACGTCCAATGTGATGAGTACGCCATTCTCCCCAGAGTGCATGAAGGAAAGAAGCATGGCAAAGGCCAAACATCCTCGGCGGAGGCACGGGAACCCTGTCCGACCATGCGCATGGTGCGCCAACCCCGTGCACGGCGATGCCGTCACGGTAACCTTCCCGGACAAGGAGCAGGCCACGTTCCATGTCGCGTGTCTGTACCAGTACCGCGCCGTCATGTGGCCGTGGGCGGCGCGGTAGGCATGACTGCTTGCACACCCAGCTACGATACCGGCTATCAGCCCTGCTCAGACATCTGAACCTGGGCAGCGGCGAGGATGCGCAACGCGAGCGCAACTGTCTGTGTACATAGCACACGAGTGTCTATCCTTACCTGAGGAGGGACGGTGTTCGACGAGACCTTTTTTCAGACCAGTCTGCCTGAGCACATCAAAGCCAAAGGCGCGGAGAGTGCGGACCAACCATCCGTACACGTGAAGCTACGGAATGGGCAAGAGTATAAGATTGGCCGTATCCTCGAAGTGACCCCACAGTGGGTCATGTGCGAAGTCTATCCTCCCGACGGCAAATCCCCGCGCCTGTCGAGCACCCAGGCGCAGCAAGCGGGGGCGCCCCAGCACGATCTAGATCGTCTGGCCATCGCTTATGAGTACATCGTGCTCGTCATGGTGACTCTCGAACCAAAACCGCGCGATCTGGGATTTCGCGTCTGATGGTCAAGAGCCGAACAACACAACAGACAGCCCTGAACATGGAGCGACACGATGCCGAAGATTATCCCGGTTCCTGATACACTAAGCAAACCCTTCTGGGATGCTGTGAACCAGAAGCGGCTGGTCTTGCAGCACTGCACAGCTTGCGCCAAGCTCCAGTACCCACCACAACAGACCTGCC
>Ga0068858_100007598_pt1 | contig 10473 bp, 8 predicted proteins | sample KBSSwiS12_FD_66589 | JGI IMG/M metagenome (GOLD analysis project Ga0068858, IMG submission 66589) | Switchgrass rhizosphere microbial communities from Kellogg Biological Station, Michigan, USA - KBS Switchgrass S1-2 | ecosystem: Host-associated > Plants > Roots > Rhizosphere > Soil ... | reverse complement strand
GCGGCGCGCGCTCGTGGCGGCCAAGAACTGCCTGGACTGGCATTGCTCGATGCCCATTCAACTCGGGGTCGGCGCGTTCATTGCCGAGGGTCATCTTGCGCATCATGTGCGCAAGATGCGGCGTGTTTATCAGCAGCGCCGCCAACTACTCATGGAGATACTCAGCCAGGATTTCAGCCGGTGGCTGGAGCCGATACCTTCGCACTATGGGATGCATATCAGTGCCGTAGCCTCCACGGATCTCGACCTGGAGCGCGTGACCGACAAGCTGGCTCGCAATGGCGCTGGGCGCCCCGTTCAACTGCACACTTTCAGCCGTTACTACCTGGGGCCGCAAACGCGCCGTGGCTTGATCTTCGGGCTCGGCGCAGCTCATCAAAGCGACCTGCGGCGCGCCCTCGCCGCTCTACACAGCGCGCTACGCCTCAGCTCCAAGCCTCTAAGTAATTGAAACTAATCGAGATTGATCGCTCGACCAGGCATTTACTTGAACTTGCATTGCATATGATGCAGTATGGCTGTCACAGCATCTAATGCATCATATACAGTGCAATATGACCCTCCCAGAAATTGGGCTGAAGCTCCGAGAAGCTCGTAAAACACAGCGCCTTTCCCAAGGCGAGCTGGCCGAGTTACTGGGAATGAGCCGCGCCACCATCTCGGCGATCGAGAACGGAACGGTTGGGGAAATCGGCGTCCGCAAATTGATGGCGTTGGCTACGGCGCTCGATCTCGAGTTGCTCATCGACACTCGAGGTGGACGGCCAACGCTGCAGCAGCTGAGAGAGGAGCGTCGTGCCAGCCACTCCGGCGGTTGATGTTTATTGCGCTGGACAGCCAGCAGGCACCCTAGCCAGGAGCGATGTACACGACGGCGAGTTCCTCTTCGAGTACCTCGCCAGTTGTCCGAAGAAAAACGCGGTTTCTCTGACCATGCCAGTCGTACGCGATCAGTACGATTCAATGAATACGGTTCCGCCCATATTTGAGATGAATCTGCCTGAAGGCGCACTCCTGGAGAAGTTGCGCCTGCGCTTCGCCAAGACAATTCCAAACTTCGATGATCTGCACCTCCTCGAAATAGTAGGTCAGTCGCAGATCGGTCGATTGCGTTACGCGCGCGCCGGAACCAACCTTGCCGAACCGGGGACGGAAAGCCTGCACGAGCTTCTCAGCTATAAAGGGGCGGAAGATCTCTTCGAGCAACTACTGGAACGGTATGCACGGTATTCCGGTATCTCCGGCGTTCAGCCAAAGGTCCTCATCCGCGCCGAAGAAGCAAATCTGGATCGCATCACTCATCGCAGCACGACTCACATCGTCAAGTCGTTTGATCCCGAGGAGCATGCTGAATTGGCCGCCAACGAATATTTCTGCACGCGCGCGGCATTGCATGCCGGATTGCCGACCGCGGATTTGAGCCTTTCGGACAATCGCAGACTGCTGATTGCGAAGCGGTTCGATCTGCGCAAGGACGGTTCGTATCTCGGCGTGGAAGACTTTTGCGTGCTGAATGCCTTGCGTGCTCATGGTCGATACGACGGTTCGTATGAAGGAATCGCAAAACGCATCCGCGATTTCGTCAGCCCGACGGAGGTGGCCGCCGCCCTCACCCAGCTATTTCTCACGGTGGCCTTGTGTTGTGCGATTGAAAATGGCGACGCGCACTTGAAGAACTTCGCGGTTATATACGCGGACGCACAAAGCAAAGTACACCTGGCCCCTGCCTACGATCTCGTTTGCACCACAGTGTATGTCGCCGATGATTCGATGGCCCTGACACTCAATGAATCCAAAGCTTTCCCAACCGTCAAACAGCTCGAATCATTCGCTCGCAGGCATTGTGACTCGACACCAGCGCGTACGAAACAAGCTCTACAGCGCGTTGCCGCCGGCGTAAAGCAGAGCGTCAAAGAGATTGAGGAATATTCGAAAAAGCATCGTGGTTTCGAGAAGGCGGCCGCTCGACTCGTTGCCCGGTTCAAGCATGGATTACAGCGACTGGAGCTTCTGTAAAGCAGTTTGTCATGGGTCGGCACCCGTGACCCTCAGAGGTTGAGGGCCGCAGGATGCCGCCCGTCAAAGCGCAGTTCGGCATGGCGGTTCGCTCCAGCGATAGTGACATTGAAGCGGCAAGACACCGGCAGTAGCGGATTGGTTGGAGCGGATTCGCCAGTTGCAGGCGAGATAGTCAGCCTCTGCTTTGCATCGTCCCACCGCATCTCGGTGAGGCGATAGCGCCCCCGCTGATAGTCGAATGTCTCACCATCGTCCTCGTACAGCTGGAAACGGCCGTCGGCGCCCGGATGGATTCGAAGCTCGGCGGCGCCCGAACTGTTCTCGCCGACATGTTGCTTGACGGGTCCGAGCGGAAGAATCGCGCCGGCGCGCACATAGAGCGGGATAGTGGCCAGATCAACCGGACGGACGATCTCGCGGCCCCCTGTCAGCTTCTGCCCCGTCCAGAAGTCATGCCAATGACCTCGCGGCAGATAGATGCGTCGCTCGGTCAGTCCCCGCGCAACTACCGGCGCAACCAACAAGTCGCGCCCGAAAAGATACTGATCCTCTCGGGCCACTGCGGCGGCATCGTCCGGAAAATGAAGCCACAAGGCGCGCAGGATAGGCATACCGCTCACGCAGGCCTCACGCACCGCGGAGTAAAGGTACGGAAGCAACTGGTAACGCAGCTCGAGATAGCGCCGACAGATCGGTTCGATGCGAGGATCTTTGAGCGAAGCGGGATCAGGATGCCATTTAGTCGTTTCGGGTACACCACGCTCCCCGTCCGTCCAGCCCCAGGGCGTATGCATGCGCCAGTCGCGACCGTGCGAGCGAAAGAGCGGCGTGAAGGTCGCGAACTGAAACCAACGGGCGAAAAGCTCACCTGAGTATTCGTCGGTCGGAACGAAGCCTCCGATGTCCGTACCCCAGTACGGTATGGCGGAAAGTCCCGTATTGACGGCAACCGGCACGTGGGTCGCCAACGTCTCCCAACGCGACTCGACATCGCCAGACCAGAGAAAAGCCGCGAAACGCTGCATTCCCGCGAATCCGTTGCGATGGAGCGCGAATACACGGCGGTTGGGCCGGTAGAGCTGTTGACCCTCGAAGTACATACGATTGCGGGCGAGACGCGAAGGCGCGTCGAAGCCATCACCCTGGTCCGGCCACCATCCGTCGATGCCGAGATCGAGCAGCGGTTTATGGTTCGGCCAGTAGCAGGCAACCTCCCGTTCAGGCGGCCATGTGCCATCGGGAAGCCGACCGCTCGGCAGCGGTGGCACGGAACACGCGTCACCAACACTGCCAGTCATTTTTTGTCCCTCCACGACGACGTGGAGCACAACCTTGAAATGCTCCTCGTGAAGTTGCGAGATGGCTTTCGCTGGATCAGGAAAAACCTTGCTATTCCAGGTGAATTCGCCGTTGTTGGTGTTCCATCCGTTGGGACAGAAGCCTGTTCCCAAATAGATCATCGCATCGCAAGGCAGCCTGCTGTCGCGAAAGCGACGCGCTTCGCCAAGAACCTCATCGGATGTGCCGAGAGTCCGATGCGACTGCAGGTATCCGAAGGACCAGAGCGGCGGCATCTCGGGCAGGCCGGTGATATGAGCATAGGCTCGCATGATCGCGGCCGGCGTGTCACCGCTCACCAGGAAAACATCGATAGGCGTTTGCGCACCGTCAGAGAGAAATCGACCTTCAGTACCGCTGAGATCAAACCCACCGAGGGGCGAATGTATGAACAGCGCCCACTTACCCTCCGTGCCAATCAACCAAGGAACAGGAACCCGCGCTCCATGAGTTGCAAGATCTTGGTCGTCTTGTCCGCTATTCATCTGATGCACGCTGCCACGACGATCGAATTGCCGGCCGCCCTGTCCGAGGCCCAACAGCGGCCCCGTACCGAGATCGAAGGCAAATGAGCCGTTGGCGCTAAAACGCAAACGTTGCACCGGGCGACCGGCGGAGTTGCTCACTTCCAATGCAACCGGATCGTGCGCCAGCCGGACCGAGAACTGGCCGCATCGCACCGTCTTTGCAACGCCAGCCAACTGAACGGACGGACCTGATGGAGCACCCACTGAGCGGTCGAGTACGCCGTCATCGGGTGTCTGCGATACGCGTGTTGGGTTGACTATGACGCGCAGGATGTCGGGGGCTGGTGCTGCGAGAAGCAGCTCGGACGAGCTCAACCCAACTAGCGTCCCAACCGCAATGGCTTTCTGATCAATCAGCGCGCCACCCAGGCTGGCTCCCAAACCTCGCAATACCGAACGACGACTGATACCTTCGGCCATATCCACTCCCCGGTCCAACTGAAGGGACCTCCGATTCCGTTCAGGGCTTGGGCGAGAACAGCGGATGCTCGGGCAGGCGCTTCCAATCAACTTCCTTGCCCCGGGCAATCACAGAATTCACTTTCTCGATATTATGGATATCGGTCAGCGGATCCGCGTCGATCAGGACGAGATCGGCGATTTTTCCCGGCTCGAGGGTGCCGAGATCCTTCTCGAGGAAATTCGCGGCTGCGCCGTTCTTCGTTGCCGCCACAATGGCCTCCATCGGAGACATACCCAATTCCACCAGGCCCTCGATAGCACGGATCGTACCGCTGCCCGGCTCAGCCTCGTCGGTCTTGGGTTCGCGGCGAAACTCGGGTGCGTCGCCCAAATAAGAATCGGTTGCCGGTGTAATCCGACATCCCGCCGCAATCAACTTCAGGGCGTTACGGCGTTGGATATCAACTTGTTCGTCCACCATCTCCAGCCGCCGCGCCTTCTCGGCACCGGTAGCCGCCGGCGGCATCTTGGCGATCCGCCTTTCGGCGTCGGCGCGGTGCTCCAGGTGGCGTTGCCATGCCGCGCCGGTGAAAAAGTTGGCCCGCATTCCACACAGTGTGTGCCTCTCCACGATCTCCCTGACGAGCGCGTCAGGCAGGTCGCGGCTATGCAGCTCCGGGTGTTGGATCAGGTCGATTCCCGCCTCAACGGCAAGGCGCAGTCCCTCCGGACTGGTGGCGTGAGTCTGCACCGGCTTACCGCGCTTGTGAGCCTCCTCAACAATGACCGCTTGCTGGGCAGGCGAGAACCCGATCAGCGAGGGATGCATGAAGTGACTGGTGCCGCCATATTTGATGATGTCGACGCCCTTGTCGAGATAGTGGTTCATGGCCACCCGGAGCTCGTCCGGTGTCATATCCATGATCTCCTCACCCATGTCCTGAGCCATCAGGTCGTTCCACTTCTCCTCGAACACGGACAGGTCGGAAGGTTTGGTGAGTGAAAAGCTGAGTGAAAACGTGCCACCCCAGCCGAGAATATTGCCTGCCAGGAGCAGACGCGAACCCACCAGCTCATGCCGGTTGATTTTGTCGCGGACCACAATGGAGGGTGGAAGAACGCCGTAGCTGTCCACGAGCGTGGTCACTCCGGCCTTCAGGGATCGCTGGGCAACCTCGAGCGCGAGCTCCTCATTGCGGTCGCCGTATTTCGCCGATGTATCGCGGCGTGAGGGCTGACCGTAGACGGTCAGATGCGCGTTGCTGTCGAAGAAGCCGGGCACGAGGTAGCGGCCATGACCGTCAATCACTTTCCCCTGGCGTGCTTTGGCTCCATTCGTACTCTCAATCGAGACGATGCGATCGCCTGCGATTCGCACGGTCATTGACGGTCGGGCTGGCGCTCCTGTCCCGTCTATAACTGTGACATCGACAATTGAAAGCGTGTCTCGGGGTGGCGCATTGCTCGCGCCTGCGGATTCCGCAGCCCAGGCCGCCGCGAGCAATAAGACGGCTCCGCATCTCCACAAGTGCTTCATCTCCGCGCCCCCCGCTTTTTTTGGACGGTGGTATATATTATACGAGTGCGAAGCCGCGCTGAACAGGCGCTACAGTACATACTCGATCTGGGCCCAGAACTTCCGAGTATCGCGCGCAATCGCAACAGGCGTCGCGCTCGCGGCGGAGTAGTCGGCGTATTTCAGCAGCGCGACGTAGTGATGCCACTTTCCACTCACCACCGAGTCCCATTCCGCGCCGTAGTTGCTGCTGACATGCTCAGCACTGAAGTTGTGGTGGATGATGGTTACCGTCAACGAGTCCAGGCCCAACACTTTCCTGCCACTCCAGCCCAGACTGCCATAGAGATCCTTGATTCCGTTGGCCGGCGTCGTCAGGAACTTGTCAGCCCATCCATCGAACGCATGTAGTGTCGCCAACGGTGTAGCGAATCCCACCGCACCATTCCCTTGCATGATCTCATCGCCCACTGCTGCCTTGAAACCAGACACACTTGCATTGAGCTCGCCGATCACGTAGTCGTTACTGAAGACCAACGGATTGTCGCCGCGTTGCTTTTGTGAGGCGTACGACACGAGATAACCCAGCTTCACCCCGGAGATCGGTCGCTCACCAGCGAATCGCCCTCCGTAGGTCGAAGTAGATCCGCGGCGCGGGTCGAGTGCGCCCGCCAACCCGGCAATGGGATCGAACTCGAGGAGATAGGCAAAGGCAGTCAGCTTGCCGATCGGCAGTTGATAACTGACATTCGCAAGGTAGCTGTCTCCTTTGTAAGTCCCCTGGGGAGAGTCGGCTCCGTATATCCGGTGCACCTTGTCGAGGAATGTCAGATCGATTGTGAGCCCCTGGAGGGGTGTACTGACCGCCCGTAACGCATCGAAAGTGACCTCATTCTGACGCCAGCCGCTGTTGCCGACAAAACGCTGGTCGTCCAGGGTGATGCGTTGACGGCCAAGGATCAGCGTGGTCGCTGGTATGGATGTGTTGGTGAGCGCAAGTCGGTTCAACCCGTAGTTTTCCGGATCGGCAACCACAGGGTACTGAGTGTATCGGCCGACGGCGTTGTCCGGCCGATAGCTGCGGTTGAGCCGAAACATGGCCTCGCCCTCCGCCAGAAGACGAGTATCGAGGAAGTCTCCTGTCTGTGCGCCCAGGCGCATTCGCAGCGTGCCAGCATTGGCATCTTCCTGGATTCCGGTCTGTTCGACTTCTTCGTAACGGGCGCGTACGTCGATCAGTGGCCGGGTCTGTTCCAGGGCGGACGCGAGATCCGGGGACCCGATGGCCAATGTTGGCAACCCGCTCAATACCGGCCCGATGATCATCAGCAGATGTGCCGCCAGGCGGCGCACGCCGAAATTCACAAACAATGTCTCGCCAACCCCGCTGTCATTCATTCCCAACTCGAGCGCTCCTCTGACACAGAACCAAAAAAAAACGCCGCGGTATGTAGCGCTCAGATCCGGGGATCCCAGACCAGTGCTACAACCGGCGGCGTTGCCGTTTTCCTGCCGTTTGACAGAAAACCTCGACGTGCAATCTTGCGATCACAACGTCTTTGGCTGTGCCCTTGCAATTCGAGTGCCAACACCTGGCAACATCCTGAGCGGGCTCCAGTGGGCTGTACCCTCAGAGGACACGCGGACGGAGAGCCGATTCGGTGCGGCGCCCCGGCTTCTTGCACAATTCCATGGCAAACGGCTTCAGATTCCTCGAACCGGCGTCGGGTCGAAACGCGGCGAGGTTGTCTCTGCGTAAGTCGGGCTATCGGCGAGAACCTGCCGCTCGAGATGAGCTCGCAGCTCGCCCGGGAGTCCTAACCGCGAGGCAAGCGCATCCAGGTACGCCTGTTCGGCCGGGTTGTCAGGGTCGATTGCCAGACGGGATGCCAGATACACTTCACCTGCCCGCTCAGGGTCGGTCGCCGCGGCGGCCAGATTGGCAAGGTCCGACGGTCTGCTCAACAGATCAAACACATAGGCCTTGGATTCGGCATCGAGGTCCTTGCGCTCCACTTCGGCAAACAGCCGTTTCTGCTCGTCCGCATCAACATGTCCATCGGCCTTGGCCGCCGCGACCATCGCCTCGATGAGCACGAGCTCGAACGGACGGCCCGTCGGATCGACCTTTCTGGACGGCAACTTCAACACCGGCGGCTGTGCAGCCGGGACCTGCGGTACCTCGTCGGCAGTCACCATCGGCGCCGACTGCACCGAGCGCCCCTCCATATAGTTCTGGTAGGCCCGATGCGCCAGCGCACCGAGTGCCGCCGCACCCCCATAGCCCAGTGCGCCCGAAGCCAACTTACGCATCTTCTTGCCACCAAGCAGAAGGCCCAACAGGCTGCCCGCGGCCGCGCCGCCGGCAAAGCCCTGCACACCGCTCGCGCGATTGAGCCGCTGCCTGGCCAGTTGCCCTGCCTGCCCTATTCGGCCAGCGACGTTGCCGCTGAACATCTGATCGAGTAGGTTTTTGGGATCCATCATTACAGACTCCTGATATCTACTTTAGTGGTTGGATACGGGGCGGGCGTCGCCGCCCGCAGAGCCGCGATTCTTTCCTCGATGGGTGGATGGCTCATGAACAGGCGCTTGATGCCGGCTCCAACAGTGCCGTTGATTCCGAACGCCGACATTTGTGCCGCTGGAAGGGGCTCGCCGTGGGACCGCCGCAAGCTCTCGAGAGCCGCGATCATCCGGGGCGTGCCGGCGAGCTGCGCCCCACCGCGATCGGCACGGAATTCCCGGTACCGGGAGAAGGCCATGACAATCATGCTTGCGAGCACACCCAGCAGCAGCTCGCTGATCATCACTACAACGAAATAACCGATCCCGCCTCCCTCCTCGTTTTCGTCTCGGGAGAGCATGCGGTCCACCGCACCGCCGATAACGCGGGCCAGGAGGATTACGAAGGTGTTGAGCACACCCTGTATCAGGGTGAGTGTGACCATATCGCCATTGGCGATGTGGCTGACCTCGTGCGCCAAGACCGCTTCGACCTCTTCCTTGCGCATGGTCTGCAGCAGTCCCGTGCTTACGGCCACGAGAGCGTTGTCTCGCCTTGCTCCGGTTGCGAATGCGTTGGGCGCCGCGGAGTCGAAGATACCCACTTCGGGCATCCCGATACCGGCGGCCTGCGACTGCGCACGCACCGTCTCGACCAACCAGGCTTCATCAGGATGCACGGGTTGCTCGATTACCCGCACGCCCATCGAACGCTTGGCGATCCACTTGGATATGAGCAGGGATATGAAGGAACCGCCGAAGCCGAACAGCGCGGCGAACGCGAGCAGCGCTGCGAAGCTCGATCCTCTTGCGGCGAGCCAACCGTCGAGCCCGAGCACTCGGGCCACAATCGTGAGCATGAGGAGGATCGCGAGATTGGTCGCGACGAGCAGGACGATGCGCTTCATCAATGGCTCCGGTTTTCCTGTGTACGGCTGCCAATTTAGATTCGTCCTGCCGCAGAAAAAAGCAGAAAATGAATACCTCGTTATCAGGAAAAACTTGATGAGCGCGACGAGCCGATTTACGGGGCAAACCTCTCGGTGCGCAACACCTCGCGCGTGACGTTTATGAACGTTCGCAACTTGGGTGCGTCGGCGGCTCTGCGGGGAAAGTAGAGGAACAGGCCTGGCTCCTCGATGGCTGACCCCGGCAACACTCGACGCAACGTGCGATCGCGTATCTCGCTGCGAGCCAGAGGCTCGAACAGGTATGCGATTCCAACACCCGCCAATGCCAGTTCCTTTGCATACAGGGGATCGGTGACCAGAGTTGAGCCGGACACTCGAACGGACACTTCCTTGCCCGCATCGAGCAGATCCCAGGCATAGACAGCACCCGACGACAGCAATCGATAGCCGATACAGTTGTGTTGACTCAAGTCTGCGATGCTCTTCGGCTCGCCTCTGGCCGCCAGATAGTCAGGTGCCGCCACCATGATGGCCTTGAACGGGGGCGTCAGGCGGACGGCAACCATGTCCTTATCGATCATTTCCCCGAGACGGACGCCTGCGTCAAAACCGGTCGCCACGATGTCGGTCAGTGCCGCGTCGGTGGTGACTTCAACTACCAGTTGCGGATGGCGCCGAGCCAACGTTGTTATCACGGACGTCAGGCCCATCGGCAACGCGATACTCGGGACATTCAGGCGCAACAGACCGGAGATGTGCCCCTGCTCGGATTGCACCTGTTCGAGCGCTGTCTGCACCTCTTGCAGTGCTGCGGCGATCGAATCGTTGAGTCTTCGGCCTGCCTCCGTCAGTGCAACACTGCGCGTGGTCCTGGCGAACAGTGGGGAGCCCAGGCGCATTTCAATCACCCGGATCGCATGGCTCACGGCTGAAGGACTCATGCCGAGCTCATTTGCGGCCGCTGCAAAACCGCCTCGGCGGACGACTGCGAGGAATACGGGCAGATGCGGAAGGAGCTCGCGCCACATTCATGCACCAAATCGCATAACTGATTCTGATTATCCTATCTTATCATCTAATAATCGCGGCCTCATGCTCACGCCCGTCCCTTATACGGAATGAGCGAAAAATCATGGCCACATCAAAAACCTGGTTCATAACGGGAGCGTCATCGGGCTTCGGTTCCGCCTTCGCCCAATACGCCCTGCAAATGGGCTACAACGTGGTAGCCACCGCCCGCAATCCAGAACGACTC
>Ga0068858_100007596_pt1 | contig 10476 bp, 9 predicted proteins | sample KBSSwiS12_FD_66589 | JGI IMG/M metagenome (GOLD analysis project Ga0068858, IMG submission 66589) | Switchgrass rhizosphere microbial communities from Kellogg Biological Station, Michigan, USA - KBS Switchgrass S1-2 | ecosystem: Host-associated > Plants > Roots > Rhizosphere > Soil ... | reverse complement strand
TCAGGTCGGTGCGGTAGTAGAGCCGGCCGAAGCCGCCGTACCAGGGGTAGGCCACGAGGTGGCTGTCGATCGTGTTGACCGCGATGAGGTTGGGGTAGCTCAGCGCTGTCTCGGCGTCGGTGAGGCGGCCCTTGAGGTCGAGCAGATAACCGGCCAGTGCCGGCGGGTAGATGAGGTCGACCAGGAGGACATCGGGGGTGGACTGGCCGGCGGTGAGCAGGCGCTGGTCCCCGGCGTACGCGTCGGAAGTGCTCTTCGGCAGCGGCACGGTTTTGATCTTGATGCCGGTCTCGGCCTCGAACTGTTTCGCGAGCTGCTGGGTGGTGGCCATCTCGGTGCCGAAACCGGGGATGTCGGTCGCGACCGTCGTTCCGGAGTGCTTCTTGGCGGTGGCGGCGTTGCTCACGGCCGGTGCGGCCGGCAGCGCCGCGGTCGACGCGCCGCCGCCGGTCCCGGTCCCGCCGCCGATGCCATTGCCATTGCCGCAGGCGGCTAAAAGTGTCGCGCCGGCGCCGGCCGCGCCGAGGCGCAGGAAGGCCCGGCGGCCCACCATCTCGTTCATCTGAATCCTCCAGGGGAAGTCAACGCATGCTGCGAGACGATAGGCCCAAAGCTATCTAGATGGCTAGTACTCTTCGCGCCTGGAATAAGAGCTGGGGCGGTCCTTGACCCAGCCGCAGCGGCCACATACAGTCGGGCCTGTATAGATGGCTGGCGAGAGTCGGAGTCCATGGGAACGTCTTGGCGGATAGCGGTGCTCGGCTTTGACCATATGCACGCAGGTGATCAACTGCGGCTGGCCGCCGCGAGCCCCTCGGCGGAGTTGGTGGGTGCGTGCGACGGGCAGCCGGGCCGGGTCCGCGCCGTGCTGGCCGACCTGGATCTGCCCGAGTCGCTGCTCTACGCCGATGCCGCCGAGATGCTCGACCGCGCGTCGCCCGACATCGTCGTCGTGTGCTCGACGACCGCCGATCACGTGCGGTGGACCGAGTTCCTCGCCCCCTACCGGGTGCACGTGGTGGTCGAGAAGCCGTTCGCGTCCTCGCTCGCGGATGCCGACCGCATGATCACGGCGATGCGCGACACCGGCCGCACGCTGACCGTCAACTGGCCGCTGGCGTGGTACCCGCCGCACCGCACCACGCGGCGGCTGATCGCCGAGGGCGCCGTCGGCCGGGTGGTCGCGATCCACTACCACGACGGCAACCGCGGCCCGCTCAAGCACGTCCACGACAAGCACGTGGTCGCGGCCGGCGACGACGTGGCCACGAAGAACGCGGCCTGGTGGTATCAGCCGGCGGCGGGCGGCGGTTCGCTGCTGGACTACCTCGGCTACGGGGTCACGCTGGGCACGTGGTTCCGGGACGGCGAGATGCCGTACGAGGTGACTGCCGTGACCCACGTGCCCGACGGGCTCGAGGTCGACGAGCAGTCCGTGGTCACCGCGGCGTATGCCAGCGGGTTGTCCACCTTCCAGACCCGGTGGGGCACGCTCACCGACCCGTGGGTGGTGCAGAGCGCGCCCCGGTGCGGGTTCACCGTCGTCGGGTCGGCCGGGGTGATCACGAGCTGGGACTACGCCGACCACGTCACGCTGCACACCACGGTCGACCCGGAGGGCGTCCCGATCCCGGTCGACGTGCTCGCGCCGGTCGAGCGCGACCACCTCGGCTTCCTCATCGACTCGCTGGAACGTGACGTCCCGATCGAGGGGCCGAGCTCGTGGGAGATCTCGCGGGCCGGGCAGCGGATCGTCGACGCCGCCATCGCTAGCGCGCACGGGCGGACGGCGGTGTCGCTATGACCGTTCCCTACCTTCCGCAGGACCCGCGCCACTATCGGCCCGGCATCGCTCTGATCGGCTGCGGCGGGATCAGCGCCTTGCACCTGGCCGCCTACCGGACCGCCGGCTACGACGTACGCCTGCTGTGCGACCTCGTCGCCGAGCGGGCGTACGAGAGGCAGGCCGAGTTCTTCCCCAAGGCCCTGGTCACCACCGACTACCGCGAGCTGCTGGCGATGCCGGACGTCGAGGTGGTCGACATCGCCACCCACGTCGACGTGCGCCCGCGGATCGTCGAGAACGCGCTGCGGGCCGGCAAGCACGTGCTGAGCCAGAAACCGTTCGTGCGCTCGCTCGCCGACGGCCGCCGCCTGTGCGACATCGCCGACGAGGCCGGCCGCGTCCTGGCGGTCAATCAGAACGGCCGCTGGGCGCCGCACTTCTCCTATCTGCGCAACGCGGTCGCGGCCGGCCGGCTCGGCACGCTGACCTCGGCCGACTTCGCCGTCTACTGGCCGCACGACCAGATCGTGGCGGCCGTGCCCGAGTTCGCCACGATGACCGACCTGATCCTGTACGACTTCGGCATCCACTGGTTCGACCTGGTCGCCGTGCTGTTCGCCGGGCACGGCCCGGCTCGCGGGGTCACCGCGCACGTCGGCCGGCGCGACGGCCAGGTCATCCCGGTGGCGACCCAGGCGCAGGTGCTCATCGAGTACGACGCGGCGCAGGTGAGCCTCGTCTTCCGCGGGTCCAGCCGGTTCGTCGAGTCGGGTGGCTACCGGGTCGACGGCACCGCCGGCGTGCTCAGCCACACCGGGCTGTCGCTCGGCGGCCCCGATCTCGTCCTCGTCGACGATGACGGGCCGCACCCGGCGACGGTCGAGGGCGATTGGTTCACCAACGGGATGCGCGGGACGATGGGCGAGCTGCTGCGGGCGATCGAGGACGGACGGCGGCCGAGCAACGAGGCCCGGACGTCGCTGCCGGGGCTGGCGCTGTGCTACGCGGCCGTGCAGTCGTCGCGCACGGGACAGCCGGTCCGCCCCGAGAGCGCGTAACGTGTCAGCCGCGCTCGAGGACCACGTCGAACAGGTAGCGCTCGCCGACGTACGACGTCTCCGTGTACTCCATCGGCGCGCCCAACTGGTCGAGGATCGTGCGGCGCTCGACCAGCAGGCCGCCGCCAACCTTGACGTCCAGCAGCTCGGCCTCCAGCGGGGAGGCGGTCACGGCGGTCAGCGAGCCGCGGGCCATCGTCGGCTCCCGCCCCAGCTCGCGGACCAGCTCGTGCATCGAAGCGGTCGCCAGGTCGGCCTGCAGGACCTGGGCCATGCTGGGCGGCAACACCGCGCGCTCCAGGGCCAGCGGTACGCCGTCGGCCAGGCGCACCCGGGTGATCGCCACGACCCGGTCGCCTGGGGCGAGATGCAGGGCGCGCACCTCGTCGGCCGCCCCGGCTCGCAGCCCCGCGTTCAGCACCCGGGAGCTGACCGTCCGCCCGCGGGCGGTCATGTCCTCGGTGAAGGACAACAGCCTGTTCATGGGGCGGTGGATGTGGCGGTCGGCGATGAAGCTGCCGCTGCCCGGCACCCGGTAGATGGCGCCCTCGTTGACCAGCCGCATGACGGCCTGCCGGGCGGTCATCCGGCTGACGTTGAACCGGTCGCACAGCTCGCTGTCGCTGGGCAGGGAGTCACCGGGGCGGCCGGCCGCGACGAGCTTGCGGAGATGCTCCTCGATCACCATGTAGCGCGGGGTGCCGGCGCGAGCCACTGCCGTACTTCCTTTCTCGTTGGAGTCGTCCGTCAGGATAGCGCATGTCTAGAGGGCTAGATATACAGCAATCAAGTCTCGGTATCGACGTCGGCGGGACGAACATCAAGTGGGCCGTCCTGGACGGCCGCAAGCTGGTCGGGTCCGGCTCGACGCCGACCGACCAGGGCGGCGAGCGGCCGGTCGTCGGCCAGGTGGCCAAGGTGATCGGCGAGTGGACCGGCGTCGGGGCCGTCGGGGTCACCGTCCCCGGGCACGTCGACGACGCGACCGGCCGCACCGGCATCGTGCCCAACCTGCCCGGGCAGTGGCGCGACTTCCCGCTGCGCGACGCCCTGGCCCAGGAGACCGGGTGGCACGTCGCGCTGCTCAACGACGCCCGCGCGTTCGCCCTCGCCGAACTGCACCTCGGCGCCGCGACCGACCTCGCCGACGCGCTCTTCGTCACGCTCGGCACCGGCGTCGGCGGCGCGGTCGTCCTCGGGCGGCAACTGCTCGGCGGCGCGGCCGGGCGGGCCGGCGAGGTCGGGCACATCAGCGTGCGGCCCACCGGACCGCCGTGCGGGTGCGGCAATCGCGGCTGCGTCGACGCCATCGCCGGCGGGGCCGGGCTGGTCCGGGACGCGGGCGGGGCGGCGGACACCCCGGCGGCCGTCTTCTCGGCCGCGGAGCGCGGCGATCCGGCGGCGGCGGAGGTGGTCGAGCGGGCGCGCGATGCGATCGCGTACGGCGTCACCAACGCGTGCTCCCTGCTCGGGATCTCCGACGTCGTCCTGGGTGGCGGGCTCGCCCGGCTCTACCCCGACCTGACCGCCGCCGTCGGCCGCCACCTCGCTCGAGTGGCGCCCCTGATCGGGCCGGCGCGGGTCCGGCTCGCGCACTTCACCGACCATTCCGCCGCGATCGGCGCCGCGATCGGCGCCCGGCAGACCCCCGACCAGACCCGCTTGGAGCACCCGTGAGATGGACTGAGCAGGCTCGCCGCATCCTCGACGACCTCGACCGTACCCAGCAGGACCCGATCGAGCAGGCCAGCAGGATCGCGGCCCGTTCGATCGGCGCCGGCGGGGTGGTGCACGCCTTCGGCACCGGACACTCCCGCATCCCGATCGAGGAGTTGTTCCCCCGGTACGGCTCGTACCCCGGCTTCATCCCGCTCGCCGAGCTGTCGATGACCTTCCACACCCAGGTGGTCGGCGCCAACGGCCAGCGGCAGGCGATGTTCATCGAACGCGTCGAGGGTCTCGCCGAGGTCATTCTCGCGAACTTCGAGCTGCGCCCCGAGGACAGCATGATCATTTTCAGCGCGACCGGGCTCAACGCCGTGCCGATCGAGATGGCGATGGGTGCCCGGAAGGCCGGGCTGCCGGTCATCGCGGTCACCTCGCTGGCGGCGACCAACGCCGCCGAGGCGCGCCACTCCTCCGGAACGAAGCTCATCGACCACGCCGACGTGGTGATCGACTTGTGCACGCCGATCGGCGACGCGCTGTGCGCGATCCCCGGCCTGGACACCCCGGTCGGGCCCGGCAGCACGCTGGCGGCCGTCGCCATCGTCAACGACCTCAAGGTCCGCACGGCCGAGCTGCTCGTGACGGCCGGACGCATGCCGGCCGTGCTGACCAGCGGGCAGCTCGTCGGCGCGGAGCGGTCCGCCGCCCTGTTCGAGGACGCGTACCTCGACCATGCCGCGCGGGCCGCGGCGGTGCTGCGCAAGAAGCCCGGGTGGGAACACTGATGCCGGCACGCGTGCTCGTCGCCGGCGCCCACGGCGGCATCGGGGCCGCGGTGACGGCGGCCCTGGACGCCGCCGGGAATGCCGCGTACGGCGTCGACCGGGACACCGTGGACATCACCGAACCTGGCGGCGCCGAAGAGGCCGTCCGGCAGGCGGGCGCGAAGCTGGGCGGCCTCGATGGGATCGTGCACGCCATCGGGATGAGCGGGCGGTCCCTGGGCGACGGCCCGGTCACCGACTGCACCGACGAGGCGTGGCACGAGGTGCACCGGGTCAACCACGAATCCGTCTTCCGCCTGCTGCGGGCCGGCATCCCGGCGCTGGCCGCCGGTGGTGGCGGCGCGATCGTCGTGGTGGGCTCGGCGCTCGCCACGACGCTCGCCGGCGACTTCCTGACGGTCGCGTACGCGAGCGCCAAGGGTGCGCTCGTCCCGCTGGTCCGGTCGGCCGCCTATGCGGCGGCGTCCTCCGGCGTACGCGTCAATATCGTCGCGCCCGGCCTGGTGAACACCCCGATGGCCGCCCGCGCGCTGACCGACCCCGCCCTGGCCGGGTCGATGGCCGCACTGCATCCCCTGAGCCGGCGCGCCCTGGAACCCGAGGAGCTGGCCGAGACCATCCTCTGGCTGTTGTCGGACGCGTCCCGCACGATCACCGGTGCGGTGGTGCCCGCCGACGGCGGCTGGAACCTGCGATAGGAGCGCCATGGCCACCGTCCAGACCGTTCGCGGGCCGGTCGACGCCGGCGACCTCGGCGTCGTCGATGCGCACGAGCACGTGTTCCTGTCCAGTCCCTTCCTGGCCGGCGAACACTTCGACGACCCCGAGCGCATGTACGCCGAACTGGACCTCGTCGCCCGCAGCGGGGTCCGCACCGTCGTCGACCTGACCACCGTCGGGCTCGGGCGGCGGCCCGCGGAACTGGCCGAGATATCGCGGCGCTCGGGCGTCCACGTCGTGCTCGCCACCGGCTACCACCGCGACGCGCACTACACCGCCGACCACTGGGTGCATCGCGAGGAGACCGGCGTCCTGCTCGAGGTCCTGCTCACCGACCTGCGCACCGGCGTCGACGGCCGGGACTGGCGCGGCCCGGTCCCGAACCCGACGGCCGTGCGCGCCGGCGTGGTGAAGGTCGGCGCCTCGTACCAGCGGATGACCGCGGGGGAGCGGCGCCGGATCGAGGTGGGCGTCGAGGCGGCCCGGCTCACCGGGGTCGGTCTCGCCGCGCATTGCGAGATCGGCACGATGGCGACCGAGATGCTGGATCTCGCCGAGGCGGGCGGGCTGCCGGCCGGCCGGGTGGCGCTCGCGCACCTGGACCGCAACCCCGATCCGGGGCTGCACGGCGAGCTTGCCGAGCGCGGGGCGTGCCTGCTCTACGACACCGTCGGCCGGATCAAGTACCGGCCCGACTCCGACCTCATCGGCCTCGTCGAGCGGATGCTGGACGACGGTCATGTGGACCGGCTGCTGCTCGGCACCGACGTCGGCCGCCGCACGATGCTGCGCTCCTACGGCGGCGGGCCCGGCATGGACGTGCTCGGCCGCGACTTCCTGCCCCGGCTGCGGCGGCACGTCGGCGACTACGCGGTCGACCGGATCGTCCGCACCAACCCCGCCCGATTCCTCGCGACGAAGGACGTCCCCTGATGGATTTCGACCGGATCCCGGCACTGTCCACCGTCGACGTGCTGGTCGCCGGCGGTGGCTCGGCGGGCTGCGTCGCCGCGATCGCCGCGGCCCGTACCGGCGCCCGCGTCCTGCTCGTCGAGCGGCACGGCTCCCTCGGCGGCATCGGCACGGCCGTGCTGGACACGTTCTACGGCTTCTACACGCCGGGACCGAACCTGCGGGTGGTCGGCGGCATCGCCCAGGAAGTGGTGGACAACCTCACCGCGCGGGACGCCGCGTTCATCCGGCCCAACACGTACGGGGCGGGCGGCGGCGTCACGTACTCGCCGGAGATCCTCACCCTGCTGTGGGACGAGCTCGTCGCCGGGAGCGGCGTCGAAGTGCTGTTCCACGCCACCGCGATCGACACGGTGGTCGACCCCGGCTCGGGCGCGGTCACCGAGGTGGTGCTGGCCACCCGGAACGGCCTGTTGCGGGTCTCGGCGGCAATCGTCGTGGACACTACCGGGGACGCGGACATCTGCGCGCACGCCGGGGCTGGCTTCGACTCGGCCCGGCCCGATGCGCCGGTCCAGGCGCTCACCACGACGTTCCGGGTCGCCGGCGTCGACACCGAACGGGCCCGCTCGTTCCCGAAGGAGGAGCTGTTCGCGCTGATGGCCCGGGCCGCGGCCGGCGGCGACTACGACCTGCCGCGTCAGGAGGGCAGCATCCACCGGACCCCGGTCGAGGGCGTGTCCCTGGCGAACATGACCCGCGTCGAGGGCGTCGACCCCACCGACGTCGGCCAGCTCAGCCGCGCCGAGATGGCCGGCCGGCGGCAGGTCGGTGAGTACGTGCGGTTCCTCCGCGACCTGGTGCCCGGGTACGAGAAGGCGGTCCTGGTCGGGCTGTCGGCGTACATCGGGGTACGAGAGGCCCGCCGCATCCACGGCGACTACCGGCTCACCGCCGGCGACGTGGTGGGCGCGCGCCGGTTCCCGGACGCCATCGCCCAGTGCGGCGCACCGATCGAGGACCACCGCGGCGGCACGGACACGGCCTGGCGGTACATCCCGGACCACGGCGTGTACGACATCCCGCTGCGCTGCCTCCTGCCGGCCGGCCTGCCCAACGTGGTCGTCGCCGGGCGCTGCCTGTCGGCGAGCCACGAGGCACACGCCAGCGCGCGGTCCATCGCCCAGTGCATGGCGACGGGCCAGGCGGCGGGGACCCTGGCCGCGCTCAGCGCGACGGCCCGCACCCCGGTACGCCGGATCGACGTCGCGACCTTGCAGAGCCGCCTGCGCAAGGACGGCGCGCTCCTGCGCCCCGCTCCTTGATCTCTACTCGGGTTTGCGGCGGAGCTCGGGCGGGATCAGCTCGACCAGCTGATCGCGGCGCAGCGGCAGGTCGAGCAGGCTGAGCTTGACGCGGCTGCGGCTGGCGTGGTCGCCGGCCGAGAGCCGGACGACCTGGGCCGCGTCCGAGCGCATCGTGGCGGTCAGCCGGTCGCCGCGCTCCCACTCACCGGCGGCGATGCCGTCGACGTCCACGGCGATCGGGGTGCTCTCCGCCGCCACCGTCAGCGTCACCCGGTCGGTCGCGCCCAGCACGACCGGCCGGCCTATCCCGGACATCGGCGCCACCGGCGTGATGACCATCGCCCGCGACGATGGCGACAGCACCGGGCCGCCGGCCGCGTAGTTGTACGCCGTCGAGCCGGTCGGGGTCGCCACGATGACCGCGTCGCCTCGGTAGTAGCCGTAGCGCTGCCCGTTGACGGTCAGGTCGAGCGAGACCGTGCCGGTGCGGCCCGCGCGGCCGAGCACCAGGTCGTTGAACCCGTACCGGATCGGCAGCTGGCCCAGCTCGAGGCAACTGTGCTGCTCGATGGTGAACTCGCCGGCCGCCACCTTGGCCAGCGCGCCGGGCAGCTCGGCCGGGGTCACCTCGACCAGGAAGCCGAGATGGCCGTGGTTGACGCCGAGCACCGGCACCTGCCGGCCGACCGTCATCCGCAGCGCGCCGAGCATCGTGCCGTCCCCGCCGAGCGCGATGATCGCGTTCGCCTCGGCCGCGAACCGGTCCTCGGGGAGCAGCTCGACGCCCTCCGGCACACGGTCGCGATCGGTGTCCCGGGCCAGCACTCGCAGCGAGCCGGCGCGCGCGAAGGCGAGCACCGTCTCCACCGACTTGTCCACCAGCTTGGTGGGATGCAGCACGAGGCCGATCGCGTCCATCTTCAGGATTTGATCAGATCGGAGACCTCGGTGCGCGAGGCGACGCCAAGTTTGCGCAGGATGTTCGAGACGTGCACGGCGGCCGTCTTCGGCGAGATGTAGAGGCGCCGGGCCAGCTCCGCATTGGTCAGCCCGTCGCCGATCAGCACCGCCACCTCCCGCTCGCGCGGGGTCAGCGCGGCCGGGCCGGTGACCGCGGGCGGGGCGTCGGCCGGGGCCAGGCCGAGCCGGGCGCGGACCCCGTCGAGCTGGGCCACCCGCCAGCCGCTCCACCGGGCCAGCAGCGGGGCGGCCGCCTCGACCTGGGCGGCGGCCTCCTCGCGCCGGTCGGCGGCGAGCAGGCAGCGGGCGGCGCCGACCCGGACCGTGCCGCGGATCGCCGGCCCGAGGATGTGCGCCTCGGTGATCGACAGGTAGCCGGCCAGCGCCTCGGCGTGCCGGCCGTGCGCCTCGGCGAGCTGGGCGTCGACCAGCGTCCGGAACGCGTCCCAGACGTCGGCGTCGAGCAGCTCGGCGGCCATCCGGTCGAGCCGGGGCAGCGGCAGGCCGCCCTCCAGCGCCGCGGAGACCAGGTCGTGCGCGCGGTCGCCGCTGCGCCAGTCCTCCTCGGCCAGCGCGCGCAGCAGCTCCTCCAGGATCTCCTCGGCGCGCGGCAGGTCGTGCCGGCGGCAGGCGAGGTGGAACGCGAGGCCGGGGATCGTGGTCGGCGGCGGATTGTTCGGCACCGTCGCCAGGTCGGCGATGACCTGCTCGACCCGGTCCAGCTCGCCGGCCTCCAGATAGGCCCCGGCCAGGAACACCCCGTGATAGTCGGCCCAGCGCCCCCGGCGCTGCAGGCCGCGGTCCTGCTCGCGGCCCTCCTCCAGGGTGGCGATCGCGGCCCGCAGGTCGCCGGCCCGCCATTGCAGCCGGGCCCGGCCCTGGAAGTAGGTGGCCACCGCGAGCGACTCGAAGCCGGCCCGCTCGGCGTCCACCCGCATCCGCTCCAGCGTCTCGGCGTGCTCGGCCGGCGAGGTCGGCGGCTCGCCCTGGACCAGGTTGTTGAGCGCGTGCGCGGCCAGCACCCACTCGCCGGCCTTCTCCGCCTCGGTCACCAGAGCGGAGAGGATCTCCCGGCCCTGGGACGCGCTCTGCGGGCGCTCGCTCAGCGCCGCGCCCTTCTCCAGCAGCGCGGCCAGCCGGACGGCGGGCAGGTCGAACTCGTCGGCCAGCGCCAGCGCGCGGTCGGCCCAGACCACCGCGGCGTCCAGATCGTCGCGCAGGTACGTGGACTGGGCGATCGCGGCCATCGCCCGGGCCTGGTCGGCGCCCGGCGGCAGCTG
>Ga0068858_100007587_pt1 | contig 10481 bp, 20 predicted proteins | sample KBSSwiS12_FD_66589 | JGI IMG/M metagenome (GOLD analysis project Ga0068858, IMG submission 66589) | Switchgrass rhizosphere microbial communities from Kellogg Biological Station, Michigan, USA - KBS Switchgrass S1-2 | ecosystem: Host-associated > Plants > Roots > Rhizosphere > Soil ... | reverse complement strand
GCGGCGGCGCGGGTGCCCGGCGACCTCACGACGGGCGTGGTGGATGACCCGCCCCACGAGGTGCTCGTGGGGGTGGCGCGTCGGATCGCGGCGGCGGCCGGAGCGGGTGCTCCGACCGCCGGCGGCGTCGCTCGGCCGGATCTCTACTAGCGCGGTTCCCGGCTCGGCACTCAGAGGTAGTTCAGCGGGAGTGCCTGGAGGCGGTTCCACGGGATGCCGTTGAGCACGCTGTAGCTGGGCGCACCGAACAGGGCGGGGTACGGGTCGGTGCCCGTCTCGGCGTAGACGTTCTCGGCGTAGAACGTGACCGAACCCGACTTGTCGCGCACGATCATGCCGTAGGTCTGCACGGCGTGGGCGATGATCTTCGCCGTCGCCGAGATGGGCAGGACGTCGACGTCGATCGTCGGGTCGAGCCGGAAGCGCAGGCCTTCGGGGATGGCGCTGGTGCTCACCACGGAACCGTCGGTCCGGTTGGCCGGCCACGAGAACAGGGACTTCTGCGCCTGCACGAGCGCGATCGACAAGGCGTGGTCGATGTGGCCGGCCTGCAGCTCCTGGGGCGTGATGATGCCGCCCGCCAACGACAGTCCCGTGGCCGTGGTGCCGTAGGGGTAGGGGTAGACGCCCTGGCTGGTCGAGACGTTGGTGAGCTTGCCGCCCCAGCACGCCTCGAGGACGCCGTCGCTGGCCCAGCGCGCCTGCCACATCTCCCACAGGGTGTCGGTGGCGGGCTGGCTGATCACGAGCTCGTGGTCGGTGCCGGCCGAGGGCTTGGTGCCGGGTGGGATCGGCACCGACGCCAGCTGCGCCTGGAGCCCGGCGTCGAGGTAGCCCTTGTTCTGGCAGTCCCAGACCCGGACCCGCTGCGTCGGCGTGGTCGACGACGCGACCCAGATCGGCGGGGCGTACTGCGTCGTGTTGATGCCGACGTTGTTGTAGTACGTCTTCCACATCGCGTCGAAGGCCGACACGTACGTCGACGACAGCGGGTTCAGCGCGACGTTCGCCGGGATCCGCTCGTACCAGAACGCGTTCGACGCGAAGTGCGGCGTCTTGGTGACGACCGTGGTAGTCGTGGTCGGGGCCGTGGTGGTCGTGGTCGGGGCCGTGGTGGTGGACGTGGTGGTGGTCGACGTGGAGGTCGACGTGGTGGTCGACGTGGAGGTCGACGAGGTCGTCGTGCTCGACGTGCCGACCCGGAACGTCCCGGAGTACGTGACCCAGGCGCCGGTGGTCGACTGGACCCTGGCGTCGACGCGGTGCGAGCCAGCCGCCAGGACGCTCGTGCTGTACGCGCCGGCGGTGCCGTTGGACGCGGTGCCGCCGAGGTCGAACGGGCTGACCAGCTCGCTGCGGTAGCCGGCGCCGTCGACGGAGAAGTCGACGCGGGTGGTGCCCTTCGTCTCCGCGGGGGCGGCCGACTTGGACCAGTAGACGTAGACGTTCCCGGACACGGTCTGGCCGCCGAGGAGGGCGGCCCCCGATCGGTCGGCGCGGAGCGAGAGGTAGAGGCCCGTCGAGCCCGACGCGTGGGCCCGTTGGGTGGGTGCGAACCACGCCGCCAGCAGGGCGAACGCCACGGCGACCGCGACGCGGCGGGCACTCGTGGAACGAAGGACGTACGGCACGGGGGACTCCTCGATGGGCGCGGGTGGTGGCAGCCTTCGGGGGATCCATCGGTCACTCTGCGTGGCGGATTGAGCCGCATTCGCACGAGTTGTGCGAACCGTGTCCGGTGCGCCGCGGCGTTACGCCGGAACGAGCGTCAGTGGCAGGCGCAGCCGCCGCCGCACCCACGAGCCGGGGGAGCGGTGGCCGGGAGCGTCGACCCGCCGGCGTCGGCCCGTCCGCCCGCGGCGAACACCGACAGCAGCCGGCGCACGTCGGTGTGGCCCTCGGGACACGACACCGGGGCGTCGGCCTCGGCCATCGAGCGACGCTGTTCGAACACGTCGTCGCAGTCGACGCACTTGTACTCGTAGACGGGCACGGCGCGACGGTAGCGGGCGGTTCTCGACGGTCCGCGATCGCGGCGATGGGCCCCACTACGGTCCGTGTCGTGACCAGTGCTCGGTTGGAGTTCGAGCTGCGACGCCTGTCCGGCGTGGTGGCGGTCGCGGTGACCGACGACGCGATCACGCTGCTCGTGGAGTCGACGTGCGACCCCGTTGCGCTCGGCGTCGTCGTCGAGGCGATCCTCGCGACCCGCGGGATCGAGCGGCACGTCCAGATCCTCGGTGGCACCACGCCCTCGACGCCGGCCCCTCATCGGCGGCTGCCGGCGATGGCCCTCGGGAGCGTTGCCGGGTTCGGCCTGCTCGGGGCCATGGCCGCCGCGGCCGCGCTGCAGGGCACGTTCCCCCTGTCCGGCCACGCGCCCCATCACCTTCCCACCGTCGCCGCCGCGCCGGCCGCCTCGTCGCCGTCCACGGGCGGGAAGCTGCGGGTGGTCGCCGGCAAGCAGCCGCCGTGGGCGACGACGCTGCCCGACCTGTTGGTGACGACCACCACCACCGTGCCCGTCGAGTCGGTGCACGAGGCATCGGTGCGGGCGGTGGCGGCCGCCGCCGTCGCCGAGGTCGAGGCGCCGGTCGCGACGCCCCCGGTCACGACGCCCCCGGTCACCACTCCCGTGACGACGCCCCCCACCACGACGACCACCGCCGAACCGGTGAAGAAGACGCCCACGACCCTGCCCGTCGTCGTGGTCGTCGAGCCGACCCGCGTGACACCGCCGCCGACGGTCGTGACGACGACCACCACCGAGCCGACGCGGGCCGGCGACGGGGACGGGGACGATCACGACGGTGATCGCGACGAGGACCACGACCACGTCGGGGACGGCGATCGCCATCCCGGCCGTCACGTCGGGCCGCCACACGCCGTACCGGCGCACGGGTATCCCTGGCAATGACGACGACCGCGGACGAGTCGTGGGTCGGGGTGCAATCCGTCGCCTACGCCGGCCTCGACGCGCTCCTGTCGGTCCACTCGCTCGACCTCTGCGGCTACCTGCACGTCGGCGCCGATCTCGGTCCGCAGCTCTACCTCCGGCGGCCGACCCTCGGCGACATGGACCCCGCCGAGGCGTTCCGACTGTTCTCCTCGTTGCGTGACCTCCTCGAGGCGGGGGAGGGCCCGATCGAGATCGACGGCTACGAGGCGCTGGCCCTCGCCTCGGTGACCCCGACGTCGCGCGGGCTGTGGGTCGCCGGCCGCCGCGACGAGCCGCTCGACGAACGGACCATCGCGACCGTCGGCCAGCTCGGCCGGGCGGTGATGCACCTGTGCGCCGAGGCCGAGCGGGTGGCGGCCCACGACGACGCGCCGAGCATCGGCCGCGTGGCGATCGAGACGACCGACACCGACGTGCACGCCGAGGTGTCGGTCGTTCGCAACGGCGGCGAGCGGGTCGGCGCCGGCGAGGCGACCACGGCGCTGGCTGCCGTCGCCTGGGCCACGTTGGCGGCCACCGATCCCACGCTCAAGCTGCTCGCCGCCGAGGAGGACACGATGAGCGACTCCCGGGTCGCGCTCGTCCTCGTGCGCGACGTGCCCGGCCGCACCACCGTTGGTGCCGCCCTGGTGAACGGCGACCCGCTCCGGGCCGCCGCCGCGGCGACCCTCGCGGCCATCGCCAGCTTCGCCTGAGCTCGCGTTCTGGACACGTCCGACGGCATGCCAACCACAACCGTCCAGAACTCGGCCTGACTTTACGTAACGAGGACCTCGGGGGATGAGCTCGAGCTCGAGCCCCTGGCCCTCGTGGACGTGGAGCTCGGCGACAACGTTGTGCGCATGCCGTGCGCAACGCCGGCGCCGGAAGCTGCTCGCGACATGCGCACAGCGGCGTGACGCCCTGGGTGTTCGTCCCGGTCGGCGCGGGCGCGTACCTCGCGATCGTGGTCGCGGTCGGTCGATGGCTGCGAGATCGGTGACGCATCGTCGTGCGGACGATGTACGACTCGATCTACGCGGCGAAGCTCCCGTCCGGCGGTGACCTGTACGCCGGCTATGTCGGCGGCGGCTGGCCGACGTTCGCTGACGGCGAGCTCGCCGCCAGGTTCCCGGGTGTGCCGTTGGTGTCGATCGCCGTGGCGTCGTACTTCGACGCGATGGTGCTCGACGTCGAGAGGGGTGACGCGACGCCGGATCTGGCGCCGAGCTGGGCGCAACGGCAACGAGCTCGCGGCCAGACGCCGACGGTGTACTGCACGACCAGCGTCTTGCCGACGGTGCGCGCCGCGTTCGCGCACGCGGGTGTGGCCGAGCCCTTCTACTTCCTGGCCAACTACACGATGCCGGCGGGCTCGGTCTTCGATCTCGCGCCCGGTGTTGTCGCCCACCAGTACGGCGGCGACCGGACGGCCGGCTGGGACGTTTCGCTGGTCGCCGATCACTGGCCCGGCGTCGACGAGGAGGACGACATGACCCCCGCACAAGCTCAGCAGCTCCAAGAGGTGCACGACATGCTGGTGCTCGTCACCCAGGGCGCCAAGGGCTTCGGGATCCTCCCGACCCCGGTCGCGGTGTCGGACATGGCCCGGAAGCTCGGCGTCGACATGCCACCGCCGCCCGGCAGCTAGCCGATCACGGCCCAGCCCGGCGGTAGCCACGGCATGAGCCCGTCGCGGACCAGGATGAACTTCTCGAGGTTCCGATGCACGATCTCGTCCTCATGGTTGTGATGCCACCATCCCTGGACATGCATGAGCATCTGCTCGATGAAGCGATCGAGCTTGAACACCAGGACGCCCGGGTCGTCGTCGTCGACTTGTCGGATGATGCCGTGGAGGCCTCCTGGTTCGGCGGGGTGCACGAACGCGACCCGGGTTCCTCCTGAGCGGTGGGCGTGCCCGGATCCCTGGTGGAGCATCGAACAGCGGAAGCCGTAGATCAGGTCGACGTAGGTCTCGTGCCAGGTGGTCCACTGGTTCATCCAGGCGATGTAGCGCGCCCGGCTGGTCTGACCGTCCTCGGCGTTGAGCGCCGCGCAGATGTCGGGGAGGCTCAGCGTCGACATGAGCGCCGGGAAGTAGTGGCCGTGGTGATTGCAGTCCGCGATCTCGGTGATGATCGGGAACAAGTGGGTCATCTGCATCAGCTGGCCTTGGCGAGGATCTGCACGACGCGGGCGGGGCTCATCTCGGCGAGCTTGGCGACCTGCGCGTAGGAGAGCCCGCAGTCCTTGGCCTCGATCACGGCCCGGTCGCGCAACGCGAGCGCGTCTTCGTAGGCCTGGCGGGTGATGGCGACGTTGCGGCCCACCTCCCGGAGACGTTCACCGTGGGTTTCCAGGGGACTGAATGAGGGCTTGGCCTGCGGCATCGCGATTCTCCTCGTGGTGATTTAGCCCTCTGGATCTAGAGATTCAGGGGTCTGATTCAGTTCCCTAAACCGGGACGGTTCCTCCATCGTGGCGGGTCGGATGACCCCACCCAAGGGCGTGAAGGTTCGAGGCACCTGCAGAGGGTGCGGCTTCGTCGTCGAGACCGAGGCCCCCAAGGGGCGCGTCACGTGGCGTGGACCGTGCCCGGCCGACGGCTGTCATCACCGAGTGGTAGCGCACCGGGTCGCCCCTGTGGAAGACCAGCCCGCCGCGGACGTCAAGCCGCCGGCGACGGGAAAGCGGCGTGCACGAAGGGTGACGAGCTATGGATCCGGACCTTCCCGCGGCGTGGGCCGAGGCGCCCGCGGACCCGACCCCGCCAACGGCCCCGCCGGCGGCAACGAACGGCACGAGCTCGGCGAGCACGATCCCGACCGAAAGCCCGCTGGCGGGGGAGAGCCGAACCCCGCCCCGGACCCGCCGAAAGCGGTCCACGCCGGCCACGCCGAGCACCGAGCCCCGCTCATCGGCGCCTTCGACCTCTTCGACTGACCGCCCGGCGACCCCCGACGATGGTGTCGTCCCGCCGGGCATGCGCCGACGGCGCCCGCAGGCCACGCCGGAGCAGCGCGAGTTCATGGCCGGCATGCTCGGGGGCCTCTTGTCGCTCGTGGGGATCGGCGTGCAGTTCGTGATGTCGCGCAAGGACGCCAAGCCCGGCGAACCGCAGCGCGATTGGGTGCCGACCGAGGCCGAACGTCAGGCGATCGCCCAGCCGCTCGCCAACATCGCTCTGCGGCACAGCCCCGCCGATGATCTCGGCGAAGCGACCGATCTCGTCGACGGGATCGGTGTCGCCGCCGCCGGCATCGGCTACGCGCTGCGCGCCTCGACTGGCGCGCCCGGCGGTGTCGCCGAACAGAAGGCGCAACAGCAGCAGCAGCGACCCGAGGGAGCCCCGACATGAAGTGGACCGCCGAGCAGAAGCTCCTCACCCTGGCCGCCTGGTCGTTGTGCGCGGCGCAGCTCCTCCTCATGCGACGCGACGCTCGCGAACGGCGAGCGATCGCCCAAGCGCGTGAGGACAGCTACGCGAGCGGCCGACGCGACGGCCAGTCCGACGCGGGCACCCAACGCGACGCGTCGCTCGCCGAGGAGCATGACGCGTCGTTCGTCGACGAGGACCGGTTCCTCGAGGAGCTCGACGCTCAGCTCGGCGACACGTGACGACCCGGGACAAGGCGATGTTCGTGTGGGGCATGGTCGCCGGCCAGCTCGTGGGGCTGGTCGTGATGATCGTGGCGGTGCTGGTGCGATGAGCTCCGCCGGCGAGGAGGTGGTGGGCGGGCGGCTCGATCCGTCCCGTTCGTACTTCATCGACGTGCTCGGCAAGAAGGGCTACGGGAAGTCGGCGCTGGCCCGCTGGATCTTCGACAGCTACCCCTACGACCGGCTCGTGATCGACACCACCGGAGACGTCGCCCCCGGCGAGGACTGGCGGACCGTGCGGGGCGAGATCCCCGAGCGGTGGCCGGTCAACTTCGACGGCAAGCGCATCACGTTGCGCTACGTGCCTGACCCGACCAGCCCGCATTACCGCGACGACCTCGACCGCGCCGTTGGCCTCGCGTTCTCCCACGGTGCTCGCAAGGGTCACGTGATGCTGTGGTGCGAAGAGGTGCACGAGATGGCGCCCTCCGGTCGCACCGGCCCGCACATGCGCCGAGCGTTGCGCCAGGGCCGTCACGTCGGTTTGACGATGCTCAACACCGATATCCGCCCGGTCACGGTCGACCCGCTGGTGTTGAACCAGGCCGACATCATCTACAGCTTCCGCATTCCCAACCCGCGGGACCGCCAGGCCGTCGCCGACTCGATCGGCTGGGACCTGAAGGAACCGATCGAAGACCTCGACGGCGAATCGCTCGATCAGGTGCTCGCGGGCCTGGAGAAGTTCCACTACGCCCGCTACGTGCACGAGGACGACGAGCTCGTCGTCTTCCCGCCGTTGCCGGCCCCGAAGAAGATCCCCCACGCCGACCGTTCGATGGGCGTCGGCGCCGATGTGTGAACGCTGCGAGCCGGCGGTCGTGCACGTCGCGGGCGCCTGGATCCACTTCGGCGGTTGGCTTCGTCAGCGGTGCGCGTGGTGCGGCGCGTTGATCCTCAACCTCGAGAACGGCGCGACGGTGGCCGGCTGGCCGCCCGGGCATCTCGTCGCGTTCGGTCTCGATCAGTCGAGCTGGGATCTCGGCCATGTCGAGCTGGCTCCGGTCCCGCCGCCGCGGTGTTGCCTCGCGCTCGACCCCGCCATCACGGCGTGACAGCGGTCTGAATCTTCGGATTCAGCGCGCTGAGGGATCGCTTTCGGCCCGGTGGGTTGTCCACGGTCGGGGCATGCCCAAGACGCAAAACATCGTGTGGATGGTGCTGATCGCCGGCGCCGTGGTGTTCGGCTTCGAGCACTACAAGAAGACCCACTCCTGATGAGCACCCGTGGCGCCGCCCTGGCCGGGCGGCGTGTGTCGTTCTGGGTCGCCGTCGGCGGTGTCGCGATCCTCGCCAACTTCGCAGTCGAGCTGGCGGCCGAGCGCTTCCCGAACCTCGGACTGAAGCGCTTCACCACCTTCACCCATCTCGGAGGCCAGTGACCATGGCGGATCAACCCGCAACCGTCGTCTTCCAGGGCATCGAAGTGCCCGCCGCCGCGGTCAACGCCAAGGCGTTCTTCGCCGGCACCCGCCGCCTGCGGTCCCCGCTGGCGACGATCGCCAGCTGGCAGGGGTTCGGCAACACCGACACGATCACGATGCGCCGCTCCGGTGTGCTCGCCGCCGTCGAGCTCAAGGTGGTCGGCACCCTGGTCGTCACCCCCGGCACCGGCTCGGTCGCCACCACCTACCGGTGGCCCTACGACATGGTCCGCACCCGCTTCACGGCCAACGGCCAGTCGAACCTGATCGCCGTCAAGGGCTGGGTGCTCAAGGCCCGCGACATCTTCCGTCGCGGTGACCTGTCGGACCGTGGCGTCAGCCAGGGCATCGGCGGCGCCTCCCCGGGCACCACCCGCACGCAGGGCACCCTGTCGCTCGCCTCGGAGAGCTGGGGTGTCGGCCAGGGCGTCACCGCAATCGCCGGCGGCACCTATGACGTCGAGCTCTCCCTCGTGGTCCCCGTCGCCGAGGACATGTCGACGCTGCTCGGCGCCGTGTTCGCCCAGACCACCGCGACCAGCCTCGACCTCAACCTCGACTGGGCGGCGCAGAGCGACCTGTTCGTGCTCACCGGCAACGCGACCGTCACGCTCGCCGTGTCGGTCGTCGCCGAGCCGATCATCTTCTCCATCCCCTCCGACGGCCGCGGCGGGATCTGGCTGCCGAACCTGTCGGCGTTCCACTCGCTGGTGGAGAACCGCACCACCGGGGTGGGCAACGGCGCCAACGAGCACATCCTCGTCGGCCAGGGTGTCGGCAAGCAGCTCGAGCGGGTGTTCTGGCGGGTGTTCAACGGCGCCCCTGGCGTCCCGCTCGCGGTGAACGCCACCAACTTCACCAACGTGCACTGGGCCTACGGGTCCAACGACACGCCCGAGACGTTCGTCGACGGCCTGCAGAACCGCTACGTCAACGAGCGGCTCTTCAACGCCGACTTCGGCCTCGAGGGGTTCACGATCATCGACTTCGCCAAGGAGTGGGCGTTCCGCGACACCATCGACGAGGGCGCCGCCACCGATCTCCGGATCGGCTACAACATCCCGTCCGGCGTCACCCTCACCAGCCCGGCGTGCGAGTACGTCCAAGAGACGATCTTCGCCGGCGCCGCGGGGGCCTGACCCATGGAAGCGGCGAGCTCGTGGGACATGCTCGACCCGTTCAACCAGGTGCGCGTGGTCGACACCGGCCCCGCCGCCGTCAAGAGCTCGAGCACGCCCGGCCTGGCGATGATCTCGCCCAACGCCGTCGACCACGACCCCCCGTGGCATCCCGACAACCCGTTGTTCTGGTTCGGCGCGGTGCTCGCGGTGACGTTCGGGCTGATCGCGGTGTCCACGTCCGTCAAGGTCGGCCCGTTCAAGGCCGCCGTCAGTGCAGGAGACGCCAAGTGACCGACACCCCCATCCCCACGCCGCCGGCCTCGTGGGGCTCGGCCCCTGCAGCGGAGCCGACGTCGGCGTCGGACGCGCCCTCGGCCCCGGCGCCGACGTCACCCGATGCGGCTCCCGCGCCGGCGGCGCCGGCGGCGAGCTCGCTCGAGCAGGGCGCGATGGTGACCTACACCTACACCGACGAGACCATCGGTGCGGACATCACGATCCACGGCCTGGTGGTCGAAGTGATCGCCCCCTACACCGACGAGAGCGACGGCTCCCAGGCGCCCGAACGGGTGCGGGTGGCGTGGCTCAACGCGGTGTCCGGGCCGATCGAGGCCACCGACCTCGAGAAGGTCTGACCAGACCGGCGGGCGTGACGGTGGCCACCGTGCACGACGCGGCCGCCGGAACCAGCCGGCCGGCCAGCCGAGGCGAACGCCGATCCTCCATGGACGGCGCTCGCCAGCGCGACCGCGCCCGCACCGCCGCCTACAACGCCGGCAAGGCCGGCCAGCCGATGCCGTTCGAGGGTGAGGACGACGAGCTCCTCGACCTCTACAACCAGGGCCAGAACGACCGAGAAGGCGCCTCGAGCTCGCCGAGCTCGAAGTCGTCGAAGTCGAACGGCGGCGGCGGGATCGCGTTCGATGACGCCGGCGAGGAAGCCGGCGCCCTGCTGCTCGGCCTGCTCGCCTACGCCCTGCTGATCTCCTACATCCGCGGCGGCTGGCCCGGTGTCACGGCGTGGTTGCGCGCCAAGTTCTTGAACCAGACCTCGAGCACGTCGTCGTCGTCGAGCAGCTCGCCGGGCACGATCGGCCAGAACCTCCAGAAGGGCGTCAACGACGCCGCCGGGGCGCTCCCGAAGGCGTTGTCGAAGTGAGCAAGGGCGTCGTGATGATCGTCGCCGGCGTGTGGCTGATCCTCCAGACCGCCAAGGGCGGCCTGGTCAAGCGGCTGGGGCTCGACTGATGCGCGGCTGGAAGGGCTTCGCGGTCGGCGCGCTCGGCTTGGCCGCGCTCGAGGCGACCATCGGCGGCAACACCGCGGCCGCGCAGA
>Ga0068858_100007584_pt1 | contig 10482 bp, 22 predicted proteins | sample KBSSwiS12_FD_66589 | JGI IMG/M metagenome (GOLD analysis project Ga0068858, IMG submission 66589) | Switchgrass rhizosphere microbial communities from Kellogg Biological Station, Michigan, USA - KBS Switchgrass S1-2 | ecosystem: Host-associated > Plants > Roots > Rhizosphere > Soil ... | reverse complement strand
CGGCTGCGAGCTCGCATAGCCGTCGCGGTCGCGTCGGCCAGTGGCGAGCTCGCAGCCGAAGATCGGGTCGCGCTCGGTCATAGGACACCTCGGATGGCGAGGGCGAGCTTGAGCGCGAACGACTGCCGCCAACGCCCGGGACGCGCGAGAGGCCCAGGTCGCCGCGCGCCACCAGTCGAGGTAATATCGGCGTACGCAAGCAGCACCCGGGTCGCGTCGCGCAGCCTGTACGCTCGGCCGCCGAGATGCTCGACTGCGCGGTCCACTGCATCGCGCTCGGTCATTCGCTATCCTTCCTGGCGCGCACCGACGCGATGGAGTAGAGCGCTCCGAGCGTCGGGTGCTCTCGCTCGGCGAGCGCCTGCACATCCGACGGGCTGTAGTGCTGGCGCAACAGCTCGGCGACATCGCTGATGTCGATCGCCATGATCGCGCGGAACGCCGCGATCCATCGCCGCCGCGCCAGCAGGCGCCACCACGGCGGTATCGCGCCGAGCCCGGCGATCAGCTCGCAGCGCTGGAGGGCGCGCTTCGGGCTCATGCCGCCTCCGCGCCCGCGAAGTCAGCGACAGTGATGCGCTCGGCCCGCAGCGTCCACAGCCTGCGCTTCCCCTTGCCGCCGTGTGGCGCCCAGCTCCACAGCTCGAGCACGCCGCCGGCCTCGATCCACTTCCGAGCGCGCGGCTCGGCGAGGATCTTGTCGCGCCGGGTCGCGTGGTCGCTTCCGCGGCCGGCGCTACTTCCACCTGAGCATGCCTGGATGGCGACGATCGAGCCTGGCGCGCTGGCTGCGGCGTCCGGCGGCACGATCGCCACCACGTCGATCACCCCGAACAGATCCTGCTTGATCCGCGCGTGCGGGTTCCAGCGCTCGACGACCTGCGCGACCCAGCCGCGCTTGCGGCACTCGGCGAGCGTGCGTGCGGTCGGCGAGGTCGACGGGCCGCGCTTGCGCTTGGGCGGCGCGAGCGGATCGCCCACGGCGGCGATCAGACCGGCCTCGCACAAATCGCTCACTCGTCGCCTCCATCGTCGTCCGCCTTGGCCTTCTTGATCTTCGACGTCTTGATGCCCTCGCTGATGAAGGCCTTCTTTTCGACGCCCGTCGCGGTCTCGTACACGTACGCGCTGAGATTGTGCTCGCGCAGGAGATGGTCGACCTTCAACTTGGCCTCGACGACGCCCTGGCCGGCCTTCGTCGCCTTGCCGCGGGCTTTCTCGAGAGCCTCGCACGCGTCGTCGAGCGCGGGGATCGACTTGGGCGGTGGCGCTTCGTCGTCGCGCCGGGTGCCGGGGAGTTCTGCTTGCTTCCTGGATGCCATGATCTGTTCCTTTCGTGATGGTCAGTGCTCGACGCGCAGCACGATGCACAGCCGACGGATCTCGTCGGTGACGTCGCGCTCGTCGCGGTAGTAGAAGGCGTGCGGGTATGGGTTCGCGCTCGCCTCGATGCCCGGGGGCGGCTCGAACTCGAGGCGCTCACCGAACGGGATCGCGACCACGGTGGTCAGTGCCCACAGCTGCGCGAACCACTCGGTGCTCGGGTCGAAGCGGAGGAGCGCGCAGAACCGCGTGTGCCCGTAGTGCGCGATCGCCTGATCGACGATGTCGTAGGGCGGCTGGATCCAGACGCGCGTTGACGCGTCCGCCCGGCCGAACGCCGGCGGAGCGCTGTAGCTGCCGGTGACCGCGGGATCGAGCAGGCCATTGCCGCTGTCCTCGAGCGCGCAGCGGCGCGCAGCGGCGACATGCGACCGCCGGTTCGAGAACGGGTCGAGGTCCCACGGCCCGACCGCGTGCGCGTACTTCTTCGGCGTACACCAGGTCCCGCGCTCGGCGTCGCCGCTGCCGCCGTTCACGTTCGCCGTGCGCAACTCGCGGGCGACCCGCTTGCGCGCGTCGGGGTCAAGCTTGGCGAGCAGCTGCAGGACCGCGGCCTCCGTGACCGCGGGCGACACCTCGGGCTCGGGCGCGTTCTCGGGCTTGACGTCGCGGTATGCGCTCGGCCGGTCCCCAGCCGGTTCCGGGGCCGAGTTTTCATGCGGCTGCATGAAACCTGGGCGCTCCGGGGTTCGGGCGTCGTCCATGTAGCGCCACGCCGTGCTTTGCTCGAGCCCGACACGCTTCAGGAACTCGCCCCATCCCTTGGCGTTCGGTCCGCGATCGGGCCACGCACCGCGCGCCTTGAGCAGCGCCTCGCCGATCTCGCGCCGGCGGACCTTGGATGTCTCGCGCGCCGCGGCTGCCTGCTGTTCCCAGCGAGCAGCGCTCGTGTCGGCCTGGCGCTCGTCGGCGAGCGCGACGATGATGCGCTCGGCGAGGAGATCGACGTTGACCGCGGCCTCGACGAGGGCTGCGACGGGCTTCACGGCAGCACCGCCGGGGTCGCGTGCACGCAGTCGAGCGGCGCGTCGGGATCCGGCCGCACGATGACCGGACCTTCGGGGACGTGGAGCGTGATGCGCATGCCGGCGATCACGTCGGCGTCCACGCGCGCGCCCAGCTCAAGCACGACGCGCTGGAACGTCGCCGGGTGCAGCGCGACAGCCGGCTCGCGACCCTCCCGGCGCTGATCCAGCGCTCGTGCCCGGATCTCCTCGAGAAGTTCGGCGACGGGCTTGACGGCGCGTGCTCCAGGCACCGGCGGGCACGACAGCGCAAGGAACGCGTCGATGGTCTCGACGGCATGCTCGCGTGGCTCCGTGATCGCCTCGCCCTCGTCGGTCCGCCCCGCGGCCATCTCGCTGCGCAGCGCCTTCACGCCATCGCGGAACCGGCGCAGCGCGAGCAGCTCAGCGCGCTCGTCCGCGGTCAGGTCGCCGGCGTCACGAGCGTACGCGAGCGCAACCTCCGCCAGATGCGAGCGCGCGCCCTCGTAGGCGTCGAACGCGTCGGGCGGGCGATCGCCATCGCCAAGCGGCACCGCTGCGCGGACCTGCTCGGAAAAGCAGATCGCGGCCGTGGTCAGGTGGATCATCGCCTTGCTCTCGGTGCTCACGGTCGTCCTTTCCGGCCGGCATCGAGCCCGGCGATCTCTCGTTGCTCGTGCGGTCGCCTCTGCGCCGCGACCAGCTCCTCGTCGCGCCGCTTGCAGTCCGGGCACGGGATCCGCTTCGCGAGCGGGCGCTCGCCCCGGCGCTCGAGCTGGCGATTGAACATCGCGTGCAGCTCGATCGCGTCCCGGGTCATGCCGACGAGCGCGTTGCAGCCGGTGCACGGCCAGCGCTCGACGATCGCGGGCGGCGACCATGCGGCTTCCGAGCGAGAGCGCGACGGATCGCGCTCGGACGCCTCGCGCCTGCGCAGATCGGCGAGGACTTCGGGGTCGAGGCGGTGCTGCATGGTCAGTCCTCGACGGGCTCGTAGGTCGCAGCGAAGATTTCTGGCTTGCAGGGGTACAGCTCGCCCTTCACGCCGCGGATGATCCAGTCGTCGAGATTGGCGCGATGCGCGCCCTCGAGCGTGAAGATCTCGAGCGCATCAACGTCGGCCGCGATCCTCACCGCTCCCGGCTCACCCCAGCCCTTGCCACGAGCAGCGGCGAGCCACGGCGTGCCGCGAACGACGGACATGCCGGTGAACTGCACTGCCTCGATGACCACTGGCTTCTTGCGGAACTTGCTCATGTCGCTGCCTTTCGTTGGGGTTGCTGCTTCTCGTCGGACGGTCGCGCGCTCGCCGGCGGCGCCCTCGCTCCATCGCCGAGCCCGAACAGCCGCGCCCTCGCCTCGGCCGCGATCGCCGCGACCTCCGCGCGCTCGGCCTCGGACACGACGACCGCGGGCGGCAAGGTCGGCTTGCGGCGCGGGCGCGCGGGAGTTGGCGCGGCCGGCTTGGCCGGCTGCTTCGCGACGAGCCGGCGGAAATTATTCGGGGAGAACACGGCGCCGGTGAACCACTCGGGGTCCCGCTCGCCAGCGATGGTCTCGGACGCCGCCATCGCGATCGCGTGACGGACCTGGCGCACGAGGGTCTCGACCGCGTCGGGTCCGCGCGATCGAGCCGCGGCGAACAGGTCAGCCAGGTCGCGCTCGCCGCGATCGCCGACCGGCAGCGGCAAGATCTCGAGGCCGAGCTTTTTGCCGGCGCGGGTGCGCGCGAGCTCGAGCTCGCGCCAGAGCATCGGAGCCTCGCCACGCGGCTGCATCGGCTGTTGTGTCCCCGCGATGTCACCGCGTTCGGGTGCCGGCTGGGACACGGCGGGGACACTGGGCGGCGCCGAGTGTGGTACCGGGTCCGGTACTGCGGGATCGCGCGCGGGAGGGGGATCTGAGATCTGATCCGGAACCGGATCCGGAGGAAGATCCGGAACCGGATCCGGAGGGTTCCGGCGTGCTTCGCGATCGTTCGTTTTTTGCTTCGCCGATTTCCTGCGCGATTCCCCGCTCTTAATCCCACCTATGCGGCCGGCGTTCGATTTGGAAACGAGGTATTCGATCCGCTCCTTTGCGCCCTTGATTCGAACTCGACCGCGGACCTGCTCCGCAAGATCGACCTCAAACATCAGGTCCGCGAACCCCTCGCGCTCCGCGGCGATGTCTATGTCCGCAGAAGGTAAGACATCCCTCTCGCGGTCGTACGCCACCGCGAAGACGTCCAGCAGCGCGCCGACCGTCTCGCGACGCGACCAGCCGAGCGCGCGCGCGAGCCGCAGAACGCGCGGATCGCGAAGCAGCTTGTCATCGATCGACATCCGGGCCATCAGCCGGCCTCCACGGCGGTCTCGCACACGCCCCAGCGCATGCATCCATCGCCTGCGCCCGGCGGCTGCCACTCGCCACGCGCGCTGTTGCCCCACTCGATCGCCTCGTCGATGTTGATCGGGTGGTGTTTGTTGTCGCCGCCGTGGAACGAGAACATCGAGCGCGGCACGACCGCTCGCCCAAGCGCGCGGTCCCGTTCGGCGCCCCGCTCGAGCCACCGCTGAACGGGCCTGACCTTGAGCTCCTCCGTGCAGAATCTCATCACCCGCGACGGAAACAGCCCCTTCTTTTCGACGAGCTGAACGAAGTCGAGATCGCCGCGAATCTCGGTGATCGGGCCGAGCTTGTCGGTCAGCGGGCCGCGCAGGTAGTCGTACGTGATCGCAGATTCCCAGCCGGTATCCATGAACACGCGCTCGTGCTCGACCCCGAGTTCGGTCAGGTAGAGCGACATCGCCGCCGAGTCGCGTCCTCCGGAGATCGACGCGATGACGCGTCGGCCGGCGATCCGATGCAGCGCAGCGGCGCGCGGCGACAGGTCGAGATCGAGCTGCATCAGCCGGCCTCCAGCGCGAGTTCGAGCTGGCGTGGCTGCGCGGCCCGCCGCGCCTCGGCCATCACCTCGCCGACGGTGCGGTACTCGGGATCGCGGGTCCATGTCACGACGCCCGCTCCGATCGGCGGCAGCGGATCAGGCTCCCACGGGCATGCGAGCGCATCCTCGCGCGTCGCGTGGCGATGGTCGCAGCTGCCGATCGCATCGGCGCTGTCGCCGGTCACCCACAGCACGATCCAGCAGATCGGCGCGTGGTGCGCGCGCCGATGGATCGGCATCCACAGCCACCACATGCCATCGGGCAGCTGCTGGCGCGCGCTCACCCGCCCTCCCCGCCGATCTCGAACCCCGCGTACGGCTCGAGCTCGTCCATGTCGGCCGCTGCGAGCTTGGCCGGCACAGCGCTCGCTCGCGTCCGGTGCTGGTCTGCCTGCCACTCGCGCAGCTCGGTGGACGCTTTGAGCATCTCCCTGGCGACGTCAGGCATGATCACGCCGGCCTGCACCGCGCCGATGATGTAATCGGCCCGCCCGGCCGGCGTACGCTGGCGCAACGGCACAGGGAGCGTCTTGCTGCCCCGCTGCGCGATCTCGATCGCGAGGTCGCAGATGTCACGCGGTGGCCCGACGTCGGGGGCGCCGCTGTAGCCCGGATGCTCATGGCGCGGCGGCTGGCTGAGCATCTCAGCCCGCGCGGCCGCTCGCAGCTCGGCGCGGTGCTGGTCCTCGATCGCCAGCTCCTCGCACGCGTCGTAGACCAGCGCGTCGAGGCGCTCCTCGAAGCGCTCGCGCCGCCAGTCGCGCGGCTTGGAGAGGTCGAGCAGGCCGTAGCGCTCGCGGCCGACCTCGAGGCGGTGGAGCACGCGATCGAGCACGCGCATCTCGTCGTGGCTGGCGAGCTGGAGACGGCGCGCGAGGCCAGGGCTTGGCGTTGGAGCTCGGTGGCTCCCGGTGCCGCGAAGTGCGGCGGTTGAAGCGGGGTGGGGCGCGCAAGTACGCTGGCGAGATGGGAAGAAAGGCCGAGTACGGCTTGCTGTTCGCGGTCAGCGCGATGCTCGCGGCCGCAGTGGGCATCTCGACGAGGCCGGAACGAGAGCAATGGTGCTGCGTCGCAGGCTACAGCGACGGAATCGGCACCTGCACCCGGAGCAGCTTCTGCATCGGTGCCAGCTCGAGCGGAGTGGAGAAGACCTCGCCACCGCTTGCCGCTTGCTTTAGCAAGCGAAACATCCTGCACGACGATAAAATCGAGGATTGCAATCCGTCGATGTCGAGCTGCGCCGCGAACCGCGCCATGTCGCTGACGAATCCAGAATACGACCGAGTCACAGATTGCGGACCCGTCGGCGCTAATGAGCACGCCGATCGCGCGTGGTATCTGAAGATAGGGGCGACGGCATTGATCACCGCGGCCGTCTTGTTGCTCGTTCGTCGCAGGGACCCGTAGTTGACTGCGCATCCGCCCAGCGTTGCGAGAACCTCGTACGCGACTTACGGTCGCGCGCGCAGTGGGTGACATCAGGCGGCTCGGCGCCGCGCGCGCCGGCGCTCCGGAGTCCAAACGATCGGCGTGTCGAGAGCCTGGGCGACGCGCTCGGCCTCATCCGTGGTCAAGATCTGCTTGCCGGCGAGTTTTCGGGACAGGCTGTCTGCGCTGCATCCCAAGCCAGCGGAACGACGAAGATCCTCGAGCATCACGCCCTTCGCCTCTCGGGCCTTGCTCAGCTGTGCTGCGATGGGTTCGGCCATTCCGGATTAACTGCACAACGCGCAGTCAACCGTCAAGCTCCCGCAAAGCGATGGCTGCACGGAGTGCAGCCGGTTGACGGGCTATCGTCGCGCGATGCCAGGCGAAAAAGGATGGCGATCCCCCATCCCAGAATGGTGGGTAAATGAGGCCAACGAGCGGCTTCGGCGCCGGAAGCTCGACCGCAAGCAGTTCGCCATCCGGCTGAAGGTTAACGGCTACAACGTATCCGAGATGAAGGTGCTGCGCGCACTACACCCCGTTCCCGAGGAGAGGGTGGCAACGCTTGAGACGATCGAGGTCATCTCCGACGCCCTCGGGCTGCCGCGTCCGCTGGTGGTTGCGAGGTCGCTCGCGCAGGCCCTCGAGCTTCAGTCGGTGATCGCCCTCGATGCTGCGGACGAGGACCTGTCCCGCATCAACAAAGATGTCGATCGGAAAATTAGCTTGCGGCTGGACGCGGAATCGGTTGTTGATGTTGCCGATGCGCGCAAAAGGGATGCTGGTGAGGTGGACGAGGGCCGGACGCGATCTCCTGGCGCTGGATCGGGCCCGGTTCGCCGAGCTCCTCGCTCTCGCTGAGCGGATCGCGCGCATCCATCAGAATCCAATCGGCGTTCCGCTCAAGGCCGGAGCCATTGGGCGTGCGCGTACACGTCGGTCTAGGCGCTGACTGCACATCGTGCAGTTTTGGCCTTGACGGGCCACCCGCAACTGCATAACTTGCAGTTCATGGAGAGCATCACCACCACCGAGTCCCGCGAGCTGGCCCTCGCCCTGTCCCGCTACAACGCCCTCGTCCGCCGGCCGCGCTCGGCAGACGCCTGGGCCGCGATCTCGCTCCGGCTCCGCGCCGCGCTGCGGCCGCTGACCGGCGACCGCCGCACGTTCGTCAGCGACCGGATGATCGACGCGGACCAGCGCCGCGAGCTCGGCCGCATCACCGGCCGTCCCTGCTGATCACCTGAGCGTCCGCTGGAGCGCCGACGGCCTGCCGCGTCGGCGTTCCCGGGACCGCTCATGCGGTTTGGAGGGAACATGATCAGCTACGAAGGGATCGACGAGGCGACGCTCGTCCACGGCCTCTATCACGGTACGCCTCGGCTCGGCCTCGACACGCCGGCCGGGATCATTGACGCGGCGCATGGCGGGCCCAGGGTCACGGTCGAGGAGCTCGCTGCCGAGCTCGCACCGGACATGGGCGGAGACGAGCTCTACATCGACTACTACCGGGGTCGCCCGCTCAAAGTCCGCCTCGACCTCAAAAGCAAGACATTCAGCGAGCACCTATACGATCGCGACGCCGGCCAGGGCGCCGCCGCTCGCGTGGTGGCCGCGCTGCGTGGTGCCGCGCTTCCATCCGGTCACGAAGATCAGGTCGCAGCTGCCAGCGCGGCGATCGAGGCGACCACCAAGGTGGCGCGTCAGTGGCCGAGCGCGATGGTCCTCCCGCGCACGACGGTCTCGCCGGCGGCATGGGCCGAGGCGATGGCGCCGTGGCTTGACCGCTACGGGTTCTCGGTCTCCGACGACGACGGGATGCCGACGACCATGCACAAGCTTGGGCCGGTGGCATCGTGATGGATCTCGAGAAAGTGGTCATGCCGCTCCTCGAGCGCGCGCTGCAGATCGCCGAGCCGATCGTCGAGGACGATACCGAGGACGACGGATCGCATGAAGAGGCGATCGTGTCGCTCCTGCAGAAGACCACCGATGGCCTCGGCCTGTTCGACGATCGCATGCTCGGGCTGCGCGTCGTCGCGCATGCGTTGGTCGTGCAGATCCACGCGACGCGCACGAGCTTCGTCTGCGGCTGGTGCGTCGCCGCTGCGGGTGACGGCGACGATGCGCGCGCCCGGCTCGCACAGAACCGCATGACGTTAGATGGGGTGCGCGAGCATGCCGTGCGCTGCCAGCACAACCCGCTCGTCCAGATGATCCGCGCCTACGTCCGCGCGCGCGATGGGGCCTCATTTCATGCCGACGCGGCGACGGGCGACTACCGGCATCTCTCGATCGCGCTCGATGCCCTGCGCGCGGTGGCGGCCCCGTGAGCGACCCCATCGCCGTCGTCGACCTGTCGGGGGCCGCCACCCGCGCGCAGCTCGCCACGCTTCGGCTCCTTGTCTCCTGGGTCCGGATCCGCTCCGGCGGCGACATCTCCGAGATGATCGGGATGCTGGTCGGGGCCCTCTGCGCCGTGGCCGCCGAAACGGCCGATGCCGAGGGCGTGCTCGCCGTCGCGATCGAGACGCTCGGCGACGCGCGGCCGATGGTCCGTAGCGCGAGCGTGTCGGGCGTGCCTACGGAGATCCTGTGACCCCGCGGGAGGCCCATTCCTGGCGCATGCTCGCGCGGCGCTGTCACGCGGTCGGCCTCGGGCTCGTCTACGCGGTGCTCTCTTCGAGCACCGGCCTGTACCGGCTGAGATACCTCGCGGCGATCCGCCTGCACGGCATGCCGGGGCGCCCATGGTGACGGTCGAGAGCCTGACGGAGATGCAAGTTCGCCATTGGTGGGAGCACCTCGCCGCTGGCAACAGCTTCGACGTCGCGATGGCCGCCTGCCCCGCGCTCGCGCGCGCCGCTGGACGCCCCGATCCGACGCCGGAGGAATGGCTGGCCGCGCGCGTCCTGATCGCCGACGCGATCAACGCGGCGGTCAGCGAGAGGAGCGCATCCCGTGAGTGACTACCGACACGACGACTTCCTCCAGCAGGACCAGTTCATGCGCGACGAGATCGCCGACCGCCGGGCCCGCCGCGACGCCGAGCGCGAGCCCCGCACGCCGATGGACCGCCATCGCGACCTGTCGGGCCGGCGCGCGGTCGCGGTCCGGCTGGTCGACACCTCGATCATCGACCTCGACTGTCCGCTGTGCCGGGGCCCGGTGTTCGCGGTGAGCGACTCGGACGGCGAGCGCATCGACTGCAACAACGAGACGTGCGGGGCCCGGCTCGTTACCAGACTCGCGCTCGGTGGCGAGGTCTCGCTCGAGGTCGTCGCCACCCACAAGGAGCCAGGATGACGATCACGCTCATTTTCTTCGCTGGCTGGCTGGCGGGCTCCGCGTTCGGCGCAGCTCTCGTGTGGGTCGGTCTGCCTCCGATGGTGATCGCGACGTCGTGGCCGCCTGCCACCGCACGGCAACTGCGCCGGGCCCAGCGCGCCGCTCGCCTCAACCTCCGAGGTGTCCGATGACCGACGCGCAGTACCACCTATACGCGCGCCTGTTCGATGCCGCGCTCGAGGTCGATCGGGCGAGTTCGGATGCGACTGGCCGCAAGTTCGGGGCCATGCTGCACGTCGATCTCCATGGCCCGATCGCCGGCGCTGCGCTGCGTGCATGGGCGTCGTGTCGTGCGGTAGAGGTCGTGCCCGAAGTACTCGAGCGTGTCGACTCGATGCAGCGGATGACTTGGACGCGACTCCGTGTCGTGTCGGTGGCCGGCATCGTCACCCTGATCTCGGTCCACCT
>Ga0068858_100007580_pt1 | contig 10485 bp, 12 predicted proteins | sample KBSSwiS12_FD_66589 | JGI IMG/M metagenome (GOLD analysis project Ga0068858, IMG submission 66589) | Switchgrass rhizosphere microbial communities from Kellogg Biological Station, Michigan, USA - KBS Switchgrass S1-2 | ecosystem: Host-associated > Plants > Roots > Rhizosphere > Soil ... | reverse complement strand
CCGGGGAACGCGAGGCCGGTCAGCAGGTCGGCGCCAATCGCCGCATGACGCTTGACCTGTTCGTACTCCTCCGGCGTCAGCGGGCCGGCTTTCGACAGTACATGATCGGGAATCGCGAGCTTGCCAACGTCATGAAACAGCGCCGCGGTCTCGAGCGTGCGGAGCTCCTCTTCGTCGACGATGCCGACCCTCGAGGCGAGGGCTCTGGCATAGCGGCGAACGCGCCGCGCGTGCTCGAACGTCGCCGTGTCCCTGGCCGCCAGCGTCCTTGCCAAAGGAAGTAGCGCCGCAAACCTGAGACTCGGAGCGACACTAACTGACAATATGGCCACGGCTGAGCGATTGGCAATCGGAGTACCGCGCTCATTCAGCGCCGTGTGCGAGATCGCCGCCGACTCGCACTGAGGACGTAAATGTCTCTTATTGAATCGGTTAGATGCGGATCAGCGCGGGCAGTTCGATTGCGGGAGTGTGCAGCCAGGCCGTGGCGACGGTGCGGGATCGCTGTGCAATTTCAGCGCATCAGCCACAACATTGAAATCAGCGCGACGACTTCATGGAATGGCGACGCGTTTGGCCAGGAAGATATCCGGCTTGCCCGGCCCGTTCGCGTCGGGCAGGACGCCCGCGATCGTGAAGCCGAGGCGGAGATAGAACTCGTACGGGTGGTGGTTGAGGTTTCTGATCCGCTGAATCGCGCCCGGAATGTCCGAATACAGATCCGGGCCGCTCAACGTCGTGTCCCCGTGCTCGTCGTCGCTGCCCACCCAGAGCGTCAGTGCGCCGCGGGACGCGGCGCACCGCTCGAGATCCTCGACGAGGGCGCGGCCGATCCCCTGGCGCCGATGCGATCCGCTGACCACCAGCGGATGCACTTCCCACACGCGGCCGCCATAGGCGGGAATGCCGCCAATCCAGCCGAGCACGACACCGCCTTCGTCGAGCAGCACCCGGCTGATGCGTTCGGACGTCAGCGACTCGACGACTTCCTGACGGGCGGAATCGAGATCCTGCCAATCCTCGGTTCTGCCGCGAAACGCGTCCAGAAGAAGTCGCGCGGTCGGCTCGATCAGGCGGCTATCAGTCGCGAGATCGAGAATGGTCCGGGCCGGCACCGCGTCCCGCTACTGCGGACGCTTGAAGAGTCCGCCGTAGACGGCTTTCCCGAGAATGTGTCCCTGGATCGCCTTCATCACGTTGGCGCGCGACTCGAACGCATCGGCGGCCGGCTGCACGTCGAGCATCGTGTCGAGCGCGTACAGCTCGAACATGTAGTGATGCTTCGGACCGTTCGCGCCGGCTCCGGGACCGCGATACATCTGGCCGGTCGCGCTGAACTGAAACGCGCCGTTCGCCAGCTTCGGGCCCTTGGGCACGCCTTCGGGCAGGCCCGTCGCGGAGGCCGGAATGTTCCAGACGACCCAATGAGCCTGATCGTCGGTGGTCTTGTTGCGAGAGACGTCCATGTCCCGCATGTTGAGGAAGAAGGACTGTGTGCCGGCAGGCACGTTGGTCCAGCTGATCGCGGGCGACAGCCCCTCGCCCGTCGCAACGCCGGGAGCCGCCTGGCTGAACTTCACCGGGATATCGGCGCCGTCAGCGAATCCCGAAACCGTCAGGACCATGGCCGGAGGCGCCGGCGGGGCGCCGCGCTGCGCGCCGGGCTGCTGCGCCGACATCTGCATGCCGATCGTCAGGACCATGGTTGCAACCGCCCACGTCATTTTCATCTGCATCTGCATTCTCTGGCTCCCGCGTGAATGCCGTGCACCGCGCTCTCAGGTCTTCGAGAACGTGCAGCCGCGCTATGCCCAGCCCAGCTGCTTCATGCTGATGGCGTCGTTCCAGATTTTCGTCATGTGACGGATGCGATCGCCGTCGAATTCATCGAGCCCATGTCGGCTCCCATCGCTGACGAGATAAGGCCCCACGGTATCACGAAGCCACCGGGGATTCGCTGCGGCGTATCATAGCCGCGAAACGGATTCCGCTCGAAAGGAACCAGGCCGCCATGTACCGCATCCGCCAGCAGGAACTGCCGTTTGTCGGCAGCTCGCATCAATTCGTCGGGGCCGAGAACGGCGACGTCAACGTGTCGGTATTTCTGTTGAACGCCAAACCAGGCGCCGGTCCGGGCCCGCATCGGCATCCGTACGATGAGGTCCAGTTCGTTCGGGAAGGCCGCGGCCTCTGGAACGTGGAGGGACGAGAGTTCGAGGCGGGCGCCGGCGACATCCTCGTCATCAAAGCGGGCGAAGTCCACAGCTTCAAGTGCGTCGGCGATGCACCGCTCGTCCAGCTCGACGTCCACCTGAGCCCGCGCTTCATTCAGGAGAACCTGACGTGAAACCCACTGTGTTGATCTTTTGTTTCGGGCTCGCATGCGGCGCGCCGGCCGCCGCCATCGCACAGGCACGCCCGCCGGCCGTGCCCACGCCCACCGACGTCAAGCCTGGCAGCATCACCTGCGAGGACGTGCCGTATCCGTTCCCGGTGTCGTACCTGCCGCTGACGCTGTACGGTCAGGACGTCCGGATCGCGTTCATGGACGTCGCGCCAAGCGTTGCGGCCAACGGCCACACCGTCGTGCTCTTCCACGGCAACAACTTCGCCGGCTTCTACTTTGGCCCGGTGATCGAGGTGCTCCGCAAGGAAGGATTCCGCGTCGTCGTCCCCGATCAAATCGGCTACGGCCGATCGTCGAAGCCAATCATCCCCTACCACTTTTCCGACATGGCGCGGAACACGCGCGCAATCCTTCAGAGCCTGAAGATCGACAAGGCCATGATCGTCGGACACTCCATGGGCGGAATGCTGGCGTCGCGATTCGCGACCCAGTATCCGGACATCACCGAGCGGCTGGTGCTCTACAACCCGATCGGCCTGACCGACGGGCGATTCGACCGGCCGTTTGGCGGCACCGACGAGGCGTACAAGCAGACGCTCGGATCGACGTATCAGAGCATCCGCGCCAGCATCATGCGCTACGTCGCGCACAACCCGGCGGCCTGGACGCCGGAGTTCGAAACCTATACGCGTGTGCGGTACGCATGGACGCTGAGCGCCGACTGGCCGCGCCTCGCCATGGTGCAGACGCTGATCAACCAGGTCCAGTATCTCGATCCGGTCGTCGACGACTGGGCGCACATCAAGGCGCCGACGCTCGTCTTCGGCGGCGCCGAAGACAGCCTCCCGGGATCGGCGGCCGTGTTCAAGGACCGGATGAAATACATCGCCGATACGATCCCGAACGGGAAGGCGAAGCTCCTCCTGCTGCCGGGACTCGGCCACGTGCCGCACATGGAAGCGCCGGACAAGACGTTCCCGCCGCTCGTGGCGTTCTTGAAGGAGGGCGTCCGGCCGGGAGCCTGATTCTCGTAAGCGACGCAACAGCTCGTCGACCTTCGCGGCGTCGAGTGTCTCTATCCGAGGCGCCGGTGGACGCTCTGGTCGAGATCGTCGATCTTGTCGATGATCGCGTTCAGCTTTTGTGAGAGCGCCTGCACCTCCGCCTCGGCGCGGCGATTCACGGCGAAATCGAGCTCGCCGCGCAGGCGATCCTTCGTGTCCTGGCGGATCTGGCTCATCATGATCACGGGCGCCTGGAGCGCCGCCAGCATCGACAGAATCAGGTTGAGCAGGATGAACGGATACGGATCCCAGGCGCGGCCTTTGAGGACGACGTTAATCGCCGAGTAGACCAGGAGGCCGACGAGGAACGTGATGATGAACGTCCACGAGCCGCCGAAGCCGGCGACCCCGTCGGCAACGCGCTCCCCGAACGTCGCCTGTTCCTCGATGAGTTCGTTCGGGTTTCGCGCGGCGCGGACCCGAACCAGCTGCTGCGCCGCATGAATCTGCCGTCCGAGGACGGTCAGCATGTCCATGGCCGCGTGGGGCCGCCGTTGAATCAACGTTTCGATATCGTCGCGGTCCACCTCCACGCACACGGCCTCGTCGACGGCAACGGCGTTGGTCTGATGCGCGCTCTGATCCAGCATGGACGCAAAGCCGAAAAAGTCGCCGCTCGCCGGCTCGTCGACAATGACGTCCTGCTGGTCCTCGTCGATCGTCGTCACGCGAACCCTGCCTGAGATCAGGACGTAGGCGCGGCCGCCGGGATCACCGATGCGGTAGATGCGCTGCCGCGGAGTGAAACGCGTGAGATCGACCTGAGCCGCCAGCACCGCCAGTTCCTCATCGTCCAGCAGCGCAAACAACGGCACCTCCCGCAGGATTTCAGCTTCGCACGCCACATGCACCTCTCAAGGTTGATTGCGAGCCAAGGATGCTAGCACGCGTTCGAATATCATTTCGATGTGACGATACTTGTGCGTCCCGAGAGGAGCCGTGGAGACGGGGAGTGGGAGAAACTGCGGGTGCGGCTGGGCGAGCTCGAAGCGCTGCTTCACGAACGCTCCACGGAATTGAGCCGCACGAAGGCCGCTCTGGACGCGTTCGAGGTCAGCTATCGCCACAAGGTCGGCACGCTGCACGAACGGCTCGAGCAGCTGGAGCTTGCCATAGCCGAGGCCGAGCTCGGAGAAATTTCGAAGCGGCTGAAAGATGCCGACTGGACGCAACGACCGGCCGCTGCCAGACCGGAGCCATCGCCGCGGCTGACGTCGGACGCGGTTCGCAAACTGTTCCGCGACGTCGCCAAGGCGATTCATCCCGACCTCGCCGGCGACGCCGCCACGCGCGACCGCCGTCACTCGCTCATGATCGAAGCCAACAAGGCCTACGCCCTCGGAGACGAGCAGCAGCTTCGCGACATTCTCGACGCGTGGGAGCGAAGCCCCGAGGCGGTGCAGGGAGATGATCCCGAAGCGATGCGACTACGACTGGTTCGGCGGATCGGCCAGATTGAAGATCAGCTGGGAATGATCGCCGGCGACCTGGCGGCGCTGAAGGAATCGCCGCTCGGAAAGCTGAAGACCATGGTGGACGAAGCCGCTGCCGGCGGTAAGGATCTCGTGCGCGACATGATCAGCCGCCTGAAGCGCGACATCCTGGTCGCCACCAACCGCCTCGATGCGATCAGACCACCGGACACCGGTTCGGAGAAAACGCGCGAAGGCTCTTGACGCTTTCGGTCAGGCGGACGGGAGCCCGCCGAAGCTGATGACGTTGCCGTCCGGATCCTCGATGTAGAAGTCCTTCGTGCCCCAGTCTGTGGCTGCAAGGGGCTTGAGGATCGTGATGCCGTTGGCGACGCAGTGTTCATAGAACGCTTCGATGCCATCGACGCCGGCGGCGGCGTCCAGGTGTTCGTTTGCGCGACGCGATCGCCGTTCCGCGGTGTTCTTCGGCGCTTCCTTCAGGTGAAGTTCCAAGCCATCGAGACGTCCGATGGCGTAGAAACCGCCCCACGGCTCGCCGAACGCGAAACCGATCTTGCGGTAGTACGCCATCGAGCGATCGAGATCGTCGACAAGGAACTGTGGAGCGAACGAGGTCAGACGCGCCTTCATCCACCCTCCCGAGCGGCACTCATCGCTGAGCCGCAACCTGCTTCAAACGCTCGCGGAGCCGCTCGATCTCGGCCGGCGGCCAGTATTTTCCGTCGGCGACCACACCGTCTATCGTCCGTGTGTTGACGATGTCGTCGAGCGGGTTCGCGCGCAGGATCACGAGATCCGCGACGCGACCGGCCTGGACGCTGCCGAAGTCAGACATCCTGCCGAAGAAGCGTGCGGGATTGAGCGTCGCCGTCTGCAGGGCTTCGAGCGGAGTCAACCCGGCCGCCACCAGCCGTTGCAGCTCGAGATGCAGGCTGATGCCCGGCGTCACGCCTACCCCCGCCGGCGTATCGGTTCCAGCGAGAAACGGTACACCGGCCTTGTGCAATGTTCGGACGAGATCCAGCTCGTGATCGACGAACCGCCGTCGCACCTCCAGCGGGTCCGTATCCATGCTCTCTGTAATCGACTTTTGTGACGCCGGGTATTTCTTCTCGATCCACGTTCGCGGCGTGAACGCGATATCCGGATCCGCGCGATAGTCGATCACATCGACCAGCCATTGACCGCGTTCCCAGAACAGGGTCGGACACTGCCACACGCGGTTCGCCGCCAGCCGCTCGACGATGATCCGCTCGCGCGCCGGATCGTAGCGATCGAGGAACGCCACCAGACTCTTGTTGACCGACGGATCCTTGCCCGCTCCATAGCGGCGCGAGAGGAACGCGTCTTCATCCGGGGTGCTGGCTTCGAAGATGCCGATGAGATGCTCGAACGTCCGCTGGCCGGCCGCAATGGCTTCGGACGCGCGAATCGCATCCGGCACGTGGCCGTCGAACGGCACACCCTGCTTCTTCGCCTCGTCGGCAATGGCGGGATACGCATCACGCGGCACGCCCGACTGGATCTTGATGAAATCGACGCCCTTGCTCCTGAGCAGGCGCACAGCTTTGCGTCCATCGTCCGCAGTGGCGATGGCGATCGACGCCGCATAGGTCGCCCGCGGACCGTCGAGCATCGGACCGGAGACCACCATGCGTGGGCCGACAAGCCGATGAGCAGCCACGGCTTTCCGCGCCAGCAGTATGGAATCGAGATCGCTCCCCATGTCGCGGATCCCGGTGACGCCGTTGGCGATGAAGAGCGGGAGGACGTAGCTGTCGCCAAAGTCGCGGCTCCAGCCGAAGTACGCATGGGTGTGCATGTCCCAGAGACCTGGAATGACATACATGCCCTTGACGTCGACGACCTGACCACTGCGCCCGCCTGTCGGCGATGGCGATCCAACGCTCACGATGCGATTCCCGTTCACGACAATCGTCTGCTCGCGGCGGAGCGCGCCGTTCGAGACGTCGATGATCGTCGCGTTGGTGATCGTCAGCGTTTGCGCCGAGAGGCGCGGCGCCGTGAACGCCGCGATCAGCAGGAGGCTGGCGAGGAATCGCCGTTTCATGAACGACATCGCATCTTCGTTTTCAGGACCGGATCCTCACTTCAGCCGCGCAGCGATTCCCGCTGACTTACCTGCGCTTGGCGCTTGTTGGATTGTCGACGCTGACACAGCACAGCGATATCGATCTGACCGGCGGATGTGAATCGACCGTCGAGATACCGGCGAACAGCCACGGGTAATTCCGGAAACGCCGACGGCTTGAGACGAACCGTCGCCCGGTTGGCCGCTTGCCAGTCCTGGCCTCGAAGCGTGCCGTCGCCGCCAGTACGGCCAGCGCCCATACAACAGACACGACTTTCAACCTCAGGCCATTCATGTCTTCTCGGTTACGGTACACGAAAAGGGCGGCAGTCTTTCCAGCCCGACCTCCGAATGCTAGCATAGTGCTAGCATAGGAGTTTGCGATGCCCACGATTACCGTTCGGAACGTGCCCGCCAGGGTGATCCAGTCCCTCAAAGCCCTCGCCCGCAGGCACAACCGATCCATGGAACAGGAAGTACGGGATCTGATCGAGGGGTATGTCGCCGAACGGCGCGCCGTGCTCGACCAAATCGAAGCTGGATGGAGCAAGCAGACGCGGCGGCCGACTGCCACCGAAATTGACGCCTGGATGGGGATGGGGCGCCGGTGAAGATCGTTGTGGACACCAACGTTGTGGCGTACCTGCTGCTCGGTACCGAGACCTTCGTTGACGAGGCCAGGCTCGCATTGCGCACCGCAGCAAACCTCCTGGCACCCGCTCACTGGGAGGCGGAACTAACGAACGTCCTCTGGATGGCCGTTCGTTCCGGCATCGTCTCGCCAGAGGAGGGTCCCATGCGCTTGAGCCTCGCGCGGCGGCTTGGGATCGAAACCGTCGCAACTGCCGCGCTCTGCCAGGGCGCCCTGCTCCGGTCCGTGGCCTCGGGAATCTCCGTGTATGACACGCTTTTCGTCGAACTGGCGGCACGCACCGGATGTCCGCTCGTCACATTCGACAAGCCCGTGCTCAAGGCGTTCCCCGACATCGCGGTGCGCCCGCGCGATCTGCCGGCGGCCTGAATCCAACAGACGCAGCGTTGCGAGTGAGCGACGCGTCGGCTCCGCTTTGTGACAAGCGATGTCGTGTTCGCACCGTCCAGCGCGAACGTGTCTGTCACTCAATCAGGGAACGCGGCTCAGCGCCTTCTTCATGAAGTACCGAGCCGAACCGGCCGGGTAGTCCGGCAGTTCGGCGAAGCATGTGTAACCAATACGCTCATAGAATCCACGGGCCTGGAATTCGAACGTGTCCAGCCACGCGCCGTGACAGCCGCGCGCGACTGCTTCTTCTTCAGCCCGCTTCATCAGCTCCGAACCAAGGCCGCGTCCACGGAACGCCTCCGGCACGAACAGCAGTTCCACGAACAGCCAGTCGAATGCCGTGCGCCCCCACAAGCCCCCAATCGGGCCCGTCTCGGGGTCTTCAATCATGACGATCAATGGCCGATGGTCGCTTCTTCCAACTTTCGATTCGTTGTAGGCCACGAGCCCACGCACAATCGCGTCGCGGGACACTTCGTCAGGAACGTCAGTTGTACGGATGATGAAAGCCATGCGCAACACAGATGGTGCCACACAGATGGTGACGCCTTCAGGAGACTAACAATCTGAAGGTGCGGCATGCTGCGTGATCATCACGATCCTGCGGCCGGAACCGGCTTGCCGTTGCCATGCGCTCTCGACGTCGGCCAGGGGAACCGGCTCGGTATCGATACGCAGTTTTCCGCCGGCGGCGAGCGCCCAGAGGTTTGGGAAGGCGTCGAAGATGGCCGCGTGCGGAATGCCGCCACCCCCGCTCCCGTAAATCTCTATCCCCGAGCTGCGCAATGCCGCGGCGGAGAGTGAGATGGTCGGTCCAGCCATTTCTCCGATCTCAACCAACCTGGTTCTCGACGACTCGGCGTTCAGGTCATGGCCGGTGAGAGCGTCGAGAAGCACCGTGGTCGGGTGACCCCACAGATAGTCGAGAATGATGTCGAACGGCGTCTGGTTGGCCTCGCGGACAAAGGCTGCGGTCAGTTCGCGGTCGGATTGATCGAGGGCGACAATCGCATCCGCGCCGAGAGCAGGCAATTTGTCCAACACATGCCTGTTGCGTCCGGCGGCCACGACACGTCCGGCGCCGAGGTGTTTGGCGATCTGGACGGCGAGCTGGCCGGCGACGCCGGTCGCACCGAGCACCACGACCGTCTCCCCGGGTTTGAGTTGTGCACGCCAGACGAGCGGAAGCCACGACGACAAGGCCGGATTCGGCAAAGCCGCGGCGCTGACATCATCGACCTCGTCAGGAACCGGCACACACCAGGCCCGCGAGACGACGCTTCGCTCCGCCATCATCCCGTAGGGCGGCCGAGAACCTCCGCAAAACACCCGGGTCCCATCGTCGAGTACGCCCACCCCATCAAGGCCGCAAACGAAGGGTAAGTCAGGGTGGCGGTGATAGTGCGAGCCGCTCGCGATCGCCTTATCGACGTTCTTCAGCGATGCGGCGTGGACCCGCACAATCACTTCACCAGGGCCCGCCGCGGGATCGGGGAAATCCTCACAACGAGGCGGTTGTCCGAGCGCGTGCAGTACCGCAGCCTTCACGGCGTGTTCCCTTTTCTATTCGCGCCCGTCACCAACGAAGCCAACACCCCGGCGACGCAGCGAAGTCTCCGTAAGTAAGTTGTTCGTTTCGTACAAAACAGAGGGCGGCAGTCCTAAGACCACCGCCCTTCAGTACTTCCCACTTCCAGTTCTAACTTCTAAGTTCTAACTTCTAACTTCCTTCGAAGTCGTCTATTCCCCAAGATCCCCGGTCCGCGGTCCCAGGGCTTCCTCGGGTTCGACGAAGTACTCCATGTCGCGTTCCAGCTCGAGCTCATCGTCGCTCGGCTGCGGCGGCGCCGGCGGCGGCGGCGGTTCGTCCGCCGGGATCCGCACGTGCCGGTAGTACTCGAAGCCGGTGCCCGCCGGGATCAGCCGGCCCATCGTGACGTTCTCCTTCAGGCCGCGCAGGTGATCGACCTTGCCGGAAATCGACGCCTCGGTGAGGACGCGCGTGGTCTCCTGGAACGACGCGGCCGAGATGAACGAGTCGGTCGAGAGCGACGCCTTCGTGATGCCGAGGAGCAGCGGACGGCCCTGAGCCGGACGCCCATCCTCCTTGATCACGCGCTCGTTCTCTTCGAGGAACCGGAACTTGTCCACCTGCTCGTCGACGAGGAACTCGGTGTCGCCGACGTCCTCGATCTTGACCCACCGCATCATCTGACGCGCGATGGTCTCGATGTGCTTGTCGTTGATGTTGACGCCCTGCAGCCGGTAGACCTCCTGGATCTCGTTGACCAGGTACGACTGCAGCGCCTTCTCGCCGAGCACGTTCAGGATGTCGTGCGGGTTCGACGGCCCGTCCATCAACGGCTCGCCCGCCCGGACCCGCTCGCCTTCCTGCACGTTGACGTGGACGCCGCGCGGCAGCGCGTACTCGCGCGGCTCCGCGCCCGGCTCGTCCGGCACGATGATGATCTTCCGCTGCCCCTTGACGATGCCGCCGTGCTTGACGA
>Ga0068858_100007577_pt1 | contig 10487 bp, 10 predicted proteins | sample KBSSwiS12_FD_66589 | JGI IMG/M metagenome (GOLD analysis project Ga0068858, IMG submission 66589) | Switchgrass rhizosphere microbial communities from Kellogg Biological Station, Michigan, USA - KBS Switchgrass S1-2 | ecosystem: Host-associated > Plants > Roots > Rhizosphere > Soil ... | reverse complement strand
CTCGGCAACATCTCCACCGTGCTGGCGCTGCGCCAGCAGGCGGCCTCGCGCGCCCTGCTCGCCCGCCGCATGGACGAGGTGTTCAAGCCGCTCAAGCGCAGCATCGTGATCAACGAGGCCAAGTGGTGCTCCGTGGACCTGCTCTCCGCCGGCCTGGTGTGGACGCTGGTGGGTGTATACGCCTGGATGGCGCACGCCCAAGCCGGGGGGGCGGGAACTGCGGGCACCGGCGCGGTCGGCGCGGTGATGCTGGGCGGCCTGTTCATGATCTACCAGTACGCGCAGCAGGCGGCCGGGGTCATCGGCACCATGGCCTCGAACTTCCAGAGCTTCGCCCGCATGCGCACCGATTTCGCCAGCGCGGCCCCGATATGGGAGGCGCACGCCGCCGAGCCGCAAGCGCTCGAAGCGCAGCAAGGACGCGACATGCACGACTGGAGCGAGATCGACGCGCTCGGTCTTACTTATACCTATACCCGCGGCGACGGCGCCAAGGGCGGCGTGCACGGCGCCTCGCTCAAGCTCAGGCGCGGTGAGCACGTGGCCCTCATCGGCCCGAGCGGATCGGGCAAGAGCACGCTGCTGCGCCTGCTCGCGGGCCTGTACCAGCCCAGCCACGGCTACTACCAGGTGGACGGCGAAGTGCGCTTCGGACTGCGCAGCCTGTCCGCGGTGGCTACCCTGGTTCCCCAGGACGCCGAAGTGATCGAGGCCAGCGTGCGCGACAACCTCGGTTTCGGCGTGGCGCAGCCTGAAGAGCGCATCGCGCGCGCGGTCAAGCTGTCGGCCTTCGACGAAGTGCTGGCCGGCCTGCCGCAAGGCCTGGACACGCTGGTGGCCGAACGCGGCGCCAACCTGTCCGGCGGCCAGCGCCAGCGCCTGGCCCTGGCGCGCGGCTTTCTCGCCGCCGACCCGGGCGTGGATCCACGCGGCTCGCTGCTGCTGCTCGACGAGCCCACCAGCGCGCTGGACCAGGTGACCGAGGCGCGCGTGTTCCAGCGCCTGCGCGAGAACCTGCCTGACACCAGCCTGATTGCCTCGGTGCACCGCATGAGCGTGCTGGCGCAATTCGACAAGGTGGTCCTCATGCAGGCGGGCCGCATCGTCGACTGCGGCAGCGTGGACGCCCTGCTCGCGCGCCAACCCCTGATGCGCGAAATGATGCAGGGTTCCGCCGAGGCCAGCCTGCAGGGTGCCGCCTGACCCGGGTTTCGGGACTCGCCGTCCGTCAGCACCGCACCGGTTCGCGTTTGCCTTCCCAGTCCAGGGACCGCCTGGTTTTTTGTAAATCCTGCAAACGCGGACTTACACGCTGCAACTACCCTGGTCATGCACCTTTGTAGTGCTTGGCCGACAGGAGCAAAAGCGCTCGTCTGATTGGCCCTGGTGGCGGCCCTCCTGACAATTCATCAGGCATTTCCGGCTTTTATCGAATTTCTGGAAGGTGAACGTAATGAAAAAAGCGATTCTCGCGGCCGCCGCAGCCGCGGCACTCACGGCGCTGTCGGCCCAGGCGCAACAAACAAACAATGCCGGCAACGGCTTCCGCATGCCCTACCAAAGCGGCTGGTGGGGCTATGCGGGCATTTCCGGCGGCATTTCCGAATACCGCAATTGCCCGATCGGCTCGTGCGACAAGCGCGATGATGCCTGGAAGGTCTACGGCGGCGGAAACTTCAACCAGACTTTCGGCGGCGAAATCAGCTACGTCGACTTGGGCAGCCTGAGCTACAGCGGCGGCTCCGCCGACGCCAACGGCATCAACCTCAGCCTCACGGCCGGTTTCCCGCTGGGCCGCGCATCCAGCCTGTTCGCCAAGGTCGGCAGCATTTACAGCCGCACGCGCGCCTCGGGATTCGCTGCCGGCACCGAGCGCGACTGGGGTCTGAGCTACGGCGTCGGCGCCACCCTCGGCTTCACCGACCACTGGCAGGGCCGCATCGACTGGGACCGCTACCGCGTCTCCTACGTGGGGCGTGACAGCGACGTCGACGCGCTCACGGTTGGCGTGCAGTACCGCTTCTAAGCGCAAGGCGGCGCGGGAGCGGGAGCGTGCGCCGTCCGGACCTCCCCGCCCTCGAGGGCGGGGACAGGCCGCTTGCCGTGCTGCGCGGCGTCGCTGTGCAGCATCCGCATGGCGACGCCTATCGCCCGGAAAGCCACGAGGCGGCAAGCCGCGCCGCGGTGACACGCAAACTCGCGCGCCTGCTGGACTATGAATGGTCGGCTGAATTTCCGGCGCCTGGATTCCCGGCCCCAAGGGCGAGCACGCTGGCGCACCAACCGCGGGCGCACCAACCCCATGTCTACTTCGTTCCCGACGACACGTTGAGCGCGCGCGAAGCCCGCGACCTCGGCATCCGCGACGAGTGCGACCTGTTTGGCGGCGTGGTGCCGCACGCCTACATGAAGGGAAAAACCATCACGCACGCCCTGGTGAGCGCGGATGCCTGCGCGCCGCCCGGCTGGCAGCCGCGGCTGCCCGAGCGCATCGCCGATCTGGTGCTGCCGGGGTACAGCGCCTTTTCGCTGGCCGATGCCAGTTGCGCACTGACGCGCGCGCTGGCGCTGGGGCCGGCCAGGGTGAAGCTGGGCGACGGCATCGGCGGCGGCGGACAGGCGCGCGTCGACGGCCCCGGCCAGATCGGCGCCGTGCTGGGCCGGCTCGACGATGGGCAACTGCAGCGCCACGGCGTGGTGATCGAACAGCACCTGGAAGAACAGGCCACGCACAGCGTCGGGCTGGCCCGCGTGGGGGAACTGCGCATCGCCTACTGCGGCACCCAGCGCCAGACGCGCAACCACCAAGGCCATTCGGTCTACGGCGGCTCCGACCTGGTGGTGGTGCGCGGCGGCTTCGATGAATTGCTGGCCGTTGCGCTGCCGGCGCAAGATGTGGAGGCGGTGCGGCTGGCGCGGCGCTTCGACGACGAGGTCAGCGCGCAGGTGCCGGGCTTTTTCGCCTCGCGGCGCAACTACGACGTCATCCTGGGCCGCGACGCGGGCGGGCGCGAGCGCCAGGGCGTGCTCGAGCAGTCGTGGCGCATCGGCGGGGCCAGCCCCGCGGAGGTGGCCGCCATGGAGGCTTTCCGCCGCGACGGGGAAACGCGCATGGTGCGCGCGAGCTGCACCGAGGTGTACGGCGACGAAGAACCGCCGGCCGGCGCCGACGTTCACTACAGCAACTTGGATGCGCGGGTGGGCAGGCTGACCAAGTACAGCATGGTGGAGCCGCTGGAATGAACATACTGCGATGAAGGTGCTATTGAAGCCGCTGTCCATCGACGTGGACGGCCAGGCCATCGCCGGCTCGCTGCTGCTGCATACGCCGGCGGTGCCCGGCGTGCTGTTCGTGCACGGCTGGGGCGGCAGCCAGGAACAGGACCTGGAGCGCGCGCGCGAGGCGGCTGGCCTCGGCTGCGTGTGCCTGACCTTCGACCTGCGCGGCCACAACCTCACCCGCGGCCAGCGCGACCGGGTAAGCCGGGCCGACAACCTGCGCGACCTCATTGCCGCCTATGACCTGTTCGCCGCGCAGCCCAGCGTGGAGGAGTCGGCCATCGCCGTGGTGGGATCGAGCTACGGCGCCTACCTCGCCGCCCTGCTCAGCACTTACCGGCCGGTGCGCTGGCTGGGGCTGCGCGCGCCGGCCCTGTACAAGGACGACAACTGGGAAGTGCCCAAGCGCCAGCTCAACCTCGACCCCGACCTGGCCGCCTACCGGCGCAAGACCATCGCCTGGCAGGACAACCTGGCGCTGCGCGCCTGCGCGCAGTTCCGCGGCGACGCCCTGATGGTGGAATCGGAGCACGACGAACTCATTCCGCACGCGGTAGTGGCCAACCACCTGGCGGCGTTCGCGCATGCGCGCTCGGTCACCTATCGCACCCTGGCCGGCGCCGACCATGCGCTGTCGCACCAAGCCGACCAGCGCGGCTACACCACGCTGCTCATGAACTGGCTGACGGAAATGGTGCTGGGCGCCCGCGCCGAAGCCGTGCCGCCCGAGGTGCCGGCGCAGGACAAGAAGCCCGAGCCCAGCGACGCGGCTGACAGCCTGATGCACCCCGTCTAGGGGAGCCTGCGCCGCGGCGACGGTTGCCCGTCCAGAACTACTCGTTGGCGGGCAGCTCCGGGTGTTCAGCCATTTTGGCGCTGGCCTGCGGAAAGCCCGGCGCGTACTCATACGGCAGCATGGGCCGCTCGCTCTCGGCCTTGCGCCGCTCCAGGTCCCAATCCACGCGCCGGTCCCAGAACATGGCGCGACCGCGGCGCTGTGACTCCTCGATGGCGGGATTGGATTCCACCACGCGGCGCAACAGCCGCGTCAGGTCGGATTCATAGGTGATGGCGTGCATGATGCGCTCCTGGCAACGGATGGCATCATGCTCCCACGCGCGGGCGGGGGCGGTCTGTCGGAAAGCGCCGACGAAACCGCCGGGCCGCCTCGCCGGAGGCGGGACCTACGCCGGCTGGTCCAGGCCGAAGGCCTTGTGCAGGGCGCGCACCGCGAGCTCCATGTACTTCTCGTCGATGACCACCGAGATCTTGATCTCGGAGGTGGAGATCATCTGGATGTTGATGCCCTCTTCCGACAGGGTGCGGAACATTTTCGAGGCGATGCCGGCGTGGGTGCGCATGCCCACACCCACCATGGACACCTTGCAGATTTTCGCGTCGCCGCGGATGTCGGTAGCCTTGATGTGCGACTTCACCTGGCCGTTCAGCACGTCCAGGGCCTTCTGGAACTCGTTGCGGTGCACGGTGAAGGAAAAGTCCGTCATGCCGTCCACGCCGGCATTCTGAATAATCATGTCCACGTCGATGTTGGCGTCGCCGATGGGACCCAGAATGGTGTAGGCGATGCCGGGCCGGTCGGGCACGCCCATCACCGTGATCTTGGCCTCGTCGCGGTTGAAAGCGATGCCGGAAATGATGGCGTCTTCCATCTTCTCGTCTTCCTCGAATGTAATCAGCGTGCCCGAACTCGCCTCCTCGGCGAGCGGGATGAGCGGGTCGGTCAGGCTGGACAGCACCCGCAGCGGCACCTTGTACTTGCCGGCGAATTCCACCGAGCGGATCTGCAGCACCTTGGAGCCGAGGCTGGCCATTTCCAGCATTTCCTCGAAAGTGACCGAGGACAGCCGGCGCGCGTCGGGTTCGACGCGCGGGTCGGTGGTGTAGACGCCGTCCACATCGGTGTAGATCAGGCATTCGTCGGCCTGGAGCGCGGCCGCCAGCGCCACGGCGGAGGTGTCGGAACCGCCGCGCCCCAGGGTGGTGATGTTGCCCGCATCGTCCACGCCCTGGAAGCCCGCCACCACCACCACCGTGCCCGAGGCCAGGTCGTTGCGGATGGCCTGGTCGTCGATGCTGCGGATGCGCGCCTTGCTGAAGGCGTCGTCGGTCAGGATGCGCACCTGTGCCCCGGTGTAGCTGCGCGCCGGGACGTCCTCGGCCTGCAGCGCCATGGCCAAGAGGCCGATGGTCACCTGCTCGCCGGTGGAGGCGATGACATCCAGTTCGCGCGGGTCCGGATCGTCGGTGATTTCCCTGGCTAGGCCAAGCAGGCGGTTGGTTTCGCCGCTCATTGCCGAAACCACGACAACAAGTTGATGGCCCGCCGACTTCCATTTGGCCACGCGGCGCGCCACGTTCTTGATGCGCTCGGGGCTGCCCACCGAAGTGCCGCCGTATTTGTGTACGACCAGTGCCAAGAAATTGCTCCGAAAAGTCTTGAATTTTATCGTGTTTTTGCCGTCCTGGTAAAGATCTGCCGCGTTCCGGCCAAGGTGGGCCGGAACGCGGCGCCGCCCCGGCAGGCGGGTTTCCGTCCTGCGACGGGCTGGCACATTCCGTGCGCAAAGCCTAGTAGGGCACCGCAACACCGTTCACCACGAATTCGCTGGGCCGGGGAAAAGGGGCGCATCGGCTGGGAGGCCGGTGCGCCCCTGTTTTTTGCATGTTTTTCCTGTAGCCGACCTGGTCCGTTCGGCCCAAGGCGGGCCGCAAGGAACGGTGCCGTGCGGTAGGAGAAGCCCTGACATCATCTTCATCGGCAGGCCGATAGGGTGCATCAGCCCCCTTCAATAGACTCGTTTGCACGAGTACCGGCAAAAATTACCTGTCAGAACGAATGATGATTCCCACCGAATGCCTGGAAGACACCCTAACGGCCGCGCCGCAACAGAAGTCGGGCCAACAAGTTACGGGAGGGCGGCGCGCCTCGGAGCATCCGCAGCGCGAACGCCCGCAGCGCCCTGACGGCTTCGGCCTGTTGTTCGGGATCTCGCCGCGCATGCTTGAGGTCTACCGCATGATCGGCAAGGTGGCGCCCACCGACGCCACGGTGTTCGTGGTGGGCGAGAGCGGCAGCGGCAAGGAACTGGTGGCGCACACCATCCACCATTTCAGCTCCCGCGCCGGCGGGCCGTTCGTGGCCGTCAACTGCGGCGCCATTCCGGCCAACCTCATCGAGGCCGAGCTGTTCGGCTACGAAAAAGGCGCCTTCACCGGCGCGCTGCGCGCGCACAAGGGCTTTTTCGAGCGGGCCGCGGGCGGCACGCTGTTCCTGGACGAGATCGCCGAGATGGCGCCCGACATGCAGGTCCGGTTGCTGCGCGTGCTGGACGCCGGCTGCTTCACGCGCGTGGGCGGCGATGTGGAAATACCCTGCGACGTGCGCGTGGTGGCAGCCACCAATCGCTCCCCGGCCGTGGCCGTGGACGACAACCACCTGCGCGAGGACCTGATGTACCGCCTCGCGGTGTTCCCCATCGAGCTCCCGCCGCTGCGCGAGCGCGGCGACGACATCGCCCTGCTCGCGAGGCACTTCGTCGAGGAGTTGAACGACAAGGCGGGCGCGGCCTTCGGCCTGACGCCGGCGGCGCTGGACAAGATCCGCGCCCACGCCTGGCCCGGCAACGTGCGCGAGTTGAAGAATTGCCTGCACCGCGCCTATATCCTGGCCGAGGACCACATCGACGTTGAGCACCTGGTCACGCTGCCGCGCCAGAACGGCGCCGCCCGCGCTCCCGGCGGCAACTGCCTGAGCTTCGCCATCGGCACGTCGCTGGAAGACATGGAACGCGAAACCATTTTCGCCACGCTGGACCATTGCGGCGGCAACAAGCGCCGCACCGCCGAGATGCTCGGCGTGAGCCTGAAGACCCTGTACAACCGCCTCACCGAGTACGCGGCCGAGGCGCGACAGTCCGCGGCGCCCGCGCCGAATGTCATCGCCGCATCCGCCGAACCCGCCGGATCCTCCGGCCCAACAGCCCTGCCGGCCGCACCTGCCGGCTCCGCAGCCCTGCCGGCCGCCCCTGCCGGTTCCACCAAGACCATGGAGAGCGATCGTGCCTGAATCCCTCACTGTGAAAGATTCGCCAAAAAGTGAACCCGCGCGCGCCGAGCCCGCGCGCGAAGAACGCAGCTCTTCCACTTCGGCGCCCATGCCGGGCCAGAAATGGGGGCTGCACATGATCCGCATCCTCATCGCCGACGATCACGCCATCGTGCGCGCCGGCCTCAAGCAGTTCGTCACCGGAGAAATGGACATGCAGGTGGCGGGCGAGGCCGAGACCGGCAAGCAGGTGCTGGACATGATCCGCAACAATGACTACGAGGTGGTGCTGCTCGACATCTCCATGCCAGACCTTTCGGGCGTGGACATCCTGCAGCGCCTGAAGCGCATCAAGCCTGAGCTCCCAGTGCTCATCCTGTCCGGCTTTCCCGAGAACCAATACGCGGTGAACCTGATCCGCACCGGCGCGAGCGGTTATCTCAACAAGGAAAGCGCCTCGGAGGAACTGGTCAAGGCCATCCGCGTGGTGGCGCAGGGCCGCAAGTACGTCAGCCCCGGCCTGGCCCAGATCATGGTCAAGGATCTGGCATCGGACCAGGGCGACCGGCCGCTGCACAGCACGCTGTCGGAGCGCGAGTTCCAGATTTTCCGCAAGCTCGCCGCCGGCGCCGGGGTGTCGCGCATCGCCGCCGAACTGAACCTTTCGGTCAAAACCATCAGCACCTACCGCAGCCGGGTGCTGGAAAAGATGAACATGAAAAACAACGCCGAATTGACTTCGTACGCCATACGCAACCGCTTGATCGACTAGCCAGGCCACCACCCACCGGCGCACAACGAATGGACGGCACGCCCTCCAGCCAGGCCGCGCATGGAAGCGGGCCGTCCAGTTACGGCACCACGCACGACACCATGCAGGTCACTCCCCATTCGAATGCGAATGCCTCTCCGATCAAGGTTTTCCTCGTGGAGGACTCGCCCAAGATACGGGAGCGGCTGATCGAGGGCATCACCATGGCGGGAAAGGTGGAGGTGGTGGGCTGTGCCGACACCGAGGCCGGCGCGCAGAATTCCCTGGCCAAACTCGACTGCGACGTGGTGGTGCTGGACCTCGACCTCAAGCAGGGCAACGGCCTGCGCGTGCTCGAATGGCTGCGCGCCGCGCCCAGCCGGAGGCGGCCGGTCATCATCATGTTCACCAACTATGTGATGCCGCACTATCGCCATCAAAGCCTGCGGCTGGGCGCCGATTTCTTCTTCGACAAGGCGCGCGATTTCGACCGGGTGCTGGAAGTGATCCAGGGCGTGACGCCGCCCGAGGCATGAGCTTCGGTGGACGCCATCCCCCTCCAGGAAAAAGGCACCACCCCCTCCACGGCGGCTTCTACGGCCGCTACGCCTCCCCCCAACACCGCGCCAGGGGCCCTGCACGGCAAGAAGCTTTCCCCGCGGGCGGCCTTGTGGATACTCGCGTTGCTGGCCGGCATCGCGGCGCTGTACTTCGGGCGTCTTTTCATCGTGCCGGTGCTGATCAGCATCCTTGCCAGCTACACCCTGGCGCCGGTGGTGCGCCTGCTGGAAAAGACGCGGCTGCCGCGGCCGCTGGCCGCCCTGCTGGTGCTGGCCGTGCTCACCGCCGGCACGGCCTGGGGGGTGTTGTCCCTTCGCGACGACGCGCAGCGCATGCTGGACAGCCTGCCGCAGAAAGCGCGACAGGTGCGCCAGAGCCTGGCCGCGAGCGCCCGGGTAGGTCCCAATCCTCTGCAACAGCTTCGCAAGGCCGCGGACGAATTGCAGCGCGCCGCGGCGGAGGCATCGGGCACCAACAACGGCAACCAGGCCAACCAAGCCAACCAGCCGCCGCCCTTCGCCGATTTGCGCGATTACGCCCTGAAACAATCCGGCAACGTGCTGGTGGCCGTCGCCGCCGAGGGGCCCGTGGTGGTGATCCTGACCTTTTTTCTGCTCGCTTCAGGCGACCATTTCCGGCGCAAGCTGATGAGCGTGGCGGGGCCGTCGTTGTCGCGGCGCAAGATAACGTTGGATATCCTGAATGAAATCGACACCCAGGTGCAGCGCTACATGCTGTCCATGGTGGCGAGCAACATCGCGGCCGGCCTGGGCATCTGGGCGGCGTTCGGCCTGTTCGGCCTGCAAAACGCCGGGCTGTGGGGCACCGCCGCCGGCATACTGCACTTCATTCCCTACCTTGGCCCGGCCATGGTCACGGTCGCCGCCACCGGCGCCGCGTTCTTGCAATTCGGCTCGCTGGCGCAGGCGCTGGGCGTTGCCGCCTCCAGCCTGACCGTGTTCGTGGTCACGGGCATGCTGTTGATGCCCTGGATGCAAAGTCGCCTCTCGCGCATCAACGCCACGGTGATGTTCGTCGCGCTGCTGTTCTTCGGCTGGCTGTGGGGCGTGTGGGGTTTGCTGCTCGGCGCCCCCCTCGCCGCGGTCGCGAAGGTCATCTGCGAACGCGTCGAGCCCTTGCGCCACGTGGGGGAGATGATGGGCGACTAGCGTCGTCGCATCCCCGGTCGGTCAGTCGCGCACGCGGATTTCGGCATCCTCCTTGGTCTGGGCCATCTTATGGGCATAGTCCAGCGCGTCGCGCTTGCTGGAAAAAGACGCAATCGGCTTGACGAAGCCTCCTTCGTTCACTTCCCACTGGCCCGAGCGCGACTGCTCCACGGTGTAGCACACCTTTCCTTCCGCCTTGGTTTCCATGTTGTCTCCTTGGAACGAGAGTCTGCGGGGCGACCATCGCCCTCCGCTGCCATTGGTGCAAAGCGCGTGCCAAAAACACGAACGTGAAAAATGCAATGCAATGAATGAACTGCCTCAACCAGGGGTGGACGCTCCCGGAAGCGTCCTTACATATCGGCAGGCAGGAATTACAAGCCGCGCGCGCTGCGCCGCGCGCAAACAGCTGATTTGCCTCGCCCCCGGGCTTGGCATGACAGTTGCGGAAAGACGGGTAAAAGGCGGCTGTGCCCGCCGGTACGAGGAGACGTCATGAACTGGGATCGCATCGAAGGCAACTGGAAGCAATTCAAAGGCAAGGTCAGGGAACAATGGGGTCAGCTCACCGACGATGAGCTCGACGTTATCGCCGGCAAGCGCGATCAACTGGCGGGCAAGCTGCAGGAGCGCTATGGCGTATCCCGCGACGAGGCCGACC
>Ga0068858_100007571_pt1 | contig 10490 bp, 5 predicted proteins | sample KBSSwiS12_FD_66589 | JGI IMG/M metagenome (GOLD analysis project Ga0068858, IMG submission 66589) | Switchgrass rhizosphere microbial communities from Kellogg Biological Station, Michigan, USA - KBS Switchgrass S1-2 | ecosystem: Host-associated > Plants > Roots > Rhizosphere > Soil ... | reverse complement strand
GCCGTTCGCAACGCTCACTCCGCCCGCGGTCGTACCCAATGCGGTCGCGTTCGCCGCGACCAGGGTGCCGGCCGAGATTGTTGTCGCACCCGCGTAGGTGTTCGCACCGGTCAGCGTGAGCGTGCCGGTACCTTGCTTGACCAGTGTGCCGCTACCGGAGATCACAGCACCGGCGGCTTGTGTTGCCGCACCGCTCGCATTGAACGTGAGTGCTCCCCCGTTCGTGTTGACATTCTGGAGGTTGTTTATCCCCCCAGCTCCAGCATTGAGTTTGATATTTAGCGCGCCCGTCGTGGACGTCAGGTTGGCGCCAGCGATGAAGTTGATTTGATTGGTGGCATTCAGCGTCAGCGTGGCCGTGCCGCCGGCCGTCTTCGCGATGGCGTTGGCTACCGTGATATCGCCCGCTTGAGCGCCGGCTCCCGCAGTATTGACCGTGACGCTCGTTCCGCCATTCAGTGACGTCTGAATGGTGTTAATGCTTGCAATCGCGCTGTTGCCGCTCGGCGTGAACACGCCACCTGCGAAGCTGCCATTTGAGGAGGCCGCGTTGGACAGTGTCACATCGTACGGATCGAGAAGCCAGTCCCCGGCGCGCCCCTTCGCAGCAGACGCATCGACGGTCCCAACAGCCTCAAGGTATATTTTTCCGGACGTCTCGACACTACCACCGTTGCCCCCGTTCGATCCGCCTCGAGCACTGATGTTGCCGCCGAAGCGAGTCATCTCATCCGACCAGACTACAACCTTCCCACCATCGCCTCTGTCTAGCGCATCTGCCTTGATCGTTGCGGTTGGGGCAACGTACGTCGCCTGCGCGTTTGGAATCTGCGGGTTGCGGCCCTGAGCGTCGCCACCGATCACAACCCTCCCGCCGCCTGCAGAGCCGGAAGCATCGACCACCGCCGCGCCGAATAGACCCACATTGTTGCCGGTCATCTCAATGCGTCCGCCGCGTTCGCCGGCGGAACTGCCAGAGGCGTCGAGTATGCCGCTGGATGCGACGACTCCGCTGGTGCCTCCGTTCAGTTCAATGACGCCATCCTTCACGCTGACGCTGCGGGCCTCGATCAGGCCTTGATTGTTGATAACGGTCGAGAGCAGCGCATCCTTCGCCCGCGCAGTCATGATGACCGTGCCGCCGTCGGCTTCGATGAGTTGCTTGTTCGAGATCAGGGCGTTCGCGGCTGCGCGGTCGACGTTGAAGCTCAAAAGGCGTCCACCATCGAGCGTCAAGGTGACCCGTTCGCCTGCGCCGAGGGCGGCTGTTCCCAGTCGCGCTGTTATAACGCCCTCATTGACGACGCGAGGTGCCGCCAGGGCGATGTAGCCACCGTCATGCGCCCGGAGTGTTCCTTGATTGATCACCGAGCCGGAACGGCCATTACTCGACAACGTATAGCGGCCGGCGAGAAAATCATCGACGGACAATTCGAGGGTGGACGCGAGCAGGCTGCCCACCTCGACTCGTGCTCCGCGGCCAAACAGCACGCCGTTCGGATTCAGCACGAATACCTGTCCGTTCGCCGAGAGATTGCCGAGGATGATCGAAGGGTCTTGGCCGAGCACTCGATTGAGCGCGATGGACTGGGCGGACGGTTGCTTGAAGATGACCGATTCGCCGGAGTTGATGTTGAAGCTCTGCCAGTCAATCGCCAAGCGCGAAGTCGATTGATCGACCGTGAGCACATCCCGCGCCTGGGTGATCTTTCCTGTGCCCGCGGTCGTCGTGCCCCCAACAGGCAGGGCACTCAGGACAGATGCCTGAGCGGACAGCAACAGCCCGACTGCGATACGCATCACAGTTCGGGACAGGGTCGGGGTCCCGTTCGAGTTTATTTTCATAAGCGCCGTGCAAAGCGCGACGAAAGTCTGACGTGGGGGTCAGAATAGGGCAGTGCAGCACGGCGTTATGTGATGTAGCTCTTATAGTTAAGTTGTAACGCAGCAATTCGGGCGTGCGCTGGCAACCCCGTCAACCCCCGATGGGTACCTCGATCAGACTCGTACCACCCGCTGCAATGTTGGCTTCTACCGCGCCGGCGAGGTCGGCTGTGCGCTCGACCCGAAAGGGTTCGAGGCACGCGCGAATCTGCGAAGCTTTAGTGGGGAGGTTCCCGTTCCAGAGCGGATGGGTCCACGCGTTGGCTGTTAGGAGGGAACGGCTGCATACAGCCAGGGCGTCCGGTGCGCTCTCGGGACTTCGCCCCCCCGATTGACTCTCAAGCATGCTCAGACAATACTGCAACCGGAAGGTAGCGCTACCATAAGCCGAAGGGGGGGCTGGGCCAATGAGTCGGAAGGCATTGCGTGAAGTGCTGGCGGGGATACTCGCGGGCACGGTTGTTTTGGCCGTTGGCGCCAGCGGGCAGCAGGCAGGATCGAGCGGCCAGCAGCGGGAACGGGCGCCATCAGGCACGAACGCGCAGGCCGCCGCGAAGCTGCCTTACATGAACCCCAGCCTTTCACCTGAAGAACGCGCGGCAGACCTCGTGCGCCGGATGACGCTCGAGGAGAAGGCCTCACAGCTCGTCAACCAGGCTCGAGCGATTCCGCGCCTCGGGGTGTCAGCCTACGACTGGTGGAGCGAGGCTCTTCACGGTGTAGCTGTAGAGGGCACCACGGAGTTTCCGGAGCCCATCGGGCTCGCAGCGACGTTCGATGCGGCGGCAATTAAAGAGATGGCCGCAGTGATCGGCGTCGAAGGACGCATCAAACACGTCCGGGCCGAACGCGCCGGCCACTCGAACATCTTCGAGGGCCTCGATTTCTGGGCACCCAATGTCAACATCTTTCGCGATCCTCGCTGGGGTCGCGGTCAGGAGACGTATGGCGAAGACCCGTATCTGAGCGCTCGCTTGGCGGTGGCGTTCGTGACCGGAATGCAGGGCACGGATCCGCATTACTACCGTGCTATTTCCACGCCCAAGCACTTTGCCGTGCACAGTGGCCCCGAGCCGACGCGACATTTCGTTGATGTCGATGTGAGCAAGCATGACCAGGAAGACACCTATCTGCCTGCTTTCCGGGCGGCCGTCGTGGAGGGCCATGCAGGCTCCGTAATGTGCGCTTACAACTCGATCAATGGCGAACCTGCCTGCGCGAGCGAGTTTCTTATGCAGCACACACTGCGCGGCGCATGGCACTTCCAGGGCTACGTGGTGTCCGACTGCGGTGCTGTCCGCGATGTGTTCAGCGGCCATCGCTACCGTCCGTCCCAACCACAGTCCTCGGCCATTGCCCTGGTACGCGGTATGGACAACGAATGTGTCGACTTTGAGAAGGTTAAGGACGACCACGACTACAAGCCTTATATTGAAGCCGTGCAGCAGGGATACGTCGCCGAGAGCGCCCTGGACACTGCGCTGATCCGCCTGTTCACGGCTCGCGTCCGTCTCGGTATGTTCGATCAGCCCTCGCTCGTGCCGTACTCGAAGATCGATGAGAGCCTGTTGGACAGTGCCGCGCATCGCACCCTGGCTCGGCAGCTCGCTAATAAATCCATGGTGTTGCTCAAGAATGACGGTGTGCTGCCGCTTCGGTCGGTAAAACGCATTGCGGTCGTCGGCCCGCTGGCCGACCAGACTGCGGTACTGTTGGGCAACTACAACGGTATCCCGACCCATACGGTCAGCGCGTTGGACGGCATCAAGGCGGAATTCCCCGATGCGCAGATCACGTACGTCGCTGGAACGCAGTTCCTGTCAAATCGGGGAGATCCCGTCCCTGCGGCGCTGCTCACGACTCCCGATGGCGCGCCTGGCCTCAAAGCCGACTACGGTGCCGGGTTGAGCATCGATTCGAAACCAACACCTGTGCTGTCGCGTATCGAACCCACCGTCGATTTGAAGGAGGCGGAGATTCCCCGGCAGGTGAACAGGAAAGCTCCGTTCACTGTGCGTTGGAGCGGGTTCCTGAATCCGAGCGAAACGGGTGATTACCTGCTCGGCATCAGGAGCGAAGGCTTCACCCGGGTGTCACTCGAGGGACGACAGGTTGCGCATTTGTGGGGTCCCGGCGCCAATCTCGGCCGCGTCCACCTGGAGAAGGGACAGCCGGTCAAGCTCGATGTGGAGTACGGACAGCGGGCTGGCAAGAGCGCAGCGGTGCAGCTCATCTGGGCGCCGGCAAGCGACGCGCCGGATCCGGCGTCGATTGCAGCGGCGAAAGACGCAGATGTCGTGATCGCAGTGGCGGGTATCACGAGTCGTCTCGAGGGCGAGGAGATGCCGGTTGAACAGCCCGGTTTCGCCGGTGGAGACCGCACCACCCTTGATATGCCGAAACCGGAAGAGGATCTGATCCAGGCGGTGGCCGCCTCCCACAAGCCGATCGTCCTGGTGTTGATGAACGGCAGCGCCCTCGGTATCAATTGGGAGAAGGCGCACGCCAACGCGATCGTGGAGGCCTGGTACTCCGGTGAGGAGGGCGGCGCCGCCATCGCTGAGACGTTGAGTGGCAAGAACAATCCGGCCGGCCGCCTGCCGGTAACGTTCTACAAAGATGTGCACCAGTTACCCCACTTCGAGGATTACTCGATGAAGGGGCGCACCTACCGGTATTTCGAAGGCGAGCCGCTCTGGCCGTTCGGATACGGGCTCAGCTATACGAGCTTCAAATACAGCGGGCTGAGTCTGCCAAACGCGCCTATCAATGCTGGCGATCCATTGAACGTCGCTGTGACGGTAACCAACACGGGGAAGGTGGCCGGCGACGAAGTTGTGCAGCTTTACCTGGAGTTTCCGAAAAATCCGGGTGCGCCGATCCGCGCCCTGCGTGGATTCCAGCGTGTTCACCTCGCGCCCGACGCCAGTCAGCGGGTTGAGTTTCACCTGGAGCGCCGCGACCTGAGCATGGTCACCGAGGCGGGGGACATCATCGTTGCGCAAGGCAGGTACACGGTATCGGTCGGCGGCGGCCAGCCCGGAACGGGGGCTTCTTCCGTCGATGGCAACTTAGAGGTCGATGGCCAAGTCACGCTGCCGGAGTGAAGGTCTCTCCCATGTCATGTACTTTCAGTGCTCGGGCAATCTCCCGGAAGCGATGTCCTGGATCGATTTCACGATGGGGCGCAGCCGCGGTCCTTGCGGTAATGTCCGCTGTGCTGAGCACATCGGTGTTTTCGCAGACAGCGACGCCCACTGCACCCAAACATGGGTCGGTCGTACGTCTCAAAGTGCACGGCCCGTCGCTGGAAGGGAACCTGGAGGGCGACTCGGCGGACCGGGACGTCTCTATCTATCTGCCGCCCGGCTACGAGGCACAGAAGTCGCGTCGTTATCCGGTTGTCTATCTTCTGCACGGTTTCACGGACGACGACCTGCGTTGGTTCGGGAGTGAGCATCTGTTCGACGGCACTGCTGCGGCCGACCGCGCCTTCTCCAACAACGTACCGGAAATGATTGTGGTCATGCCGAATGCGAAGACCCGCTATTTCGGCAGCATGTATGGGAGCTCCGCGACCACGGGTGATTGGGAAACGTTCGTTGCCCATGACCTGGTGTCATACATCGACACACACTATCGGACCATTGCAGACCGGAAGAGCCGTGGCCTGGCGGGGCACTCGATGGGCGGGTACGGAACAATCCGGCTGGGGATGAAGCATCCGGAGGTGTTTTCGAGCATCTATGCGCTCAGCGCCTGTTGCCTGGCACCGATGCCCAGCTTCCCGGACTCCGCCGCAGCGAAGGTGCAGGCTATTCAGACCGATGAGCAACTCGCTCAGGCGGAGTTTCTGACCAAGGCGATGTTCGCATCCGCCGGCGCGTGGTCACCCAATCCCCGCAATCCACCCTGGTTCGTCGACTTTCCCTGGAAAGGCGCCGAGTTCCAACCCACGGTAGCCGCCAAATGGGCTGCCAACGCGCCGCTGATCATGCTCGATCAGTACATCGCCAATCTCAAGCGTCTGCAGGCCATCGCCTTTGACGTCGGTACGCACGATACGTTGCTGGCTGGCTCACAAGCCCTGGATGAGGCGCTTACGAGCTACAACATTACGCATACCTACGAGACATATGAGGGTGATCACTTGAACCGCATCGAGACGCGGTTCGAGAAAAATGTGCTGCCGTTTTTTGCGCGCAATCTGTCATTCAAATCCAGGTAACGTCCATGCACTCTCCAGACAAGAGGGCGGCTCGCCTCCGCACGGCGACGTTTGCGCTTACGGCTTCCTTCTGCTCCTGCTGGGCGAGCGTGGCGGCTGCGGGTCCGGTCGGCGTCAACATCGATGCCCGGCACACCAGCGATCCTGTGACCAAGTATGAATACGGGATGTTCATCGAGCCGATCGGTGGCTTGATTGCACGGACTTTGTGGGCCGAGATGCTCGACGACCGCAAGTTCTACTATCCCATTGTCGCGGCAGGCAAGGACCCGCCGCCGCCGAAGAGTGTGGAAGGTCGCCCTGGAATGAGCTATCGAAAGTGGCGGCCTATCGGCGGCGACGATGCGGTGGTGATGGACAGTCATGCGCCCTATGTTGGCGCGCAGAGCCCTGGTGTTACGCTCGCTGGATCAACGCCCCGGGGCTTTGGCCAGGCGGGTATCGGGGTCGCCAAGGGAAAGGCCTACCAGGGGCACATTGTCTTGAATGGCGATCCCAGCGCGAAGGTGCAGGTCGTGTTGATTTGGGGCACGGCTGCAGGCGATCGTCAGTCCGTGACCTTGCCTACGCCTACCGCCGATTGGCAGAGCGTTCCGTTCGAGCTCATCGCAGGCGCCGATTCGACCGACGCACGGTTGGAGATTACCGGTACCGGATCCGGAAAATTCGCCGTCGGGACCGTCTCGTTGATGCCCGCTGACAATATCAACGGCTGGCGGGCAGACACGACTGCGATCGCGCGGACGCTCCACTCGGGCATGTGGCGTTTGCCGGGCGGCAATTTCCTCTCCGACTGGGACTGGCATGGTGCGATCGGGCCGCGGGACAAGCGGGCGCCGATGTTTGATCACGCCTGGAGCGCGATGCAAGCGAACGATCTCGGTATGGACGAATACATGGAGCTCACCCGAATCATTGGTGTCGAGCCGTATGTCACGGTCAATGCCGGATTGGGAGACGCGAATTCAGCTGCGGAGGAGGTCGAGTATCTGAACGGTGCGGCAACCACCGAGTGGGGCGCCAAACGCGCGGCCAATGGGCACCCCGCGCCCTACGGAGTCAAGTTTTGGAATATAGGCAACGAACCGTACGGGTGGTGGCAGATTGGCAAGACCACGCTCGATTACTTCATGATGAAACACAACGACTTCGCAGCCGCAATGCGCGCCGTGGATCCCTCGATCACCCTGATCGGCTCCGGAGCGATGCCCGATCAGCTCCATCCCCGGGACGCGAAGGAGAATGCCTCGCTCGAAAGCATCCAACCCAAGTTTGGCACTGAGAATGATTGGACTGGAGGATTGCTTGCCCAGGCCTGGGGTACTTTCGATGGCATCTCCGAGCACTGGTATGACCGTGCCGAGAAGCGGCCCGATGCGCCCGCGGATGCGGAGCTCATCGAGTTCGTCCGTTCGCCCTCGAACCAGGTACGCATGAAGGCCGACGAGTGGGGCATCTACCAGCAGCGTTTCCCAGCGATCAAGGACAAACATATCTTCCTGTCCATAGACGAGTTCGCCTACATCGGGACGTCGTTTGGCAGTCCCCCCGACCTGAAACTTGCACTGGCCTATGCCACGGTGCTGCAGGAAATGCTGCGTCATACCGACTTTCTGACCATGAGCGCCTTCACGACCGGTGCCTCGACAATGGACATCACCCCGACCGCCTCGGTGCTCAACGCTACCGGCGAAGTGTTCAAGCTGTACGGTGAGCATTTCGGAATGGGCACGGTGCCTGTGGCTGTGGACGGTAACTCGCCGCAGCCCGAACCCAAGTACCCGGTAGGCTTCAGCCACCCCAAGGTCCGCGCGGGCAGCCCAACTTATCCGCTCGACGTCATTGCCGGCTTGAGTCCGGACCGCCGTGTGCTGCGGATAGCGGTGGTCAACGCCACCTTTAAGCCACAGCCCATGGCGATCAAACTCGACGGCATGGCTGTGCGTGGCAGTGGCAAGGTCTGGCGGCTGACGGGCAAGAACCTCGATGCCATCAACAAGGTCGGACAGCCGCCGGGCGTCACTATTCAGTCGAGCGGCGCGCCGGCACTGCGAGGGAGTCTGACGGTGCCGCCTGTTTCCACATCGATCTACGAGTTCCCCGTGGCAGTCGGGCAATGAGACCCCTTGGGCGCTAGCGCCAATACAGCGGCATCACCCCCGGTGTTGCGACTTTGAGGCGATAGATGCTGGTGGACGCGGTGAAGTAGGCCGCGTGTCCACCTTCACCGAAGCCCACGTTCGCGATGACCTCGCCGACTTTGATCATTCCAAGAACCTTGCCCTGCGGCGTCACGATGCGAACTCCACCAGGTCCGGTTGTCCACACGTTACCCGCAGTATCGACTTTCAGGCCATCCGGTCCACCTTTGCCGGCCGAGTTATCCGCATACTCGATCAGGATTCTTCGATTGGAGAGCTTGCCGTCGCGGCCGACGTCGTAAGCGTTGACATACATCCTGGGTCCGAAGTTGGAGACATAGAGAGTCTTCCCGTCGGGTGAGAAGCCGATACCGTTCGGCAGCGACAGATCCGTGATCATCGGGGTGAGAACGCCGTTGATGTAGCGGAACACCGCGTTGAATTTGAGCTCCTTTGCCGGGTCCTCATCCTTGGCGGCGAGGCCGAAGGGCGGATCCGTGAACCACAGAGCGCCATCGGGCGCGAAGACCAGGTCGTTGGGGCTGTTCAGCCTCTTTCCCTCATAGCTGTCGAGCCACGGCGTGAGGCGCAAGTCCTTGGTCACGCGCACGATCTTGCGCGCGCCCTGTTGGACCAACAGAACCGACCCATCCTTGTCGGGCACCATGGCGTTTGAGCCGAGATAAGAGCCTGGGGGCACGCTCTCGAGACCCCCCGAGCGGTCGATGAGCAACTGCACACGCCCACCGGGAGACACGCTATACAGCTTGTTATCGCCGAGGTCGGAGAACCATAAGCGTCCCGAGCGCCACATCGGACCTTCGGTGAACTTGAATCCAGTGGCAACACGCTCGATGCGCGTTCCGGGCTCTACTACCCGATCGAGGGCGGGATCCAACCGCACGATCTCGGTGTCGGAGCGCGGAGTGTCCGGCGTGGCAGCCAACCCGAGTGAGCCTGAACTGACGGCGGCCATGACTGTCAGAACGCGAATGGCAGAGACTCTCATGGGGACTCCTACACACTGTCGGTCAGTAGAACCAGGTAGCTCTTGTCCTTAAGGGTGTTCTCGATGAGCGGCCAATTACGCGTATGATCCGCGGAGGCGATCCATTTCTGCCGCAGCGCCTCGCTTCGATAGGTGAGTTGGAAACGATAGTTGATGTCAGGTGCCGGCGCCGGCCCACCCTGGATTACCTTGCGCAAGCGGACGATCTTCAGATCGATGTAGCCCTCGTGGCGCTGCGCGACCGGCTTGAAGTGGTTGTGGAAGGCGTCGAGCATCTCTTGCTCGCGCGCAGGGTCAACGGGCAGGTCGCAATAGAGCACGATGGGAGCCGGCGCGGAATCGGTCGCGGCGGCCAGCAGTCGCCGGCCGGAGGGGATGAGGGCGGCCGCGCTCCCGACACTGAAGACTTTCAACCAGGATCTTCGGTTCATTGTCTGCTGACCTCATCGAGTGATTGGTTTGATCAGGGAGAGTGTTCGGCAGCGGATGCCGGATAGCTCCGTGCCAGGTAGTCTGTAATGAGCCGCATCTCCTCGGGTGTGACGACGGCTCCCCGATTCGCCATCCGGTCCACGGTTGCTGCCCAATCGTCGGCGCTCTTACGCTTGTCGGTGATGGTGTTGAGATCGTGGCAGGCGACACAGCTGCGCCGTATGAGCTCGGATGCGGGCGCGCTTGGTTGGTCATCTTTCGAGCGGTCGTGCATATAGGCGGAGGCATACTGTTCCGGAAGCCGGGGACCGGCGGAAGGTAGTGCGAACGCAATGACTGCGTCATTCTCGATGGGCGCGCCAGCAAATCCGCCCGTGTTCACCACCACCAGATATTGCCTGCCGTCTGTTCCGCGGTAGGTCACGGGCGTACCGTAAGTGGAAGCGGGCAACCTGTAGGTCCATAACTCCTCTCCCGTTCGCGACGCGAATGCCCGCAGTCTGCGGTCATCGGTCGCTGCGATGAACGTGAGGCCCCCGGCGGTGACGATAGGTCCGCCGGCGCTCGGCCGACCGGTTTTGTTGACATCCGCCGGCAAGTTATCGCTTACGCCGAGCGTGGAGCGCCAGGCGATCCGGCCCGTATTGACGTTGACCGCGTACAGGCTGCCCCAGGGTGGTTGCTGACACGGCAGCCGGCTCACCGGATCCCAGAAATACACATAACCTTCCTTCAGGCCCCAGAAACCATCCCGGCGCGGCGCGAGCTGCTCCGGGCTTGCGAGGTCGTTGGTATT
>Ga0068858_100007570_pt1 | contig 10490 bp, 8 predicted proteins | sample KBSSwiS12_FD_66589 | JGI IMG/M metagenome (GOLD analysis project Ga0068858, IMG submission 66589) | Switchgrass rhizosphere microbial communities from Kellogg Biological Station, Michigan, USA - KBS Switchgrass S1-2 | ecosystem: Host-associated > Plants > Roots > Rhizosphere > Soil ... | reverse complement strand
CGTCGACCTTCTTCTCAATGCCCTCGCCGAGCTGGAAGCGGACGAAGCCGGTGAGCGCGATGCCGGTTCCGGCGTCCTTGGCGGCCGCGGCAACGACTTCGGCGACCGGGGTCTTGTTGTCGCGCACGAACAGCTGGGTCAACAGCGCATGCTCCTTGCGGAACTTGGCGAGGCCGCCCTCGACCATCTTCTCGATGATGTTGTCGGGCTTGCCGCTTTCCTTCGCCTTTTCGATGGCGATGGCGCGCTCGCGCTCGACCAGCTCGGCCGGCAGCTCCTCGGCCGACAGGGCGAGCGGATGCGCCGCGGCGACGTGCTGGGCGATCTGCTTGCCGAGCTCGGTCAGCGTCTCCGCCGGCGCCGCGCTCTCGAGCGCGACCAGCACGCCGATCCGGCCGAGGCCGGGCGCGACCTGGTTGTGGACGTAGGACACGACCGCGCCCTGCCCCACTTCGAGGATCTCGGCGCGGCGCAGCGACTGATTCTCGCCGATCTTGGCGATGTTTTCGGTCAGCTTCTCGGCGACGGTCCCGCCCTCGGGATACTGAGCGGCGCCAAGCGTTTCGACGTCGGTGCCATGTTCGAGCACCAGCCCGGCGACGTTGCCGACGAACTGCTGGAAAATCTCGTTCTTGGCGACGAAATCGGTCTCGGAATTGACCTCGACCAGAGCGCCGCGATTGCCCGCGACCGCGACTCCGACGAGGCCTTCCGAAGCCGTGCGGCCGGCCTTCTTGGCGGCCGCCGACAGGCCCTTGGCGCGGAGCCAGTCGATCGCCGCCTCCATGTCGCCGTTGGTCTCGGCCAGCGCCTTCTTGCAGTCCATCATGCCGGCGCCGGTGCGCTCGCGCAGTTCCTTCACCATCGCGGCCGTGATCTCAGCCATTTTTGTGTCCTTCTCGTTCCCCGGCGTAGGCCGGGGTCCAGTCCAAAAGAGAAATTCTGGATCCCGGCCTGCGCCGGGATACAGGCCGGTTTAAGCTTCCAGCGCCTGCTCGACGGGCGGCTCGGCCATCGCGCCGATATCCTCGCCGCGCGCCTGCGCCTCGCCGGTACGGCCCTCGCCGACCGCCTGGGCGACCGCGTCGGTGTAGAGGCGGATGGCACGGCTGGCGTCGTCGTTGCCCGGGACCGGGAAAGCGATGCCCGAGGGATCGCTGTTCGAATCGAGGATGGCGACGACCGGGATGCCGAGGACGTTGGCTTCCTTGATCGCCAGCTCTTCCTTGTTGGTGTCGACCACGAACATAACGTCGGGCAGCCCGCCCATGTCGCGGATCCCGCCGAGGCTCTTCTCGAGCTTGTCGCGCTCGCGCGTCAGCTGGAGCACTTCCTTCTTGGTCAGGCCGGCGGTGTCGCCCGACAGCTGCTCCTCGAGGCTCTTCAGCCGCTTGATCGAGTTGGAGATCGTCTTCCAGTTGGTCAGCATGCCGCCAAGCCAGCGGTGGTTGACGAAATGCTGGCCGGAGCTCTGCGCCGCCTCGGCGATCGCGTCCTGGGCCTGGCGCTTGGTGCCGACGAACAGCACCTTGCCGCCGCGCGCGGTGGTCTGCTGGACGAAGTCGAGCGCGCGCGCGAACAGCGGCACAGTCTGCGACAGGTCGATGATGTGGACCCCGTTGCGGTCGCCGAAGATGTACGGCTTCATCTTGGGGTTCCAGCGGTGGGTTTGGTGGCCGAAATGCGCTCCGGCCTCGAGCAATTGCTGCATGGTGACGACCGTGGCCGCCATAGTCTTTCTCCTTCCGGTTCTGCCTCTGGGAAGCGATGCGGACGTGGCGGTTAGGCCCCGGCCGACCGGTGTATGTTGCTTCCCATGCGGGTTGAGGCGCGGCCCCTAGCCGAAGCGCGCCGCAGTTTCAAGCATTTGGCCGATGCTTTGCGGCCAGGCTTGACAAGCGAGAACAAAGAGTGAACATTTCACCTCCTCAACGGAGGTACGACGCGATGTCTGCAGCACTCGGCACCCTGCCCTTCCTCGCCACTCTGTGGCTCGTGGTGGTCCTCGGTGCGCGCATTCTTGAGGAAAGCGGCGCGAAGATCGCCGCCGCCCTCAAGGGCGAGCCGCGGCATCCGTCCGTTGCCAGCGGCCGCACGATCCGGATTCGGATGCAGGCGTCGCCGCCTAGGCGCGCCCGGACGCAGTGGCGCGCCGCCGCCTGACCCGCGCATAGCTCATCAGGCCGACCGGGATCATCAGCAGGTAGAGCGCGGCGACGGCCAGCAGGGTCGTCCACGGCGCCACGACCAACGCCGCGCCGAGCAGCGCCACGCCGGCCAAGGCGAACAGCCGCCAGTCGCGGCGAATGCGGATGCTCGCCCAGCTGTAGGTCGGCAAGCTCGAGATCATCAGCGCGGCGATGAACAGGGTCCAGGCCATCACCAGCGGCCATTGGCGGAACACCGGATTCTCATTGCTGATCAGCCACAGGAACATCGGGACGAACGCAAGCCCCGCCCCCGCCGGCGCCGGCACGCCGGTGTTGAAGCCGGCGCTCTTGTGCGGCTGCTCGGCCGCGTCGAGCCGGGCATTGAAGCGCGCCAGGCGCAGCGCGCAGCACACCGCCAGCGCCAGCGCCGCGATCCACCCGAAACGCGGCGCGGTCTGCAGCGACCATAGGAACAGGATCAGCGCCGGCGCGGTGCCGAAGGCGATATTGTCGCTCAGCGAATCGAGCTCGGCGCCGAACTTGCTCTGCGCGCGCAGGAGGCGCGCAATGCGCCCGTCGACCCCGTCGAGCACGCCGGCGAAGATGATCGCGGCGAGCGCCCGCTCCCACTCGCCGCGGATGCCGAGGCTGACCCCGGTGAGACCCATGCACAGAGCCAGCGCGGTGATGGCGTTGGGGATCATCGCGCGGAACGGGATCCCGCGCGGTTCCCGGTCGACCCCGGCGTCGTCGCTCACTGGCTGGTCCCGGTCACCGGAATGTCGAGCCCGACGATGCCGAGGATCGTCTCCCCGGCGATCGCGCGCTGGCCGGGCAGGACGCGCGGCGCGACCCCGGCAGGCAGATAGACGTCGACCCGGCTGCCGAAGCGGATCAGGCCGATCCGCTGCCCCGCCTCGACCGGGTCGCCTTCCTTGACGAAGGCGAGGATGCGGCGGGCGACGAGCCCGGCGATCTGGGTGAAGCCGATGCGCAGGCCGTCGGCCCCTTCGACCAGCAGATGCTGCCGCTCATTGTCCTCGCTCGCTTTGTCGAGGTCGGCGTTGATGAACTTGCCCGGGACATAGGCGATGCGCTTCACCCGCCCCGCGATCGGCGAGCGATTGATGTGGACGTCGAACACGCTCATGAAGATCGAGACGCGCATATAGTCGCCGTCGGCGAGTCCGTCCGGTCCGCGCAGCTCGGCCGGCGGCGGGACCTTGGCGATCATCGTGATCAGCCCGTCGGCCGGGGCAATGATCATCTTGTCGTTCTTCGGCGTGGTCCGGACGGGATCGCGAAAGAATGTCGCCACCCAGATCGTTGCCCCGACCAGCAGCCAGCCGACGAAATGGCTGACGACGAGATAGACGAAGGCGGTGATCGCGGCGGCGATCACGACATATTTGCGGCCCTCGGGGTGGACAGCGGGAAAGCGCCATTTGATGGTGGTGGCGGGAAGCGGCGTGTCATGCTTGTCGAGCGCGGGCATCGGGCGCTCTTAGTGCCCCGCCGATGGAGGCACAACGCCGCGGTTGCGCGCGTTGGAGGCTCATCCTAAGGCGCCGCGACACCCGAAAACAGGAAGCGAAATGCCCAAGATCAAGGTGACGAACCCGGTCGTCGAGCTCGACGGCGACGAGATGACCCGCATCATCTGGCAATGGATCCGCGAACGGCTGGTCCAGCCCTATCTCGACGTCGACCTCAAATATTTCGACCTGTCGATCGAGAATCGCGACGCGACCGAGGACCGGGTCACGGTCGACGCCGCCGATGCGATCAAACAGCACGGCGTCGGCGTCAAATGCGCGACCATCACCCCGGACGAGGCGCGGGTCGAGGAGTTCGGCCTCAAGAAGATGTGGAAGTCGCCCAACGGCACGATCCGCAACATCCTTGGCGGGGTCATCTTCCGCGAGCCGATCGTCATCGCCAACGTGCCGCGGCTCATCCCCGGCTGGACCGACCCGATCGTGGTCGGCCGCCACGCGTTCGGCGACCAGTATCGCGCCACCGATTTCCGCGTCCCCGGGCCGGGCAAGCTGACCATGAAGTGGGTTGGCAATGACGGCCAGGAACTGGACTTCGACGTGTTCGACTTCGATGGCCCCGGCGTCGCGATGGGCATGTACAATCTCGACGCGTCGATCCGCGATTTCGCCCACGCCTGCTTCAATTACAGCCTGGATCGCCGCTGGCCGCTCTACCTGTCGACCAAGAACACCATCCTCAAGGCCTATGACGGGCGCTTCAAGGACATCTTCCAGGAAATTTACGACAAGGAATACAAAGCGAAGTTCGAAGAGGCTGGCATCGAATATCAGCACCGCCTGATCGATGACATGGTTGCCTCAGCGCTCAAGTGGAGCGGCAAGTTCGTCTGGGCCTGCAAGAATTACGACGGCGACGTCCAGTCCGACCAGGTCGCTCAGGGTTTCGGCTCGCTCGGCCTGATGACCTCGGTCCTGATGACTCCGGACGGCAAGACGGTCGAAGCCGAAGCGGCGCACGGCACCGTCACCCGCCATTACCGCATGCACCAGCAGGGCAAGGCGACCTCGACCAACCCGATCGCCTCGATCTTCGCCTGGACCGGCGGCCTCAAGTACCGCGGCAAGTTCGACGGCACGCCCGACGTGGTGCGCTTCGCCGAGACGCTCGAGCGCGTGTGCGTCGAGACCGTCGAGGGCGGGCAGATGACCAAAGACCTCGCGATCCTCGTCGGCCCCGAGCAGGCGTGGATGACGACCGAGCAGTTCTTCGAGGCGATCGTCCACAACCTCGAAGCGGCTATGGCCGAATGGGCGCCGCGGGAGAACGAACCCGCTCGCGCCTGATTCCGACTCCCATCAGCCGGCCGGGAATGCTCCTCAGCGGCGCAAAGCGGTCGAACAGGCGCGCGATGATCGGCGGTCGGACGGGCTGGTCGCCGTTGCTGAGGACCGGCCAGATGATCCGGTCCTGGATGAATTTCTGGACGCGCTGAATCACTCGCGTCGGCAGCATCCGTCGCTCCTGGACCTTGGAGAGCAGGCCGCCGACGTCTTCGCCATGGGCCAGCGGGGCAGCCAGGATATTCGCGGCCGCGACAGCATCCTGGACCGCGAGGTTGATGCCGACGCCGCCGATCGGCGACATGGCGTGGGCTGAATCGCCGATCGCCAGCAGACCGGGCGAGCTCCACTGCGTCAGCCGGTCGATTGTAACGCTGAGCAACTTCAGATCGGACGTGTCCCTAAGCCGGCTGAGGTCGAGATCGGGAGCGACGGACCTCAGCGTGTCGTGAATCGGCTCGATTCCATGGGCCATCAGTTCTTCGGCGCGGCCCTTCGGAATGACGAAGGCGCACTGCCAATAGGTCCCGCGGTCCATCAGCACCACGATCGCGCCTCCGCCGAGGCTGAACCGCAGCGCGCCTTCCGCCTGCCTCTCCTTGTCGACCGAAAACCACAGCACGTCGATCGGCGTTCCCAGAGCGTCCAGCGGAAGCCTGTCGCGAGCAATCGACGAGCGGCCGTCGGCGGCGATGGTCAGTCGCGACCGCATTGCGCGACCGTCCTTAAGCCTGACGCCCGCAACCCTGCCCTGCTCTTCGACGAAGCCCGCGACCGGCGTGCTCATCGCCAGGCGAAAGCCTGGATAGGCCTCGGCTTCCTCCCGGAGGAAATCGAGGAAATCCCATTGCGGCATCATCGCAATGAACGGCGCCACCGTCGGAAGTCCGGAGAGGTCCGCGATCTGCCATTCCCTGCCGGCGATGCGCAGGTCGGCGCGCTGGATTTGGTTGTGCGGGCGCTGGAGAAACCGGTCGAGCATCCCGAGCTCGGCGAGGATTTCCATGGTCGACGGGTGAACCGTGTCGCCGCGGAAGTCGCGCAGGAAATCGGCGTGCTTTTCGAACACTTGCACGGTGCAGCCAGCGCGGGCGAAGAGCAGGCCGGCCATTATCCCGGCCGGGCCGCCGCCAACGATGATCAGGTCGAGATTTTCGGCGGGCATCAGAAAGCCTTTGGGCCGCCGAACGCCCAGATCGTTCAATCAGGAACGGCTGCCCGGAAGCAACGGCGCCATGGGAGAGCGGACCCGCTCGCGCCGCACGCCAAGGCCGATCAGGCGTCCGGGAATGCGCCTCAGGAGCGGGAATCGGTCGAGCAGCCGGACGATCAGGGGCGCTTTGGTGATCGGGGCGCCGGTTTGGAGCAGCCGGCCGATGATATTGTCCTGCGCCGCTTTCTGGGCCGCCTGGATCGCGCGCGTCGGGAACAGTCGCCGCTCCTGCACCTGGTGGAGCAGCGGATCGACGTCGTCCCCCCGAGCCAAAGGACCGGCGAGGAAATTTGCCGCCGCGACAGCGTCTTGGACGGCGAGGTTGATGCCGATTCCGCCGATCGGCGACATCGCATGGGCGGCATCGCCGATCGCGAGCAGGCCCGGCCGCTGCCAGCAGGTCAGCCGGTCGAGCTTGACCGTCAGCAGGTGGAGGTCGGTAATCTCGTCTAGCTCGGCCAAATCCAGGTCGGCCGGAGCCGCCGCAGCGACCTCCGCGCGGATCGCGTCGATTCCGCGCGCCTGATAGGCCTCCGCCGCGCCCTTCGGGATCAGGAAGGCGCACTGCCAATAATCGCCGCGGTCGATCATGACGAGCAGCCGTCCGCGCTCGACATTGCCGCGCAGGCCCGCCTTGTCGGTCGTGACCTTGGCGATCCGGAACCAGAAGACGTCCATCGGGGCGCCGAGATCCTCGAGCGGAAGCATGGTGCGGACGATCGACGCGCGCCCGTCGGCTGCGATCGTCAGGCGCGCACCCACCGTCCCTCCGTCCTGGAGAGTCACCCCCCTGACCCTGCCCTGCTCCTCGACGAAGCCGCTCACCGGCATGCTCATCGCGAGCTCGAAGCCGGGAAACGCCTTCGCTTCCTCGCGCAGGAAATCGAGAAAATCCCATTGCGGCATCATCGCGATGAACGGCGCCGGCGTATGGAGGTGCGACAGGTCGCCGATCGTCCACTCGCGCCCGGCGATGCGCAGCTCCGCGCCCTCAACGCGATTGTGCGGCCGCTTGAGGAAGCGCTCCAGCATTCCGAGCTGGTCGAGAATCTCCATGGTCGACGGGTGGACGGTGTCGCCGCGGAAATCGCGGAAGAAGTCGGCATGCTTCTCGAGCACCCGGACCCGGCACCCGGCGCGGGCGAACAATAGTCCCGCCATCATCCCGGCGGGTCCTCCTCCGACGATGATCAGGTCGAGATCCGACGCCATGACATCAGCCACTACCGCCATTGCCGGGAAAAGGGCAGAAGAATGGCGTGGCAGGCGAGTTCTCGACCTCCGGCTTCAGCGACGCGCTGGTCATCCTCGGCGCCGCCGGGATCGTCATCCCGGCCTTCGCTCGAATCCGCATCAGCCCGATCATCGGCTTCATCCTGATCGGCACGCTGGTCGGCCCGCACGGGCTCGGCGGGCTGACCGGAGCCTATCCCTGGCTCCACTACGTGACCATTTCCAATGCCCACGGGATCGAGCCCTTCGCCGAGCTCGGAATCGTTTTGCTACTGTTCTCGATCGGTCTCGAGCTTTCCTTCCGCCGCCTGTGGGGAATGCGCGGGCTGGTGTTCGGCGCGGGCTCGGCGGAGCTGCTGGGTTCGGCGGCGATCCTTGCGGGCGGGCTGTATTTCACCGGCGAAAGCGTCGCCGGCGCAATCGGCCTCGGGCTGGCCCTGGCGCTGTCGTCGACGGCGATCGTGATTCCTTTGGTCGGGGCCCACAGCCCGGTCGGCCGCCCGGCCCTCGGCATGCTGCTGTTCGAGGACCTCGCGCTGGTGCCGATCGTGTTCCTGCTCGGGGCCATGGCGCCGGTTGCCGGGGGCGCTCAGGTGGGCTCGCTGCTGATGACCCTGCTCATCGGCGGAATCACCGCCGTGGCCATGCTGTTTGTCGGCCGCCTCCTGCTCCCGCGGCTGTTTGCCCAGGCGGCGCGGACCAAGAATCCGGAGCTGTTCCTCTCCGCCTGCCTGCTGGTCGTGATTGTCGCGAGCCTGGTCACGTCGGCGATCGGCTTCTCCGCCGTGCTCGGCGCGCTGATCGCCGGTATCGTCATCGCCGAAACCGACTATCGCGGCGAGGTCGAGGCGATCACCGCGCCGTTCCGCGGCCTCGGCCTCGGCATCTTCCTGATCACGGTCGGAATGAGCGTCGACTTGCGGGTCGTGCTTGCCGACTGGCAGGGCCTGATCGGAGCCCTGGTCGGAGTGCTCGTCGTCAAGGCCGCGGTCACCGCGCTGCTGCTGAAGCTGGGCGGGGCGCGGATGGCAGTCGCGGCCGAGACCGGGGTGCTGATGGCCTCGCCGTCGGAAACCACGCTGATCGTGCTCGGCGCGGCCACCGCCGCCCGGCTGATCAGCCAGGACAGCGCCGCCTTCTGGCAGATCGTCACCGCGATCGGGCTGACGGTGACGCCGTTGCTCGCCAAGCTCGGGCGCGCCGCCGGAAGCCGGTTCGCCGGACGGTCCATGGCGGACCAGATGGACTCGTCGCTCGACACCGCCGAGCTCGGCCAGGTCGTCATCCTCGGCTTCGGCCGGGTCGGGCGGATGGTCGCCGACATGCTCGAAGCGCATGGCAAGGACTATCTGGCGATCGACAGCGACAGCGACGGCGTCCGGGCCTCGCACGACGAGGGCTATGACGTGCTGTTCGGCGATGTCGCGCGCCCCGAGCTGCTCGACAAGTTGCGCCAGCGCCAGCCGAGCGCGCTGATCCTCACCATGGACCATCCGGTCCTGGTCAATCGCCTGGCCAAGCAATTGCGGCGGATCTTCCCGGACCTGCCGATCATCGCCCGCGCCCGCGACACGTCGCATGCGGCCGAGTTGTACAAGGCCGGAGTCACGGACGCGGTGCCGGAAACGCTCGAGGCCTCGCTGCAACTGTCCGAAGCGGTCCTCGTCGACCTCGGTGTGGCGATGGGACCGGTCATCGCCAGTATTCACGAGAAGCGCGACGAGCTTCGAACCGAGATCAGAACCGAGGCCGCAATGGCAGAGCAACCGCGCCTGGGCCGGCGCCGAGTACGCGACTCCGGGCCCGCCTAAATCTCGACCTGGCTGCCGAGCTCGACGACGCGGTTGGTCGGAAGCTTGAAGAACTCCATCGCGCTTTCGGCGTTGCGCAACATCCAGGCGAACAGTTTCTCGCGCCAGATCGCCATTCCCGGCCGCGACGAGGCGAGCAGGGTCTGGCGGGCAAGGAAGAAACTGGTGTCCATCATCTTGCATTTGTCGCCGATGCCCTTGAGCTGGGCGAGCGCGGCGGGCACGTCGACCTCTTCCATGAAGCCGTAGCGGACTTTGACGCGGTAAAAGCCCGAGCCGTAATCCTTCTGCTCGATCCGTTTCTCGCCCGGGACATAGGGCACGTCCTCGATCCGCACGGTGAGCAGGATCACCCGCTCGTGGAGCACCTTGTTGTGCTTGAGGTTGTGGAGCAGCGCGTGCGGCACGCCCGACGCCGAGCTGGTCATGAACACCGCGGTCCCCGGCACCCGCGCCGCGCTGGTCGCCGCCGACTTGATGAAGATCTCCATCGGCAGGCTCGCCTCGTTCATCCGGTCGATCATCAGCTTGCGCCCCTTGGCCCAGGTGGTGAGCAGGGTGAAGGCGATCGCCCCGACCAGCAGCGGGAACCAGCCCCCGGCCGGGATCTTGAGCAGGTTCGCGGCGAGATAGGCGCCGTCGACGGTGAAGAAGAGCACCAGCAGGCCGGCGACGATGAAGCGGTTCCAGTTCCACATCTGGCGCAGCACGACGGCGATCAGAACCGAGTCGATCAGCATCGCGCCGGTGACCGCGATGCCGTAGGCCGCCGCGAGGTTGGACGAGCTCCGGAAGGTGAGGACGAGCAGGATGACCATGGTCATCAGGGCCCAGTTGACGGTCGGGATGTAGATCTGCCCGGCGGCGCTTTCGCTGGTGTGGCTGATCCGAAGGCGCGGGATGAAGCCGAGCTGGATCGCCTGCTGGGTGACGGAGAAGGCGCCCGAAATCACCGCCTGGCTGGCGATGATCGTCGCCGCGGTGGCGAGCAGGACCAGCGGCAGCCGGAGCATGTCGGGGGCGAGGTAGAAGAAGGGGTCGCGGACCTTGGCGAGCGCCTCCTGCGGCGCGGCCGAAAGCAGCATCGCCCCCTGCCCCATATAATTGAGCAGCAGCGCCGGAAGGACGAAATAGATCCATGAGACGCGGATCGGCTTGCGCCCGAAATGACCCATGTCGGCGTAGAGCGCCTCGGCGCCGGTGACCGCCAGCACGACCGATCCCATGGCGATGAACGCGCGCA
>Ga0068858_100007569_pt1 | contig 10490 bp, 5 predicted proteins | sample KBSSwiS12_FD_66589 | JGI IMG/M metagenome (GOLD analysis project Ga0068858, IMG submission 66589) | Switchgrass rhizosphere microbial communities from Kellogg Biological Station, Michigan, USA - KBS Switchgrass S1-2 | ecosystem: Host-associated > Plants > Roots > Rhizosphere > Soil ... | reverse complement strand
CGGTTGGTCAGTCCACCGCCGACGAGCATCGCGACTTCGCGCATTCGTCCGGTGAACACCGCAGGAGCCGCGGCGCCACTCAGCGCGGGGGTGTGGACATCGCCGCAGCGACCGGCCAATTCGCGCGCCCGGTTCGTCGCGCTCAGCGCGGACCCACGCAGGTTTGCCGCTCTCAGAACAACGGATGCCTGCGCGGCCGCATCGACCCCGGACAGCAGATCGCCGATCTCCTCGTGCGCTGTCGACACCGCCATCAGCCCGTCGCCATCACCCGCCGCCAACGCCGCCGCGTGCCGGGCGGCCACCGTCGCGCGAACGCCCCCGACCACCCGAACAAGCTCGCCGAGGCGCGTGACCGTCGTCGCGTCCCCGAACCTCGTCGCCACCTGCAGGCAGAGCACCTCACGCGCCGCCTGTCCACGTGACGCCGCAGTCACCGCCGCGCTGCGCGCCTCCCCGATCGCGCGTGTAACGGCACCTGTGGCCGCCGAAATCCACGCTGTCGCAAGCATTTCCATCGGCTCGAACCATGCCGTTTCGGGCCGGCGAACCGATGCCAGGCGATTGAGGCATTGCTCCGCCGCGTCGGCCTCACCGCGCACGGCCAGCGCGATGGCCAGGTCGACGTAGTAGAGGCAGAGCCAGCCGCCGAAGAAGGCTGGGCGGTGCGCCGACAGGGCGTCCCGCAGCTGCCTGACGGCGAGGTCGACGCGGCCATGACTCAGGCTGACCGAACCGGCCATCATCGCGACCCACCGATAGACATCGGGCGGTTGATCGTCGTCCCGGACGCTCTCGACCACATCTGTCGCGCCGGGCGATCCGAATAATTGCAACGCGGAGCAGTGCGCCTCGGCAAGAGCGAACCGAAGCAGCCCTGTCGACGGCGACGTCTCGCCGAGGGTACGGGCGAACGCCACAGTCAAGGCCAGGTCGTCGACGCGGCCCTGCTCGCCCGCGGCGATCGTCTTCGCCGTCGCGGCAAGCATTTTGGAGAAGTCGCTGATGCCCGGGCGCTGCAGCGCCGCGTCGGCGGCGGTCGTAGCCGCGGCGAAGTCTCCCCCACAGGCGTCGAGGAACGCGTACATGGCCGATAGCGACCCGGCGTCATCTGCTGGTGCCTGCCGCAGGACCGCACGGGCATCTTCCGTGCGGCCCTGCAGATAGAAATTCCTCGCAAGGCCGAGGGCCAGATGCAGCCGGGCGTCACGCGACGGATCATCCTCGACGAGAAGCGTTTCCGCTTCGTCGAGTTCCCCCGCCATGGTGTGCGCGTCGGCCCGGGCAATCGATGCACGCCAACCGGCCCCGACCGCCGCCGCGGCTTGCGCGAACCGCAACGCCAGCCCGGTATCGCCTCTCCAGAGCGCCGCCTCGCCGGCGCGCAGCATGTCCTGCGTCGTGGAAACGATGTCGGACTCGAGCTGCAGAGTGCCGCGACGCAGGACATGCCTGGCATCGCCTTCCGGTTCCAGTCGTGAGGCGACGGTCCCGCGTAGCCGCCGCAGCCGGATGTGGCCGGCCCGCAGGCGTCGAACCTCGCCGTAAAGCGGATGTGCCAACCGCACAACGGGTTCGTCGCGGCCGTCGACGATGATCAGGCCGCGCTCCTCGACCTGCTCCACCGACGTGCGTCCGACGATGTCGACGAGCATCCGCAAAGTCAGCGGCCCGGCGACCGAGAGGAGGTCGACCGTGTCGGCGATCGCGTCCGACAGCTCACCCATCTGGTGCTCGATCAGCTCACACACCGACGACGGGACCACCGCGCCGCCCGGCAGCCATGTCCATGTGCCGTCGGTACGGCGGAGTCGTCCGGCGCACACCTCCTGTTCGACGATGCGACGCAGGAAGCTGACATTGCCGCGCGTCAGGCTCCACAGCCTGTGCTCGCTGACGGGGTCGACCGACCCGCCAAGAACGGATTCGAGCAGGGTCAAGCAATCGGCTTCGCCCAGCGGCTGCAGGTCGAGGCGCTGGAACGACCTGTCGCGCCACAACGCCGAGACGGGGTCGGAAACGGGCACGCCGCTGCAGACCGTCAGGACCAGGCGCGCCAGTCTGCGGTCGATGAGCCGGTGCAACATGAACGTCGACGTGTCGTCGAGCAGATGGACATCATCGACTGCGACGATGCAGGCCCGCGGGTCCGAATCTCTGATGAGCTCGTTGACCACCCGACCCGTCGCCTGCACCGGCTCGAAGACGTCCACGGGCAGCCACTTGACGAACGCACCGAGTGGAATCGCCCGGGCGGCCGAGGATCCCGCCGCCCACCGCACGACAGTGCCGTCACATCGCGAAGCGGCGTCGTGAGCGAGCCGGCTCTTGCCGACCCCCAGACCGCCGAAGATCACCACGCCCGCGGCTGCGCTGGATTTGCCGATCGCACCAGCGATCACGTCCAACTCCTCGGCTCGGCCGATCAGCGGCCAGCCCCCCAGTTCCACCACACTATTTAGTGTGGTAGGGCCCCCTTTTTCTGACTACCGGGTTGACCCGAAGCATTAACCGAAGTCTTTTCCCACGCACCTAAGACGCCAGTGCCGCAGCCAGTTCGTGGCGTGACCGGATTTCGAGCTTGCTGTACGCGTTGGACAGGTGCATCTCCACGGTTCGCAGCGTCACGAACAGCGATTGTGCGATCTCTTTGTTGCTGGCCCCTTCGGCGGCGAGTTCGGCGACTCGCCGCTCGCTGGCGGTCAACGCGTCGGCGCCCACTCCTGCCCGTCGGCGGGGCCGGCCGCCCGCGGCTCGTAGCTGTGCTTCGGCGCGGTCGGCCAGCGGCGTGGCACCGCATCGATGCGCCAGCTCCATGCCGTCGCGCAGGATGGGCCGCGCGGACGTGGCCTGCCCGTTGAGCCGCAGCGCGGCGCCGAGGTCGGCGAATGCCTGCGCCCGCCACAGCAACGCCGGTGAATCGGCCAGTTGGTCGGCGGCCTGACGAAGCAGTTCCAGTCCGCGCTTACCGCCCTCGAGCAGGCCTGCGACCCGCAGCGCGCCGCCGAGCCTGCGCCGAGATTGCGCGCCCGTCGCGGCTTGCATCGCTTGTTCGACGGCTGCGCGCGCGGCGTCCTGCTCGCCGAGATGGCACAACACGGGCACGAGGGCCACGCAGGCATCCGACGCCCAGGGCCAAAGCCCACGGCTCAACCGCATCCATCGCAGAGCCTCGTCGAGATCGGCGCGCGCTCGCACGTAGTCGCCCGCGGCCGCGCGCAATTTCCCTCGAGTCAGCAACGGCAACACCGAGAACAAGTTGGGTACCACCTCTGCGTCCATGCCGAATTCGGCGAGCAGTCCTTCGGCCTCGTCAATTCGGCCCTGCTCCGCCAGCGACTCGATCAACACACCAAGGCCCGGCGTCTTGGTGTAGTCCTTGGTCCCGAGGATGTCGCACGCCGTACGGGCGTCGGCTTCCGCCCCGCGCAAGTCGCCGCGACGAAGACGGGTCAGGCCGCGCAGCCACAGCGCCCGGGAAAACCACTGCCGCGAGCCGTTGCGCTCGGCGTGACGGGCCGCGCGCGAAAGAATTTGTTCGGCAACCTCGTAGCGCTCGGCTTCGATCAAGCAGATCGTGACATTCGTCCGCCACAGCGGGTGACCGCCCTGACTGACCAGGGCGGGATGGGTCGCCGCCTGTTCCGCGAGATCGCCTGCCACCGCGACCGGGCCGCCTTCGAGCGCCCTGCGGGCGACGAAAGACCGTAGCAAGCACTCCGCCGCGGTCAGTGCCGGTAGGTCGGCGACGCGGTCGGCTTCGACTTCGAGCTTGGCGGGCAGATCCGGGTTGAGCATGAGTGCGCCCAGCCGCGCCGCATCGAGCTGCAGTGCGAGCTCGCGATCATGCGGCCGGACTTCTTCGGCGGCCCACTCGTACAGCGGGAGCTGCTCGCGTTGCCGGAGCGGGTTCGGATGCGTCGTCCACGCCAGGGCGGTCAATGCGCGTGCTCGAATGAGTGGATCCGTGGCGGTCTCGCCCGCCTCCCGAAGATGCTCGGGCGCAGCCGGGTCGCCCAGCTCGTGTTCGGCGTTGCCAAGCTCGAACAACACCAAGGGACGATCGCTGGCATCGGGTGGCTCGGCCAGCGCCCGGCGCAGCTGCTCGGCCGCGGTGTCCGGGGCACCGCCGGCGAGCGCCGACCGCGCGGCCTCTCGCAACATCGCAACGACGTTGCGGTCGCCGCTCGGCGGCGTCGCGACGAGGTGCACCGCGATCGCACCCGGGTCGGCGCGCTGCTCTGCAAGCAACTTGGCCGCACGCGCGTGCAGATCGGCCTGCTCGGTCGCTGACAAATCGTTGTAGATCGCCGTTCGCACGATCGGATGGACGAATCGCAGCGGGTCCCCTCCGACGAGGACAGCGAGGTCGACCAGGCCGGCCACCAACGTGCTGGCCTCGCGGACGGCCAATCCGGCCAGCTCGGCGCACATCGTCAGCCGGGCCTGCTCGCCCAACACCGCGACCGCCCGCGCTAGCGCAGGTGCCTGCGGATCGAGTCGGCTGACGCGTAGCAGGACGGCGGCGGCGATCCGTTCCGGTGCCAACCGGTCGACCGCCTGTGGGTCGATTGCGTTCGCGGGGCGCGCGTCGCGCCGGAACTCGCCGAGCAGTTCCGAGAGCAGGAAGGGGTTGCCGCCGGTCGCCTCGGCGCACGCACGGCACAAGTCCGTGCTGGCCTCGTCGCCGAGACTGTCCCGGACCAGGCGGGAGACTGCGGACTCTCCCAACGGCCGGGGCCGAAGTACGGGCGCGCGGGCCTCCAGCATCAGCGATCCCAGGTCGTGGCGATGCCGGTCGGCATCCGTTCGCACCGTCAGCGCGACCACGACGGGCAGGCCTGCGAGTCGGTGCGCGAGGTGAAGCAGGAACCGCAGCGACGGCTCGTCGGCCCACTGGGCGTCGTCGACGGCGAGCAGCAGCGGAGCGCGTTCGGCGAGGTTGACCACCAGCCAATACAGCCCGTGCAAGGTGGCGAACGCCACATCACCGGTGTCCTCGGCCGCAGCGACGTCGGTGAAGACCGGTTCGGCCAGCCGCGCCGCGCCCGCCAACAACCGATCGCGTTCGGCGCCGTCAGCACCGGTAACCGCGCCTTCCAGCAACTGGCGAACGATCCCGAAGCCGAATCCGCGCTCCAGCTCTCCGCCGCGCGCGGTCAGTACGGTCATTTTTGCCGCGGCTGCGCGTCGACGCAGCGCCTCCAGCAGCACCGTTTTCCCGATGCCTGCAGGACCCTCGATCAGCAGCACCCCGCCGGCGCCTGCGATGGCTTCGATCAGCGCAGCGTCGAGCGCGGTGAGATCGTCCACACGATCGAACAGCAGTCGCTGTTCGCCTGAAGAAAAGACTTCGGCCGACCCTTCGGGCATCAACTCTGTCGCGGCCCCCCCGTTCGTTAGACCATCGTTTACATGAGAGCACCTCGGTGGTGAACCGGTCGTGAATTCCGCCCCGCCGTCGTCGCACTATGCCTTCGACAACGCTGCGCCGCAGGCCGGCGACCGCTTTGCGAACCTGTCCGCTCTCTACGACGAGGCGACCTGTCGCCATCTGGACCGGTTCGGGATCGACACCGGTTGGGACTGTCTCGAAGTCGGTGCGGGGGGCGGGTCGATTGCGCGGTTCATGAGCATGCGGGTCGGCGCTCGGGGGCACGTGCTGGCGACCGACATCAACACGGACTGGATCGCGGGATCGCTGTCTGCCAACGCCGAGCTGCGACGTCACGACATCGGCACCGACCCGCTGCCCGAGGCGGCCTTCGACGTGGTCCATGCGAGGGCCGTCCTGACATTTGTTCCCGAGCGGCGGAAAACACTGAATCGGATGATCGCCGCGCTGAAACCCAACGGCTGGCTCCTGGTCGAGGAGATGTTCCCGCCGATTACCGAGGCCTGGGACCGGCCCGATGAGCCCGATGTCGCGCTTGCCAGAAAGGCGCGACGGGCAATCACGGAGGTAGTACGGCGCGGCGGCGGCGATCCGACCTTCCCACGAGAGCTGCCCGGGTATCTGGCCGCCTCGCCCCTGGCCGACTTCGGCGCGGAAGGCTACTTCGTCCCGTATCGCACCGATGCGGTCGCCGGCCTCGCCAAGGCCAATATGGACCAGCTCGGCGATGCGATACTCGAGGCCGGTTTGATGGACGCCGCGGAGCTCGAGCGGTATCGCGTGATCTTGAACCGGCCCGACTGCTTCTATCCCGCGTCGATGGCGCTGATTTCCGTGTGGGGACGGCGGCAACTGGCATAACGTGCGAGCTCATGGACCGTGGGGGAAGGCGCCGGCGCTGATGCGACGCGGAAATCGGGTTCGTCTGTTGTCGAATGTTCTTGCGTGCCTGGCGCTTGTGGTCGCGGGCTGCGGCACGGACACGGCGTCGCAGCTGACCCCGCTGCGGGTAGCGATGTTTCCCGCCGGCAGCTCGCTACCCGCGCACGCGGCCCTGGCGAAGGGCATCTTCGAACGCAACGGTCTACGAGTCGAATTAACCGAGGGCATGGACCTGCCGGTGTTCATGGCCGCACTGGCCAAGGGCCAGTACGACATTGTGATGAGCGTTCCGACGCTCGTCCTGATCGGCGCCGAGAAAGGCGTTGATCTGCAGATCATTTCGAGCCTGCAGCGGTCATCGGCGCAGCGACCCAACGCCGTGTGGATCAGCAAGGATCCCGCGATCGAATCGCTGGGGCAACTCAAGGGCAAGACCATCGCTGTGCCGTCGCTGACCGGAATCATCATTGACGCGACGGTGTACCTGTTGAGCCGCGCCGGCGTCGCGCGCAACGACGTCAATTTCGTTCAGACACCGTTTCCGACAATGGGCGATCAACTGGTGGCGGACCGTGTCGACGCCGCCGTGGCGTCGATCCCGTTCAGCGACGCCATCGCAGCGCGAGGGTTTCGGGTTCACGACGACGTCATCGTCGATGCTGTGCGCGACGCGAGCGGAGGAACCGTCGATACGGCGATGACATCGGTGTGGACCGCGTCGCGAACCTTCGGCCGCGAGCATGCAGATTCCGTGTCCGCGTGGCGCAAATCATTGAGCGCCGCAATCGAATTCCTCGACGGCGATCCGGCAGGGGCGCGGCAGATGATGCAGGACTGGTTGAAGATTCCCGCCCGAGTTCTTGATACCGCCCCGCTGCCGGACTGGGATGTCGCGATCACCCCGCAGGAGCTGGCTCCCTATATCACGATTTCGAAAGCCGTCGGCTCGACGCGCAGCGACCCGGATGTGAACTCGCTCGTGTGGCAAGGGTCGTGAACCGGATCCTGTACGCGGTCGATTCGGTCGGCGTTCAGCTGCCGGGCGCCGACGGGCCACGCCCGATCCTGCATGCCGTCTCGTTCGAGGTGCGTGCGGGCGAGAACATCGGAATCGTGGGACGCTCGGGGGCGGGTAAGACGACGCTTCTACGCGTTCTTGGTGGTCTCGTCGACGCCTCAAACGAAACAGTGGTTTTCGACGGCGAGGTGGTGCGGCGGCCGCCAAGCGGAGCGGTCATGGTGTTTCAGGACTACGGCAACGCGCTGCTGCCATGGCGCACGGTCGCCCGCAACACCGGGCTCGGACTGGAAGGCCGGGTAGGACGCGACGAACGTCGCAGGCGGGTGGCGGACGCCCTGAGCATGGTCGGCCTCTCCGACCGTGGCTCTGATCATCCGTGGCGGCTGTCGGGCGGCATGGCGCAACGGGTGCAGATCGCCCGCGCGCTCGCGCTGGAACCAAAGGTGCTGCTTATGGACGAACCGTTCGGCGCACTGGACGCGATCACCAAGGCCTCGTTGCAGGACGTCCTGTTGAGTGTCCAGCAGGAGACCGGGGCAACCGTCGTGTTCATCACCCACGATCTCGACGAGGCGATCTACCTCAGTGACCGGGTGCTGGTGATCAGTGGCAACCCGGGCACCATCACTGTGGCGGTCGACACCGAACTCCCCCGTCCGCGCGACCAATTGGCGACGCGTGAGCTACCCCGCTACCTGCAGGTCCGCCATCTCCTCGGACACGCCCTGCGAGACGCAGATGGCTAGCCGGCTGGCGGGATTCGTGGTGCCGCTCGCCGCTGTGGCGGGCTGGCAGGCGCTGAAGTCGATGGGCTGGTACGACTACGAATACTTGCCATCGCCGCGCGAACTGCTCACCGCCCTGGTGGATCTCGCGCGCAGTGGCGAACTCGTCAACGACGTCGCGCACACGCTTGGCGTCGCACTTGTGGCGGCAGCGATCGGCATGGTGGTCGGCGCGGCACTGGGGCTGGCGGTCGGCCTCATCCCGACGGTGCGGCGCTACACGATGGCTTCGATCGATTTCCTGCGCACGATCCCGGCCGTTGCGCTGGTGCCGATCGCCGTCCTGTCGTTCGGACCGGTACGGACGGCCGAGGTCGCGCTCGCCACGTACGCCGCGCTGTGGCCGATAGTGCTGCACACCGCCGGAGGTGTCGCGGCCGTGCACCCGCGCCAGTACGACGTCGCCCGAATGTTGCGCCTCGGCCGAGTGGCCACGGTGCGTAAGGTCGTCATCCCCGCCGCGGTTCCGGCGTGGCTCGTCGGCGCGCGGATGGCCGTGATCATCGCGCTGCTGGTGGCGATCGTGGCCGAGATGATGATGTCTTCGCGGGGGCTCGGCGGCGGCCTCGCCGAGTCGATGTACGCCCTGGCGCCCGCACGCATATGGGCCTACGCGGTGGTCTGCGGGATCCTCGGCCTGATGCTCAACGCGGGACTGCGGCGTGCGGTCCGCCTCGCGCTTCCCGGCGCGCCCGCGCCGTCATCCGGAGATCAGCCGACGCCGACACCCGTCATCACGGCGCTGCGCGGCCTGCTGCCAGTCGCCGCGCTGCTCATCATGTGGCAACTGACGACATCCGTTGATTCGCTGTCATTTCCACCGCCACGCGAATGGCTCACAGCCATCGTGCAAATGCGTGACGACGGCGTCCTGTTCCCTGCGATCCGGTACACGCTCGGAACCTATGCTCTCGGCCTGGTGTGCGCGATCGTCGTCGGAGGCATTGTCGGCTGCGCCATCGGCTCGTCGCAGGTGATCGATCGCGCTCTCACTCCCACAATCGATTTCATCGCTGCGGTGCCTGGTGCGGCGCTGGTTCCCGTCGCGGTGTTGCTGCTCGGTTCGGGTCAGCTCAGCGGTGTGGTGACCGTCGCGTTGATCGTGTCATGGCCAATCCTGCTGAACACGGCGACGGCCATGCGCTCCATACCTGCAGTCCGGCTTGAGATGTCGCGGACGATTGGTCTCTCGCGGCCCCAGCGGTGGGGCAAGGTGATCGTCCCGTCACTGATTCCAGGAATGATGCTGGGCGTGCGGGTCGCGGCATCGCTGGCCGTGATCATCACCTTGCTGGTCGACATCTTCGGCGCAGGAACAGGTCTCGGACGCCTCCTGATCGAAAGCCAGCAGCGCCTCGACGCATCGGCGGCCTGGGGACTGCTGCTGATCGTCGGGGTCTTCGGCTACCTGATGAGCTTGATGATGTCGCGACTCGAGCGTGCGTCGGGGTTGGCTCTTGGCAGCATGGCGACGAGCTCCTCGCGGTTCGCGGCACCAGTCTTCATCATCGCCCGGTAGACGTTTCGGCGAACTTACGAGCCGAGGTTGGTCACCGCGTACATCACCGGATAGCTGTTCGACTCCTGCCGGCCCGGGCCGACTACGTGCAGAGGCGGCGGCACACCCTTCGCGTCGGTGGCGGCGCTTAACTGGGCCGGATCCACTGCGCCGGCGAGCGAGTACGAATCGAGTGAGAACGGCAGGCTGTTCGACGTCGTGATCTCCGGCCCGTCGGAGAGTTGGAAATGCAGGTGCGGGCCGCTGGAGTTTCCGGAGTTGCCGAGCTTGCCGATCACCTGGCCCTTCCTCACCTCGTCGCCGGTCTTGACCGAAAGGCTGCCCGGCTGCAGATGCGCGTAGACCGCCCACACGCCAGGCGAAATCTGAAGGGACACATGGTTTCCGCTGTAATCCCGCGGTCCACGCAGCCCGGCCACCGGGGTGTTCGGCGTCTGCTCGGGCATCCCGTCGAACGCCACGGAGACCGACCCGTCGGCGACGGCGACCACGTCGGCACCGAAGCCGTACCACTGCTCGTTCCGGCTGCCGTCGCCGTCGAACAATCTGCCGTCGCGCAGCTGCACCCAGTCGATGGCGAACTCCTCGAATTTCTTGACGCTGTTGCCGCCCACGGCGATTCGTGCGCTCCGGTGCGGCGCCTCGGGTACGCAGCAAGAATTGGCGTTCAGCCAAGCCTGACCCTTGAGCGGAGACGAGATGGTGGTCGGCTGCCGCGGATCGACGTCGAGTTCCGGGCCAATGATGTCGCGGGCGCCCACTAGTGACCCGAGGTCAGACGTGCCCGGCCGGTAGCTGATTCGGTGGTTGAGGCCGTCGGGCACATTGTCCGGCGGCACTACGACGTCGATCACGGTGCCCAGCGCCCCGCTGGCTGGCACCACCGCG
>Ga0068858_100007567_pt1 | contig 10492 bp, 11 predicted proteins | sample KBSSwiS12_FD_66589 | JGI IMG/M metagenome (GOLD analysis project Ga0068858, IMG submission 66589) | Switchgrass rhizosphere microbial communities from Kellogg Biological Station, Michigan, USA - KBS Switchgrass S1-2 | ecosystem: Host-associated > Plants > Roots > Rhizosphere > Soil ... | reverse complement strand
GTGATCGGCCTGGTGTTCTACTTCGGCTACGGCATGAAGCACAGCCGATTGGAATCGCACCCCGCAGAAGCCGGGCGCTGAAGCGTCTTTCGTGGCGCTCTTCAAGGGCGACGGCGGGTTCCGGGCTCAAGGCCCGGCGTTCGCCGTCGCCCTTCTTCTTTTGATCATCGCCGGCGGGACCGTCGGCTACATGGCGATCGAAGGGTGGGACGCGTGGGACGCGTTCTACATGACCATCATCACCGTGACGACGGTCGGCTACGAGGAAGTCCATCGGCTGACGCGACCCGGCCAGGCGTTCACCATCGTGCTGCTGCTGAGCGGTGTCGGCGCAGCGCTGTACACATTCACCCTGCTCGCGACGGTTGTCGTGGAGGGCGGCCTTCCCAAGCGCCTGCAGCGCCGCCGCAACGAACGTATGCTGGATACGATCAAGGATCATTTCATCATCTGCGGATACGGCCGCATCGGGAGCATCGTTGCCGGCCAATTCCGGCATCAGCGGATCCCGTACGTGGTGATCGAACACAGCGCCGAACGCGTGCAGATTGCCATTGAAGAGGGTGCGCTCGGCGTCGAAGGAGACGCGAGCCGCGAAGATGTGTTGAAGCGGGTCGGAATCGAGCGCGCGCGCGGTCTGATCGCGGCCGTCGGCACCGACGCGGAGAACGTCTACGCCGTGATGAGCGCGCGCGTGATGCGGCCCGATCTGTTCATCGTCGGCCGCGCGGAAACCGAGGACGCCAGACTGAAGTTGAAGCGCGCGGGGGCCAATCGCGTCCTGTCACCGTACCAGATTGGCGCAGTTCAGATTGCGCAGACCGCGCTCCGGCCGGCGGTGGTGGACTTCATGGAGCTGGCCACGAGTTCCGACAACCTCGAGCTCGCGATGGAACAGATCACGATCGGTCCCGATTCGCCGCTGTCGAACCGATCGATCATCGAGGCGAGTCTGCGGCAGCGCTACGGCGTCATCGTCGTCGGGATTCAACGAGAGGACAGCCGGATGGAGTTCAACCCCGAGCCGGATACAGCGATCCGGTCCGGCGACAAGCTCGTCGTGCTCGGCCGTCCAGAATCGCTGAAGCAACTCGATACCGACGCCTCCGGAGGGTCGCGTTGATGGCAGCTCGCCTCCTGGATGGAGCTGCGGTTGCCGGTGAAATCCGCGCGGAAGTCGCTCCCGGCGTGGCCGCGTTCACCGCTCGCACAGGGCGGCCGCCCGGTCTCGGAATCGTCCTTGTCGGAGACGATCCGGCGTCGGCGATTTACGTTCGGAATAAGCTGAAGTCGGGTGGGGACGCCGGCCTGCGGACGGATCTGGAAAGGATGCCGGCGACGGCGACGCTGGCCGAACTGCTCGCGACCGTCGATCGCCTGAATCGCAGCGACGTGCACGACGGGATCCTGGTGCAATCGCCTTTGCCCGCCGCGATGGGCGAGGACGCCGAGCGCCAGGTATTCGATGCGATCCTTCCCGAGAAAGACGTCGACGGGCTCCACCCCGTGAATGTGGGACGTCTGGTTCAGAACCGGGCAACGCTTGTCTCGTGCACGCCGGCCGGAATCATCGAATTGCTCGATCGCTCGAACATCACCATCGCCGGAGCGCGAGCCGTCGTCATCGGCCGCAGCGACATCGTCGGCAAGCCGATGGCGCTGCTGTTGCTGCACCGGCATGCGACGGTGACGATCTGCCACTCACGCACTCGGGATCTTCCGGCGATTGCCGCGGAGGCGGACATCCTCGTCGCGGCGATCGGACGGCCTGGCTTCGTGACTTCGTCATTCGTGAAGCCAGGCGCGACCGTTGTCGACGTCGGAACCACCCAGGTATCCGACCGTGCGCTGGTGGAGCGGTTATTTCCTCCGGACTCCAGCCGGAGGGCGGCGTTCGCGAAACGAGGATCGATTGTGGTCGGCGACGTGCATCCGGAGGTGGCGGGCGTCGCGGGAGCGTTGACGCCGGTTCCCGGAGGCGTTGGTCCCTTGACGATTGCGATGCTGCTCAAGAACACGCTCGCTGCTGCGCTGCTTCGCGCTGCGGGGGCGGGATAGGCAGGAAGGGCCGGATGGGCAGGAGCGGCAGGAAGGGCGAAATGGGAAGCCATGTCGGAGCGCGAAGGCTTTAGCCGAGCGATATGCTGAAAGTTGGACTGACGGGCGGCATCGCGACCGGAAAGAGCTACGTGCTGGGTCAATTCCGCCAGCGCGGCGTGCCGTGCCTCGACGCCGATCAACTCGCGCATGGCGTAACTTCCGCTGGCACAGAGGCGACCGCGGCAATCGCAGCGCGGTTCGGGCCGGAGATCCTTGCAGCGGACGGGTCCGTCAATCGCAAGAAGCTGGGGCCCGTCGTGTTCGCCGATCCCTCCGCGCGACGCGAGCTCGAGGCAATCGTGCACCCTGCCGTCCATCGGGCGATCGCCGCCGGCATTCGGGGATTCGAGCTGCTGGGCGACCCGTTGGTGATCGTGGACGTTCCGCTGTTATACGAGACTGGCGCCGAGAAAGGATTCGATCGGGTGATCGTCACGGCGTGTGCGACGGATCGCCAGCTGGCGCGCCTGGTCGACCGCGGACTCACTGTCGACGCCGCGCGTCAGCGGATCGGGGCTCAGTGGCCGACCGAGAAAAAAGCCGCGAGAGCCGATTTCGTGATTGCCACCGATGGCACATTCGAAGAGACCAACGCTCAGATCGACCGGATCCATCGCGCGTTGATCTCCTGAAACCGCGCGAAGCGCCTAGACCTCTACTTCCGCCGCGTCCTGCGCCGGCGCGATACGTTCTTCGACGAACGTGTTCCAGTCGTGGCAGTGCGGACATTGCCAGAGCAGCTCGGTGCTGCGATAGCGGCACCGCATACAGACGTGCGGATCGAGATAGAAGACCGCATGCTGCGTGAGCTCGCCATAACGGTCGACGAGCGTCGCCGGATGATGCAGCTGACCCAGGGCCCGCCAGATCGCCTGGTGGATTCCGAGCGCGTGCGGGTTCTGCACGAGCGCGGCGAAGAGAAGGTCCAGCGCTTCGCGCGGCTGGCCTCCGGCCGCGAGATGCCGCGACAGCGCGAGCCGGGCGCGCCAGTCCTGCGGGTTCTCCTCGATCAGGCGGCGGCACAAACGCGGGAATCTGTCGGGATTCCCGGTGCGAATCGCCAGCGCTTCCAGACGATCGAATGCGAGGTAGGCGCGGTCCGGCGCAACCTCGATAAGGCGTTCCCAGACGGCGGCGGCTTCGCGTTCGTTGCCCTGAGCCACGCGCACGTCGCCGAGGTTCAGGTACGCCGGCACCGCGCGCGCGTCGAGATCGATGGCGGCCTCGAATCTTTTGATCGCGTCCGCGTATTCCTTGCGGCGGACGGCTTCGAGTCCGATCTCGTTTTCGAGGAACGCGAGAATGGCCTGGCTCTGCGGCCGCGCGTCGATGTCGGCCAGCTTTGACAGCCTTCGGCGCGTGTCGTAGGCCTCGGTCCACTGATGCTGCTCTTCGTGCAGTTTCTGAAGGTTGAGCAGGGCGTACTCATTCCGCGGATCGAGGCGCAGCACCTCGTTGAACGCTTCGAGCGCGCGATCCACGAATCCTCCGCGCTTGTAATCAAGGCCGAGGCACAGCAGGACGTACGCGTGTTCGAGCTTGCTGAGATTCGGCCGCTGCAGCAGGTTCTGGTGAAGGGTAATTGCCTTGCCGACCTGTCCCTTCTCGCGGTACAGGTTGCCGAGGATCATGTGTACCTCGAGGGCGTCGCCGTCGAGGCTTGCGGCCTTGCTCAGCTCCTCGATGGCCAGATCGATCTGGTTCGCCACCAGGAAATTCAACCCGAGGATGTAATGCGGCGACTCACGCGCGCGCCGTCGATCGATCCAGCGACCATCGCGAAGCTTGTAGCGCTCCCAGGCCTTCCCGATCGTCAGGCCGGCGAGCAGTGCGACGAGCGCAGTCAGCAAGAGAGAGTACGAGCTCATGAGCGCTGACCCTGGGGCGCGGTGAGATAGGAGGAGAGCAGCGCATCCCATCGCCCTTGCGCGCGAACGATCAGCTCGATGAGCTCGCGCGCAGCTCCCGCGCCGCCGTTCGCCGTGGCAACCCAATGCACGCGGCTGCGGACGTCCGCGGCGGCGTCGGCCGGTGCCGCCGCCAGCCCGACACGCAGCAGCACGGGCAGGTCGAGGATGTCGTCCCCCATATACGCCACTTCGTCTTCCTCGAGCATCAGGCTGTCGGCGATCTGCTCGAAGGTCTCGAGCTTGCTGTGAACGCCCTGGTGCACGAGCGTGATTCCGAGCTGGGCCGCGCGCTGCGCGGTCGCCGCCGACGAACGCGCGGACAGGAGACCGACGGTCAGGCCCAGCTTCAGGGCCCACACGATCCCGGTGCCGTCCTTGATGTCGAACACCTTGCTCTCGCTCCCGTCAGCGTGCAGCAGCACCTTGCCGTCGGTCAGGACGCCATCGACGTCGAACAGGATCAACCGTACGCGAGATGCTCGTTCGGCGAGCGCCTGTTCAGGGTTCATCGTTCCACGTTTGCTAAAACATCTCCATGCGCCACAGGTCGTGGAGGTGGACCACGCCAGCGACGCGTGCCGGCGTGCCGTTCTCCGCGACGACGATCGACGTAATCTTGCGCTGTTCCATGATGTTCAGCGCTTCGGCCGCGAGCGTCGTGCGCGCGACCGACACGGGCGAATGCGACATGACATCGCCGGCCGTCAGCCCCAGAATCTCGCCGCCTCGCTCCATCCGCCGGCGCAGATCGCCGTCGGTGATGATGCCGAGCAGGGTCTTGTCGTCACGATCGACGACGCACGTCATCCCGAGCTTCTTGCTCGACATCTCGTAGATCACGTCACGCATTCGAGCGTCGGTGCGGACGACGGGGCAGTCCTTGCCGGCGTGCATCAGCATCTCGACGCGCATCAGCCGCTTGCCGAGTTTCCCCCCGGGATGGAGGTTGGCAAAATCCTCCTGGCGGAATCCCTTTTCGACCAGCAGCGTCATCGCCAGCGCGTCGCCGATCGCCAGGGCCGCGGTCGTGCTCGCGGTCGGCGCCAGGTTCATCGGGCACGCCTCTTCGGCCACGCTGCAGTCGAGCGCGACGTCGGCCGCCTGCGCGAGCGACGAGCGCGGATCGCCCGTGATGGCGACGAGCCTGGCGCCGAGACGCCGAATCGTTTCGAGCAGGTGCACGAGCTCCACGGTCTCGCCGCTGTACGACAGCGCGACGACCACATCGTCGGTCTGAATGACGCCGAGGTCGCCGTGAATCGCTTCGGCCGGGTGAAGAAAGAACGCCGCAGTGCCGGTACTGGTCAGCGTGGCCGCGATCTTTCGGCAAATCAGGCCCGACTTGCCCATCCCGGTGACGATGACCCGTCCCTTGCACTGCCGCAGCAGCTGCACGGCGGCGTCGAATCGATCGTCGAGCCGATCGACGAGCGCGAGGATTGCGGCGGCTTCGGTTTCGAGGACCTTCCGCGCCAGCGCCCGGTCAGCCATGCAGGCGCGCCTCGGCTTGCTTGGCGATGGCGTCGATCGCGGTGAGGCGCTGCAACAGCGGCTCGAGCGCATCCAGTCGCAAGGCGTTCTGCGCGTCGCTCCGCGCGCGGGACGGTTCCTCGTGCACTTCGAGAAAGACGCCGTCGACACCGGCAGCGACGCCGGCGGATGCCAGCGGCACGATGTATTCGGCCTGGCCCGCCGTGACGCCGTCGCCGCCGCCGGGGAGCTGAAGGCTGTGCGTCACGTCGAAGACGACGGGCAGGCCCAGCGCGCGCAACATCGGAAAAGCGCGCATGTCGACGACGAGGTTGTGATACCCGAAGCTCGTTCCGCGCTCGGTCAGGAGGACGCGCGAATTGCCGGCGTCGACAATCTTCGCGGCAGCGTGCTTCATGTCGTCCGGCGCCAGGAACTGGCCCTTCTTGATGTTGACGATGCGGCCGGTTTTGGCGGCGGCCACGAGGAGATCGGTCTGGCGGCAGAGAAACGCCGGAATCTGGAGCACGTCGGCGACGAGCGCGGCCGGCGCCGCCTGCGCGGCCTCGTGGATGTCCGTCAGGATCGGCACGTGGTATTTCGATTTGATCGACGAAAGGATCCGCAGCCCTTCGTCCAGACCGGGGCCGCGGAACGATCGTCCCGACGTCCGGTTCGCCTTGTCGAAGGACGCCTTGAAAATGAACGGCACGCGCGTACGCCGCGCGATATCGGCGAGAACACCGGCGATTTCGGTGGCGTGCGCTTCGCTTTCGAGGACGCAGGGCCCTGCGATGAGCACGAATGGGCTGCCATCGCCGATCGTGATGTCGCCCAGTTTCAGTGGGGTCACAGGGGGATTATACCGGCCGGGTGGGTCGAGTAGGTCGCGTGGGTCAGGTGGGTCGCCCTGACTAACCTACCCGACTTACCTGGCCGACGTGACCGACGAGCCCGTGCTCCACCTTGTGTTGATACGACGCTGCGACGAACGCGGAAAAGAGCGGATGCGGCAGCGTCGGCTTCGACTTGAACTCGGGATGGAACTGGACGGCCAGATACCAGGGATGGCCGGGCAGTTCCGCGATCTCCACGAACTTGCCGTCGGGCGAGCGGCCCGAAATCTTCAAACCATGTTCGGTGAGCGTGCGCTCGTACAGGCAGTTGAACTCGTAACGATGCCGGTGGCGTTCGTGAATCAGGTTCGAGCCGTACACCTTTTGGGCCAATGAACCGGGGGCGAGCTCGCAGGCGTAACTGCCCAGCCGCATGGTCCCGCCGAGGTCGTCCACGCCGAGCAGGTCACGGAGCTTGTAGATCACCTTCGCCGGCGTATCGGGATTGCATTCCGTCGAATCGGCGTCGGGGAGCCCCGCGACGTTGCGCGCGTACTCGACGGTCGCCCACTGGAAACCGTAGCAGATGCCGAAGTACGGAATCCGGCGCTCCCGCGCGACTCTCGCGGCGATCATCATGCCGCGCGTGCCGCGGTTGCCGAACCCGCCCGGCACGAGGATGCCGTCGGCTCCATCGAGCAGCGCCTGTCCGTCCGGCTCCTCGAGCGCCTCGGCTTCGATCCACTTGATGTTGACTTTCAAGCGGTGCGGAAAACCGCCGTGATAGAGCGCTTCGTTGAGGCTCTTGTAGGAGTCTTCGTAGCCGACGTACTTGCCGACGACATGGATCGTGATTTCGTCCGCGGGGTTCTTGATCCGGCTGACGAGATCCTCCCACGGCTGCATCTGGCGCTCGGTCGCCGGCAGGTGCAAATATTTCAGGACGATCGTGTCGAGTCCTTCCGCCGCGAGCACGACGGGAACCTCGTAGATCGTCGACACATCCTTGGCCGTGATGACCGCTTCTTCGGCAACGTCGCAGAACAGCGCGATCTTCCGCTTGATGTCCAGATCGAGGAAGCGGTCGGTGCGGCAGAGCAGGATGTCTGGCTGAATGCCGATGGATCGAAGGTCGCGCACGCTGTGCTGGGTCGGCTTGGTCTTCAGCTCGCCGGCGGCGCCGATGAAGGGCACCAGGGTGAGGTGTACGTACAAGGAGTTGTCGCGTCCGACGTCCTGACGGAACTGGCGGATCGCCTCGAGGAACGGCAAGCTCTCGATGTCGCCGACCGTGCCACCGATTTCCACGAGCACGACGTCGACGTTCTTCGCCACCGCGCGAATCGCGTCCTTGATCTCGTTGGTGATGTGCGGGATGACCTGGACCGTGCGCCCGAGGTATTCGCCGCGCCGCTCTTTCGAGATGACGGTTGAATAAATCTTGCCGGTCGTCCAGTTCGAATTCTTCGTGGTGACCGTATTCGTGAATCGCTCGTAGTGTCCCAGGTCCAGATCGGTCTCGCCGCCATCGTCGGTGACGAAGACCTCGCCGTGCTGATACGGGCTCATCGTGCCCGGATCGACGTTGATATACGGGTCGAACTTCTGCATCGTCACGGTGTAGCCGTGACTTTCGAGAAGGCACCCGATGCTCGCCGCCGCCAGCCCCTTGCCGAGCGAGGAGACCACGCCGCCCGTGATGAAGATGTATTTCGTCGTCCGTCCGTCCGGTTTTGTCATGGTTTTCAGCTCGAAGTCGGCGCCGTCAGCAGTCGACGCACCTGTTCCAGGTCCTCCGGCGTATCGACGCCGAACGATTCGTACAGCGTTTCCACGGCCTTGATCCGAATGCCGTGCTCCAGTGCGCGCAACTGCTCGAGCGATTCAGCCCGCTCGAGCGGCGTCGGATCGAGCGACGCCAGGACGAGCAAGGTGCTGCGGCGATAGGCGTAGAGACCGATATGTCTATAGAAGGGGGGCCATCCGCCGCGGGGATCCCGCACGAACGGGATCGGCGCCCGTGAAAAATAGAGCGCGAAGCCTCCGCGGTCGACGACGACCTTGGTGACGTTCGGATTGTTGAGTTCTGAAATGTCCTGGATGCGCCGGAACAACGTCGTCATCTGCACCGTCGGATTCGCCGCGAACGGGGCGATCAGTTCGTCGATGGCGCGCGGGTCGATGAGCGGCTCGTCGCCCTGCACGTTGACGACGACGTCGCAGTCCATCGTCGCGACGACCTCGGCCAGCCGATCGGTGCCGGTCGCATGCGACGCTTTCGTCAGCCGCACCTTGCCGCCGAAATCGTGGACGCGCGTGGCGATGCGCAAATCGTCAGTCGCGACGATGACTTCCGACAGGCCGCGGGCCGAGGACACCCGACGGTACACGTGTTCGATCATCGGCCGGCCGTCGAGATCGGCGAGAGCCTTGCCAGGGAGCCGGGTCGAAGCGTATCGGGCGGGGATGATGGCGACGACGGTAAGCGGAGGAACCGAATCGACTCTTGAGCCAGTCGATGCAGGGTGCACGACGAATAATAGCACAACGCTAAACAGCGCGTGCTACGATCGGCGCAGTTACGTATGAATCTCAAGCGGACGACGACGATTGCGGTCGTTGGCGCGGCGCTCATCGCGTGGCTCGCGGGCGCCGCGACGTCGAATCGTCCGATTCCGACGGTCCCGGTCATCCAGCAGACGAACATCGAGAAGCGCGGCGCCGAGCTCGCCGTCGAAATCGAGCGGCTTCACGAGCGACTCGCGCCAGCCGTTGCGCCGAGCGCGCCGGGCCGCAATCTGTTCACGTTCCGCTCGGCGGCTGCTCGCCCCGCACCGCCGGTTCCCGAAGCGCCCCGCGCGGCGATTTCCGAGATCGCGCCAGTCCCGATCGCGTTGCCGCCGCTCAAGCTCGCGGGCATCGCGGAGGACGAAGGCGCGGATGGTCCCGTGCGGATGGCGTTCATCTCCGGAGGCGGGCAATTGTTCATGGTGAAGGAAGGCGACGCCGTGACCGCGCGCTACCGCGTCGCGAAAATTTCGGCCGACGTCGTCGAGTTGACCGACGCGATCGATAACAGCGTCCGGCGACTACCGCTTCGCTGAATTTCACTTCTCACTTTCAAGTTCTCACTTCTAACTTTCCAAGTCTCTACCCGTGTCCACCGTCATCATCATCAACCCGATTTCCGGCGGCGCGAGCCCTCGCGAGGCGCGCGCACGCGCGCAGCTGGCGCTCGCCGTGGTCGACAGCCACGGGGATCCGGTGGAGGTGCTGCTCACCGAGGCCGTTGGACACGCGCGCGAACTGGCGAAGTCGGCCGTCCGTCGCGGCGCGCGGTTGGTGCTGGCCTGGGGCGGAGACGGCACGATCAACGAAGTTGCCTCGGCGCTGGCCTTCGACGACGTGCCACTGGGCATCGTCCCCGCCGGATCGGGCAACGGCCTGGCCCGCGAGCTCGGAGTCCATCCGCGCGCCGAGCGTGCGATTGCCGACGCGCTTCAGGCCGTCCCTCGTCCGATGGATCTCGGCGAAATCGACGGACGGCTGTTCGCGAACGTCGCGGGTATCGGGTTCGACGCGCACATCGCGTCACGATTTGCCACCGCCACGCGCCGCGGTTTTGTCGGCTACGCGGGAATCACCGTGCGGGCCCTTCGAAACTACGCGCCGCAGCACTACAGGGTCAGCGTCGACGGCGTCGAGACCCAGCATCGCGCGATCCTCGTCACGATCGCCAACTCGGCCCAGTTCGGGAACAACGCGCGCATCGCACCGGGCGCGCGAGTCGACGATGGCGAGCTGGATCTCGTGGTTGTGGAGGAGCGTTCGCGCATCGCGACCATCTGCCAGGTGCCGCGGCTCTTCAACGGCACAGCCAATCGCATCCGCGGCTGCACGATCCGGCGGATCCGGGGGGTGACGATCGAGTCCGATCAGCCGATGGCCTACCATGTCGACGGCGAACCGATTGAAGGGGGAACGCGGCTGAAGGCACGCATTCATCCAGGCGCGCTGATGATCGCCGTCAAGTAGTCGCGCGTGGCTGCGCCGTCAAAACCTCTGAGACGAAACCTCTGAGACGAAACCTCTGAGACGAAACCTCTGAGACGAAACCTCTGAGACGAAACCTCTGAGACGAAACCTCTGAGACGAAACCTCTGAGACGAAACCTCT
>Ga0068858_100007559_pt1 | contig 10500 bp, 8 predicted proteins | sample KBSSwiS12_FD_66589 | JGI IMG/M metagenome (GOLD analysis project Ga0068858, IMG submission 66589) | Switchgrass rhizosphere microbial communities from Kellogg Biological Station, Michigan, USA - KBS Switchgrass S1-2 | ecosystem: Host-associated > Plants > Roots > Rhizosphere > Soil ... | reverse complement strand
ACGCATTTGAGCCGAGCGGGGAAGGGTATCGAGCCTTTTAGGCAATTCTTATTGACACGCATTCTCATTATGATCTAGACTTTCGTTTGAAGAGGAGAGGGGCAAGCATGTTCGTTTGTCTGTGCAACGGTGTCACAGAGCGCCAAATCCGCGAGGCTGCGTATGAGGGCGTGTGCTCTATGACTGAACTCAGCGCCCGTCTTGGGGTAGGAGCTGGTTGCGGCACTTGCGCGCAATTCGCCGAAGCTGTGCTGCACGAAACTCTCCAGATCGATAGGCCGCTGCAAATCCGCCTGCCCGCCTGACTTTCAGGCCTGACCCTGCCTGTATGGCCCCATCCCGGGGCTATAATGCGTTCGCCCGTTTTCCCCAAATTTTCCCCAGATCGGAGCTGCGATGAAGGGCGACGCCAAGGTCATCGAGTATTTGAACAAAGTGCTGATGAACGAGTTGACTGCGATCAATCAGTACTTCCTGCATGCGCGGATGTTTCGCAACTGGGGCCTCAAGAAGCTCGACGAGTATGAATACCACGAGTCGCTCGACGAGATGAAGCATGCCGATAAGCTGATCAATCGCATCCTTTTCCTGGAGGGCTTGCCCAATCTCCAACAACTCGGAAAGCTACTGATTGGCGAGGACGCGCCCGAAGCGCTGAACTGCGACCTGCAGCTGGAGCTTACGGCCTTGCCTGTCCTGCGCGAGGCGATTGCCTATTGCGAATCCTGCGGTGACTACATCAGCCGGGAGCTGTTCGAAGACATCCTCGAAAGCGAGGAGGAACACGTGGACTGGCTGGAGACGCAGCTGGCGTTGATTCAGAAGGTCGGTCTACAGAATTACCTCCAGTCGCAGATGTAGAGCCTCTGGTCGGCAGGGATCCCTTGCGTGTACCCTGAGCTTCGCACATCTGAACTGTCCGCACGCTGGCGGTCGCGCACGGCACTTCTACTAGCGATCTCGCTTCTGGGTTGTGCGGGAACGCATGCCACCACCAAGTCCACACCAGTCCACCAGGATCCAACGGTAGCGTTACAGCCGGCGCCAGAAGTCAGCTCGCCTGTACCGGAAGTGTCGCCACCGGCACCGGAAATTGCGCGGCCCCCACCACCTGCCATAGTCATTCCTGCACCAAGGATCGCGCTCGTTCTAGGTGGTGGCGCCGCTAAGGGGTTTGCGCACATAGGTGTGATCAAGGCGCTCGAATCCCAATCTGTACAGCTCGACATCATCGTTGGTACCAGCGCCGGAAGTGTCGTAGGCGCGCTCTACGCTGGTGGCTACGACGGCTTCGAGCTTCAGCGCATAGCAATGGATATGAAAGAGGCCACCCTGAGTGATTGGTCCTTGCCCGATCGCGGAATATGGAAAGGTGAGGCGCTGCAGGCGTTCATAGAAAAAGCCGTACAGAATCGTCCGTTGGAGCGTCTCAATCGCAAGGTCGGTGTGGTGGCCACGGACCTGCAGAGCGGGGAACCAATCGTATTCGAGCGTGGCGATACCGGCATAGCCGTGCGTGCGTCCAGCAGCGTCCCCGGCGTTTTCCAGCCGGTGCGGATCTCGGGACGCGACTACGTGGACGGCGGCCTGGTGAGCCCCGTTCCGGTCAGGGCGGCGCGCAACCTCGGCGCGGACATCGTGATCGCCGTAGACATCTCCACCAGACCTGCGAGCCAGAAGCTCGACGGCACGATCGACGTGCTGCTGCAGACCTTCGCGATTATGGGTAATGCTCTCGCGGCCGCGGAATTGCCGCAGGCCGATGTCGTGGTGAAGCCGGACATCTCCAAGCTATCGTCGACGGATTTCCAAAGCCGTCACTTGGCAATCCTCGAGGGTGAACGGGCGGGGCTGGCGGCAATGCCGGAATTGCGTAGAAAGCTGGCCGCGCGCGAAGAGCGCCTACGTGCAGCGCTTGCTCCACAACCAGCATCAGCAGCCACGAGGTAGGTACAGCAATGGAGCAGAAAAGTGCACGACGGGTCGATTGGTACTTCGATTTCATCTCGCCCTACGCTTGGTTGCAAGCTGAGAGCTTTCATCTGCTTCCCAGCAACGTTGTACTGACGTGCAAACCGGTACTGTTTGCGGGTTTGCTCCAGCACTGGGGGCAGCTCGGCCCCGCCGAGATCGTACCCAAGCGGCGGTTTACCTATCGCTATATCGTCTGGCGGGCGCGCGCTCTCGGGCTGCCCGTGCGCCTGCCATCGTCACATCCATTCAATCCGCTGAGGCTGCTACGGCTGGCGGTGGTGGTCGATGGGCAGCGGGAGATCGTGCAGAAGTTGTTCCGATTTGTATGGTCAGAGGGGAAGCTCGCGGACGATCCACTTGCTTGGCGCGAGCTCATCGAGGCCTTGGGCTTGCCCGACGCCGATGAGCGTATCGCCGACCCCGCGGTGAAAGAACGGCTAAGAGTTAACACTGAAGAGGCGGTCACGCGCGGCGTATTTGGCGTGCCAACGGCGCTCGTCGACGACGAACTGTTCTGGGGGGCTGACGCTACCGAAATGCTGTTGGATTATCTTGCTGAAGATCCGACGTTCAATTCGCAGGAGATGGAACGCGCGAGCAACCTCCCTGCCGGTGTGGCGCGCAGACGTACTTGATGTTCGCCCGTTAAGGTGCGCCAGGACGGCGCATCTGCAGTTAATTGCCGGCAGTTCTCAAGACACGGCCGCCGGCGGGCGGGAAATTGGTGTAGCTATTTCTTTCTATTTCGGACAGCCCATGCGATCGCGCCGATTCCAACCAGGAGCAGCACGTAGGTCTCCGGTTCTGGCGTGGGAGAAACTACACTCATCTCCGGGGCGGCCGACTGGGATCCGCTGTTATTATTCTTGTTCTTGTGAGGAAACAGGCCCGTCGCAAAACACATCTGCGCGCTTAGGCACATAACTACGGCAACGATTAGCTTTCTCATTTCTGTGGTTTCAAGTTGCATTTCAGTTACGGCTATACCAGCCTGATCTGCGCCGTCCGCGCGCCAAAGACCAACCGTCTTTACTTTTGGATCCTTGCGCTATCACCTGAGCTTTCGCTTTGAAGCGACACTCTGGGCTCTAGCCTACGCAAGAGGCTCATGTCTCGTCCATAACTGCAAAATCTGTGTAAAACCGCTGTAGTACTCCGCTTCAGCATGGGAAACAGATGGTCGGCGCCAGTGAACTCACACGTCGCGTGCACCCGACAATAGTCCCCGCACTTGTTCGGAAATCCTGTTTGGAGGTGATGCCGCCGGTGGAGCGATCAAGTTGCCCTGGCCGAACGCGATACCGAGATCACGGATCACCGAAAGTTCGGCCACTCTTTCGACGCCTTCGGCAACGATTAGCGAGCCGCACGTGTCGGCCATCCGTTGGACAGCCTTGAGGAATTCGAGCTTGAATGGGTCGGAATCGATGCCCTGGACGAAATGCATGTCGGCTTTGACGAATTCCGGCCGCAGCTCCGACCACATGCGGAAGCTGGCAAAGCCCTCGCCCAGATCGTCAATTGCAATATTGAACCCGAGCTTGCGATAGACGCATAGGACTTCGCGCACTGCGAAGTAATCGGAGAACGGTTGATTCTCAGTCAGCTCGATGATAATGCTTTCGGCTTTTAAACCCAGGCGGTTCAAAAGATCGGCAGTTCCCGCTGCACCCATCGTGGGCAGCGCAAGGCAGTGCGGCCGCACATTGAGGAAAAGTTTGTTGGGCAGCGCCAGTGCGGCGTAGCTTTCGAGCACAGTCTGCCGGCACAATCGTTCCAATCGAAGGATTTGACCCTGTGTCGCAGCGATCTCGAACAGCTCTGCGGGCGCGCGCAGCGGCGTGCCGGCGGGACCTCGAATGAGGCCTTCGTAACCTAGGATCTTTCCGGTCCGCAGCTCGGCGATCGGCTGAAAATGGGCCTCGAGCAGGCGCTCCTCGATGATTTGGTTCAACAGTTCCGCTTGGTCAGCGCGTCGTCTACGCAGCCTTGGAATCGTGCGTACGGGCGCCAAGATTTGCGGCTCAGACCCGATGCCCGCGACTATCGTCGATGGATTCAGCATTGGCATCGCGCGCGTTGGTTCTCAAGGAAAATCGTCATGCCAGGAAACGAGCTGTGCCAGGCAAGGCCGACGATGAGGCGCGCTGGTTACCGCGGGATTGCAGACGCTGTTACAAATGAAGGAAAGGGCCGGTTGATTTGTCGTTCTGCCTGGATCCAGGACGCAATCCTAAGCCAGAGCGAACCCCTCGTATGCGTTGGCCGCGACTTCTTCGCACTTGGCGACGTAAGCCGGAAATCCGCCGATGTATGGCATGAACACACGCGGCTTGCCGGGGACGTTCGCACCGACGTACCAGGAACTGCAACTGGAACGAAGTGACGTGCCCGCCACGGCCGTATTGTGGGAGACCCATGCGTCTTCTGCGTCGACGCGGGGTTCGATCTGTCGCAGGCCGCGCTTGGTCAGGTAGCCGAGGCAGTCGGCGATCCAGTCGACATGCTGTTCAATTGACGGAAGCATGTTGGTCAGAACCGATGGGCTACCTGGGCCAGTGATGGTAAACAGATTGGGAAAGCCCGCTATCGCGAGGCCAAGGTACGTCCGCGGGCCCTCAGTCCACTTATCCTTCAAAGTATTCCCGCCTCTTCCGCGGATGTCGATGGCCGTCAACGCCCCTGTCATTGCGTCGAACCCAGTCGCGAGGATGATCGCGTCGAGCTGGTACTTTTTACCCGCGACCTGGAGGCCTTCCGGCGTGATTTCCTCGATCGGTGTTTCACGGACATCGATCAAGCTCACGTTCGACCGGTTGAAAGTCTCCCAATAGCCGGTATCGACGCACAATCTCTTGCAGCCGATGATGTTGCGTGGAGAGAGCGTCTTGGCGACTTCGGGGTCACGCACCGTCTCGCGAATCTTGCCACGCACGAACTCCGCGGCTGTATCGTTCGCCGCGTGATTCAGCAGCAGATCGCCGAATGAACCCATGAAGGTTACGCCTCCTTGTGCCCAACGAGCTGCATATTCGCGTTCTCGCTCGTCCTCGGTTACCTCCAAGGCCGACACCGGATTGAATACAAAATCCAGGCCGTTCGGCATCTGCTTCGCCCTCGTGCGCATGCTTGCGTAGTTCGCTTTGATTTGCCCGCGAACTTGTGGATCCAGCGGCGCGTTGTGAGCTGGCACGGTGTAGTTCGGAGTGCGCTGGAACACGAATAGATGGCGAGCTTCCTGGGCAATGATCGGAATCGCCTGGATCGCCGATGATCCCGTACCGATGATCCCCACGCGTTTGCCGGCAAAGTCCACTCTTTCGTGCGGCCAATTACCGGTGTGAAGAGTCTCGCCTCTAAACGAATTCAGGCCCTTGAACTTGGGCTTGTTCACCGAGGACAGGCACCCGGTTGCCATGATGCAGAACTTCGCACTGACCCGAGTGTCAGCGTTCGTTCGGATATTCCATCGCCCCGTGTCCTCGTCGAACGTCATATGTGTGACGCGCGTATTGAATTGGATATCTCGTCGAAGGTCGAACCGATCGGCGACGTGATTTGCATAGCGTAGGATTTCCGGTCCTGTGGCATATCGTTCGCTCCAGTCCCACTCCTGCTGAAGCGTATCGCTGAACTGATAGGAATATTGCACGCTCTCGACGTCGCAGCGCGCGCCCGGGTAGCGGTTCCAGAACCAGGTTCCCCCAACTCCGCTACCCGATTCGAGGACTCGAACGGACAGGCCCAACGCTCGAGTCCGATGGAGCATATACATCCCGGCAAATCCCGATCCGACGATCACGACGTCGTATTGGTCATGCGACATTGGCTTCATCCAATCGGTCCTCGCTCCTAAATTGACCCTGTGATCCTCGAAAGATACCTGCCGTCGCATAAATTTGCACGGCTGTGTTCACCGGATGCGCTGTGGAGGATCTGAATCTCCAGCAGAGTCATCCAGGTCCGAGTTTATATTTTTGCCCAGGCCGCTTGCACGGGTATCATATGCCGATACTCCTTGCGCTCTGGATCCAACGGGGTCACCACAGTATGCAGCCATTGCAGGAACCTGGACACTCGACCTCCGCCGCAAATCCAGGCCCTGCAGAACACCCTCGCACGCTCGGCTGGATCTCGACGACTGCCCTCGCGATGGGTGGCAGCAACCAAAGCCTGTTTCTCATTACTGCACTGTTTGCCGGTCAAGGAGATATCCCCGGACAGGGTAGTGCGGCTGTTGTCCTGCTGATTGTCGGCTTGCTCCTGGGATGGGCAGCCGCACCAGGATGGACCGAGCTGGTCCTCATGTATCCGAAACGGGTCGGGGGCATCGCGGCGACCTGCGCGGAAGCGTTTCGGCCATACAACCCTGTACTGGCGAATCTTACCGGCGTCTGTTACTGGTGGGGTTGGGTTCCGACCTGCGGCTTGACTGCGATTTTCTCTGCTGCAGCCATTCACGAATGGTACCTGCCGAATGTTTCTGTGCCAGCCCTGTCGTGCACGCTGGTTCTCTTGTTTGCGTTGGTCAATCTTTGCGGAGTCAAGTGGGCAGGCAGGCTGGCGGTGCCGATCGCGACTGCCTCTGCTTCCCTCGCGCTGATCTCGGCGTTGGCTCCGATCATGGCGGGGCAAGTGGATTGGCAGCAGGCGTCTACATTCCACTTGACGGTACCCTTTGCCGGTTGGTTTGGCGACCTTACTGCGATCATGGCAGGACTTTATCTCATCGGGTTCGCCGCACCCGCGTTCGAGGCTGCCGCATGCCACGTCGGTGAGACCGTTGACCCCAACAAGAACGTCCCGCGCGCCATGTTTGCGAGCGCCGTGATGGCGTCGGTGTATTTCATCGCATTGCCGGTCGTATGGCTGGGGGTTCTGGGCCCGGAAAAGCTAGGTCAGGAGCTCATGCTGGTGCTCGGCCCCACATTTGCACCAGTATTCGGCAGCTTCGCAAAGGCCGCTGCGATCTGGTTCATGATGTTCAACATGTTCCACGGCACTCTGCAGCCGCTCGCCGGCGCGGCGCGCACAATGTCGCAACTCGCCGAGGACGGACTGCTCCCGCGGATACTGGAGAAACGGTCGCGCACCGATGCGCCCTGGGTGGCAACTTCTCTTACCGCTGGTATGGCGATCCTTTTTCTGCTGCTTGGGGATCCGATCTGGCTTGTGGCAGCAGCCAACTTCACTTATCTCATCGGGATCTGCCTGCCTAACGTGGCGGTTTGGCTGTTGCGAAGGAATCAACCAGACGCTCACCGCCCGTACCGTGCGCCGCGCGGATGGATCACGCTCGGGCTGATTGCCGCGACGATCTGGATCGCCTCGGCGGTGCTTGGATTTCAGCAGTTCGGCATGAAAACGGTGCTAATCGGCGTGCTGTTCGCATATTCTGGCTCCGCCCTATACGCGTGGCGCAGGTACAGCGATCGACGACGGCAAGGTTTGCCCGGCGTAGCCAATACGCTGCACATCAAACTCACCGGCGCGATGCTGCTGGTGCTGGTATTCGACGGCGCGGGCTACCTGCTCGCCGTCTCTAGTTTGCCAGATCAGACCAGTGCGCTCGTCGCAGTATTGGAAGACATCTTCGTAGCAGTTGCCATCTTGAGTATCAGCGTCGGTCTGGTACTCCCCGGAATCCTAGCGCACGCCATGGTGCAGGTCTCGGACGCCGCTACCGCCATGGCCAAAGGCGCAATGGCCAACTTCTCGAACGCGCTGCTCGCGCTGGGACGAGGGGACTTGGACGCCGCTCACGCGCGCGTCGACGTTGTTCCGGTGACGGTTCATTCGGGTGACGAAGTCGGCGAGATGGCGCGAAGCGTCAACCTGCTGCAACAGGAGATCGCTGGCGCCGCTGCCAGCCTGGACCAGGCACGCGAAGAATTGCGGCAAGCGCGCCATGACGCGCTTACCGGCCTCATCACGCGCCGCGAGTTCGAGCGGCGGCTGGACGCTGCTCTATTGCGGGCGCGCGCCCAGCCGATGCCGTATTCGTTGTTGTATCTGGACCTCGATCACTTCAAGGTGGTGAACGACACATGCGGACATGCAGCGGGCGATGAACTCCTGCGGCAGATCACTGGCATTCTGCGTGCCACGATCCGCGATCGCGACAGCGTGGCTCGCCTGGGTGGTGACGAGTTCGCGGTACTGCTGGAGAACTGTCCGCCGCAGCCTGCCGAGCGGATAGCGCAGCAGTTGCTGCAGACGATCCAGGCATTCAGCTTCACTTGGACCGACAAGATGTTCAAGATCGGCGCTAGCATCGGACTGGTCTCGTTTCACGACAGCAGCGTCGACTTGCTCGAGTTGATGCGCGCGGCAGATGATGCCTGCTACGTCGCCAAAAAGGAAGGCCGCAATCGGATTCACGTCTACAAGGCGACGGATGGTCAGTTGGCGGCGCGCCAGGGCGAACTGGATTGGGTGGGGCGGTTGCGCCACGCCTTGGATGAAGGCCAATTCTGCTTATATGCTCAAGAGGTGATTGGCGTTTCTGGCGCGCGTAAAGGAGAGCGGCATCAGGAGCTTTTGCTGCGCATGATTGACTCTGAGCAGCAGGTGATCGATCCGATCGTGTTCATTCCCGTCGCGGAGCGCTACAACCTCATGCCGGCGGTGGATCGCCTCGTGATCTCCACGGCGTTCGCTGAGTTCGCGCGCATGGTGGGGAAGGAAAGTCCGCAGGAAAAGCACCGGTGGGCAATCAACTTGTCGGGTGCGTCCTTGAGCCAGGACGATTTCCTCGGATTCGTGCGCAAGCAGTTCGACCTCTACGCTATCCCGCACTCGGCGATCTGCTTCGAAATTACGGAGACCGCGGCGATTGCGAATCTAGCCAAGGCGACGCATTTGATCCATGAACTCAAAGCGCTTGGATGCGGCTTCTCGCTGGACGATTTTGGCAGCGGGATGTCGTCATTTGCCTATCTCAAACACCTGCCGGTCGATCACCTCAAGATCGATGGCGCATTCGTGCGCGATATCGCGCACGATCCGATTGACCGCGCAATGGTCGAAGCGATAAACAAAGTCGGTCACGTGATGGGCCTTACAACCATAGCAGAGTGCGTGGAGACGCCGGAGACGCTCGCGATTCTCGAGGTGATCGGTGTGGACTATGCGCAAGGGTTCTCCATTGCCCGTCCGCACCTCTACATCACCCCCAGAGCGCTCGCGGTACCAAAGTTCGATCAACCGACAGGAGTCGCCGCGAGTGTATTGAACGGAGCCAAGTGAGGGGCCTGGATCGCGGGCTTGCTCCTGCGTCGCGGACCGCAGCAGAACAAATGAAAACAGGGCCTTCATTGGCCCGTTTTCATTTGACTCCAAAAACTTTATCGCATCCTGTCAGAGGCTCGCTAGCGCTCGCATGAATTTCGCGGTGCTTATCGCCAAACTGGTAACCGGCCAGAAGACTTGGGCGAACAGAAACGTGATCAGGAACGCGCATGCATAGAATGCGGAAGGATGCCGACGCATGATTGCAAACGCAGGCGCGGACAAAGGAATACGGATCTTATCGCGACCGACGAACCAGCCCACCCAGACCCCGATCAATGCTCCCACGATCACGTCGCTGGGATGATGAATTCCCAAGAACACCCTCGGGAAACAAATCATGAGCGCCACATCCAGGGCGGCGATCAATCCTAGCGGCCGAGAAATAGAGAAGAGGCACGTGGCCAGCATCGAGAACAATACGGCGTTGTCGCTGGGGAACGCGCTCCAGCTGGCCCAAGTTCCCACGTCTACCGGAAAGTGGAGGCCTAAGGAAGGGTTGGCGATCGGCCGGAGTCTGAACGGAAGAGCGGCGGCAAGCAGACGTACAGCGACGATGCATAGCAAGCTTGCTACAAGGCAGGCTGCAATGCGTTCGCGTGCCTCGAGCTGTCGAGCGCTTCCCTCGTTGGCGAACCATGCCCACCATACCAATGCGACGATGAGGGCGCTCTTTAGTACGTCCCCACAAACTACGACCATCACTTTTGTCAGCAGCGGAGACCAGTCTGCTAGCGCATTGAGCGCGAGCAAAAGCTGGTAGTCGAATGCGTTCATTAGTTAGGCTCCCGCGGGCGGAGAGGGAGTTTGCAGCAAGTTGCAGCTAACAAACGCCACAGAATCGACTCTTGTCAGTAGGGTGAGTACAGAGTTTTGGTCGAAACGGTCCCGTGGCCAAGTTGTGTCAACGCTGTGTCAATGAAATCTCAGCAATTGGTTGCATATTTGTCTCACTCAGTACTGAATCAACAAAAAAGCCAGCATTTCTGCTGGCTTCTGGATGTTGCTGGATGGTTTTGGATATTCAGATGGTGGAGGCGGCGACTACCGAATGCTTCGCTGAGAATCGCATGGATGCTTGCTCTTGGCATTGATAAAGCTGCGACTTGCCCCCAAAGTTGCCCCCACACCTATATCGCTGCTAGGTCTCCGAGAGTAATTCTTTTTCGCCCGGCTCCCGCCAATCGAAGAATCGGGGTAGGGGTGGAGCAGTTCCGGGCAATCGCTTTCTATCGC
>Ga0068858_100007551_pt1 | contig 10508 bp, 11 predicted proteins | sample KBSSwiS12_FD_66589 | JGI IMG/M metagenome (GOLD analysis project Ga0068858, IMG submission 66589) | Switchgrass rhizosphere microbial communities from Kellogg Biological Station, Michigan, USA - KBS Switchgrass S1-2 | ecosystem: Host-associated > Plants > Roots > Rhizosphere > Soil ... | reverse complement strand
AGGGACAAGCGGATGTTTGCGTTGTCATCCCTGGCGTTCCCTATCATTCGTCTCGTCAAGAGGAAAGAAGAGTTCGTTGCCATCGGGATCGGCGATCCGGATCACGTCGTAGCCCCACCATACTTTTCCGGTTGGCATCGCGCGCTCGGCAATCTCACGGCGAAGCTCATCGATCCCATCCCGATTCAGCTCTATGAACAGACGGCCTCTATCCTGGCGAGCCGCATCCTCACACAGGATGACTTCGCACCCCCCGCGGTTGACCTGGCAGACCGTGCCCTTGCCGTCGCCTGAATGCCATCGTTTTTCAAAGCCCAGTTTGTCGATGTAAAAGCGGAGGGCGGCCTGAAGGTCGGACACGAAGAGCACGGGCCGCAGGTACCACTGCTGAGCGACCGGTTCGCTGACAGGTGACTCCGTCATATTCGCGATCTCATCCGCTTACTGCCAAAGGAGCTGCGCGCTGCGCAAGCACGATCGCACGACACGACGGCGCAGCGCTTGTTAGGCAGCCTGTTCGAATGCTAGCATTATGCTAGCAAGAGGCTCCACATGGCAACCCTGACTGTGCGAAACGTGCCCACGAAAGTCGTGAAGTCGCTCAAATCCCTGGCTCGCCGCAACCGCCGCTCGATGGAACAAGAAGTGCGGGCCGTACTCGAACTGCACGTCGGGGACCGGCTGGCCCTCTTCGACGAAATCGAGCAGTCGTGGACGCGGCAGTCGCGCCGGCCCAAGGCGCGTGAAGTGGAAGCCTGGATCGGAGCGGGGCGCGAATGAAGGCGGTCGTCGATACGAACGTCGTGGCCTATTACCTGCTAGGCACGGAGCCATTTGTCGAGGAAGTGCGGCAGTTCTGGCGAACCGTCGAAGAACCGTGTGCCCCGACCCATTGGGAAGCCGAACTGGCCAACGCCGTCTGGATGGCTGTTCGAATGGGCGTCCTGCTCGCCGACGAAGGACACCAGAAACTCGACCTGGCGGCGCGACTCGGAATCGAGTCGGTTGCAAACCGATCGCTGTGGCAACCGGCGTTGACCCGAGCACTGACCTCCGGTGCCGCCGTGTACGACACGCTGTTTCTTGAGCTGGCCGTGCAACGCAGGCTACCTCTCGCCACGTTCGACAAGAACGTCCTCAAGAAGTTTCCGGAGATCGCACACCGACCCGGATCGCTTCCCTCGAACTGAGCCTGGCCGTCTGGACAGGCAAGTGGTCTAAGGCGTGTTGGAATGGTTCGGCGAGCTCTGCGGGTTCGGCGGTGAAAAACTTCTAGCGCGTGACCGTGACCTTGACCAGCGCGGTCGTCCAGCAGCACTGAAACCCGCCGCCGCCGTCGCCCGAATAGTCGTTCGCGGTGACGTGCAGCACGTAGTCGCCGGGTTCGCTGAAGGTCGCCATCGCCGTCGATTTGCCGCTGAACGCGGCAGTGCCGCCGGGCAGCTTCTCGACCGGTGGATTCGACTTGTCGAAGGTTACCTCTCCAGGTCCCCGGAACTTCGACCACAGGAGCCTGACCGGCGGCGGAGGATTCCGCAGCGGCGCGTTGGTGCCGCTCGTGTACTTCTCGTCGTCGGACGCCCAGAGGGTCAGCGGCAACGGGGCAGCGACGGTGGTCGTTCTGGTGACGGCGGTGGCGATCGCGGCGAGAGGACCCTGGATCTTCGGTCCGTTCTCGACGAACTGGAGGACAGGCGGCGTGTTGCCTGCGGCGATCTCAGTGAACGGACTCACCACGTAATCGGGATGCAGACGCAGGGGAATGATCGTGCTCTGGCCGTTGACGACGAGCGTCCACGTCAAACGTGAATCAGCGGTGAAGTCCTTGGGGACGGGGACGACGAACATCCCGTAGCGACGGCCGGGCAGGAAGTGTGTCGGCTGACCCAGGTCGGGGCCGCCCGGCTCGATGCGGTTGGCCGGACCGACCGGCACGTCCAGCACCTGGGCGGTATTGCGGTTCAAGTACCCGACGAGGAAGTTGCGGCTGCCGTCGGGGCTGGCGAACCACCCTTCGAAGGCGCCGGTGATGCCTGTGCCGAATTGCCTTCGCGGCTCGCTCGGCAGCTGCTGGGCCGACAACCAGACGCCGCCGGCGATTGCGCCGGCGGCACACAGGATTCCAACGCGTTTCACGGCCGCTCGCTTCGCGGACAACAGCTCACGATCCCGGACAATTTTGAGTGAACTTCTACCTTCTACCTTCTGAGTTCTGACTTCTAGCGGGCCTCCGGCCCAGCAAGGCCTCGGCCCGCGGTAGTTCACTTGCGAGCCCCGAAACTTGACCTGCCGAGTCAAGTTTCGGGTTCTCACGGGTTCTAGTGGTTTCCGGCAGTCGCGATCGTTGTCTTCTTCCGGCGTTGATCGACCATCGCGTTGTACTCGGCGTCGGTCAGATACACGACGTTCATCCAGGCGTGCGCCATCTCGTCGACGGTCCGATCGCCGTAGCCGACCCACTGATCCGGATCAGGGTTGTTCTTGTTGGCCCTCGTATTGTCGTACCACGCGCTCACATGGATGACCGTGCCCTTGCGGACGAGCGGCGCCTCATCGTCCGCGTAGATGTAGTTCGTCATCCAGTTGAAGTTGAAGTTGCCGACGTAGCTGAGGATCTGGGACCCACCGTCGGGCAGGATCGCTTCGACCTGCATGGCTTTGCCGCGCAGATGAAAGTGCGGCTGGAAGTTCGTGATGAGCGCGTTCTCCTTCAGCACCGTGAAGCCTTCGGTGTGCGACACCGAGTTCGGGGCGATGTCGAGGAATCGCGGCTGCCTCAGCCCGGTGAACCCGATCAGGTAGCTGCGCTTCTTCGGCTCCTGGCCTTTCGGATAGAACCAGATCCCGATTTCGGAGCCTGCGGTGATCTCTTCGCCCACGGCGTGAATGTGCTGATCCCAGGAGATTTTCTCGCCCGGCAGCAGCAGCTTGCCCGTGTCCGGCCGGAACAAGTCGTAGCCCTTGCCGATCGCCCACTCCATCAATTGCGGGCGCCGATTGACCAGATCGTCGGCGCCCGCGCCGCGATCGGGACCGTTGGCGGTGCCCGTGTTCACCGCGTCGGGGTCGTTGTTCAACACCAGATATGCGATCGAGTGATGGATGATCTTCCGCCCCTTGAGGTTCGTCGGCCGGATCTCCACCATCTTCGCCCACCGCGGCTCGGTAAGCGGGAGGTCGGACATCGGCCGGTACCACACGTCCTGATGCTGCGCGGGCATCGTGTACTCGGACGATCGGATGACGAGGTCGGGTTGGCCGAGACCGTCCTTCACCGCCTGCCACTCGTTGGTGGTCACGAGCGGTCTGGCCGGCGGCAGATCTTTCGGATCGCCTTGCGGCGCTCCCGCGTCCACCCAGTGGACGATGGTGTCGATCTGCTGATCGGTCAGCGACATGTCATTCTTGAAATGCTGCACGCCGACGCTCTTGTCGATGTGCCACGGCGGCATCTGGCGCGCCGCCACGCGCTCCTTGATGGAGCGGGCCCAGGGCCTGGCTTCCTGGAACGTGATGAGCGACATCGGCGCGATCGAGTTCGGCTGATGGCACTCCTGACACTTCGCCTGAAAGATGGGCGCGACGTCCCTGGAGAACGTCACCTGCCTGGCAGGCGCGTCCGCCGCCCGGGTTGCCACGCCGAGCGCCAGCATTGTCCCGAGCGCCGCCGTTCCCGCCTGAACCCCCCGCCACCGCCGCGAGCTGCGAACACTCATTGGCGCCTCCCCGAATCGGTTCATTCTACCGCGCCGGCCGCCTCGTGGGGCCGCCGGCAACGTAATTCTTTGCCTGCTGTCTGACGATATCCACCAGATTTCCCATGGCCAGATTCACGTCAATCAGGTGGAGCCCCCAGTTCGCCAGCACCTGGCCGTTCGCCGCGATGTCACCCGTGATGTCGTCGAGCCGGGGATCGGACGGATTCCCGTGAACCGTGACCTCGAGGTACGTGGCGTGTTCGTTCGACGCGCACCTCGCGGTCAGCAGTCCGGGGACGCTTACCCATGGCGTGGCGACCGGCCGGTCGGGCACCACCCACGGCCTGGACTGCGACGTTCCAGTAATGGTGCGACTCGTCGCCGAGAGATACGCGTGGAGCTCGCCGCTTCCGCCATCGAGCGCGGCGGGGTTCGTGCACGCCGCCACCATGTTCGAATCCGTGACGTGACCGAACAGCGTGTTGGCCGGAGGCGGCACGGTCGACCGGAACGACGCGAAGGTGATGACGCAACCGGTCTGCGACATTGTGTGACAGAGCGGGATGTGCTGGAACGCGCCGCCGACATCCTTCCCGCGCGGAACGGCAACCGTCGTCCCCAGAAGAATTGCCGACACCAGCCGCGTCTGCACCGGTTTGCCGTCGATCTCCTGCCGCATGAGCTCCGCAAGAATGTACGAGCCCTGCGAGTGGCCGACCAGGACAACGCCGCGCCCCTGGTTGTCGTGCTCCAGGTACTGACGCCACGCGTCGCGCACATCGTCGTAGCCGGGGCCGCGGTCCAGCACGGCGCGACCGCCGCCGGCCATCGCGCGGCGAAGCCCGGCGAGGGTGACCTGGCGATAGAGCGGCGCATACGGCCGGCACGTCGAGGCGAAGCGCGCGAACTGCTGGTGCACGACGTTCAGTTCCGCGGCATCGGCGGTCATGTCGCTGTGTTCGTCGGGATCGGTCGAGACGGTCGGGTAGACGTAGAAACAGTCGATCGGCGCCTTGGGATCCGCCGTCCACGTTTCCTGCGTGAAGGCGCCGTCAGCGGCAACCACCGTGGTTCTCAGATCGACGTCGCACGCGTCGTGGCGACCCGGACGACAGAGCCACGAAGCATCCTTGCTGTAATCGTTCGGTTGCTGAACCGCAGCCCCGGCACCGGACTGCGGCGCCGCTGTCGACTGCGGCGACGCCGTTCCCGCTCCCCACAAAACGGCAACAATCACCGCGCCGATTCGACAGAGTGTCGACATTCGCTTTTGCCTTTTGCCTTTTTGCTTCCAACTTCAGGTTGCTGGCTTTTTCAGCAACCTGCTAGCGTCCGCCGCGACCAGCCGGCGTCGGGGAATCCGAGGGGTCCGCGCCGTCGGCCGGCGCTCCAGTGCCCGAAGATCCGAGGAACAGCTTGCGGCCATCGGGATACGTGATGTTGCGGCCGTTCGCGCGCAGCAGGTTGTGGTCGCGCGCCTGGTAGCCGTCAACGACGATCATGGTGCCGACTGCCAGCGCCTCCTTGGTCACGCCGCGCCGCAGCAACGAGTTCGGCGAGCCGCCTTCGACCATCCACTCCTCTTTCTTGCCATCAGCCGTGGTTACCTCGAGGTGAATCCACGCATGGGGATTGACCCACTCGACCCGCGTGATGGGACCCTTCAACACCACCGGCCTGGTGGAATCGAATTCGCCGCCGAACGCATGATGGGCCGCCGGGGCGACGGCACTCGCGACGATCCACGCAGCCGTGAAGAAATTTCGAATCGAGAATTTCGAATTGAGAATTCGTTTGCGTGTCCGCATTCCTAATCCCTAATCCCTAATCCCTAACCCCTAGTCCTTCGCTTCAGCTTCCCGCAGCCGCGCGCCGCTCAGGATGCCGCCGAGCGCGTAATTCGCTTCGTGACAGGCGTACTCGAACATCCGCTCGTCGGTAATCGGCCACGAGTACTCACCAGTCCACGGCCGCGCCCAGGTCGCCGGATCTTCGATCGTGAACCGGTACTTGAGGCTTCTTCCGTCGACTCTCGTGAAGCGTTCGACCACGTGCAGGTTTTCGGTGGAGCCGCGATAGCGTGTCTCTTCGGTGAAGTTGGTGGTGTCGACGACCAGCGTGTCGCCTTCCCAGTGGCCGACCGAATCGCCCAGCCACTTGCGGATCGTCGTGGGCAGGTGCTGCGCGTTCATGCGGACGATGCGCGCGTCGTGGACCATCTCCGTGAGAATCATCACGGAATCCGGCGTCTGCACGATCTGATGGAGGTTGTTGTAGAAGTAGTTGGGCAGCACCGGCGGTCCGGACGTCGACGAAAAGCCAAGAAGGCACCGTTCGCCGAGCGGACGGCGCTCCGGGTCGTCGTACGAGCCGGGTGGTTCCAGCCCGGGGTCGTTGCTCTCGGCCGCGTCTGACGTCGGGCGCGCCGCGGCGCCGAGCTTCTTCAACGCACGCTGGCGCGCGTCAGGGGTCAGCGGCGGCACGCGGCCGTCAGGTGGATCCACGACGATCGATGAGCGCTTCTGTCCATCGACGGTGCTGTAGTGCGTGCCCCGGTCGAGCCAGAACGTGTTGTAGCCGCCGACGTTGCCCGCGGGCCCGGTGGATCCGTCGCCTCCCTTCGGCGGTGCTTCACGATCGCCGCGGATCGGCCCTCTCGCTTTCCGTTCCTGCTCCGCGATGTCGCGTTCGAGCTTCGCCGCTTCCTGGTCGGACAGGACGGCCGGCAACCCCGCCGGACGCTCGAGGGGCGTGAGCATCGCGAGATCGTACATACCCGACAGATCGGGATGTCCATCGGGTGTACGCGGCACCGACGACTTCGCCTGTCCCGTGACGCGGGCCGGCGTCGCCACGGCGATGGCGAGAGCCGCCGCGAGTGCGCCCGTCAGCGCGAACGTTCGATTCCGCATCTCAGTTTCCTCCGCCTTGCCGAGCGCTCGAGAATTACAACGTTCACCGCGGAGAACGCGGACACCGCAGAGAGGGAACCAATAGAATTCTCGGCGAGCTCAGCGTGCTCTGCGGTAAGACGTCGTATTGGTTCACACACGGCTACCGATCCAACGGCTGCTTGCGCAGCCGCCCGTACAGCAGCTCTTCGACGAACTCCACGCACTTGAAATCCATCAGCTGCGCGTCTTTCTCGAGTCGACGGTACAGCGGCATGCTGATTTTCCACGGCCGTGCGAATACCTTGCGGTCCTCGATCGTGGCTTCGTAACGAAGCACGTCGGGCGCGGTGCGAGTGTACCGCTCGACGACGTGCAGCGCGTCGCTGTGAAAATTGCCCGCGCGATCGAACCACGACTGATCGTTGAAACCGGTTGCGTCGACGACCAGCGTGTCGCCATCCCAACGGCCGACCGACTGTCCCATCCACGAGTCGACCGGCGCGGGGCCCGGATCCTTCAAATAGATGTTCCGCGTCGCGCCGTCGTATTCGTACGCGAGAAAAATCGCGTTCACGCTCTGGAGAATCTGAAAAGGATACGGCATGTAGGTGGCGCGCGGCACGCCAGGCAGGTAGCACTTGATTTCGGGATCCCGCTCGAGCCAGTGCGCCTGGTTGTCCTTCTTCTGTTGCGCGGCGGCGGGCAGGTAGGGGATCGCGCCCCCTTCAACGACGCCGAGTCCGGGTGGCACGGAACCGACCGCGCCGAGCGCCAGCACCGGCGCCGCGGGGACGGGGCCGTAGGGACCCGGACGGACGGCCAGCGCCGGCCGCGCCACGTGCGGCTCGAGGTCGTAGTTGGCTTCGTTCAGTGCCTGCCAGATGCCGTTGAGATCGGGTTTGCCGTCCGGAAGCCGTGGCGCGCGATAGACGTCAGGCGCCTGACCGGAGACATCGCGCACAACCATCGTCAGCCAGGCGCCCGCCATTGCGGCGGCCACCGCGATCGTCACGCTCCGAACGGCGCTGTTCATGTCCGATTCCGACTCTGATTCGCGCGCGAAATGGCTGAGGGAAGTATACGTAAGTCACTATCGGCCCGACATGGCGATCCACGAATCGCCCGGGCCGGAGGCCGAGTCAGCTGGGACGGAACGAGCAGCGAGGGGACGAGTTGTCCTACAGCACAAAGCCGGGATGCTAAGCTGCTGCGGTTATCCTGCGGCAAGGCGTTCTGCGCCGCGCCGCAGAGCGCCACGGGAAGTGCCGTGCTGCTCAACAAAGGAAGGGCTATGGCCGCGAAATTCCGAATCTGGATGTGGCGGGGTATCTGGTCGAGCGCGCTGGTCGTCGGGGCAATCGTGCTCGTTCACGGCTCGAAGGCGGTGTCGGCGGACGCCGCAAAGCCCCCCACGTTCACCAGGGACATCGCCCCGATCCTCCAGGAGAAGTGCGAGTCGTGCCATCGCCCGAACAACATGGCGCCGATGTCGCTCATCACCTACGCGGAGGTTCGTCCCTGGGCCAGAGCGATCGCACAACGCGTCGAGTCGCGCCAGATGCCGCCGTGGCACATCGACAAGACGATCGGCATCCAGCATTTCAAGAACGATCGCTCGCTCGCCGACGATCAGATCGACACCATCGTCCGCTGGGTCGCAGCCGGCGCGCCTCAAGGCGATCCCAAAGAGATGCCGGCGCCGAAACAGTGGCCGGATGAGAGCAAGTGGCAGCTCGCCGGCAAATACGGACAGCCCGATCTCGTCATCAAGTCTGCGCCGTACACGATACCGGCCGTGGCGCAGGACGCTTGGTGGCGGCCGGTCACCGAAACAGGGCTGACCGAGCCTCGCTGGGTGCGCGCCATCGAAATCCGCCCCTCGACGCAGAAGGGCCGCCGCGTCACGCACCACGCGCTCGCGCGCCTGCAGCAGAACGAGAATCTCAGGCGCGAGCTGTTCACCAACGATCCGAACGTCGCGGGCGATGGCCTCTTCATGGAGTGGGCGGTCGGCAAGAACGGCGACGAGATGCGCTCCGACTCGGGCCGGCTGATGCTGCCGGGATCGCGGATCGTCTGGGAGGTGCACTACCATGCGGTCGGCGAGGAGATCACGGACTCGGTGGAGCTTGGCGTCTATTTCTACCCGAAGGGGCAGGAACCGAAGCATCGCGAGGTGCTCGCGCTCTTCAACACGTTCACCGGCTCACGAAACGCGCTCGACATCGCGCCGAATCAGGTGACCACGACCGAAAGCTTCGTGACGCTCAGGGAAAATGCCCGGATCGAGAACTTCCAGGCCCACATGCACCTGCGCGGGAAGGGCATGTCGATGGAAGCGCTCTATCCTGACGGCCGCCGCGAGATGCTGAGCCAGGTGACCGACTTCAACTTCAACTGGCACAACATGTACATCTACGCGGACGATGCGGCGCCGCTTCTGCCCAAAGGGACGATTCTGCATCTGCTCGCGTGGTACGACAACACGCGCGGGAACAAATCGAATCCGGATCCGGATCAGTGGGTCGGCTGGGGCGACCGTACGATCGACGAGATGGGCCATGCGTGGCTGAACATCACCTACTTCGGCGACGAGGAGTTCAAATCCGAAGTGGCGAAGCGCACGGCTCTGAAGCCTGCGGCGACGACCGCGCTGGCCGAACCGCCGCGGTAGAGTGTTCGCGCGTATTTCGCAGCGTGTCCGGCTTCCCTGTCCGCCGAAGCCGCGCAGCGGCGAAGGTGGAAGCCGGACCAAGGTCCGCCTGAAGGCGGACACTACGTGTACTCGTTGAAATTGCGCCAGGAGGTTTTCTCTTCGACCATGAATCAGATTCGGCGTCATCGCGCGATCGTCGCGTGCCTGATGCTCGCCGCCGCGGCCGGCGGGGCGCGCCTTCGGGCCGGGCAGCAGGGACAAGGACAGACCCCGAGTCCATTTCCGCTGTCGAACCCCATTCGCGAGCGCGGATCGAGCGTGACGGGCGCGTACGAAGGCTGGTACCGAAGCAAGGACGGCAGCGTCAGCCTGCTCGTCGGCTACTTCAATCGAAACACGAAGCAGGAGCTCGACATTCCGATTGGCCCGAACAATCACATCGATCCAGGCGGGCCCGACCAGGGACAGCCGACGCACTTTCTGACTTCACGCCAGTGGGGCGTCTTCACGATCAAGATCCCGAAGGACTTCGGGACGAAAAAGCTCACCTGGACGCTGGTCGCCAACGGCCAGACCAACGTCATCACCCTGCACACGAAGCCCGAATGGGTGCTCGAACCTTTTGAAGATCCCGCGTCGAAAAACACGCCGCCGGTGATCAAGTTCCAGCCGAACGGTCCCGCGTTGACCGGACCGCCGTCCGGCATTGCCTCGACGTTCGCGACGACCGTGTCCTCCCCGCTGTCGCTGACGGCCTGGGTGACGGACGAACCGCAGAAGCTGAATGTCGCCAATGCATTTCTGACGGTCCCGACTACCGCGGCGGCAGGTGCAGGCCGGGGTGGCGGCGCCGCAGCCGCCGGCCGGGGCGCGGCCGTTGCGGAAGGCGCTTCACCCGGGCCGCCTCCCGTCAGAATCGGCTGGAGTCTGTTTCGTGGCCCGGGACCAGTGACATTCGATCCCGCCAGTCCGATGGTCGATCGCGCAGACGGCAAAGCCACGTCGACGGCGACGTTCACGACGCCCGGCGATTACATCCTGCGCCTTCAGGCCAACGATTCGTCGGGAGAGGGCGGCGGTGGCTTTCAGTGCTGTTGGACGAACGTGCACGTGAACGTCAGCGTCACGCAGGCGTCTGGCGGGAAGTAGACAAGAGGAAACGAATGCGTGCCAGATCGAGTCGTACGTGGCGTCGGAGTCGCATCTGGCGTCCGAGTGGTGCGTGGGGTCTGGTTCGTACGTGGGGTCCGGCTTCCGCCT
>Ga0068858_100007543_pt1 | contig 10513 bp, 15 predicted proteins | sample KBSSwiS12_FD_66589 | JGI IMG/M metagenome (GOLD analysis project Ga0068858, IMG submission 66589) | Switchgrass rhizosphere microbial communities from Kellogg Biological Station, Michigan, USA - KBS Switchgrass S1-2 | ecosystem: Host-associated > Plants > Roots > Rhizosphere > Soil ... | reverse complement strand
CGACGTGCTCTTCCTGTCGCACTGGCACTGGGATCACTCCGGTGGCATCCCCGCAGTCGTGGCCGCTGTAGCGGCCGCCCGGGCGGCTGCGGGTCGAGCGCCGCTCCTCGTCGACGTCCATCCCGACCGTCCCGACCAGCGCGGCATCCTCACGCCCCTTGGTGTCTTCGCGATGTTCGGGCCCGAACCCGCCCTCGACGCGATCGAAACCGCCGGCGGTCGGATCGCCGCCTGTGGAGAGGCGCACCCGGTCGCCGACCTGTTCCTCTCGAGCGGCTCCATTCCGCGTCAGACCAGCTACGAGACCGGCCTGCCGGGGCATCACACGTGGCGGGGGGAGGACGTGGTGCTCGACCCAGAGATCCGCGACGAGCGGTTCCTCACCGCCTGCGTGCGCGGACGGGGGACGACCGTGCTGTCGGCCTGCTCACATGCCGGCATCGTCAACGTCGGACTGGAGGCGCGCCGGCTCCTACCCGACCAGCCGATCGACACCCTCCTCGGCGGCTACCACCTCGCCGGAGCCGCCGTCGAGGATCGGATCGTTCCAACCGTCCGAGACCTCACTGAGCTCGTTGAACCGCGTCTGGTCGCCCCCGGACACTGCACGGGCTGGCGAGCTGCAGGTGCGTTGGCGGCGGCGTTCACCCCGACCCGGTACGCCCCCAGCGTCGTCGGCTCGCGCTATGTGCTCGAAGCCGCAGCCGCCGCTCACGACGTAGGAGGGAGGTAGGCAGGTGAGGAGGACGACGCCGGGGGTCGAACGACCAAGCGTCCTCGAGCGGCATCCCACAGGACTGGGTTCGATACCTGGCCGTCGCAGGGGCATGGTGTTTCTGCTGCTCGTCGGGGGCCACCTGGCGCGGCATTGGAGTCGTCCCGGTGCTGACGCTCTGACCGTGTGAGAAGCCCACGTCACGCGTGTCCTACCAAATCCGGCGATAGGGGCTCCCCGGCGCGGTACGGTCAGCGGACGCTGTTGGCGGTGAACGTCATTACGCAGCCCCCGAGGCAGACCGCCAGGCCGACCTCATCATCGGTCGCGCATGTCTCCACGCCCCGGTTCGCCAGGACGCCCACCCTGGGTCAAGCGCAGCAGGGCGACGGCGCCGGCGGCGATGAGCACGAACGCCAAGAAGCGGAGCAAGCGCTGGACGGTACTGGGGCCGGCGCTTTCTGTGCGACCGCTGTCCTGCGGTCGGTGGCGGGGCACCGTGTTCGCAACGGGCCTGCGAGATCGTGCTGCCTGGAACAGGATGGTCGACGTGAGTGATTCCCCGCCCGTGTTCATCGGCATGCACATCACTGTCGCTGACCTTCAGGCCACGGCCGAGTTCTATCGGCGTGTCGGGCTACCGCTCCCGGACTCGTCAGGCCTGGGAGAGCACGTGGAGATCGACCTCGGCAATGGTGTGCACCTGGCGCTCAGCACCGAGTTCGTCGCCCGCATGTACGACCCGCGCTGGCGGCGGCCGTCGGTCCCACCCGGGAGCGCGTTGCAGTTCCGACTTGGGTCCCGTGACGCCGTCGACGAGATGTACGCGGCGTTGACGTCGGCCGGCTACCACGGGCATCTGGCGCCGATCGACGCCTTCTGGGGCAACCGCTACGCCGAGGTCGACGATCCCGACGGCACCATCGTCGGCTTCCACAGCCCGACAGACCCCACGCACGTCTCCTGAGACAGCCGCCGGGTACTCGGTGCCGGGCTACATGTAGCGGTAGGTAATGCGCCCCTTGCCGAGGTCGTAGGCCGACAGCTCCACCTGGACACGGTCACCAGGGAGGATGCGGATGTGGTTCCGGCGCATCTTGCCGCTCAGGTGACCGAGAACGCTGTGGCCGTTCTCGAGCCCGATCCTGAACCGGCCGCCCTTCAAAGCTTCTTCCGCGACCGAAGGGCGAGTTGGTGGTCAGTGCGTAGGGTGCGCTCGTCGACACGCCAGCATCCCGATGTCGACGCATCATCTTGGGGTGGCTGATCCTCGAGAGCGCTTCTGGAGTCTGGTCGAGCGCACCCGGGCGTGGGAAGCCCTTGAGCGCTTGGACCGACGTGAGCCCCGTTACCCACTGCACGGTCCGAAGACGTTTTCGAATTGGTTGGGGAGGTCGTTTGGGTTGATCGTCGGTGGAGTGGCAGCCACGGCAATAGGGCTAATCGGGCTCGCCGCTGGGTGGGGCCACGCGCGTGAGATGGTTCCCTCGATCCTCTTCCTCGTCGCCGGACTCTTCTTTCTTCTCTTCGCTTACCTCACCAAGCCGTGACGCCGTGCGCGGCCCGCTCCCGCGAGAAGGGCCGATCTGCACTCCACCAAGGGCCGATCATGGACACGCACAAACGGACATCGGACCATCGGAGAAGCCCACGTCAGCTGCCGCCGCCGGGCGACGTGCACGTCGACGATGTATGCGGGGGGTCTCGGTCGAACACCGCTTCGGACCGATTGTTACCTGGCCACAAGATTCCCAAAGAGCGCTCGCCCGCCTCACCACACACACGACTCGCATGGAGTGCTTCGTCGGCCAGATCGTGGTGCACTCGCTGGACGAGCTGCCCGCGGTCGAGGGGCTACTGGGAGGCCATGGCTACGCGGTCACCCTTCCGTCGCCGGCTCCGGTTCAATGGCCACCGCCACTTCGCCTCAACGAAGAGTGGCTAAAGATCGTGGGCGGGCTCAACCTGCCTCCGAATTCCCAGTGAGTCGACATTTAGCAGGCGTCAAGGCGCGCGTGCGAGTACCCAATCAGCAACATCGGCGAACGGGTGCCCGGACCATGTGAGAAGCCCACCTCTTGCGGGCGAGGCTCCCATCGGGCGGGGGGTGGCTTGGGTTGGGGCTCGTGAGGAAACGACATCCGGTCGTCCTCTCGTGTTCAGCGAAACAGGTGTACGATTCACGTGGATACGGATTGCGTGCCCGCACCGTGTCGGACCTTGCCGTTAGCACCGGCACCGTTCCGGGAGCGTTGCTCCAGACCCTGGTAGCGCAGATAGTGCGCTTTGCCGACCAGGGAGGCCGTCCATGGCCATCAGCGAGCTCCCGCCTTTCGCATCCGGGTTCCGACCTTCGCTCAGCACGGAGCTCTGCGCGCAAGGCGCGCGCACCGTCATCGTTCTGCGGGGCGAGGCGGACGTATCCACCACCGCCGTCTTGTCCGACGCGCTGTCGCGCGTGATCGCGATCGATGCTGGCGATGTCGTGATCGACCTTGCCGCGCTGGCGTTTCTCGACTCTTGCAGCGGACGTCTCTTCGCCGGGTTCGCGGATCTCCTCGCGCACGACGACCGCGTGTTGACCTTCCGCTCACCGAGCCGGCTGGCCGGCCGGGTCCTGGACCTCGTCGGACTCGCTGCGCTGATCGAGGCACCTGAGCAGGCCCGCCGATGAACAGCGGCGTTTGGCTCGTGTCCGCGGTGGTGATGGGCGCTGTTGCCTTCGTGTCGGGCGCGACCTGGCTCTAACACCCTCTCGAGCCAGAGCGAACGCCTTGATCGCCAAGGGTCGCTCGAACTGGTCGGGAAGCAAGACCACCCGTCATCGAGGCGGGTCTCGGTAAGAAGAAAGGCAACACATCATGGCTAGTGGCATCAGCATCTTCCTCATCGCGGTCGGCGCGATCCTCTACTTCGCCGTCAGCAAGACCGTCGACGGCCTCGCCCTCGACACGGTCGGCGTCATCCTGATGATCGTCGGCACCGCCAGCCTGGTCATCTCCCTCGTCATGGCCGCAACCACACGCGCCCGCACCGGGCCCACCACCGCGGTGCAGACAACGATCCCGGCCCAAAGCGCCACGACCGTCGTGCAAGAAGGCCCGCGCTGACATCCCCCGCCAGGCAGGCGCTGTGGTGAGGCGCAGGGCCGGGTACACCGAGGGGGATGGGGCATGACCATCGGCCGCCTGTGGCATGTGGCACGCGCCATGGACGGTCGCTGGCAGTGGAGGGTGTCGGTTGGCGGTCCGAATGTGAGATCTGCGGCGGGTCTGATGTAGGTGTCGTCCGGTCGGCTCGGGACATCGCGGCCGATCTCGCGGCAGCGTGCCGAGGGCTCGATGGGGTCATGTTCGACCAACCGGTGGACATCGAGCGATGCCGCGACTGCGGGTGCGTCTTTCGCGACCGACGTCACGTGCCAGTAGACGTGGAACAGTTCTACCGACGGGCTTCCTATCCGTTGGCAGCAGCGGAACGTCTCCGGGACAAGACGCTCGCCGATCTCAACGCCGAATCGGGCCGCCTCGCGCGGCTCGGTTGTCGGCCCGGCGCCCGCCTGCTCGAGGTCGGCAGTTACGTCGGCGCGTTCCTCGACTTCGCTCGCCGAGCGGGCTGCGACGCCGTCGGCGTGGATCTCAACGAGAACCTCGCCGACTGGTGCAGAGACCGAGGCCACGACGTGCAAACCGCTCCGTTCACTGCTGAGCTGTTCCCGGAGAAGCGCTTTGACGGTGTGTGGATCCTCAACTGCTTCGAGCAACTGTCGGACCTCGACCAGGTGGTGCAGGACGCGCATGATGTCCTCGGGCCCGGCGGCCGACTCATCATTCGCACACCGAACGCATCGTTCGTCGAGCGGGCTCCTGGGCGCGGCTTCCTGCCCCTTCGACGGGTAGCCGACGCCAACGCTGTGCTCGGCGTGCCCTACCGGCGCTGCCTGACTCCGAGCGCGATCCGCCTCCTTCTCGCCCGGCACGGGTTCCGCGATGTGGGGGTGCGCGGTCGGGAGTTCTCCTCGTTGGCGCCCGAGAACTGGCCGTCCAGCTGGGCCGCATGGCGCAAGCCCCGGCTGGCCGCCTACACGGCCGCGTCAGTGATCTGCGGCGAGATGATCCATCCGTGGCTCGAGGTGGTCGCCACCCGATGAGGCCGAGAACCGGGTCGTTCGGCTCGAGCGCGTAGCTGTCGACGGCAGACGACACCGCAGTCGACGGCGAGCGGACATCCGCAAGGTGGATTCAGACGTGCAGGGTGGGCCGGTAGATGAGCTCTTGGGTGTGGCCGTCGAGCGTTCGGCTCTCGATCAGCTCGAGGTCGAAGTCGGCCGCACCACCGAAGATCGGGTCCGCCCCGGTCTGGCCGCAGATCACCGGGAAGAGCGTCACCTGGACGCGGTCGACGAGGCCGGCGGCCATCAGTGCCCGGTTCAACGAGAGGCTGCCGTGGGAGCGCAACGGCACGTCGGACTCCTCCTTGAGGCGAGCGACGATGTCGACGGCGTCGCCGCTCACGACGGTCGCGTCCGGCCAGTCGAGCGGTCCTTGCAGCGTGGTCGAGACCACCGTTGCCGGCATGCGTGTCATCCGGGTGACCCATGGGTCGCTCAGCTCAGACTCCTCGATGCCCGAGGCCAGCATCTGGGTGTGCGCCCGATAGGTGTTGGCCCCGAAGACCATTCGCTGCGTCTCGTTGTACAGGGCGAGGCGGCGGTCGAGGAGCTCGGGACCTTGCTTGCCCCAGTAGCCGCCCCAGTCGCCGTTGTGGGCGCCGTAGCCGTCGAGGGTGGAGAAGACGTCGAAGGTGTAGGTGGCGGTCATGATGTTCTCCTGTCCGGTTCGGGACCGGCCCCTGCCGGTTCCTGCCCCTGCTACGAACGGTCGCCGCGGTTTCGACAGGACGGTCGAGCAAGATTTCGTCGGGGCGGGTGTCGATTCGGGTGGCGGCGTTCGTGGTGATGGTGAGCGTCGCACCGGCGCTGCCGAACCCAAGGAGAACGCCATGTCCCTCACCACCGTCACCGGCCCCGCCGCCACCGTTGTCACCGCGCCTGCGTACGCCACCGCCCGATCGGCGAGGTCGTTGCGGCGCACCACCGTCGTTGCCGGTCTCGTCGCCGCCGGGGCGGTCACCGGCGTCGCCGCCGCGGTCCACGCCGCCGGCGTGTCGTTCAGCGTCGACGGCGAGATGATCCCGCTGGCGGGCTTCGCTCAGATGACCTTCCTGGGCGCCGTGATCGGCGGTGTGCTCCTGGCCGTGTTCAACCGGCGTAGCGGGGCAGCCCGTCGCCGCTTCCTGGAGACGGTGGTGGCGCTGGCCGCGCTGTCGTGTGTCCCGTCCGTCGTCTGGCCCGACGACGTCGCCAGCAAGGTCGCGCTCGTGGCGCTGCACGTGCTGGCCGCCGCCATCATCGTCCCCGCTCTCGTCCGTCACGCCCACGACTGACCACCTCGACCCACGCGAAGGAGACGGTGACCATGCCCCAGTACCTGCTTTCGGTCTGCCACGACGACGACTACGACGACCTCGACTACGACTCGGCCGAGACGCGAGCCCAGATGGCGCGGACCGGGGCGCTCACCGAGGAGATGAAGCGCGCCGGCGCCTGGGTGTTCGTCGCCGGGCTGCTACTGGAGGCCGAGTCGCGCCCGCACCTCGGGGCGGCGCAGGGGCGGGACGGTCGTCGGCGGTTGGCGCCGGTCGGGGAGCACGGCGAGAAGCTTCCGTGTCGCGGCCGCGACCTCAGCGGTCGCCTGCGCGAACGCGTCGCCGGCAGCAGCGGGAGGCTGGCGTAGCCCGCTGACCTTTCGCACGTACTGGAGCGCAGCGGCTTCGATCTCCTGCTCGGTCGCCGGCGGCTCGAGTCCGCGAAGCTCGGTGATGTTGCGGCACATGGTTCCGAGGCTAGGGCGTTGACGATCCTCGACGCCCAGTGAGAAGCCCACGTCGCGTTGACTCGCGTTCGGCGCGTGCCGAGCCGGTCGCGCTACGGGCGGTGAGCGATGATCTCGGGGAGCACGCGCTCGGCGGCGATCTCCGCGGCTCTGACAGGGTTGTCCCCTGGAGGTATGTACACGATGTTCTCGGTGAAGCCGGCGTCGATGTAGGCGTGGAGGAGGTCGACCATCGCCGCTGGGTTGGCGGCGTCCAGGCGTGGCTGGACGGAGCGTTTGAGCGTCGCCGGGTCGCGTCCGACATCGGTGCAGTGCTGGTCGAGGATGGCTGCCTTGCGCACGACGTCGTCGACGGTGCCGATCACGTTCCATACGTCCGCGTGCTCGGCAACGACTCGCAACGTCAGCTTCTCACCGGCGCCGCCGATCCAGATCGGTGGATGCGGCTGTTGGAGTGGCTTCGGGTTGGCCACGGCGTCGGTCAGTGTGTAGTAGCGACCGTCGAACGACGAACGCTCCTCGGTCCACAGCTTGCGGCAGACGGTCAGCGCCTCGGCGAGTCGCCGGATGCGCTCACCCGCGGTGTAGAAGGGGATGCCGAGCATCGTGTGTTCGGCCTCGGCTCCGCTCGCGCCGATCCCGACCTCGAGCCGGCCACCGGAGAGGTGGTCGATCGTCGTTGCCATCTTGGCCAGCAGGCCAGGATGGCGGTACGTGTTCCCGGCGACCATCAAGCCGATCCGCACACGTGAGGTGGCTTCGGCCATCGCGGCGAGCAACGTCATCCCTTCGAAGACGTCGTCGCTGACGTCGGCGAAGATCGGGTTCAGGTGGTCGAAGGCCCAGAGGTGGTCAAATCCCGCTTCATCGGCGATCCGCCACACGGCTCGCATGTCGGCGATGGTGCAGTTCTGGGGTGAGAGCTTGATCCCGAGCGAGGGCACTCGTCGAACGTATCGCCAGGTCCACCTTGCGCTTCGTGGGTGGGTTGGCAAAGGACATGCATGCTCTGGCAGTGCATCGGGTCCGGTAAGCAGGACGGATGCACCTGACCGGCGTGGGCATCTGCGGGCCCGAGCTCCGCTACGGCGACGACGGTGAGCGGGCCGATGCCGCCACTGAGCTCGAGGCGCTCGGCTTCACCGCGCTGTGGCTCCCCGACCGCGGGGGCGATCTCTTCGGGCCCCTCCGCACGCTGCTCGACGCGACCGGGTCGATCACGGTCGCCAGCGGCATCCTCAACATCTGGCTCCATGACCCAGCGGAGGTGGCGCGACGTTTCGCCGAGATCGAGATCGCCCACCCCGGGCGACTGCTGCTCGGGCTCGGCGTCGGCCACGCCCCGCTCGTCGACCGCACGACCGAGCCGGGCCGGTACCAGCGGCCGCTCGCCGCCATGCAGCGCTTCCTCGACGCGCTCGACCGAGCCGACACGCCGGTCCCGGTCGGGCGACGCGTGATCGGCGCCCTCAGCCCGCTGATGTTCGCCCTGGCCCGTGCACGCACGGCCGGCGCGTTCGCCAACCTCGTCCCGCCCGCCCACACCGCGTCGGCCCGGGCGGCCGTCGGCACCGACGCCTTCCTGGCGGTGGAGCAACACGCCGTCCTCGACACCGACCCCACATCGGCCCGGGCGACGGCGCGGGCGACGCTGGCGAGCTACTTCGGGCTGCCCAACTACGTGAACAACTGGCGGGCGCTCGGCTTCGGCGACGACGACCTCGTCGACGGGGGCAGCGACCGCCTCGTCGACTCGATCGTCGTGTGGGGCGACGAAGCGGCGATCGCCACGCGCGTGCGTGAGCACCTCGACGCCGGCGCCGACCACGTCGGCGTCCGGATCGACCCGCCGCCGTCGCAGCCGGGTCTGCCCTGGGCCGCCTGGCGCGCGTTGGCGCCGGCGGTCAACGGCTAGGTACGGAGGTCTCCTCGGTGGTGACCTCCCTGGCCTCATCGGTCTCGGTGGTGGCCTCGCCGGCCTCGGCGACCGGCTCGTCGACAACTGGCTCGTCGACCACGTCATCGTCGACGACAGCCTCCGGCTCGGCGGCGGTGGCGCCACCGGGCGTCACCGAAACGCAGCTTCAGAGACGGTCTCCGAACGAACTGGGCGACCAACGATGGGCCGATAGGGCGACCAAGAACGGAAATCGCCGTGGCGGCGCGAGCGATGGAGAAGCCCACTTCCCCTGGGTCGGTGCATCAGGGTTCGTTCAGGCGGTGCTCATCCCCGGCACCCGTTCCCTGATCCTGTTCAGCTCGGCTTCATCCGAGATGCCTTGCCAGTCGTGACGGGGCGTGTAGTGCTTTTCGAGCGCTTCGCGTTCTGCTCTGGTGAGCTCGACGTCGAGGGACGCGATGGCGTCGGCGATCTGCTCGGTGGTGTTCGCGCCCACGATCGGGGCGGTCACGACCGGCATGGTGTGCAGCCAGGCGAGCGCGACTTGCGCCCGGGAGATGCCGCGCTGTCGCGCGATCGTGCCGACGGCGTCGACGATCGCTCGGTCGCTCGTCTCGGTGAGCGGGCTGTAGAGGAGGTCGGCGTAATCGCCGTCGGTGTCGGCGCGGACCGTGGACCGAGCTTCGTCCCAGGGGCGCGCGAGGCGTCCCCGCGCGAGCGGACTCCACACCAGGGTGCCGACACCCTCGTCGAGGCAGAGCGGGATCATCTCGCGCTCCTCCTCACGAGCCAGCAGGTTGTAGTGGTGCTGCATCGTCGCGAACCGCGCCCAACCGTTCTGTCGCTGCAGGTGGAGCGCCTTCGCGAGCTCCCATGCGTGCATCGACGAGGCACCGAGGTAGCGGACCTTGCCGGCTTTGACGAGATCGTGGAGCGCCTCGAGGGTCTCCGCGAGTGGTGTGGTGTGGTCGTTGCGGTGCACCTGGTAGAGGTCGATGTAGTCCGTGCCGAGGCGGCGCAGGCTGTGTTCGACCTCCGTCATGATCGCTTTGCGGGACAGGCCTTTGCCGTTCGGTCCGGGTCGCATCGGGTGGCGCAGCTTGGTGGCGATCACGACCTCGTCGCGGTCGGCGAAGTCCCGTAGCGCCCGACCGAGGATCTCTTCGCTGGAGCCGTATGAGTACAGGTTGGCGGTGTCGAAGAAGTTGATCCCGGCCTCGAGCGCGTACCGGATCAGGGGCCGGCTGGCGGCCTCGTCCAGCGACCAGACGGGATGGCCGCGGGCGGGGTCGCCGTAGGTCATCGCCCCGATGGCGATCGGCGAGACATCGAGGCCGGTGGTTCCGAGCTTCACGTACCGCATGCTCCTCCTGTACGTTCTGGAGAGTTCTCCGATTACCGTACCGGAGACATCTCCGCTTAATCAACCTGGGAGGTGCAGTGGTGCGCTCCGACGCCCGCGAGAACCGGGCGCGCATCCTCGACGCCGCTCGGGCGGCCTTCGCCGAGGACGACCGGACCTCGATGAACCAGGTCGCCCAGCGCGCCGGCGTCGGCGCTGGCACCCTGTACCGCAACTTTCCCACCCGCGAGGCGCTCGTCCTGGCGGTCTACCAGGACGAAGTGGACCGCATCATCGGCACCGTTCCCGACCTGTTGGCAGCGATGCCGCCACGGGAGGCACTACGGCACTGGACCATGGATCTGGTCGAAGCGATGCGCCGCAAACACGGCCTCGGCGACGCGCTCAGCGCCGAGGCACACCAGACGATCACCGAGCGGGCGTACCACCCCGGTCATCACCGCGATCACCGAAATCCTCGACGCGGGCAAGTCGGACGGGACCTTTCGCCAGGACGCCGACCCCGGCGACTTCCTTCAACTCACCGGCGCCCTCTGGCGCGCCGCCCCCGGACCTGAGGACCGATCACCGCGCATCCTCGCCCTCATCCTCGACGGGCTACGCGCACAGCCCTTGCAATAGGGATCATTCCCAGACCGCCG
>Ga0068858_100007541_pt1 | contig 10515 bp, 10 predicted proteins | sample KBSSwiS12_FD_66589 | JGI IMG/M metagenome (GOLD analysis project Ga0068858, IMG submission 66589) | Switchgrass rhizosphere microbial communities from Kellogg Biological Station, Michigan, USA - KBS Switchgrass S1-2 | ecosystem: Host-associated > Plants > Roots > Rhizosphere > Soil ... | reverse complement strand
CAGATGCAGGCGCTCGGCCTGGCGATCGACTGGAGCCGCGAGATCGCGACGTGCGACCCGTCGTACTACCGCTGGAACCAGTGGTTCTTCCTGAAGATGCTGCAGGCGGGCATCGCCGAGCGGCGCACGCAGGTCGTCAACTGGGATCCGGTCGACCAGACGGTGCTCGCCAACGAGCAGGTGATCGAGGGCCGCGGCTGGCGCTCGGGCGCGCTCGTGGAGAAGCGCGAGATCCCCGGCTACTACCTGAAGATCACGCAGTACGCCGACGAGCTGCTCGAGTGCGTCCAGACCGCGTTGCCCGGCTGGCCGGAGCGCGTCAAGGTGATGCAGGAGCACTGGCTCGGCAGGAGCGAGGGCGTGCGCTTCGCCTTCCTGCACGACATCCGCTCGGCCGATGGCAAGCCGATCGGCGGCGGGCGCCTCTACGTCTTCACGACCCGCGCCGACACGATCATGGGAGTGACGTTCTGCGCCGTCGCTCCCGAGCACCCGCTCGCGCTGCGCGCCGCCGAGAAGAACGCCGAGGTCGCAGCGTTCATCGAGTCGTGCAAGCTCGGCGGCACCACCGAGGCGGAGCTGGCGACACAGGCCAAGCGCGGCATCGACACCGGGCTCGTCGTCGAGCATCCGCTCAGCCACGAGAAGATCCCGCTCTGGATCGGCAACTACGTGCTGATGGGCTACGGCGACGGCGCGGTGATGGGCGTGCCGGGCCACGACGAGCGCGACTTCGAGTTCGCGCGCCAGTACGGCATCGACATGCTGCAGGTGATCCACGTCGACGGCGAGGAGTTCTCGTACGAGCGCTGGCAGGACTGGTACGCCGATCCGACGTGCAGCGTGACCGTCAACTCCGACATCTACAGCGGCATGACGTACGAGGTCGCCGTCGACGCCGTCGCGGCGGCGCTCGCGCATCGCGGCCTCGGCGGCAAGCAGACGACCTGGCGGCTGCGCGACTGGGGGATCAGCCGGCAGCGCTACTGGGGCACGCCGATCCCGATCGTCCACTGCGACGCCTGCGGCGTCGTCCCGGTGCCCGAAAAGGACCTCCCGGTCGTCCTGCCCGAGGACCTGATCCCCGACGGCGCCGGCAACCCGCTGGCGCGCCACCACGCGTTCATCGATGTCGCCTGCCCCAAGTGCCGCCGTCCGGCGCGCCGCGAGACCGACACGATGGACACCTTCGTCGACAGCGCGTGGTACTTCATGCGCTACTGCGACCCGCAGCTCGACGAAGCGATGGTCGGCGCCGGCACGAAGTACTGGATGCCGATGGACCAGTACATCGGCGGCATCGAGCACGCGATCCTGCACCTGCTCTACGCGCGCTTCTGGACCAAGGTGATGCGCGACATGAAGCTGGTCGCGATCGACGAGCCGTTCACCAGGCTGCTCACGCAGGGCATGGTGCTCAACCACGTCTGGGCGCGCAACACGCCGCAGGGTGGCGTCGACTACTTCCCGCCCGACGACGTCACGCCGATCGACGACAAAAGCGACCCCGAAGGGGTCGGCCCCTCCCTCTCGGAGGGAGGGGAGCGAAGCGGGGAGGGAGCAGCCACGCCCGCGTCAGCGGTCGTCGGCGCGCGTGCCGGCCGCCTGGCGGACGGCACACGCGTCGAATACCGCGGCATGCTCAAGATGGGCAAGACCGAGCGCAACGGCGTCGATCCGCAGGAGCTGATCGACCGCTACGGCGCCGACACCGCGCGGCTCTTCGTCATGTTCGCGTCGCCGCCCGAGCAGACGCTCGAGTGGAACAACGCCGGCGTCGAAGGCGCGAACCGGTTCCTGCGCCGGCTCTGGAAGTTCGCCGCCAGGAACGCGGAGACGATCGACTCGGCGCCGGCCCGCAAACCGGTGCGCGGCAGCGCGCCGGCGCTTCGCCACGAGGTCCACTCCGTGCTGCGCCAGGTCAGCTACGACTACGAGCGCATGCAGTACAACACCGTCGTCTCCGGCGCGATGAAGCTGCTCAACGCGCTCGAGGCGCACGCTTCGGGCGCCGCCGCGGTCGCGCCGGCGGCGCTGCGCGAAGGCACCGGCATCCTGCTGCGCGTCCTCTATCCGGTCTGCCCGCACACCACGTGGTCGCTCTGGAACGAGCTCGGCTTCGCGACCGAGCACGGCGACCTGCTCGATGCGCCTTGGCCGGCCGTCGACGAGGCCGCGCTCGTGCAGGACGAGGTCGAGCTCGTGCTGCAGATCAACGGCAAGCTGCGCGGGTCGCTTCGTGTGCCGGCGAGCGCCGACAAGCCGGCGATCGAGGCGGCGGCGCTGGCGACGCCCGAGCTCGCCAAGTTCGGGGAGGGCCGCGAGGTCAAGCGCGTCGTCGTCATCCCCGGCCGGCTCGTCAACATCGTCGTCTGACCGGGGTCGACGCGACGATGCGACGACGCTTCCTGCTCGCCGCCGCCGTCACCCTTGCCGGCTGCGGCTTCGAGCTCAAGAAGCCGCCGGTGCTCAACTTCAGCAAGATCCAGCTCGCGGGCTTCGCGCCGCGCTCGCCGCTCGCCGCCGAGCTCAAGTCGAGCATCGACGCGAGCACGACGACGCGCGTCGTCGACGCCGGCCAGGGCGCGCAGGCGGTGCTGCAGGCGATCACCGAATCGCGCGAGAAGGTGGTCGTCGCGCAGACCGCGGCCAACCAGATCCGCGAGTTCGAGCTGCGCCTGCGGTTCGAGTTTCGCCTGCTCGAGCCGACCGGCAAGGTGCTGATTCCCGACAGCGAGATCGTGCTGACGCGCTCGCTCACCTACACCGAGACCGCGGCGCTCGGCAAGGAGCAGGAAGAGGCGTTCCTCTACCGCGTCATGCAGAGCGACATCGTCTCGCAGGTGCTGCGCCGGCTGGCGTCGGTGCGGCCCGCATAGCCATGCAGATCTCGCTCGATCGCCTCGCCGCGCACCTCGAGCGCGAGCTGCGTCCCGTCTACACCGTCTGGGGCGACGAGCCGCTGCTCGCGCAGGAAGCCGCCGATGCCATCCGCGCCGCGGCGCGCGCCGGCGGCTGCAGCGAACGGCAGGTGCACACCGTGCAGGGCGCGTACTTCGACTGGAGCACGCTGCTCGGTGCGTCGCAGGCGCTGAGCCTGTTCGCCGAGCGCCAGCTGATCGAGGTGCGGATTCCATCGGGCAAGCCCGGCAAGGACGGCTCGGAGGCGCTGCAGCGCTACTGCGAACTCGCCGCCGCCGGCGGCGGCCGCGACGTCGTCACGCTCGTCCAGCTGCCGCGCCTCGATCGTTCGCAGCAGTCGAGCGCGTGGTTCGGCGCGCTCGACCGCGCCGGCGTGGCGGTGCGCGTCGACCCCGTCGAGCGACCGGCGCTGCCGCGCTGGATCGCCGAACGCCTCGCCGCCCAGGGCCAGCACGTCGCCGGCGGCGCGGAAGGGCAGCGCGCGCTCGCGTTCTTCGCCGACCGTGTCGAAGGCAACCTGCTCGCCGCGCACCAGGAGATCCAGAAGCTCGCGCTGCTCTACCCGGCGGGCGAGATCACGTTCGAGCAGATCGAGACCGCGGTGCTCAACGTCGCGCGCTACGACGTCTTCCGCCTCGGCGAGGCCGTCCTCGCGGGCCAGGCGGCGCGCGCGCTGCGCATGCTCGACGGGCTGCGCAGCGCCGGCGAGGCGGCGGTGCTCGTCCATTGGACGATCGCCGAGGACATCCGCGGGCTGAAGCGCGTCAAGGACGCGCTCGCCGCCGGCCGGCCGCTGCCGCTCGCGCTGCGCGAGGCGCGCGTCTGGGGCGCGAAGGAGCGCGTCTTCGAACGCGCGGTGACGCTGATCGGCGAGTCGGCGATCGCCCACCTGCTCGACGCCGCGCACGTCTGCGATGGCCTGGTCAAGGGGATCAAGCATCCCGACTGGCCGCTCGACGCCTGGGACGGCCTCAAGCGCCTCGTCCTGATGCTCGCCGAGGAGACCGCTCGCGTCGGCAACAAGCCGAGCGCGCGCCTCGCGTTGACGGCCTAGCGCGCGGGCGACGCTTCGACGCGCGCGAGCAGGAGCTCGAGCGCCCGCTCGACCGAGCGGGCGCGCACCGCGTCGCGATCGCCGCTCGCCTGCAGCAGCGCCGCGTGCGCAGCGCCGCCGCGCGCGCGCGTCGCGATCCAGACCGTACCGACCGGCTTCGCCGCCGTGCCGCCGCCGGGCCCGGCGATGCCGGTCACGGCGACCGCGAACGTCGCCGGCGTCCGCGCGATGACACCGTCGGCCATCGCGCGCGCGACCTCGGCGCTGACCGCGCCGTGCGCAGCGATGACCGCGTCGGCAACGCCGAGCAGCTCGACCTTGGCGGCGTTCGAGTAGGTGACGACGCCGCGCTCGAACCAGGCGCTCGATCCCGCACGCGCCGTGCACGCGGCGGCGACGAGACCGCCGGTGCACGACTCGGCCGCGGCCATCGTCGCGTTCCGTGCGAGGAGCGCGTCGGCGAGGCGACCGACGAGCGCTGCGGTCGCGTCGCGTGCGCTGCTCACACGAACCGCCACACGGCGACGACGATCAGCGTGCACAGCGCCGCAACGAGGTCGTCGAAGAGGATGCCGAAGCCCTGCTGCCAGCCGATCGGCGCGCTGCGGCGGCCCTTGAAGCGCTGATCGGCCCACGCGACCGGGCCGGGCTTGGCAGCGTCGAAGGCGCGAAAGAGCACGAACGCCGCCGCCTGCGCGAGCCACGACGCCGGCGTGACGAGCCAGAGCACGAGCCAGAACGCGACCACCTCGTCCCAGACGATCGCCGCGGGATCGGTCTGGTCGAGATGGCGTGCCGTCGCCGTGCACGCCCACCAGCCGACGACGAACGCGACGAGGACGACGAGCGCCATCGCCGCGTCGCCGATGCCGGCGAGGAAAAGGTCGTAGGTGAGCCAAGCGAACAGCGTCCCCGACGTGCCGGCGGCGACCGGGGCGAGGCCGCTGCCGAAGCCGAGCGCGATCGCGTGCGCGGGATGGCCGAACACGAAGCGCAGGTTCGGCCGCCGGCCGGCGCCGGCGAGAGGACGGTGCAGCGTCGGCTCGGGCATCGCCACGCGTTCAGCTGCGGAAATGGTCGAACGACGCGAAGCCGCTCTCGACCGCGGCGCCGTCGCGGTCGACGAGGCGAAGCGCGTTGCCCGCTTCGATGCGACCGATCCGCGTCACCGCGACACCCGCACTGGCGGCGGCGGCGGCGACGGCGTCGCGGCGCGAAGCCAGCGCGGTGAAGACGAGCTCGTAGTCGTCGCCGCCGGCGAGCAGGCACTGGCGCTGGATCGGCAGCGGCTGCGCGGCGAGGACCGCGCTCTTCGGCAGCGTGTCGACGTCGACGACGGCGCCGACTCCGGAGCGCCGCAGGATGTGGCCGAGGTCGCCGACGAAGCCGTCGGAGACGTCGATCGCGCTCGTCGCGACGGCGCGCAGGCGAATGCCGAGGCCGTTGCGAGCGCTCGGCAGCTCCATCGCGTGGCGCGCCTGGCGGAAGGCCGCCTCGCCGAGCGAGACGTTGCCGCGGAACGCCTCCAGCGCGAGGCGCGCATCGCCGAGCGTGCCGCTCACGTAGAGGTCGTCGCCCGGGCGCGCGCCCGAGCGCAGCAGCGCGCCGGCCGCCGGCACCTCGCCGAAGACGGTGATGCAGACGGTGAGTGGCCCGCGCGTGGTGTCGCCGCCGATCAGCTCGCACGCCTCGCGGTCGGCGAGCGCGAGCAGGCCGCGCGCGAAGGCGGCGAGGAACGCCTCGTCGGCGCGCGGCAGCGCGAGCGCGAGCGTGAACGCGAGCGGCCGCGCGCCGCACGCGGCGAGGTCGCTCAGGCTGACCGCGAGCGCCTTGTGGCCGAGCCGCTCGGGCGCGACCGTGGAAAGGAAGTGGCGGCCCTCGACGAGCATGTCGGTCGAGACGGCGAGCGTCGTTCCCGCGGTCGGCTGCAGCAGCGCGCAATCGTCGCCGACGCCGAGCGTGGCGCGCCGCGTCGGCCGCGTGAAGAAGCGATCGATGAGCTCGAATTCGCCGAGGTCGGCCATGGTCGCGGCGATTATCGACCGCGCTTCGGCGAGGGCCGCTTGCGACGCGGCGGCGCTTCGCCGGCACGGCATCGCGCGCGGCCGCGGGAAGCTCCCCTACGCCGGCGCGCGTCAAGTCTGCAATGATCACCGGCGCCAGCGCCCCACCAGCGAACCATGCCAAACTCCGACCCGAAGTCCGCCGAGCTGCGCCGTGCGGCGCTCGACTACCACGAGTTTCCGACGCCGGGCAAGGTCGCGATCGCGGCGACCAAGCAGCTCGTCAACCAGCACGACCTCGCGCTCGCCTATTCGCCGGGCGTTGCCGCCGCGTGCGAGGAGATCGCCGCCGATCCGGCGAACGCGTTCCGCTTCACGTCGCGCGGCAACCTCGTCGCCGTCATCACCAACGGCACCGCGGTGCTCGGCCTCGGCGACATCGGCCCGCTCGCCGCCAAGCCGGTGATGGAAGGCAAGGGAGTGCTGTTCAAGAAGTTCGCCGGCATCGACGTCTTCGACATCGAGGTCAACGAGAAGAACCTCGACAAGCTGATCGACCTCATCGCCGCGCTCGAGCCGACCTTCGGCGGCATCAACCTCGAGGACATCAAGGCGCCCGATTGCTTCTACGTCGAGCGCGCTTTGCGCTCGCGAATGCGCATCCCGGTCTTCCACGACGACCAGCACGGCACCGCGATCGTCGTCGGTGCCGGCGTGCTGAATGCGCTCAAGGTGAGCGGCAAGAAGATCGAGGACGTCAAGCTCGTCACCTCGGGCGCCGGCGCCGCCGCGCTCGCCTGCCTGGGCCTGCTCGTGCAGCTCGGCATCCGGCGCGAGAACATCTGGGTCACCGACCTCGCCGGCGTCGTCTGGCGAGGCCGCACCGAGCTGATGGACGACGACAAGATCGTCTACGCGCAGCCGACCGACAAGCGCACGCTCAGCGAGGTGATCGCCGACGCCGACATCTTCCTCGGCCTCTCGGCGGCGGGCGTGCTCAAACCCGACATGGTGCGCTCGATGGCGGCCAAGCCGATCATCTTCGCGCTCGCCAACCCGACTCCCGAGATCCTGCCCGAGGAGGTCCACGCAGTCCGCGACGACGCGATCGTCGCCACCGGCCGCACCGACTACCCGAACCAGATCAACAACGTCCTCTGCTTCCCCTACATCTTCCGCGGCGCGCTGGATTCGGGTGCGACGACGATCACGATCGAGATGGAGATCGCCGCGGTGCAGGCGATCGCGGAGCTGGCGCAGGCCGAGCAGAGCGAGGTGGTGACGGCGGCGTACGCCGGCGCGAAGCTGAGCTTCGGGCCCGAATACCTGATCCCGAAGCCGTTCGACCCGCGGCTGATGATGCGGATCGCGCCGGCGGTCGCGCGCGCCGCCGAAGCGTCGGGAGTCGCCGCGCGGCCCATCGCGGACATGGAGGCGTACCGCGCCAAGCTGCAGACGTTCGTCTATGCGTCGGGGACGGCGATGCGGCCGATCTTCAACCTCGCGAAGACGGCGCAGCGCAAGCGCATCGCCTACGCCGAGGGCGAGGAGGAGCGCATCCTGCGCGCGGTGCAGGTCGTCGTCGACGAGAACCTGGCGCGGCCGACGCTGATCGGCCGGCCGGAGGTGATCGCGCAGCGCGTCGCCAAGTTCGGCCTGCGCCTCGAGGCGGGTCGCGACTACGACCTCGTCAACACCGAGCACGACCACCGCTACCGCAGCTACTGGCAGACGTACCACCAGCTGACGGCGCGCAAAGGGGTCACCGCGCAGCTCGCCAAGATCGAGATGCGGCGACGGCTGACGCTGATCGGAGCGATGCTCCTGAAGACCGGCGAGGTCGACGGCATGCTGTGCGGCACGTGGGGGTCGACCGCACTGCATCTGCACTACATCGACCAGGTGATCGGGCTTCGGCCCGGAGCGAAGACGTACGCCTGCATGAACGCGCTGCTCCTGCCGGGCCGCCAGGTCATGCTCGTCGACACCCACGTCAACTATGACCCGACCGCCGAGCAGCTCGCCGAGATCACGGTGATGGCGGCGGAGGAGATGCTGCGCTTCGGACTGAAGCCGAAGGCGGCACTGCTCTCGCACAGCAATTACGGCTCGAGCAACCAGCCGTCGGCGCTGAAGATGCGACAGACGCTCGCGCTCCTGCAGCGGCAGGCGCCGTGGCTCGAGGTCGACGGCGAGATGCACGGCGACACCGCGCTCGACAGCGCCTACCGGCACGACCTGATGCCGTCGAGCCCGCTGACGGGCGAGGCCAACCTGCTCGTCCTGCCCAACATCGATGCCGCCAACATCGCCTACAACCTGCTGAAGACGGCGGCCGGCGGCGGCATCGCGATCGGCCCGGTGCTGCTCGGCGCGGCGCAGCCGGTGCACATCCTGACCCCCTCGGCGACGGTGCGTCGCGTCATCAACATGACGGCGCTTGCGGTCGCCGATGCCAACGCCGCGCGCTGACGAACGGCGGCCGGACGACACGCCACTGTTTGCTTCTTTTCTGAGAGAGTATGTGCTGACTTAATCCCGGCCACGACTGCCCGAATATGTGGCAAAGGGTTGAGGTTTGCGCACCGATTCGGTAACATCCCGCGATTGTTCGTTCAGGGATTTCCCGTGGTTTTGTCGGGTCGGCTGCAGCCGTGGCGGCCACTGCTCCGATGGGGAGCGGGCATCGGCGTCGCAGGGTTGCTGTCGATCGGGGTGGTGCAGGCGCGAGAGGACGCGCACTCCCTTCCCACCGTTTCCGTCGCCGCGCTTCCGGTCGAAGCGCAGGCGGTCGAGCGTGCGATCCACCAAGGTGGGCCGTTCGCCTTTCCGAAAGATGGCATCGTCTTCGCCAACCGCGAGCGCTTGCTTCCTGCCCAGTGGCGCGGCTACTACCGCGAGTACACCGTGCCGACCCCGGGCGCGGGCGACCGCGGCGCCAGGCGCATCGTCTGTGGCGGAGCAGAGCCGCAGGCACCCCGGGCGTGCTACTACACCGCTGACCACTACGCGAGTTTTCGCCGCATCACGCCATGAGCGCAGCAGCCATTTTTCTTGAACAGGAGGAACGTGACATGCTCTTGCAGACAGTCCGTCCGAACATCGTCCAGTCGATACGCGCCTATCGCGTCGACGACCTGATGCACGCGGCGCGTCAGGCCGGCCAGCACTTCCTGTACGCGAACCTGACGGCGGCGCAGTCGAAACAGGACGTGCTCGACGGCATCGCCGAGTCGTTCACGTTCCCGGCGCACTTTGGCAAGAACCTCGACGCGCTGTTCGACTGCATGACGGACCTCGTCCACAAGGCCGGCCCGCAACCGGGCTTCGTCGTCGTCCTCGAGCAGCTGCCCGACAACCCGCGCTTCGACCGCGAGGCGCGCGAGCAGCTGCTCGACGTCTTCCGCGACGCTGCCGACTTCTGGGCGGAGCGAAAAGTCCCGTTCAGGTGCTTCTATTCTTTTCAGTAGCCCGCTCCCAAGAAATCGGGTCATGGGAGCGGGCGACGGAAGTGGCCCCCGGGACGCAAAACGCGAGCGGCAGCGACAAGCCGGTCAAGGCCGCCAAGACGGCGGCGAACAGCAGCTTCGGCGCGAACATGCCGTTGATGAGCAGCGCCTTCGACACGGCAAGGTGGCTCACCGCGGCGTAGCCGCGGCGAGACGCCTTGCCTTGCTCGGTCAGGGCTGCTCCCTCCCTGCTGCGCTCCCCTCCCTCCGAGAGGGAGGGGCCGACCCCTCCGGGGTCGATTTTTTTTGGGCGACCGACGCGGCAAGAGCGAGGTATTCGGCGACCGCGACTTCCTCGGCGCGGCGCTGGACGTCGAAGTCCTGCGCTGCATCGCGCGCCTCGAGCCAACGCCCGAGGGTATGGCGCAGGAGCTTGCGACGCTGCGAGAAGGCGACGGTGACGATCTCGCGCAGCAGCGCCTGATCGATGGCGGCGGGCGCCGCGCGCGGCACCAATCGCAGCACCGTCGAGTCGACCCGCGGCGGCGGATCGAACGCCGCGGGCGCGACGTCGAACAGCGGCTCGATCTCGTAGCGCCACTGCATCATCACCGTGAGCCTGCCGTAGTCCTTGCTCGCCGGCTGCGCGGCGATGCGGTCGACGACCTCCTTCTGCAGCATCACGTGCTGGTCGCGCACGACCTGTGCGGCTTCGAGCAGATGGAAGAGGATCGGCGTCGAGATGTTGTACGGCAGGTTGCCGACGATTCGCAGCTTCGCGCCGTGTGCGGCGCTCGGCAAGGCAGCGAAGTCGACGGTGAGGGCGTCGCCTTCGACGACGGTGAGCCCGGCCGTGCGGCGCAGTCGCGCCGCGAGGTCGCGATCGATCTCGATGACGGTCAATGCGCCGACACGCTCGACGAGCGGTGCCGTCAGCGCGCCGCGCCCGGGGCCGATCTCGACGAGTGCATCGCCCGGACGCGGATCGATCTCGCGGACGATCCGCTCGATGACCGCCGGCTCGACGAGGAAGTGCTGGCCGAAGCGCTTCCTCGCGTGCGTCACGGCCAGGCGTCGCTACTGCGGC
>Ga0068858_100007539_pt1 | contig 10516 bp, 9 predicted proteins | sample KBSSwiS12_FD_66589 | JGI IMG/M metagenome (GOLD analysis project Ga0068858, IMG submission 66589) | Switchgrass rhizosphere microbial communities from Kellogg Biological Station, Michigan, USA - KBS Switchgrass S1-2 | ecosystem: Host-associated > Plants > Roots > Rhizosphere > Soil ... | reverse complement strand
GTCCTGGTCGCCTCGATCATTCTGTCCCCGGGCCGCGTCCTGTGGGCGTGGCCGGTGCTTTACTGCGCAGCGCAAGGGGTGGCGTTCATGTATTTCTGGCCGACCCTGCTGGCGCTCGTGTCGCGAGCGGCTCCGCCCAAGATAAACGCCACGATGATGGGCGTTTGCTTCCTGACATTGTTCGTCGCGAATAACCTTATCGGCCGCATCGGCACCTATTATGAGCGGATGACGCCGGTGGCGTTCTGGGCGCTCCACGCGGCCATCGGGGCTTCCGGCGGACTGCTGGCGTTACTGTTTGCGCGAACGCTTGGACAAATCCTCGAACCGCACGCCAAAGAGGCGGTTACGATTGCAGCTATCACCGAGGAGATCGAACGATGACCGTCGCTGACGCAACGCCCGATTTCGAACAAGGCGACCATAACGACCGCGCCTTCCTCGGCCACCCGAAGGGGCTCGGCTATCTCGGCTTCACCGAGGCCTGCGAGCGCTTTTCTTATTACTCCATGCAGACGCTGCTCGTGCTCTACATGGTCAATTACCTGCTCCTGCCGGGCCGCATGGAGACGGTCATCGGGCTCGATTGGCTCCAGGCGCATGTCTATCACGGGATTGCCGGCCAGCCGCTCGCCTCGGCGATCTTCGGCACCTACACGGCGCTGGTCTACCTGACCCCGATCTTCGGCGGAATCATCGCCGACAAATGGCTCGGCCGGAATACCACCCTCATCATCGGCGGGGTTCTGATGGCGATCGGCCATTTCCTGATGGCGATCCAGCCGGCCTTCCTTTTCGCGCTGCTCGCGCTGCTGCTCGGAGTGGGCGCGTTCAAAGGCAATATCGCGAGCCAGGTCGGTGCGCTCTACGGCCCCAAGGACCTCAGACGTGCGATGGCGTTCCAGATCTTCTACATCTTCATCAACGTCAGCGTCATCGTCGCCCCGCTCATTTCTGGCACGCTCGGCCAAAAGGTTGGCTGGCATTACGGCTTCGGCTGCGCAGGCGTCGTGATGGTGCTCGGGCTCATCATCTATCTGTCCGGCCGTCGCTGGCTTCCCACGGAGGAGCGGCCGATGCGGGGCGAGGCGCGGGTTCGCGAAAAGCTCAGCAAGAACGACTGGATGTGCGTTCTCTACCTGGTGATCCTGATTCCGGTTCTGGCGATCGCGCTCCTCACCAACCAGGAAATCTTCAACGCCTACCTCGTCTGGGGCGACCAGCAATTCGATTTAACGGCGCTCAACAACACCAGCAGCTGGCTGATCACGGTCGACGCGGCCTTAAGCTTCTCGATGCTGGTTGCGGTCGCGGCATTCTGGAAGTGGTGGAGCTTGAATCACCGCGAGCCGGACGAGATCAGCAAGATGATCATCGGCAGCCTGTTCACCATCGCCGGCGGCCTCTGCCTGTTCATGGCCGCGTTGACGCAGCCTGCGGGCGGCAAGATCCCGCTTTTCTGGCCGATCATGTTTCACCTCCTCAACAGCATCGGTTTCGCGCACATCCTTCCGATCAGCCTGGCGCTCTTCTCGAAGATCGCGCCGAAGCAGATCAACGCGACAGTCATCGGGCTCTATTATCTCGCCTTCTTCATCGCCAACGCGGTCGTCGGCTGGGTCGGCGGCCTCTACTCGAGCCTCCCGACGACCACCTTTTGGCTGATCCATGTCGCCAGCGCCTCCTTCGGGCTGGTCGCCTTCGCGGTGTTCAAGATGGTGCTTGGCAAGCGGATGACGATGGGGCCGCAGGAGCAGGCAGAGGCGCTAGGCTAGGCGCAACATCGCCCCGGGTCGCTCGTTCAACGGAGCGATGGCCGATATCGCGGCAGAGGGACTAAAGCAGGCGCTGGACGTCGAGCGGCGGATCGAACCGAGCAGCAACTTGCGCGGGTCGTGGGAAGCCTTGTTCAAGGAAGCGCGCCATTGCGAACGCTGCGACCTCTACAAGCAAGCGACCCAGACGGTATTCGGCGAGGGCCCGCTGGACGCCAGTATCATCTTCGTCGGTGAGCAGCCCGGCGATCAGGAGGATCTGGCGGGGCGCGCGTTCGTCGGGCCGGCCGGACAATTGTTCGACCAGGCGCTCGAAAAGGCGGGGATCGACCGGTCGACGGTCTACGTCACCAACGCAGTCAAGCATTTCAAATTCATTCTTCGCGGCAAGCGGCGCATCCACAACAAGCCCGACGCTGGGGAGATCGAGGCATGCCGCTGGTGGATCGAGCAGGAGCGGGCGCTGATCAGGCCGGCAGTCACCGTGGCGCTGGGTGCGACGGCCGCACGGTCGCTGGTGGGCAAGACCGTGACCATCAGCCGTACCCGCGAGACGCCGATTGCGCTTCCCGACGGCAGCGAGTGCTGGGTGACCGTCCACCCGAGCTTCCTGTTGCGGATTCCGGAGCCGGAACGGCGACGCGAAGAGAGACGCCTGTTTGTCCGCGACCTCAGGCGGATCAAGGCCCGCGCAGCGAAGATTTCCGCCTAATCGAGACCTTTATTGCAATTGCGAATAATTCGCATTAATGACTCCCCGACGCATAGAACTCGCAAGGGGAATCATGAAGCGTTTGACTGCGCTGGGCGTCTGCCTGGCAGGGATGGTTGCAACTCCAGCTTGGGCGGACGAGCAATATTTCGGATACACCTACAGTGCCGAAGTGCTCGGCAAGGGCCAGACCGAAGCGGAGCTGTGGGTGACGGACCGTCGCGGCAAGGCGGACGGGCATTTCGACGCTCAGGATTACCGCCTCGAGCTGGAGCATGGCGTGACCGATCGCTTCAGCATTGCTGGCTATGCCAATTTCGCCGGCCATCACATTCGCAACGATGAGGGACGAATCGACCGCGATTTCGCTTTCCGGGGACTGTCCGCTGAGTTCAAATACCAGCTGCTGAGCCCGTACAAGGACGGCTTTGGCCTCACGCTTTATGCCGAGCCGGGCTGGTCCAGGATTCACGGCGGAGGCGAAAAGGGCACCGAGTATGAGCTTGAGCTCAAGGCGCTCCTTCAGAAGAATTTCCTCGATGACCGGCTGATTTGGGCGGCGAACTTCACCTTCGAGCCGGAATGGGAGAAGGCGAAAGAACTGAATCCCGCAACCGGCCTAACGGAGACCGAGTGGGAGAAGGAGCTCAAGATCGAGGTGAGTACCGGCCTATCCTATCGCGTCGCGCCAAACTGGTTCGCCGGGATCGAGGGCCGTTATGCCAGCGTCTATCCAGACTGGACCCACGGCCTGCACCGCGAAACCTACGCCGTCTTCGCCGGACCTTCGATCCACTATGCGGGGAAGAATTGGTGGGTCACCGCGACCTATCTACCCCAGTTGTTCGGAGCGCCCGGCCCAGGCAGCAGGACGTTCGACGAGTATGAAAAGCGCGAGTTGCGGCTGAAAATCGGGTATAATTTCTGATGAGCACCGGTCCCTCGTGGTATTCGATCCTGCCGGTCGCGGTGGTCGCCGCCGCGGTCCCGGCGCCGGTAACCGCGACGGTCTATCTTTCCATCGAGGATGCGCAGCGGGCGATGTTCCCGGGCGACCGCTTTATCCCTCATCCGATCGCCTTCACGCCGGAGCAACGCAAGGCGATTGCCCAGGCATCGGGCGCGCAGCCCTATGACAAGGTGCAGCGTATCTGGGAGGCCAGGGCCGGCGACAAGCGTGCCGGCTGGTTCATGGTCGACCGAGTGATCGGCAAGCACGACTATATCACTTACGCGGTCGCGCTTACCGCCGACGGTGCGGTTCGCGGAGTGGAGATTCTCGAATATCGCGAGACCTACGGCGGCGAAATCCGCAACCCGAAGTGGCGCCAGCAATTCGTCGGAAAGCGACCCGGAGCGGCGCTGAAACTCGACTCCGACATCAAGAATATCTCGGGCGCGACCTTGTCGTCGAAGCATGTCGCCGACGGCGTTCGCCGGCTGCTCGCCACTTACGCCTTACTGTTGGCGAGGGCTTAATGCGCCGTTGTCGCCCCTTGCTCGGAACGTTCGTCGAGATCGAATGCGATCACGCGCAGGCGATGGAGCAGGGGTTTGCAGCGATCGAGCGGGTGCATCGGCTGATGAGCGCCCATAAGCCGGACAGCGAGCTCAGCCGGATCAATCGCTTCGCACATCTTCGGCCGGTTGCGGTCAGCGCTGAGACGTTCGAAGTCCTGGAGCGCGCCCTCCGGTGGTCGCGGCTTAGCAACGGCGCTTTCGATGCCGTCCACGCGGGCAATGCTGCGTTGGGGCGGGGATTGATTCCCCGCCACGCCGATCAACCGCTTCCACGCGCTGCGCATTGGACCTGGCTTGAGGTGCAAGGCGCTTGCGTGCGCTTGCTGAAGCCTGCCTGTCTCGATCTCGGCGGAATCGCCAAGGGCTATGCGGTCGATGTTGCCGTGGCAGCCATGAAGCAAGCGGGCGCGGCACACGGGCTGGTCAATGCCGGCGGCGACCTCCGCGCGTTCGGAGTTGGCACCTCACCCGTTACCATCGTGGATCCGGGATCGCGCTGCGGCGGCGTGGCCCATGTCGAGCTTCGCGATGCGGCGCTCGCCACCAGCGCCGGCCTGCCGGCCGAGTGCGGCCTTTCGTTCGATCACTTGGCTGGCATTCACCCAGGCTGGGTTTCGGTGACCGTTCGCGCATCCAATGCCTGCGATGCCGACGCCTTGACCAAGATCGTCTGGGCACTCGGCCATCGATCTGCGCATTTGTTGGCCGCAAGCGGCGCAGAGGCTTTCGCGATCCGCGCCGACGGCAGCCTCGAAGCCATCGGCGAACAGGCGCTCGCCGCATGAGCGCCCGACGGCCAACCCGGCTTCCGCGCTGGCATGAGTGGGCGATCTACCTCGGCTTTGCAGCGCTTCTGGTCACGGGCCTCGCGTGGCTGGGGCTCGACCGCTGGGTGCGCGTTGCCGGCGATTTCGGCCCCGAGCATCACCCGGCACAGAATTGGATGCTGATCGTCCACGGAACCGCTGCCTACCTCTTCCTCCTGGTCGCCGGTGCGCTGATCCCGGTCCACGTGAAAGTAGGCTGGTCGATCGACAAGAACCGGACCACGGGAGTCACGCTGGCATCGATCCTCGGCCTGCTCGCGGTCACCGCACTTGGGCTTTATTACCTCGGCGACGACGCGGCGCGGAGCTGGAGCAGCCTTGCTCATTGGGTGATCGGGATCGTCGCTCTTCCAGCGTTGGTCATCCACGTGATCACCGGACGCCGCGGCGCTACTCCGCAGCGAGCAACGTCTCTGCGCCACCGAGGTCGACCGAAACCAGCCGGCTGACGCCCTTCTCGATCATCGTCACGCCATAGAGTCGGTGCATCCGGCTCATCGTCACCGCATTGTGGGTGACGATCAGATAGCGCGTGTCAGTTTCGTCGGTCATCCGGTCGAGCAGGTCGCAGAAGCGCTCGACATTGGCGTCGTCGAGCGGCGCGTCGACCTCATCGAGCACGCAGATCGGCGCCGGGTTGGTCAGAAACAACGCGAAGATCAGGGCGATCGCGGTCAGGGCCTGCTCGCCGCCGGACAGTAGGGTCAACGCCGACAGCCGCTTGCCCGGCGGCTGGGCCATGATCTCGAGCCCGGCCTCGAGCGGGTCGTCGCTTTCGACCAGCTCGAGGTGCGCCTGGCCGCCGTCGAACAGGGTCGTGAAGAGGCGGCGGAAGTGCGCGTCCACCTTCTCGTAAGCGTCGAGCAAACGAACCCGCCCTTCGCGATTAAGATTGCCGATCGAGCCGCGCAGACGGTTGATCGCTTGGGTCAGCTCTTCCGCTTCTTCTGCCCCGCGGGTCCGGGATTGGTCGAGATCGGCGAGCTCCTGCTCGGCTACGAGATTGACCGGGCCGATCCGCTCGCGCTCCGCGGTCAGGCGCTCCAGCGTCGCGGACTCCGCGTCGGGATCGCGCAGCTCGTCTGGGGCAAAGCCGAACTGTTCCGGCAGGCGCTGCGGCACGCATTCGAATTTCTCGATGCAGGTTCGTGCATATTCGGTGCTTCTTGCTTGCTGAGCTTCGGCCTTGGCCGCAGCTGCAGCGCGCCTTTCCCGAAGGTCTGCCGACCGCTCGTTCGCGGCCGCGACTCCGGCCGCCGCGTCGATGACGGCGCGTTCCGCATCCTGCTCGGCGACCGATGCTTCGCCGACCTTGACCTGGCTATCCGAATTGGCGCGTTCGAGATCGACGATCTGCCGGTCGAGTTCGGCCGGCTCGCGCTCCAGGTCGGAGCGTTCGGCGGATTGCTGCTTCTGGCGTTCGACCGTTTCGGCGAGCCTTTGCTCGGCATCGGTCTGGCGTTTGCGCCATTCGGCCTGCTCGCGCGACGAGGCGCTCAACCGTTCGCGGTCGGCGGCGGTCTCGCGCGCTCGAGTTGCCGCCTCCGCGCGCTTTTCGGCGACCGCCGACGCTGCGGTTGCCGCTGAACCGCGGGACTGCTCCACATCCTGCTCGAGGGCAGCCGGGTCGGGAAGCCCCGCCAGCGATTGCTCGGCGGCTTTGACGGCGTCGCGAGCGGCATCCAGCACCGGTTCCAGATCGGATTGGCGCTGCGCAAGGCCGCTGCTTTGCGCCTCGATGCGCTCCAGCGCCGCGGCCGCAGCATCGCCGGCCCGGGTCGCGTCGCGGGCGTCTCGCTCAGCGGACAGGGCAGCATGACGCGCCGCTTCGGCGTCGGCGCGGCATTGCTCCATCGCCGCCAGTGCGGAGTCTCGTCCGACGGTCGCCTCCTCAACCGCTTTCTCAAGTCGCGGCAGTTCGCCGGCAAGGTCGGCGAGGCGGTTGGCGCGGAGCAGCCGTTCGGCGGCGGCTGCGCCGGCACCCACTGCGACGAAGCCGTCCCAACGCCTTAGCCGTCCCTCGCGGGTCACCAGACGCTGGCCGACCGCCAGCTTCTGGCCTTGATCCTCATCCGCGACCGCCACTTGCTTCAGCCGCCGCATGAGTTCGGGCGGCGCGCTCGCATGATCGGCGAGGCACAACGTGCCGGGGGGCAGCTTGGGATCGTCCGATAACGGCTCGCTGCCCTGCCAGCGCCGGGGCGAATCGCCGCCGACCGCCGCGTCCGCATCCTCACCAAGAGCGGCCGCTAACGCACGCTCGTAGCCAGGCTTGGCCCGCAGGCTGGCGAGGGCCGCCCCACCGGCATGCTCGAGCCCACGGGCGAGCGCGTCATGCTCGGATTTCGCCGCGGACAGCGCTGCTCGAGCGCTTGCAAGAGCGCTTTCCGCGGCGTCGCGCTTCTCGGCCGCTTCGGCCCGCCCTTGCTCGGCCTCGATCCGCTCCGCCTCGGCGCGTTCCAGCGCTTGCGCGGCATCGCGAGCCTTGGCCTCGGCCACCGAGAGAGCCTCGGCTTGCTCGCTCCCGTCGCCTAGTGTGCGCAACTGTTCGGTCAGCCGGTGGCACTCGTGCTCGCTGCGTTGAAGCTGGGCCGTCGCTGCCTCCAGCGCAGCTTCCGCGACCCTCCGCTCGGCGCGCATCGCGGCCTGACGGGCAAGCAGATCGGCAAGCGCCGCCTCGGCCTCGCGTGACACGGCTTCCGCAGCGCTGAGCTCACTTGCGATTCGCGCCGCGCCAGCTTCGGAGTCCGCGAGCCGCCGTTCGATCAAAACGCGCTCTTCATCGAGCTGTGCAATCGCGCCGGAAGCATCGCCTTTCAGCGCTTGCTCGCGCTCGACATCGGTCTTGAGCGCCGCGTCGAGCCGATCGAGCTCGGCCAGTCGCCGAGAAACCGTGTCGCGGCGCGCTCGAGCTCCGGCGAGCTGATGGGCGAGATTATGCCCCTCCTCACGAAGCTCGGCGAGTGCGTTGCGCTTGGCCGCCATCGCCTCGGTCGCCGTGTCATGCACCGCTTGAGCCTCGGCGATTGCCGATTGGATCGCAGCGACTTCCTCGCCCGCCGCTTGCGCTTCGGCATTGGCGGCTTCGGCCGCGCGCTCGGCCTCGACCCAACGCGCATGGAGAAGCCGCGCTTCGACCTCGCGGATCTGGCCGCTGAGCTTGCGATAGCGTTCGGCAGCCCGCGCCTGCCGGCGAAGGGCTGCTGCCCGCTGTTCTTGCTCACCGAGGATTTCGCTCAGCCGAGTAAGGTTGGCTTCGGTCGCGCGCAGCTTTTGCTCGGCGTCCTTGCGCCGCGCATGCAGCCCGGAGATTCCTGCCGCCTCTTCAAGCAACAGACGCCGCTCGACTGGCTTCGCACTGATGATCGAGCTGATCTTGCCCTGGCTGACCAGCGCCGGCGAATGGGCGCCCGTCGCGGCATCGGCGAACAGCAGTCCGACGTCCTTTGCGCGAACGTCGCGGCCGTCGATCCGATAGGCAGAGCCCGCGCCGCGTTCGATCCGGCGGGTGACTTCGCTTTCCCCCGCGCCGCCCTCGTCACTTGAACCACGCTCGAGAAGGATCGACACTTCGGCGAAGTCGCGTTGCGGACGCGTTGTCGTGCCGGCAAAGATGACGTCGTCCATGCCCCCGCCGCGCAGCGACTTGGGGCTGGATTCGCCCATCGCCCAGCGGATCGCTTCCAGCAGGTTGGATTTTCCGCAACCGTTAGGACCGACCACTCCCGTCAGGCCCGGCTCAATCCTGAGCTCAGCCGGCTCGACGAAGCTTTTGAAGCCGCTGAGCTTGAGCCTCCGGATCCGCAACGCTTGGTTTTCCCTCCGCTAGGCCTTAGCCGCGCTCGCCCAGTGCATTTCGAATCTGAGGTTCGAGCACGTCCCAGGTCGCCGTCTTGTCGAGCATGGTGCCGTTCAGGATGAACGTCGGAGTTCCCGGGAAATCCGGAAACTGGGTGGTCGCATCGCTGGTCATCTGGATCAGCTGATTAATGGCATTCTCATCGGTCAGGCATGCGGTGCTCTTGGACGTCGGAACGCCCCGCAGGGCCGCCCAGCTCTGGAGCTCAGGGAATTTCGCGGCTTGCAGGAATTCCTGGTTCGGCGGCAGGTTTTCCAGCGCCTGCAATTGGTCCTGCGGTGCCGCCTGGATCTTCGCCATCCACATTGCCTGGTCGTTGTAGAGGGCGCGACTCAACGGAAAGAAACCCTCGGCCCCGTTGCAGCGCGCAATGAGCGACGCGGTCAGATCGAACATGTCGCGGACGTAATTGCGGAATTCCCAGCTGACCTGGCCGGACTTGACGTATTTGCTCAGCAGCGACGGCACGCCTTCGTCGTCAAATGCCTTGCAGTGCGGACAGGTGAGCGAACCATATTCGATCAGCTTCACCTTGGCGTTGGGGTTGCCCATCATGAAGCCGCCGGAAGGGGTCTCCGTCACCACTTGCGTCCAGTCGCCCCCCTTCGGCGGCGGGGCCTGCTTGAGCTCGGCGGGCGCGTTGGTCGCGAGGTTGCCCTGCTTGGAATTGCAGCCCGCGATCGCAACGATCCCCACTGCGCAGGCCAGGAAAACACTGGGCTTCATCGTTTCATGTGCTCCGATTCATCACGGGAACGGAAATTTCGAGATCGGCGCCTTTGGTCACTTCAGCGCTTCCTCAAGCTGCGGCTTGAGCTTGTCCCACGTGCCTGCGTCCTCGAGCAGCTTGCCGTTGAGCACGAACGAAGGCGTTCCCTTGAAATCCGGATATTGGGTGTTGACGTTGCCGGTGACCTCGACCTGGTGGTCGATCATCTTCTGGTCACTCAGGCACTGGTTGCTCTTGGCCTGCGGCAGCCCACGCGCCGCCGCCCAGTCCTGCAACCCGGCCAGGCTGGCCATGCTTACGAACATTTGGTTCGTCGGCAGATTCTGCATCTCGGAAAGCTTGTCCTGTGGCGTCGCCTCGACCTTGCCCATCCAGATAGGCTGGTCCTTGTAGAGGGCGAAGACGATCGGGAAGAAGGTCTTCAAGCCGTTGCAAGTCGCGATCAACTGGGCTGCCATGTCGATCGGGCCATGGATCAAATAGGGGCGGAATTCCCAGCTCAATTGGCCGCTCTTCACGTAATCAAGCAGGTGCGGAATGCCCTCGTCATCGAATTTCTTGCAATAGGGACAGCCGAGAGAGGCGATCTCCACCAGCTTCACCTTGGCATTGGGATTGCCCATCATGAAGCCGTCGGAGGTCGCGTTGACGACGTCGTTCCAAGTGCCACCCGGCGGCGGGGTCGCCTGCGTAATCGTCACCTTCGAATTATCGGCGACCGTGCCCTCAGTCTTATTCTTGTTGCATCCGGCCAGGGCGAGCACGGCAATAGTGCATGTCAAAAGAGTAAAGGCCTTCATCGGATCACTTGCTCCGGTTAATCACGGGAATGGGTCGATCGTCGTCCTCTGGGAGCGACGGCGGCCCGCCACTAGCGGCAATTCGCGCAGCAAGCGACTCCAGGCAGGTCCGAAGCTCGGGATCGGCAATTTCGCGCAGGCCCTCGCCAAGCTCCTTGGGTACGGGACGAAGCGGCGGGCGCGCCGGCCGCGCAGCCGCGGCCGGCGGCTTGCCCTGGCGGAACACAATCCGGTTGATCGCGGCGTGGCCGAAGAAGCGATTGACCCGCTCGATGATCAGCGGCGCCAAATG
>Ga0068858_100007529_pt1 | contig 10526 bp, 6 predicted proteins | sample KBSSwiS12_FD_66589 | JGI IMG/M metagenome (GOLD analysis project Ga0068858, IMG submission 66589) | Switchgrass rhizosphere microbial communities from Kellogg Biological Station, Michigan, USA - KBS Switchgrass S1-2 | ecosystem: Host-associated > Plants > Roots > Rhizosphere > Soil ... | reverse complement strand
GACATCTTGAACGGAATCATGAATATCACCGTCCGCGTGGCCGTGAGCCACCCGGCGGAATATATCGTCATTACCGTGTCCCAAAAACTTCAAACGTCCTGATGGCATGACGCCACCCGCTGCTATTTCTTGAAAGGTGCGCCGTCCGCGTGGCCGGCGGCTTCGAAATAGGCGAGCAGATCGAGGATTTCCTGCTTGGTCAGCATGCTGAGCAAACCGGGAGGCATGGGAGAGACCTTCGAGACTTCGCGCGACTGGATGTCGGCCTTGTTGATCTCCTGCATGTCGGGGGCGAGCATGCTCGGGCGAATCAGGATTTTGTCCGCGGTCTCCGAGACGATGCGGCCGGAAACGGGAGTTCCATTCTTCAGGGTGATATCCGTGTTCGCGTACTGCTCGGAGATGACCTTGGACGGTTCCAGGATGGACTCGAGGATGTCGCGCCTTGAGAAGCGGCTGGCGATGGCCGTGAGCTCAGGGCCGACGGAGCCGCCTTCGTCGCCCATGCGGTGGCACATGAGGCATTGCACGCCAAAGACCGCGTCCTGCCCCTGGCCGAAATTGCGCCCGTGGCCCACTTGGTCGAGGTCGCCCTCCAGATCGGCCATCTTCCAGTCTTTGACGAAGGCGCGCTGCTTTTTGGACGTCTTCAGCTTCGGCAGCGGCTCCGCCCAAAGATCGAGCGTCGGCTGGACGGACGCCAGTTCCGCAGCCGGAACGGTACCCACCGCGGTTCGCCGCACCTTGACGAGGAAGTTATTGAAGCTCGCGCCGTCGCTGTAGTCGCGGCCGGCCTCCGCGAACCAGCGGAGGGCGAAGTCGGGGTGCTGGGTCGCGTTCCGCTTGATCGTCCACCAAGTGAAGTACTGGCGGCGCAGTTCGGGCGTCCACCCGTTGGCGATGGTGCGGAGGGCGACAATGTAATTGAGCTGTTCTTCCTGGGTCGGGGCGGCGGCAAGGAGCTTGAGCGTGCGGGCAATGGTCTCGGGCGCATCCAGCGCGAGCAGGGTCTGGCAAAGCTCGCGATTGAGCGCGACGCTGGCCGCGGGATAGGCCGGGCTGAGCTCGGCGATGAGCGGCGCGGCGATCTCGGGAGCGGGTTTGCCCTGCCGGCTGAGCGAGACTTCGATCACCCGCAGTTTTTCCAGCTGCTGCGCTTCGCCCTTGATTTGCGAAAGCGGGAACTTCGCCAGCGCCTTGAGAAGATCGCCCTGCGCCTCAGTGCCGCCAAGCCGGGCGACCGACAAGAGAACGGTGAGCGCCGCTGTCGGATTCGTCTCCGCCAAGGCACGCGCTTTCCATTGGTCGATGGGCTGGCTCTCAATGGCGATACGCGAGGTGTAGCGGAGGAAACGGTCGGTGCTGGCGAGCTGCGGCCACGCGAGATCGACGGCTTTTGCATCTTCATGGCCATGGAACGCCTCCAACCCGTGGCGCAACGCCCGGGCCTCCTCGCCTTTCGCATCGTGCAGATCGGCGGGAGTCGTCGGCTCCGTGCCGGTGTAGGTCACGCGGAACAGCGCGCCCTGGGTGTGCCGTCCGCCAGTGGTGAAATACATCGCGCCGTCATCGCCGATGAGGAGGCCGGTCATATTGAGCGGCGTCTTTCCGGCGGAATCATGGAGCGATTTCGGGGCCACGAAATTTTCCCACGTGCCACCGTAACTCGCGCCTTCCGGAGAAAGATGCACGGCAATCAAGCGGCCATACGTCCAGTCCTCGATAAAGAAGGCGCGCTGGTACTTCGCGGGGAATTTTGCGCCATCGCCGAAGGTCACGCCAGTCGGGCAACCGATTCCGATGGTCACCGTGGCGGGCAGGCTGTCGTGATAGTATTCCGGCCATTTGCTGGCGCCCTCGCGGAAGCCATGGTCCGCCCCGCTGACCGCATGGAAGACGCGCACCGGCCGATACCACGGCGTGCCCCAGTCCCATTCCATGTCGCTGTCGAAACCGAAAAGTTCGCCGTCGTGATTGAAAGCCACGCAGTAGGTATTGCGCTCGCCGCTGGCCACGAGTTCGCAATGGGTTCCGTCCGGGTCCATGCGGACGACAAAGCCACCCGGCGGTTTGCGACCGGCGCCAAAGCCGTTCCCGTCCTCCGCGCGCGGCAGGACGAGATCGTCCGCGTAGTTGCGATGCGGAGAGGTGGGCAGGATATCGTCCGGCACGTCCACGAAATTGCCGCAGACGATGTTGAGATGCTTTTTGTCCGGGTTCAGCAGAATGGCGTGCGCCCCGTGGTCGCCTCCCCCGCCCTTCCATTCGCGCAACAGCTCGACCTTGTCGTACTCGTCATCGCCATGGCTGGAGCGGCAGCGCCAAAGGCCGAAAACCTCGTGGCCGTCCGGGGCATTGCCGCGGCCATTGATGTAAAGGCTGTCGAAAGCAAAGAGCATCCCCATCACCTCGCTCAGCGGGATCTTGAGAATCTCGGCCTGGACCACTTGCCCGTCCTTGAGCGTCAGCCGGGAAATGGGCTCTTTCTTTTCGCCGCCGAGCAGCAACCGGCCTTTCGGGTCCCTGGCGATTGAGATCCACGAGCCTTCCGTGGCCGCATCCGCCGTGCGGATGAGTTCGACTTTGAAACCGGGAAGAGTTTCGAGGGCCTCGGGCTTGGCCGCTTCGCCCTTGGCGAAGAGAAAACTGGAGGTCGCCTGCACCAGGCAAAGGGCAAGGACGATGGAAAAGCGGCGGGCGGGAATCATGGGCGGGAATCTAGGAAACGTGTGGAAACGGATATCGTATTCTAACGAAATGGCGGACGGCTCAATTCCTTAGCCTCTTCGGCGGAACGTTGCCTGCCGGAAACATCGCGAGCGGTTACGTCCAGCGGCTGACCCGCAAGGTCCGTGCTCATGAATTCGCCAAAGCAAAGATCGCGACTCACCGGACCAGTCGCCTGCCAGCCGGCAGCTCGAATGTGCGGCCCCATCTGGCACCGCACGAAGACCACCTGGCTCGCTGGGAAGCGATCCGCTTCGATGCGGGCCAACCAACAGCGCTTGACCTCCGGCGGGGCCGTCAACTTGCAATCCACGAAGAAGTAGCCGGGCTTCCCGGGCGCATTGCGAGCCTGCACGATGTAGCCTTCGTGCATCGACCGCAGCTCACAGCGCTCGAAGAGCACCGTTCCATAGCCCCACACGTAATCCACGTCGCCCTCGATGAGACAATCGTGAACGTGGACACTCCCGCTCACGTTCAGCGTATCCTGGAAGCTGAGAAAGGTCGCATTGCGCAGCGTGCAGCGCTCGGCACTCACATAGACCGCCTCGGCCTGCGAACCTTTGTACGGCGTCCGGTTTTGCACTGTAAGGTTTTCCAGCACGAAGTCGTCCCCTTGCACGCCGAGCACGGCCCGCTGAATCCAGCCGGGGTTCAGCTTGTCATTATTGAGGCCGCTAATGATCGTGCCCTCGCGGTCTTCACCGACGAGAGAGATCCGGCTTTTCTCTCGACCCACTCGCACCAATCCCTCGTAGCGGCCCTTGCGGACGAAGATCGTTACCGGTCGCTGATGATTTGGTTCCACCGCATCGACCGCCCCCTGCACCGTGCAGAAATCGCCAGTCCCGTCTGCCGCCACTAACAACCGCTCCGCTTTCTTCGTCGGCGCTGCCTTGGTCGTGAATCTCCACCCGTTGGCCACGCCGGCGAACTCCTTGAAAGCACCCGGCTCCAGACGCACAAAATACGACTCGCCATAGTGAAGCGCCCCGGCGCGCAATCGGACGGTAGCGACATTTCCTTCGACCTGGATGGGCTCACAGCGCAGCAGAGATTCGTTGCCGGTGCCGAAGTGATCCACGTACTCGGCAGCACCGAGCGCGATGGTCTCCACCGGCCGGCCGTCGGCCACCCGGCAAACCTCGATTTTGCCCGCGCCACCGATTTCCGGTGGATGGTCAAAGGCGAGGCGCAGTGGAGCGTCGACGCAAACATTGCCGCCCACGGGCCAATGCTCGACGAGCTTCAGTTCCGCGTGGACTGTCGCCACGCCGGCCAGCGCACACGCCAGCAGGACGAGAGGGAGCGCAAAGCTTCTAGGCGAAAATCGGCTCGATGTGACGGCGGAAGAGATTGTCGGTAACATTGGGGGAGATGATCGCTTCGTGGGCCGCGAGGGCGTCAGTATAGGCCGAGCCAAGCTCGGCCGCGATCTTGAAGGAAACGTGGAGGAACTGACGAAAGTGGAGATTGTAACCCGGGGAAGATTGATCGTGTCTCAGCGCTGCCGCGTACTGTCCGGAATCCCATTGCGCCACCGCCTTCGGCGACGGAAGGCGCGCCCGGTCAATATCCACGACAGGCGCATACGGCCCGACCAGTTCCTCGAAACGCTCCGCCGCCCGGGCGTAAATCTCCCTGGCGAGCGCCAACCCCTGTCCGCCCGCCTCCGCGAGCCCAATGAGTTCTTCCAGCCAGGTCGTCCCGGCCGTTTTGACATGCAATCCCACACCGTGCTGTTTGATGAGCCGATTGATGATCGGGTAGATGGAAAACTTGTCGCTGCCGGAATGGACGCTGAGCTTGAGCGTGTCCGGGAGACCAAACTCCCGAATCGCAAAAGCGACGACGCAGAGATCCTCGTCGAACTCCTTCTCGAATTGCGCCACGTTGCCGACATACTCGACTCCTTTGTTAAATCGCCCGGTAAACTTCGGCGCAATGGTTTGGGCCGGTATTCCTTCGCCGGCGATCATCGCCAGGATGAGGAGCAGTTCCGCCGGCGTCTGCGGCAGGTCCGTTTCGTCCACGGAGACCTCCGTGATGAACGTATCTGCACCCTTGGCCTCGGCGATGTGCCGGTAGATGCGACCAGCCTCTTGCATGGCCCAGAGAAACTTTTCCGCGGTCGCACGAAGCAGGGTCTCGTCGAGGACCAGTGGCGCACGCAGGCCGGGAATCGAGAGCGACCCCAGATAGCGGCGATGGCCCGCGACAAACCGCTCGATGTCACTCACGGCGGCAGGTTTGCCCGAATAGTCGGCCACATCGACGGTGAAAAAGTCGCTGGCCGGAATGAAGCGATCCACGGTGCCGAGATGGATGTGATCGGCATCCACATGGAAACCATCACACCAGTCAAGCGCGTTCACGGCCGCCAGCGCCTCGGCAAGCACACTGGCCGGCTCGGTGCCAATGAGCGTGTGCTCGCGATGGGATTTGTTCCAGACCGGCACGACGTCGATTCCCGCATCCCGGGCGTTGACGATGGCTTGAAGCTGCGCTTTGCCTTGCCGGGCGAAACGATCGCCCATGCCCAGCGTGTAAGGTTCGATTTTCTTGAATGAATGCATGTGGGGTAAGTGGTAACTCGTTCATTCATAGCCCGGATTGGCGTCCGCGAAATCGCCGCTTCCGGCATTGTCAGTCCAATAAACGGCATTGGCCCTGGCGACTCCGGCGGTCAAACCAAGGGTGCCGTTTTTTCAATATCTAATGCCGCATACGGCATTGTGATATTGGCGGAAAATGGCGATGCTGGGCACCGATGCGACCCCCGTTTCCTTTTCCTCCCGCCGCGCTCCGCCTGCTGGCCTGCGGTGCGCTGTCGTGGGCTGTGGCGGCTGGCGAGTTGCCACCCGGTGGCGAACAGGCCGCCATCCTGGCGCGCATCAAGGCCCCGGACTTTGCCGGGCGAGATTTCGTCATTTCCAATTATGGCGGCACGCCGGATGGCGATTGTACCGGCGCCATCGCCCAGGCCATTGTGGCCTGTCACGAGGCGGGCGGCGGACGGGTCGTAGTCCCGGCAGGTGTATGGCTGTCGGGCGCGGTCCACCTGCGGAGCAACGTCAATTTGCACCTGGCGGAGGGTGCAACGCTCCGGTTTTACCCCGAGCCGGCCCGATATCTGCCCGTAGTCCTGACCCGGTTTGAAGGGATCGAGTGCATGAACTTCTCCCCGCTCATCTATGCTTTCGAGCAGGAGAATGTGGCGGTCACCGGCCAGGGCACGCTGGATGGCTCGGCGAATGCCGGGACCTGGTGGGCGTGGAACAACAAGGCCACGAGCAACCCCACCCGGCAGAGCGCCGATCGCCAGCGACTCGACCAGCAAGGGAACGATGGCACGCCCGTCGCGGAGCGCGTCTACGGGGAAGGGCATTTCCTGCGGCCCAATTTCATCCAGCCGTACCGGTGCCGGAACGTCCTCATCGAGGGCGTGACGATCATCAATTCTCCCATGTGGGAAATTCATCCCGTGCTGTGTACCAACGTCACCGTGCGCGGCGTGCACGTTCACAGCCTCGGCACCAACAATGACGGCTGCGACCCGGAAAGCTGCCGCGACGTCCTCATTGAAGATTGCGTCTTCGAGACGGGCGACGACTGCATCGCGCTCAAGAGCGGGCGCAATAATGACGGCCGGCGGGTCGGCGTGGCCGCGGAAAATACCGTGATCCGGCGCTGCCTGATGAAGGATGGCCACGGTGGCGTCACGATGGGCAGCGAAGTCTCCGGAGACGTGCGCAATGTCTTTGTCGAGGATTGCCAGATGGACAGCCCGCATCTCGACCGTGCCATCCGCTTCAAGTCCAACGCCATGCGCGGGGGCGTGATCGAGAACATCTTCGTCCACCACGTCGAGATCGGGCGGGTTGCGCGGGCCGTCCTTTCCGTGGAGTTCGATTACGAGGAAGGCGCGCATGGGCCCCACAAGCCGGTGCTGCGCAATGTGCTGATCGAAGGCGTGACGACCAAATCCGCGGGATGCGTCGCGGTGATGACGGCGTTTCCCGGTGCGACGATCGACGCGGTGCGACTGAAAGACTGTATCTTCCGTGGAGTCGAAGGGGCCGATGTGCTGAAGGACGCCGGTACACTCACTCTGCAAAACGTGGCCATCGAGCCGGCCAAGGCAGGAAAGAAATGATGACCGCGACAATTCCCACCACTTCCGCCACCGTGCAGAGGCCCATCGGTCGCCGCCGCTGGGCCATTTGCGCGCTGCTCTTTTTCGCGACCACCATCAGCTACGTCGATCGGCAGGCGTTCGGCATCCTGGCGCCGGAGATGAAGAAAATCTTCGGGTGGACCGACACGAACTACACCGACATCGTCTTTTGGTTCGAGGTCGCCTACGCCGTCGGGCAGCTTCTCGCCGGCCGGTTGCTGGACCGGATCGGCACGTTCGTGGGCTTTGCCCTCGCCATGTTCTTTTGGAGCGGCGCTTCGATGCTCCACGCCGCCATGGCCAGCATCGCGGGGTTCAGCCTCGCGCGCTTTCTCCTCGGCCTGGGTGAGTCAGGTAATTTTCCCGCGAGCATCAAGGTTGTCGCCGAATGGTTTCCCAAGAAAGAACGCGCCCTGGCCACCGGCGTCTTCAACGCGGGATCGAATATCGGCGCCATCGTCGCGCCACTGGCCGTGCCGTGGATTTATCTCCGCTGGGGCTGGCAATGGGCTTTCATCGCCACGGGGGCGATCGGTCTTATCTGGCTGGTCTTTTGGCTGGGCTGTTTTCGCCGTCCGGAGCAACACCCGGGGCTTTCGTCGGCTGAGCTGGCCCACATCCGCAGCGATCCACCGGAGTCGGCGGAGAAGATCCCCTGGCTGCGGGTGCTACCCCATCGCCAGACCCTGGCCTACGTGCTGGCCAAGTTTCTCACCGATTCCATCTGGCGCTGGTACCTCTATCTGCTCCCGCTTTTCTTCAATCAGCAATTCAAGCTCGATATCAAGGGCTTCGGCCCCCCTTTCCTGCTCATCTATTGCCTGGCCGATCTTGGCAGCATCGGCGGTGGCTGGCTCTCCTCGCATTGGATCAAGCGCGGCTGGTCGGTGAACGCCGGACGCAAGACGGCGATGCTGATTTGTGCCATCTGCGTCGTGCCGGTGGTCTTCGTTACGCAAGTGTCCGGCATGTGGACTGCCGTGTGGCTGGTCGGTCTCGCCGCCGCCGCGCACCAGGGTTGGTCGGCGAATCTTTATACGACGGCGTCGGACATGTTTCCCATGCAGGCGGTCGGCTCCGTGGTCGGCCTCGGCGGCATGGCTGGGGCGCTCGGAGCGATGGGGATTCTCAAATTGACCGGTTATTTGCTCGAGCACACCGGCAGTTACACCGTGCTCTTTCTCATCGCCGGTTCGGCCTACCTCATCGCGCTCGCCGCCCTGCACCTCCTCGCGCCCCGGCTGGCGCCCGCCACGCTGTGAAAAAGCAAAAGAACGTTCTCCTCGCGCTGGGTTGGTACGATCATCGGCTGCTGCAAGGCATCGCCGCTTACGCCGCGCAGCATCGCTGGCATCTCGCCGCGCACAGCATCATCCACGAGAAAGTGATCCCCTGGGGTTGGGAAGGCGACGGCGTGCTGGCGTGGCTGGCCGCAGGCGACGATCTTGCCGATTTTGTGTTGTCGGTGAAACGGCCGACCGTCGATTTCAGCATGCGCCGGCCGCACCTGCCCTTTGCCCATGTCGTGCAGGATCACGCCCAGACGGGCCTGCTGGTGGCCGAACATTTCCTGGCCCGCGGGTTCGAGAATTTCCTGTTCTACAGCGACCTCGACAATTGGTCGCAGGAGCAGCGCGGCGAGGGATTCGTCCAGGTGCTCCGGGGAGCGGGCCGCGCTTGTCCGTGGCTGCGCTGGCACAAGGCGAAGGAGAACAAACGGGGCCGCGGTGAATGGTCGCAGCGGCGCGGCTGGCTGCTGGCGCGACTCAAGAGCGCACCGAAGCCGGTCGCGATCTTCGCGGCCAACGGGACGCTCGCCGTGGAGGTGCAGGAGCTCTGTGAACAAGCAGGTATTGCTGTGCCGGGCGAAGTGGCCATCGTGGGCATCGAGGATTACCTGCTCTCGGTCGGCGGCGCGCACCGTTCCATCTCCGGGGTCGATACGAATCTCGAGGAGCAAGGCTACCAGGGCGCGGCCCTGCTCGACCGGATGATGCGCGGTGGCCGCGTGCCGGCCAAGCCGGTGCGCATCGCGCCCGCCCAAATCATTACCCGCAAGAGCAGTGACATCCTGGCCGTGCGCCACCCGGGTGTTGCGCGGGCGCTGCGTTTCATCGCGGACCATTTCGCCGACGAGATCAGCGTCGACAGCGTCGCGCGGGCCGCGGGCATGTCGATCCGTGGACTCCACCAGGCATTCACCGAGCATGTCGACGGCACACCGGGCGACAAGATCCGCCAGGTGCGGCTGGACTTCGCGAAGAAGCTGCTGGCGGCGACCGAGGAAAAGATCGAAGCGGTCGCGCAACAGAGCGGCTACCCCAACCTCAACACTTTCTTCATCGCCTTTCGCAAAGCCGAGGACACCACGCCCGCTGCCTTCCGGAAAATCGCCCGCCGTGGGCGCTGACCTCACCCCCATGAAAACCAACAGACACTCCTTTTTCGTCCTCTTCGCAGTGGTGCTTGCCACTCTCTCACTGGGGAGTCCGCTGCAAGCCAAAGACGTTTCCTTTCGCGCGCCGCAGGCCGCGGTGATTCCTCAGCGCACCTTCAAGATCACCGACTTTGGCGCCGTGGGAGACGGCGTGACGACGAACACCGCGGCCTTTCGCCAGGCAATCGAAGCCTGCGCCAAGGCCGGCGGCGGCCGCGTAATCGTTCCCGCGGGCAAATTTCTGACCGGCCCGATCGAACTGGCCGGCCACATGGCGCTGGTGGTGGAAAAAGGCGGGGTGATCCAGGCATCGGACAAATTCGCCGACTTCGGCCTCCCGGATCCCCTGCCCACGGTGCAGTCGGAGCTCGATGCCTCCAGAAAACAGCTTCGACCGTTGATCAGCGGGGTGAAGCTGGAAGATATCGCCATCGTCGGCGAAGGCATCATCGATGGGGCCGGCGCCACCTGGTGGGCGAAGTCGGACAAGGCGGCGGAGCGGGCCGTTCTGCCGGCCAAACCCGTTGGGCCTGGCGATCCCGCCAGGCCCTCGGCCCCCCCTCCGGTGGTGACGAAGCCGCTCTACGTTCCGCGCCCACACCTCATCGTCCTGCGCGATTGTACCCGGGTGCAGATCACGGGCGTGACGCTTCGCAACTCGCCCATGTTTCATCTCGTCCCGCATCATTGCCGCGAGGTCCTCGTCGAAAACGTGACCATCTTCTCGCCCGCGGATGCGCCGAATACCGACGGGATCGATCCTGCCAACTCCCGCGAGGTGCTCATCCGCCGCTGCACGATCGATACGGGGGACGACAACATCGCGCTCAAGGGTGGTGGCGTGGGCGGCGAGCCGACGGAAAACGTCGCCGTGTTCGACTGCAAGTTTCTGCATGGCCACGGGGTTTCGATCGGGAGCGAAACCGAAGCCGGCGTCCGCAATTTCCTTGTCCAGCGTTGCACGTTTGAAAATACGGGAACCGCGCTGCGCATCAAATCGGACCGCACCCGCGGCGGCGTCATTGAGAACGTCACCTACCGCGACATCACGATGAAAAACGTGGAGACGGCAATCACGATCTCGCTCTTCTACGACGATCGAAAGGCAGCCCTGAAGCCGGAGTTGAAACCGGTCACGGAGACCACCCCGAAGATTCGCGACATTCATTTCCTCAACATTGTGTG
>Ga0068858_100007528_pt1 | contig 10526 bp, 6 predicted proteins | sample KBSSwiS12_FD_66589 | JGI IMG/M metagenome (GOLD analysis project Ga0068858, IMG submission 66589) | Switchgrass rhizosphere microbial communities from Kellogg Biological Station, Michigan, USA - KBS Switchgrass S1-2 | ecosystem: Host-associated > Plants > Roots > Rhizosphere > Soil ... | reverse complement strand
GGAAGATCTACACCGCTCTGCAACACGCAACTTGTAAAACGACTGAGGACCTGAGCGGAACAGTTGGCATGAACCGTGGTTGGAACACCGGACAAAACTGGTCGGCTGGAAGCAAAATCTCGACACTTGCGGATAGCATCTTCTCGACTGAGTTCAAGCAAAACGGAATGTTCCGAATCACAAAGAAGGCAGCTGCATTTCAATGGTTCACTCACTTGCGGGCTCCTGCAAAGGGCTGACGGCTGGTTTCATCAAGGCAAGTACTACGTAGCGTACTTCCATTTAGTTAGGGCGAGGGCAGAGCAACCATGGCGTTTCGATGATTTCATCAAGGCGCTGGCCCACACCCGGGATGAGACCATGCGGAGGTATCCTGAAGGATTTGCTGTCTCAAGTGCGCTTTTTTTTTGGGCCGACCGGAGTTGCGGGCAAAAAGGAAGGCGCTTCAAAGAACTAGTGTGTCAGTTGGTTTGGCGTTGCTCGTACTGGGGCACATCCTCGGATGCCGCAAGAATGCAATCCTGTCCGTCAAAACGAACCCTGTCCGCCGAATATGCTGTGAGCTTGAGTTCGCCGGATTTCATGCGCAGTCTCGTGATCACGTTCCGAACCGGCCCTTTTTGGAGTTGAGTGAGCATGAGGAAGCGATCGGCAGGGTCTTCCCATAGTTCCAATTCATGAATCGTTTGGCCAATTAACTCAGCGCGGGAATAGCCGTAACGGCACTCGAATGCAGCATTGGCATCCATAAAGCGCCCCTCGTTGAGAGTCGTGACTGAGAATGGTACGGGGCTTGCAAAAAACACCTTTTGAAATTTATCTTCCGACGCCTTACGTCCCTCTTGCGCTTCTTCTAGGGCCTGCTTGGCTTCGCGCAGATCGTTGACACGCAGTTCCAGTTCGGCACCGTAGATGGACGCGTACTCGTAAAGACGAGAATTTTGGATAGCGACGGCCGCTGGGATTGCTAGCAGTTCTGTGCGTCGAAGATCCTCTCTCGTAAAACTGTTAGGCTGCGTATGTCCTGCCGATAGAAGGCCAAGTGTCCGCTGTGACGCGACTAAAGGAACGCACAACCAGGACCGCAAGTGAGCATGATGTTTGAACGTTTTCCAGTCGGTTTCCTGTCTCGTGTCAGAGACAAGCACACTCTTCTGATTGACCAAGATTCGGTATAAAAATGGAATGTCGGCAGCATCAAGTGTGAGCGGATAATCGTCCGCAGTCTTGGTCCCGCTGCTTTGAAGTTTTTCGCGCGCTACAAACAAACGCGTGTCCCCTTCCAACAACCAGATGCGAGCGCACTCAAAAGAAACCAGTCCAGTCAAGGACTGAAGCAGGGCATCCAGCACAAAATCCATTCGCAGATCTTGTGTCAGCGCAAGCGTGGCTTTGCGCAAAGCTTCTGATTCTGTCCAAGCATTCTCGGCCAGAGCCAGGTTTGTCGACACTTGTTCTTCTGCTTCTTTCTGGGCGGTGATGTCCTGGGCGGTCCCTACCAGCCGGTGAATATTTCCTTCGGAATTGCGCACCGGGAATCCCTTGACCGAAACCCAGCGCACTTCGCCGGTGGGCCATAAAATGCGAAATCGTTCGGCAAAATCTCCCGTTTTTGTTGCTTCTTCGAGCTTGGCCAGAATGTTTGCTCGATCTTCAGGATGGATTACCTCTTCATAAGCATAGGGACTTCTTCGCAGGCTTTCGCGAGTGCGGTGGGTTATGGTCTCGTAGGCCTGGTTAACGTACAGCGTCTGCTTAGTTCGGGCATCAATCATCCAGAAAATTTCCTGAATGTTGTCTGCCATCTGCTGAAATTCCTGCTCAGAGGTGAGAAGCGCCCCGGCGGTTTGGCGATGTTGCCGATGCAGGTGAAGCAGGAATCTGCCGTGCACAAAGATCACCGTGCAAATCGCAACGAGCAACACGAGCAACAGCAGAGGGGAAACGTCCAATCGCTCCAGCTTGGCACCGAACACGACCAGCGACAGGATTACAGCTATGACTGCAGCAATTATCGAAAGCGTCCGCCACACACGGCCTGGTACCGCCTGAGAAGAAGGCTGAGAGCGCAGAGGACCAGCTGAAGGCATGACATTTACCGCGCGGAAGGTACTCGTTTCGGGCCGATGGTACGCGCCTACAGGGAGTGCGTCAAGGAGCTAACTTGCGGCAGATGATGTTCTTACGCATTCGTCAGAAAGATTCTGCCAAAGGGCTCGTTCTCTCTTTCGCAGCGGACGCGAGTATTTCGTCAAATGGAGAAAGAGCATGATTTTGGCGGGCAAAAGTTCCCATAGTAAGGAAACTATGACAAAGTAAGGAATTAGGGGCACATATGCAGAAGCAGGCAAGAATCACTAGCAAGGGACAGATTACGATACCTCGCGAAATTCGACAGGCTCTTGGGGTTCGAAGCGGGGACAAACTGTTGTGCGAAAGCGATGGCAAAGGCATACGTGTCAGGCCGGTCAGGAGCAATAGCGCGTTTTCAAAGTACCGTGGCATTGGCAACTCCGAAATTCCGTCGGGTAGAAGAAGTATCACAAAATGGCTGCGCGGGATGAGGGGACAATGACAACCGCTATCGACTCAAATGTGGTAATCGCTTTGTGGGACAAAGACCCGGCGCTGAGTTTAGCGGCACAAAACGCCCTAGAGGCTGCATTTCGTCGGGGGACATTGATCGCTGCGGCCCCGTGTTCGCAGAGTTGATCGCGGTACCCGGGCGCAGCGAGGCGTTCGTCGGTTCCTTTTTTGAGGAGACAGGAATTGGGGTTGATTGGGAATTGCCCGAGCAAGTATGGCGGTTGGCCGGACGCGCTTTTCAAGCTTATGCAGAACGTCGACGCAAGCAGCGCGATGTAGGTGCGCGTCGCATTCTCGCTGATTTCGTCATAGGGGCTCACGCATCAGCAAACGGTTGCCGCCTTTTGACCCTGGATGACCAGCCGTATCGTTCCTCATTCCCAACCCTCGCAATAGAGACCTTCTAAGACCCTGGTCAGAGCGGTCGAGATCTTGTTTGAGGCGGGTGCGCCGTCGGATTTTGTGTCAGCGTGTGTCGAATTCCGGAAATAACTGCAGGCGAAACCTCGCAATTATTTTCCGTTCACTTTCGAACCCGGGCCAATTCGTAGTGGGCGTCCTTCAGGTTGCCGCCCAGCAAAACCCGCTCGTCAAGCACTAGCTTCACTGCGCAACCATCGGACGGGACCCAAACCGTGCCTTTTTCAAAGCCACTATTGCCAAATAGGAACTCAAATTTATGCTGATCCGTGGCGTTCGCCTTGGTGGTATCGATCGCGTAACGAGTCGTGTCATATCCATTCATGCTCTCAGTAGACTGGCGGTTGAGTGCGGAAGTCTCATTGAGTGCGTCTAGCCGGCTCATCATCCCTGTCATACCCAGACTAGAAAGGTCGAGTACGGCGCTGTTCCAACTAACCTCATCCGAGCGTACGCCGTGGTAGGAATGGGAACCAGACTGGTCTTTAATCGTGATATCCATGTTTTGAGGCGTGATATCAGCCTCTTTATTTGTTGAGCCGGACGCGTCGCTGTATTTGTAGGAGTAGTGAAATGATTCCGGCGGGTTGTTGATGCGCTCCCGACGCACATCACATCGATATGGGAACCTGCGCTGTCAGACGAGTGTTCAGTTCTTGACTCCGACTTCGAGGTGCATGCGCAAATGGCAGTCAACACGAGGCATATTCCGGAAAGAAGCAAGTGTGCTGGCCGTTGCTGGTTTGAATCCATTTCTATCTCCTTGGCAGACTTTTCGTTTTACAAGACTGCGAGTTACTGCGCGTCCTCGGGAATCTGGAACGTCCACACTGCATCGAACATCAGACCGTCGCCTTGAGCGCGTAAGACATCTCCTCCTGAAAAATTCTTCGACTTTGAAACTGGCCGCAGCACAACCCCGTATTCGCCGGCCGCCAATTCAGAAGTCAAAGAGATCTTGTATTTCCCGGGTGCGAGTTTTTGGACTTGCGCATTTACGCGCTCTTCAAGGAAATTCGAATAAATCTGCCAGTCGGCGGCAGGACTGGACTGCGCATCCGCCTTGCCCTGGGTAGCACCAATAATGCGGCACGTATTCTGAGCCGGTGTGAGCTTCACAATGGCCGGCGCATAGTCATCGGGAGTTACGCCCAAGGCACGAGAAAAATCAACGGTGAAGCTCGGAGACGCGCTTTGGAGAACATTCGATGACGCTGGCCCGGGCACGCCCCAGACATAAGTCATCTTCTGTTGCCGGTGAGACATCACGCTGGAAAAAATGCTCCCGGCCTGCTGCACGGATTCACCGCCGATACTGGAGTTCATGTGCATCGCGGCGGTCATGGCCGCTTGGTTCACCCCAGTTTGCATAGCCTGAGTGACAATCGAGTCGGACGCGAGACTTTTCATTGAAGACGGCTTGGTCTTGGTTTCCGCCAGCTGGGTTTTTTCGAGATGCAATTCTTGCGTATTTCCGCCGGCCGTCACGGTGAGAGTGGGCATGCGGCTCTTCGGGGCGGAAGGAGTGACGCCTTGCACAGGTTCCGAAGCCGCAGGACTGCCCGAACTTCCTTTGTTCGAAGCAGCAATCATCGCGTTCAGTTCATTTTCGGTGACGCCGGCTTTGTGCAGGCGAACCAATTCGGAAGTTGAAGTGCTGAATTTCCCTGATCGGGACTGGATCGCCGAAACCACTACAGATTCGGGCATCCCACTTTTCACCATCGTGATCACGTCATCGTTGCTAAGCGGCTTTGGCGACTGTTGCGAAGCCAGTGCCGGTGCAATTACCCCAATCATCAATAAGGTGCAAATACAATTTTTCAGTTCCATGCTGTTCTCCAAAGGTTCGGTACAGTGGCATTCCGTTACGAGGTTGGCTTGCCCGTCCAGGGATCAACTCCGCGTGGACCGGTTACCCAAACGTCGATGCCGTAGTTCGATTCCGGTTGGGCCGCGAAGCAATCGTTCTGAAAACCGGCCCCACTGGCACAACTTCCGGGAGTGCTGTTGCACATCTGTCCCTGCCAGCTCACTTGAATTCCGCTAGCCTGGTACCAGTCAATATTCCAGTTGTTGTTGGAGGTGGTGAACTGGTTGTAATTAGGATCGGTGCACGAGACGTCTTTCCAGTCCATCGACGCGTTTGAGAGTACGAATGTCGAATGCAAATGGCTGAAGTCATAGATGTCGTTGCCGCCGACGATCGCACTGTTCGGATCGGTCGTAAGGTCCCAGTGAACTTCGGCGCTCAATCCCGGCAGATTCGGTCTTACGTTTGGCGAAGAACCGGAGGTGTAGGTTGGCTTCCAGTTTTGTATGGTGGACTGGTCAGGACGGAATTTGTTCAGAGAGAAGTAGCTCTGCGGAATCTGTTTTAACAGGATCGTGTCGCGCGCGGCGTAGAACCTATAGCCGCCTTTGCTGGTTTGCTTGCCGTCGGCGCGCTGCACGACAAGCGTGAGGTTGTTCTGATCGTCAACTCCCGATAGCTTTGGGTCAAGATGAAGTTTGATCCAGTTGTCGCTCCACTCTTCGATCTGAAAGTCTTCGTGGAACGTGCCCTGATAGTAGATGTAGGCTTTCGAATTTGGTCCAACCTCACCAAAAGAACATCCGGTAATCGTATAGAAGTTGTACTTCTCGTCTTGCGTGAATGTTGCCACGCCCGAGCCACCGCTTACGCTAAGAATGCGCAGGCTGGGATCATGTCCACACTGCAAGGCCAGTCCTGGAATCAAGCCCTGTGGCAATGCGCCATATCGATTAGTGGACGATGTTGGATTTTGAGGAGTATTTGCAGCTACTGAGACAGGTTGCACGGCAGTTGACGGAATCGGCGTCGCATTTCCCCCCGCAGACATCGTCCTTGACGGCGCACTGGATGGAACGGCAGGGCGAATGCCCAGCTTCATCTGCACCGCTTCGGCATCTGCAGCTTGCCGCTGCTTCTGTAAGACAGCGATGATTGCGGCGTCCTGCGCCGACGCTTTCGGATTCGTGATCTTCTGACTCTGCTTCGGTGCGCTCAATACCACTGTGGCTCGCCGCGCCGTCAGAGTGGTTTTGCTCGGTTGTGCGGCGGCAATGCCTTTTGGCGGTAACGGTTGAGGGTTAAGATCGTCCGCGCCATTTCCTGCTCCGGTGCGAACTCCTCCTGTGAAACATGGACGAACGCTGCCATCGCCCATTGCGTCGAGAATTTTGGGACTCACTTTTGCCTGCGCCAGCGCCTGGCAACTTGCGGGAGTGAAATCAAACTTTTTGTTCGAAGAGATAATCTGATTGATGATTGCGGACTCGGGAACCCGACCTTTCACAAGGCCGATCACGTCGGCATTCGTGAGTGTTGGTGCGCTAGTTTTGGCTGGCATGAGCTTCGCTTGCGTCCCGCTGGAAGGCGATTGAATTGGACCCGGATCCTTGGCGCCTGAAAGCATTCCGTGTGAAGCTGATTGCTGCGGGCCGGGGTTTGCAGCCGCCAACATCCCGTGCGAAGGGGATTGCGTTGGCCCCGGGTTTACTGCGCCGTTGTTCGCACTGGACAACATTCCGCCCGAACCGTTGCTGGAGCTCATCACGTGAAACGCAGGAACGAGCGCAAAGTTCACGTCATAGGCACGGTTCTGACATGAACCCCAATGAGCGGTGAGGTCTGCCATCGAAGAGGGTACGATCGGTGGCAACATGTTGCATTGGGCGTTGATGATCGTGATTGGCGCAACGGTTGGAGTCTGGGCAGTAGCGGCCTGGGAAAATGCGTTGCGATCCGTGATCATGAGCTGTGCTTGCAATTGCGGCCCGACCGGCTGGTGATCGTATGCGTAAATGCAAACGTCATAGACCGCCTGTTTACCGCCGTACAAGAATGCTTTCACTTGCCCCGCGTATTTGAAGTGGTTGCCGGTTGGTATCGTATTTGTGGGCGATCCGGCTGGGCTGACGCTCACTGCGAGCCCGTTGCACGTCCCGGCCGGCTTGTGAGTGATCGTGTTCACGTCCCAATACACAAAGCCTTCGACGTCCCCCGCATTTGGAGCCGTGATCGCCGGCGGCGCCTGCGCAACTGCAATGTTCGGACTCGCTGGTCGCGGCGACGGAGGTTGGTGCCGCTGTTGTGCAAGAGCAATGGTACTGTCGAGAGCCAACGTGAGAATGAAAGTAGCAATGTATTTGGGCATCCCGTCTCTCCTCACTTAACGCCAATGGTTAGTAATTTTGCTGTTGGGCCGGACTGGTCAGCGCTGAAGCGGTGAAATCCTGATGTTGCAAGTGGAGTGATCTTTCCATCCACGAATGCCGTTATCTCAACAGAATCCATGTTCCAGTTATCGCCGCCGCTTCCACCCTGAAATGTCGTTTGCAACTGCACCTGCCTGATTTGGTTTAGAGTCACGGGGTGATTTAGAACCATGCTGACGTGATTTGTATTTCCGTCCGCCCACCGCTGACTTTGGTTGGCATTCATTTCGGACTGCACGGTGCCATCGGCAAATTGAACGGTGATGTTCAAGTTGTCATTCCCGCCGCGCAAGTCGTCATTGCCGGTCTTGAAGGTAAAGTTCAGCCCAGTCACCTGCCCGGCGGCTGCGCATGCAACGTTGGGTCTGGCGTTAATCTCCAAGGACGGGTTACTGCCTGTAAATCGGTGTAGGCCAAAGGAAGCAATCGGAATGCTGCTATGGCTGTTGTTCCCGATTCCATTCGCCTGGAACTCCGCCATGTCCCAGTTGTCTTCAGACTTCACTCCATTCGCTAGTGCGATCGGGGCCGCTACGGTACCAAGCATGCCGGCGCCGCCACCCTGAGGAGGTGTGTAGCCACCTTGTGCCAAGTGAATCAGTCGAATCTGTTTAATTTCACTCGGTCCGACGGGCCTGTTCAGTTGGATTGGTATTGTGTTGATGCTATTGTTTGCCCAATTCCCGTTCTTGTTTACGTTGTTGGCAAACTGCGCGGTGCCGTCGGCAAAATGAATCTCGACATTCAGATTGTTGCCGCCGCCGCGCAGATCATCATTTCCGGTGCGGATTCGCAGTTGCAGTTGGCTGATCTGGCAGCTTGGACTCAAGATTGTCGTCCGCTGTGGGCTGAGTAGAACTCCGCTGCTTGGCCTTGAGGTTTGCGCGTTGGTAGCAAGGGCAAAGGCAACAACCCAGGACAGCATTAGCAGATGCTGGCCAAGTTGCACTTGGCTTCGCTGTTTGATTTCCTTCATTGGTGTGGCTCCCTGCGGTTTTCTCGACCGCATGTGCTTTGAAATACGCGAGGAATTTCGCCGGGTCAAAGGAAACGCAAATGAAACAGAACTGACACGTTAAGTCATGTTCTCTGAATCGCTTATGGGGAAACGTGACACGCGCGGGAAACGGAAAACTCCATCTCAACACCGGTCCCTCGAAGGGATGGTCTAGTGTAAAGACTGGTTTCGAGCAACTACCGGGCCGCTCGCGATTGCGTTTCAGCCTCGCGGGCCAGCAGTTCGAGATCGTGGTTGCGGGTTTCGGCGGCAAGCTCGGTAAGGTGCTTGCGGCCCAACGAAGGGTTGAACTTCAACTCGAGCTCGGCAAGTGCCAGCCGCGCCTCGCACTCGATCCTGTAGTAGCCGAGGCGTTTGGCAGTGGAAACAGTTGAACGCAGCTGCTCGAGAGCGGCCGTCGGGTTTGCGCTCCGGTTATCCGGGTTTGCAGCTTGAACGCGCGCCTGTTGAATTGCGGCCGATAACTTCAATGCGGGGTCTGAACTGGTAAGGCTCAGTTCAGCCGCACGCCGGCTATCCTTATTAGCTTCCTCAAACTTTCCTTGCATCAGTAACGCACGGCTCAAGATGGTGTAAGCGCTGCTCGAGTTGGGGTCGCTGTTTTCCTTTTCAAATTCTGTGAGGGCTGTGCGAAGCAAACTCTCCGCCTGCTCAGGATGGTTTTCTTGAATCTCCAAATCGGCAAGTTCGGTTTGGCTTGCGGCAACAAGGTCTGAGGCGCCAATCTTCTGCAGCATCGTTACCGTCTGTTCGAACTGAGAACGTGCGCCAGCCAGATCGCCCTCAGCTTTCAGCGCTTCGCCTACCACAATCATGGCGCCGCTCAGATACTGGTACGATCCCTGGGTTGAGCCGATCGCATCTACTGCCTGCTGCGCCAGCCGATGTCCCTGTTTCACGTTCCCTTTTGCAAGCTCAAGATCTGCAAGGCGATAAAGCGCATAACTCGGATCGCCATGGTCGATGGTTGAAATGAGATTCAACCCGTCCTGGTAGAGTTTTGCTGCACGCGGTAAATCACCTCTTAGGTAATAGATATCTGCGATGTTGACCATCGCAGTCGCCACGTTTTCCTTCTGTCCTGCTTGCTGAAAATGAAATTTGGCTTGCTCGTAAAGTTGTTCCGCACGGTCGAGTTTGCCTTCATTGGCGTAATTGATCGCCATGTTGTTTAGGATAGCCCCGGTTTTTTGGTGCTCTCCCATGCCCTCCAGCAAGTTCAGCGCACGTTGGTAGGTGGCAATGGCTTGCTCGAAGTGCCCTCCCGTCCCGATTCCATCGGCCATCAGGCGTATAGCATCAGCGGCCGCGAGGCGATTTCCAGCTCCTATAAATATGTTGTAGGCGTCTTCGCAGACCGGCGTGGCCTGCTCAGGCTTTTCACCATAAAGCAGGTTCATACACTCCTGCTTTCTCGCGAACGCACGGAGTAGGGGCTGGCCGCGGTCGGACGCTTTTCGCACAGCACTCTGAATCAAGACGAGCGCTGCCGGTTTATTGTCTTTCATCGCCTGTGCCTCCGCGAGATCGATCCGGGGATCGTCAGAGGACGGTGGCGGCAATGTACGGAGTTGCTGAATGACTCTCATTGCTTGACCGCCATGTCCGGAGGCGGTCTGCGATGTCACCAGTTGCAATCCGTAATCGAGGTTATCGGGGAACAGTTCAAAAAGAGCGTGATATACAGAAGCCGCCTCTTCCTGCTTGCCCAAGCTTTCGTAGTACTCGCCTTCCACCAGCATGCGTTGAGCACGCGGCAAGTCCGTCGAGAGATCAAAGGCCTTCTTCGCTTCTTCTGCGTGCTTCTGCTCGTAGCCGAGTTGCGCCCAGGCCCGCGCCAACATAGCGTGCACCAGCGAGAATTTTGGATCTGCTTCTGCTGCCTGCGAGAGGAGGTCTTTGGCCGCGAGCGCATCGAATTGCCGCAGCTTGGCCACTCCGAGTGCGTAAAAGCGCGCCGCATCCGGATCAAGTGGCAGTGCCGCAAGTACACCCGCTTCATCTGTTCCCTGCAATGGCCCCACCCCTAACCGATTGCGCAACTGCGTGCCAATCTGCGATACCATCCGGAACATTTCTTTCGCCTCGCCGGCTTCGCCGACCTCACTCAGGATTTCACCAGTTTTGCCGTCTTGCATGCGGACATCCAGGCGCAACTGGCCTTCATTGGTCGAACCGATCAAGATATAGGAGCCGAGCACCAGGACATCACTGTTAAGGGCGTCCCCAATGCGTGAGCTTGTCCCTTGATCAAGGGTGT
>Ga0068858_100007527_pt1 | contig 10527 bp, 9 predicted proteins | sample KBSSwiS12_FD_66589 | JGI IMG/M metagenome (GOLD analysis project Ga0068858, IMG submission 66589) | Switchgrass rhizosphere microbial communities from Kellogg Biological Station, Michigan, USA - KBS Switchgrass S1-2 | ecosystem: Host-associated > Plants > Roots > Rhizosphere > Soil ... | reverse complement strand
GGCTATGGCACGACGGGGCTGTCGGTGGGACAGCGGGTGTTCGGCCTCTCGGACTCGTATCGCGGCGGCACCCTGGCGGAGTATGTGGCCATCGAGGCACGCAACGTCGCACCGCTACCGGGCGATGTCGACTTCACGGTCGGCGTGAGCCTGGCGATGCCGGGCCTGACTGCGTGGCAGGGACTGTTCGACCATGGCCGTCTTCAGGCGGGGCAGAGCGTCCTCGTGCACGGCGCGGCCGGCGCAGTCGGTTCAATGGTGACGCAGCTCGCACGTGAGTTCGGCGCTTACGTCATCGGCACCGGACGCGGTGCCGACTGTCAGAAGGCTCTCGACTTCGGCGCGCAGGAGTTCGTCGATCTCGAGAATGACCTCCTCGAAGACGTCGGCGGAGTCGATTTGGTTTTCGACGTCATCGGCGGCGACGTAGGGAAGCAGTCCGCGGGCGTGATTCGGGCCGGAGGAACACTGGTGACTATCGCTGGGCCGACGGACACGCGGCCAGCCGACGGTCTGACGATCGATTTTGTTGTCGTATCTGATCGCGCCCAACTGGGTGAGATCGTCGAACGGGTGCGTGACGGACGACTGCGGACGAACATCGGCAAGATCGCGACCCTCCACGAGGCCGTCGCCGCTTTCAATCCGACCGAGCGGATCAGCGGGAAGACGATCATCCGCGTTCGCCCGTGAGCGACACGCGTCGATCGATGTACGCGGCCGGCCGGCTGCGTCCTATCAGTCCCGCCGAGGGCAACTTGCGGAATTACACATGGCCTCGCCGGCATTAGATAGCGAAGAGGCTTTCCTTCCCTACAACGTGTCCAGCGGAGCGACAAATTATCTAGGAGACAATTTATATGAAACTGATCGTTACACCCACCGTTTTCTATCGCACGCTTAACGTGGAGGGGCTGGAAATCTTCTATCGCGAAGCCGGTCCCCGCGATGCTCCTACCGTTCTGCTCTTGCACGGCTTTCCGTCGTCTTCTCATATGTTCCGCAATCTGATTCCGATGCTGGCTGATAAATATCATGTCGTTGCCCCAGACTTCCCTGGATATGGCGAAAGCTCAGCACCGTCGGTCGACGATTTCGACTATTCCTTTGAGGGGTTAGCGTCTGTGACCGAGAGGTTCACTGAAAAGCTCAATCTCTCTTCATATGCGCTATACCTCTCTGACATAGGTGCATCGGTTGGTTTCCGGTTAGCTGTCATGCATCCCGAAAGAGTGACCGCTTTGATCATCCAAAACGGAGAAGCCCATGCGGAGGCCCTAAATAAGGAGTTCTTGACGGGACTATTTGACTATTGGGAGGACCGGAGCGAAAAGAACGCTCGAGTTCTACTCGATTGGCTTCTGACGATTGAAGGTACCAAGTGGCACTATCTGCATGGCGCCAAGGATCCGTCGAAGATCAGCCCTGACAATTGGGTCATCGACCAGGCCAACCAGGACCGGCCGGGAAACAAGGACATCCAGCTCTCAATCCTCTACAACGCGAAGCGAAATCTGGATGTTTACGGCGATTGGCAGAAGTACTTCATTCAACGTCAGCCCCCTACGCTGATCGCCTGGGGCAAAAACGATGGAATCTTCACGGTGGAGGGTGCTGAACTCATTAAACGAGACATTCCCAGCGCAGAGCTCCATCTTCTCGATACGGGCCATTTCGCCTTGGAAGAAGAAGTGGATCGGATTGGGTCGTTGATGCATGAGTTTCTCGCCCGCAGCTACCGATGAGCGACGTACCGAGTACAGCGGCCGCGAGCACCCACACTTTGTTCGCGATGCAGGCCGGCACCGAATACGACGGCAACGCTCAAAACCGATCGCCGAACCGCTCAGGCAATGGTTGACGCGACAGGCCGGCCAAGTGCCGGACAGTTCCGCCACGGCGAAAGCGATCGAGTACAGCCTCGGACGCTGGGCAGCGTTGACACGCTACCTGGAGGACGGCAATCTGCCGTCTCATCTCTACCTCAAGGACATACTCGAACGTCTGCCAACTCAACTCGCTACCCGCATCGATGAGCTCCTTCCACACCGCTGGTAATCTACACAATGAGATCGAGCACCTTGATCATCATTGCTGCGGGGTTACTGTCAGCGACGACGTTTAAATGGTCGCGCCTGAAGACCGTATCACTTTGTGATGGGAAATCTGGCAGGAATTACGACACTGGACAACTACCATAGATGAAGACGTTTTTGAGGCTGATTGCAACAGCAATCCTGACATTTTGTTTGCTGCTCTTAACAGCTTACTACGCTGATACGCATCCCCACTTCGCAGACTCCATTGGCGGACACAACTTCCTGCTGCCACAAGCGTTCGTATCGTTTCCCACGGTTTATTTTCTTTTGGGGCGACTTCGACCGTTCCGAAGAGTCGGCTCCTCGGAGCGCAGGCCGCCCTGAGCTGGAAACGTTCTGCGACCATGTGCTCGTTTGTGTTATTTAGAGTTGTGACTGCACATAGTCGCTGTCATCACGTTGGTCGATTGCATCTTGATGTACATTCGAGGCCCGCAGCCCTTCTATTTCGGCTTGCCGGAAGGACTCGATGCGAGGCTCGGGTTCGAGGTGACTGTATCGCCGCCACAGCGCCGGACTCACGCCAACCACCCGCCGGAATGACTTGCTCAGATGCGCCTGATCGGCGAATCCACATGTCCCTGCGATTGAACTGAGCTGATCCCTGCTCGACATCATCAAAACCTTTGCCCTCTCAACTCGCCGAACTGTCACGTAGGTCATCGGGGAAAGCCCGAAGCTGCGTTTGAACGCCCGAGAGAAGTAACTCGGGCTGAGGGTGAGCCTCCCAGCCAATTCAGCGACCGTTACCTTCGAGCCGATTCTAGTTTCGATGTATGGCAGGATCCGCTTCGCTTGCCAACGTAATAGGCCACCTTCCAAAGACATGTAATTCGCCGCGGATTCTTTCGGATTCGCATTGGTGACCCGCAACCGGAGCAGCACGGAGGCATCGCTCAGGCACCTCCGTGCCTCCTGACGGTCCTTGTCCAGCAACCCCATCGCGCGCATCAGGAGCGACTCCAGTCGCTCTGACACAGATGGCGCTCCGGCTTCGATTTGACCAATCATATTGCTACTCCTTTTGGCTGCGGCTCCGGTCGCTCCACCAGCTTCATCCCGGCCGTTCCCGCAGCCAACGATTTCGTCATGGTCCCGGCGCGCAGTCTGTAGTGAACATGAATGCGGGATCTCGCGATGACAGATGCAGTATTGCTTACTCAATTTGGCCAACATGTCCGTCTCATTCAACGTGCAGCAGGACTCGCGAGGAAAGCGATTATGTCCCGCCGATCAACTGGGTCCGGAACCTGGTATCCCATCTTTTGTCCGGGGATGAAGGCCTCCGGATTTGTAAGCCAGCGGTTGAGGTTGGCTGCGGTCCAGCGGACGCCGGAGTGCTCGAGGGCGGGTGAGTAATCGAACCCCGGTACGGAGGCCGCGAGACGATCGAACACTCCACGATGGGAGGGCCCAATCCGCGAGTGATCCAGTGAGTGACACGCCGTACAGCGGGATTGGTAGACCGCGTGGCCCCGGACGGGGTCGCCTTTTATGACACCGTCCGCCGGAGTGATGCTACGTGCGGGCGATGCCGCGAGGAGGGCACACACCATGGCACTGAGTGCGCACCCGGTGATTGCGTTCACGCTCATACACCAAAGCTAAAAGGGGCGGGCAGGGGTCGCCCAAGTGCATTCGAGAGCAGCGTGAAGTGTTCCGTTTCGTCGACCGCCAGTTGACCTGCTAGACGGGCGAACTGATTGTCGTGAAATGCTGGAATGATGCCGAGATAGGCGTTGACAGCCTCTTCTTCGAGGCCTGCGGCAAAGTTGAGCACGTCGGTCTGCGATTTGAGCTTATCGACCTCGAGATTCTTCGCGTACTCGGCGAGTGATTTCTCCTGCACCGGCGCCGCCCCAAGGGTCCTGATGACCTTGATCAAGCGGTCACGGTGCGCTTTGTGATCGTCTTGAAACTTGACTGCCAGGGCCAACACGGGCTTCTCGAGGAGGTTGCTCTGGGCCCCCAGCGTGTACGCATTGATACCTTCATGTTCGAGCGCCAGAGCCGTGTTCAATGTGCCCGCGTCCGACGCCGCGGCGCCGTGAGTCTCACTCTTTGCGGCTGCGAATGTCGGACGGCCTGCGAGCAGCGCGACGGCGGCTGCTGACAGCGTCGTAGCCGCGCTGCCAACGAGAAATTGCCGTCGCGAAGGGAAGGAGAAATTCAAGGGACGAGTCATGTGCGCAAACTCCTTTGTAGTGAGTGGTCAGCGGAGACAATTAGCTCAGAACAGATCGAGGGGGTCTATTGCGCCCAGGTATAAGTCGCATCACTCACACTGACAGCGACGTGAGATTAGGCTGCAACCGTGATCACGGGAGCGATTGTTTCAACACTCCAGCGGCGAGTACGTGAGAGAAGGTGCACCCTACAGTGGGATAAGAGGATTGACCTGAATCAACGCGCATCGGGCCCGCCATATGCGAACATCCCGTTCCATGCGATCTAACCGGCTCAACCCCGAGAGCGAAGCTCATCCAACAGAGTCGCCGCTTCAATGAGGTCACGGGTCTGGGATCCAACTGGAAAGCGATGGTAAATCGAACTGAGCAACTCACTGCCTTTGCCAACTGATCCCTGATTGGCCCAGAGCTTTGCGAGACTGATTCCGCTACGCAGTTCTAGAGACAGCAATCCCTGCTGCTGCGCCAAACGCAGAGCGCTGAGTAGACATGCCTCGCCCTCTCGCATGTCAGGCTCGGGCTTTTCGATGAGAATTTCGCCCTCGACGCGCAAAAGATCGCACGTTTCGTGCGTCCGAAGGCGTGTTCTGCACCACTCGATCTCCTCACGGACTCTCCTGTATGCGAGTTCCCACTGTCCTGTTTTGAGCAGGGCTTCAGCCAGCGCCTTACTCATGTCCGGGCGGTACAGTTCGTAACCGTCCTCATGCTGAGCTTCGAGGGCGGTCCGCAGCGACTCTATTGCGCGCCATGAATCACCGCGTAACATTGCAAGCCAGCCCTGCCAACCGACCGCGGCGCGAGCGTACGTCAAGAGCGAGTCTCGGGCTGTCCAGTCCAATACGCAATCGATGGAATCCTCCGCGGATTTCAAGTCCCCGATCTCCAGAAAAAGAAGAATGACTGCCATGAGCATGTAGCAAAACCTGGAGGGACGATCTACGCCAGTGACCTCCTGCACCGCCTTTTGGGCCATCTTCAGCGCTTCATCAGGACATCCCAACAGCCACAAACTGCGCGGCAGGACGAAGTTGACGCCGCGAGCGTTCCATTGTGCGAAGCCCGTATTGAATTTCGCTGAATGCAACGGGGCATTGGAAGCGATTCTGGAGAGCGCGGGCACCCGGCGCGGATCACCGATAAAGAATTCCTTACTTGCCGCCGCGTCGTGCGCTATCGCATCTGCATATGGGTCGTCTATCTGCTTCGCCACGGTCTCGATTCGAGCAACGAGCTCGTTAAAGCCGCGAAAATCTCCGCTTCTGAGTTGCCACCGATAAAGCCCATGGTGAAGAACGAGCAGTTGCATGGGTGCATCGCCGAGACCCTTCGCCACCTCTACCGTGCGAGCTAGGGCTGTGTGCGCGGCAGTCACGTTTCCCTTCGTGACCATCACAGCGAGCGCAAAGCAGGTTTGCAGCTCGGACTCGAGCCGTGTTCCCTCGATGGCGCCGAGAGATTTGATGGCTCGCTCGGTCCAAGTCGCGCATTCAGGCAGTAGGCTCATTTGAAAGAAGAGGCAGGCCGAAGCGGCGGTGAGCCTCGCTCCAAGAACAGTGTCCCTCGGATCCGAGAAAGCCCACTCCAGTGCGGCGCGCACGTTGCTGAGATTCGAGACGAAGTAAGCTCGATTCTCCGGGCGAGCAGCGGCCCAGATGCTGGCTCCAAGACTCTCCAGAGCGCGGGTCACATATTCGCAGTGGCGTCGCGCGACCTCGGGCTGCTCGCCGCTTTCTATGAGCTTCTGCCATGCGTAGGACCGTGTGGTGTCGAGGAGCCGATAGTGCATCGCAGCTGTGCTGTCCCGTGCCACGAGCGATTTCTCCACCAAAGTGGCGAACGCCTCCGTCAACTCGGCGGGGTTGAGGTTCTCCCGGACGACGCCCAGTACCGCATCCAGAGAAAAGGGACCCACGAAGACGGCCAAGCGACGTAAGGTCAACCGCTCGGTGTCTGTTAGCAGGTTATAACTCCAATCAAGTGTGGCACTCAGCGTCTGGTGCCTCGGCAGCGCAGTACGGCGTCCTCGCCAAAGCAACCTGAATTGGCTGTCAAGCAACGATGCGGTGCCTTGAACTCCGTACACACCGACACGGCACGCGGCGAGTTCGAGTGCCAGGGCGATGCCATCGAGTCTGCGACAAATCTCCGCGACAACCGGCGCGTCACTATCGTTCAGTTCGAACGTATGACCACTGGCGGCAATCTGGCTGACAAACAGCTGCACGGCCGAGAAGGCGAGTGCTTGCGTTGCAGAGAGTGATTCCGAGCTCGACGGTGGACACTTGAGCGGCGACAAATGGTGGACTTGCTCTCCCTCCGCTCGGAGCGACTCCCGGCTCGTTGCGAGAATGTGAACCTGAGGGGCCTCGCGGAATATATTCTCAGCCAGCGCGGCGACGACCTCGATGACGTGCTCGCAGCTATCGAACAACAGCAGCACTCGCTGCTCGCCGAGGAAGGCCAGTATGGCTGGGAGGGGATTGTCCGAAGCCACAGAGATGCCGAGTTCTGACGCAAGGGCCCCTGTCACCAGGCGTGGATCTTCGAGAGATGCGAGGTCCACGAAATGAACTGCCCCAGAGAAATCGGATAGCACTTCGTGAGCAACGGCCAAGGCAACGGTGGTTTTGCCAATTCCTCCTGCTCCTACGATGGATATGAAGCGCTGCTCCCTCAGTCGCATGGCGAGCTGCTGGACGGTGTCGTCCCGCCCTACCATCCGCAGTAGCCGCCTGGGCAGGGTCGGCGCAGATACTTGCGGTGATTTAGCTTCACTAGGGGCTGCTTGCGCCCCGGTCCAGGTAACCGGAGCGGCAAAGCAGTAACCGCGACCCGGAACGTTAGTGACGTAACGAGCCCCCGATTCTCCATCACCCAGCGTTCTTCGCAGGGCGGCGACATTAACGCGCAAGCTGCCGTCGTCGACTACCAGATTTCCCCAAGCGCGTGCGATCAGGTCCCGTTTGCTGACGACTTCCGGTGCGTGCTCCACGAGCATGATGAGGATTTCGAGAGCCCGACTTCCGATCTTGAGCGCATCGCCGTCGCGCTCGAGCAAGCGCTCCGCTGCTCGCAGCCGAAAGGGGCCGAAGGACGCGACTCTAGGAGATGCCTGGTGTATGCCGGCGGGGCCAGCATCACCGTGAGATCTGGCTCCAGGCACGGCGGACTCGGGGGCGAGATCGCCACGCCTCTCACCCTCATCGCGTCTCGCCATTGAGAGCAGCTCACGCCCAAGGTGTATGAGCGGACTCTCACCGCGAGCCGCTCTCTGTCATTTGTTAGAATACTTTCAACATAACTCCGATAGTCAACTGAAGTCAAACCCACCCCGAGCGGTGACGCGGCCGCGGACGTCAGAGGCGGAGATCGATGCGACTTGCGATGAAGAAAGGCCAATGAGCAAGTGGGTGACATTGCGCAACCATGACCGCCAATGAAGCGCTCGCTGGTTATGCACCATGGCCGAGCGTGCGCATGCCCTATTCGAAGACGGCGTCAAAGATTTCGATGTCCAGCAACGATGGCTTGGCGATTGGGGCGCCATCCGACGCCAAGCGCAGAAGGCGGCACAGGGTGGGCACGAGCACTCCTGAGAATCGCTGATGCGCCGAAAACATCTGAGCGACCCCAGTTCGCCCGTCATACGGGGCCAGGCAATCCTGTCTTCTCATGAGTCCCTGGCTATCGAAATAGAAGGTCTGCTCGGCAGAGTCTGTAACCATTCGGGGTGGAAACCGTACTCTCAGACGACGCCAGGTCTCACCACGCACACTCCTAGGCTCGACCTCCTCGATCTCAAAGTCCGGGTCTGAGAGAACGAAGGGCGCGTTCATGTAGTTCCAGATGAAGTACCCGCAATAGCGCGCGAGCAGCAGCTCGTCCCACGTGGTACTCGCAAGCAGGGCGTGAAACTCCGCTGGCGTAGCTTTACGCTCCTTCAGCCGACGGCCGTCCGATCCCTCGAGCGCCACCCAATCTGGTCGATACAACGCGCGCCGGTCAGCTGCCATGAACCCAGTGATCTCGAGAACCTGATCTCGTGTACTGCCTTCGACTAGAAGCTCTTTCAATTGCGCGGAACTACATTTCTGGGTGAACAGCGCTCCGCCAATCGACACGTGCACGGTGAAGCGCTGCGCCTGCCGCCACAGATGCAGCCCACCACTTGCGTGCAATGCATCCTCAAGCAACCCCACTCATTGACTCCGTGATCACTGCTCGACCGAGCCTGGACTAACCTGGGCGCGGATGCAGACTAAGATCGGGGAGTCGTAAGATCAATGAATCCTCGGGCTGAATGACAGCGTTTAACACCGTTTAACGCGGGGAGCTCGCGCGGTTTAGTTACGCACCCGATTGAAACGCGTTGACCAAAGGCCGAGGCTGAACGGCCCGTAAGTCTCTGGTTTCTCTGTTGCAACGCTTCCCTGACAATCGGGCTGGCAGGTCAGGAGACGTAACCCTTTCCTCGGGATGCCTCCTCGGAGCACCACCGAGCATGTACTACCGCTGACCTCAGCCAACATCTGGTGGCTGCGAGTGTTAACACCGTCTCGCAAGGCATAACTCGCATCTCTGCACCACATTTGCCTAAATATTTCCACCCCCAGCGAATGCACGGTCGCAAATCAAAGCGCTGTATGAGGAATGGAAATGAACATCACGGAGCACAGTCTCCCGAGTGCGAATGCATCCCTAACCACTGTGACACCCATCGTTTTCGTCGTCGACGATGACGCCTCTGTCCGTGAATCGCTCGCGTCGCTCATCCGCTCCGCAGGGGCGCATCCGAAGTTATTTTCCTCGGCACAAGAGTTTCTCGCCGTTCCGCGAATCCACGCTCCCTGCTGTCTGTTGCTGGATGTCGATCTCCCGGACCTCAGTGGCCTCGATCTGCAGCAGCGTGTCTTGGATCGAACTGACATGCCAATCATCTTCATCGCGGACCACGGCGATATTTCGACTACGGTGAAAGCTATGAAGGCCGGTGCGGTCGAGTTCCTGATAAAACCGTTTCGAAACGACGTCATGCGAATTGCTATGCGAGACGCCATCGAGCGGAGCCGCGCCGCGCTGAGGCACGAGGCTGGAATGCGCCTCCTACAGGAACATCTCGCCGCACTGACTCGCCGCGAACGTGAAGTCATGGATCTGGTGTTGTCCGGTTGGATGAACAAACAGATCGCTGCCGAGCTCGGCATCAGCGTGATCACTGTGAAAGTGCACCGCGGCAACATGATGCGAAAGATGGGTGCTGATTCCTTTCTGAACCTGGTGAAAATCGCGACGAGGCTGAGCCTCATGTCGATGACGAAGGCCGAAAATGCTGCGGCTCGACCCGCAAATACGCGGATCGCTGTGCGAAGCGGTTCGAGTCGGTCCTCCGCACCTGCCGTCGCCTCTGCAGGCCTTTACCTCCCGAACTCGGTAACCGGGTGCCTGACAAACCAACAGGACGGTTTACATGCGTCCTTCAGCCTCGCATGTCGCCTCGTCACGGGCACCGTACCCGCGGGATTCGCGCCGAGTCTCTGTTGTTTCCCGGCTGAACGTGGAATTCCACATTGCAGCCTCGTAAAGGAAACACTTTGGCGCGTGCGGCGGCACAAAGGTTTTGACCGGCGATCACGCAGGCAAACAGCATGAGCGAGTCAGCGGGAAGGATGCCGGAGCGACAGGAGACGCTCGCAACACCGATGCGCGCGTTCGTGGGACTGGAGCGCATCGCCTCCGTGGCGCCCTATCGCTTTGGTGAGAGCATTTACTTCCAAGACCAGCCAGCGGACTGCTGGTATAGCATCCTTCGGGGCGCTGCTCGCGAGTGCGCCGTCAATGAAGATGGACGGCGACAGATCGTAGATTTCCTGCTTCCAGGCGATGTCTTCGGGTTTTCCAATGGTGAGGCTAGAGGACTGGCTGCTGAAATCATTGCGGAGCCAGCGCTAGTGGCCTGTTATCCGCGTCACCGAGCTGAGGCGCTGGCCGAAGCTGACGCTACGATAGGCAGGGGCATCCGCAAGTTGGCGTTTGAGTCGATTGAGCGGCTGCAGCGCCGCGCGCTCTTGCTCGGGTGCAACAGCGCCATGCAGAAGGTGAGCGCATTCCTGCTCGAAATGGCCATGCGCTGTGGAAGCATATCTCACGAGCCCATCCCGCTCCCGATGACCCGCTACGATATCGCCGACTACCTTGCGCTCCGGGTCGAGACGGTGAGCCGCACGCTTAGCGCGCTG
>Ga0068858_100007524_pt1 | contig 10527 bp, 8 predicted proteins | sample KBSSwiS12_FD_66589 | JGI IMG/M metagenome (GOLD analysis project Ga0068858, IMG submission 66589) | Switchgrass rhizosphere microbial communities from Kellogg Biological Station, Michigan, USA - KBS Switchgrass S1-2 | ecosystem: Host-associated > Plants > Roots > Rhizosphere > Soil ... | reverse complement strand
TGTTCTGCGGGCTCTTCGTGATGCCGTGCGCGATGTAGTTGACGACGTCGAGGCGCGTAACGCCGCGCTGGTTCAGGAAATAGACGGCGTGCGACTCCTTCTCGCCGAAGATCGCGACCAGCACGTTGGCGCCGGTCACCTCCTTCTTGCCCGACGACTGCACGTGGAGGATCGCGCGCTGGATGACGCGCTGGAATCCCTGCGTGGGCTGCGTGTCGGCGTCCGAGTGCGCGGCGAGGCGCGGCGTGTGCTCGCTGATGAAATCGGTGAGGACGCCACGCAATTCCTCGAGGTCGACGCCGCAGGCCTTGAGCACTTCGGCGGCCGACGGGTTGTCGAGCATCGCGAGCAGCAGGTGCTCGACCGTGATGAACTCGTGCTGCTTCTGCCTGGCCTCGACGAAGGCCATATGAAGGGAGACTTCAAGTTCCTGCGCGATCATGGTGCTTCCTCAGAACCTCCGACTGCGGCGTTGTCCGGAAACCGTTTCCCGGATAAACGCTTTAACGCTCAAGTCTCCTCCATCGTGCACTGCAAGGGATGCTGGTACTTGCGTGCGATCTCGATCACCTGGTCCACTTTCGCCGCCGCGACATCCCGGGTAAACGTACCGCAAACCCCCATCCCCTCGCGATGCACCTGCAACATCACCAGCGTCGCCTTTTCGCGGCTCATGCTGAACACAGTTTGGAGCACGACGACCACAAAGTCCATCGGCGTGTAATCGTCGTTCAACAGGATGACCTTGAACAGCGGCGGCGGCTTGACCCGCGTTTGTTCGGCCTCGAGAACGCTGCCGTTCTGCTCCTTGTTGGACATCGCCTTTCCGGCCCCTCGTGAACGTGGGGTCAATGTTTGATGATTGCAACAGTTTTTTCAAGGGGAGCGCCGCCGGGCGGCGCCCCGCTTGACGGCCGCGGGCGGGCGCGCGTAACAATTCCCGTGTCTGGCACGCGTGCCCGGCCCGACGCGGTGCTGATCCGCCGCGCGCGGTTGGCATCATCGCATTCCTGTCTCCTCCGTTGGCGCGCCGGCCGCGCCCTTTCGATGTTGTAAGGAACAGGTTGTAGGGCAACCGGCGCGCTCAAGTGGTTCAACGATTCCAAAGCCTTCGGCTTCATCGCGCCGGATGGCGGCGGAGAGAATCGGCTCGCGCACTTCTCGGCGATCGGCATGCAGGGTTTCAAGCGTTTCAAGGAGGGCAGAAAGTCAGCTTCGACGTTAGGGGCAACAGGCGGCCATACTCCAGGCGGCTTGCCGTCCGCGGCAGCCCACGCTCCAGCGTACGCGCGGCGAACTCCCGTCAGAGTTTGGCACGAACGTCCGGAACGGGATCATGGCATGCGCAAAGTCCCTGACGAGCGCGCAGTTCCCTCCGGCTAGAGCGCATGGAGGTGTGTCGGCCGGACCGGGCCTCGCCGGGCCCGCGTGGCGACGTTGCCCGGCAGGCCGGGCGATCCACAGGCCCCGCGGTCGCGCGTCCGCGCCCAGAGGCGGCGGCCGATAGACGGCGTCAGCCGTTGCTCGCCGCGAAGACCTCCGCCATGTCGGTGAGACCGGCAAGCGCCTTCTCGATCCCGTCCTGGCGCAGGGTGACCATCCCGCCGGCCAGTGCGGCCGCCTGCAGTTCCGCGGCAGGCGCGCGACGGCGCACGAGCCTGCGTATCTCGTCGTTCGACACCATCAACTCGTGCAGGCCCATTCGACCTTTGTAACCGTGACCATTGCATGCCTGGCAGCCGTGATGGTGGTAGAGCCGCACTTCGCCGTGTGCGTCGGCGTGTTCGTGCCGCCAGCGCGCAACCAGTTCGTCGGGCGTCAACCCGACCGACTGTCCTGACGCGACGTACTGCCGGGCGAGGTCGTCCAGCGCATCGGCGTGGAGCGGTTGCGGTACGCGGCATTGAACGCACAATCGCCGCACCAGCCGCTGCGCAAGAATTCCCAGCAGCGAGTCGGAGAAATTGAAGGGATCGAGCCCGATCTCCAGCAGCCGCGCGATGCTCTCGGGCGCCGAGTTCGTGTGCAATGTGGACATCACGAGATGACCGGTGAGCGATGCCTCGACGGCGATGCGCGCGGTCTCCTCGTCCCGCATTTCGCCGATCATGATCACGTCGGGATCAGCGCGCAGGAAGGTTCGCATCGCGGCAGCGAAGGTCCAGCCGAGGCGCGGATTGACTTGAACCTGGCGCAGGCCCTCCTGCGTGATTTCCACAGGATCCTCCGCCGTCCATATCTTGCGTTGGTCGGTATTGAGTTCACGCATGACCGAATGCAGCGTGGTCGTCTTGCCGCAGCCGGTGGGTCCGCAGATGAGGATCAGGCCGTAGGGCTTGCTCATCACCGAGCGCATGAGCGCGAGATTGCCGCTTCGCAGGCCGATGGCGTCGAGGGGCATGGGTTTCAGCCCTGACAGCAGACGCAGCACGACGTCCTCGAGGCCCCGCGTCGTGGGAACGGTGACCATGCGCAACTCGATGTGCGGGCCGCCGAAGCGCGCGAAATCGATCTTGCCGTCCTGCGGCAGGCGGTGTTCGGCGATGTTGAGATCGGCCATGATCTTCAGCCGTGCGACCAGTGCAAAGCGATACCCTGCCGGCACCTCGAGATAGGAGAGGAGCTCGCCGTCCACCCGCAGACGTATGCGCACTGGGCAAGGGGCATCGGCGGTCTCGATATGGATGTCCGACGCGCGCTGGCGAATGGCGTCGCTGATCAACGTGTTGATGAGGCGCACCAGCGTGTTGTCGGACTCGGAAATGGCAGGAGCTTCGGGGCTCTTGTCGTGAATGACGAGCTCGGCAGCCAGCGCATGCACGTCGCGTTGCGCGAAGGGGTTGCCGTCGTTGCCGTCCGGCGTTGGCCCGCCGACGGCGCCGGCCCACGCATAGGCTTGCGTCACCATCGGCACCAGCGTTCCGGGCACGGCGAGCACGGGTGCCACGGACAGCTCGGCAATGAAGCGCAACTCGTCGAGCAGCGTGTGGTCCCACGGGTCCGGCACCACGACCACCAGCGTGTCGTCCCGGATGAGCAACGGCAGAATGGTCTCCCGCAATGCGATCGTGCGCGGTATCCGGCGCAGCGCTTCCGCTTCCGGCACGAAAAGGCGCGGATCGACCGTGGGCACGCCGAGCAGTTCGGTCAGCACCGTGTCGACCTGGCGCGCCGACAACGCGCCATCCTCCACCAGCAATTGTCCGAGGAGCCGGTGCGGTTGCTCCGACGCTTGCCTTTGCAGCGCGCGCGTCAGGGTCGGCGCGTCGATGAGCCCCTGGTCGAGCAGCGCCGCGCCGAGTTGGGGCACCCGGCCCGCCGGCGTCTTGCGCACGCGTGCCCAGAGCTCGTCGAGGGTCGCCGGCATGCGCCCCGACGTCGCAGGGGCCGCGGCGGGCGACGCGGTGACGAGGTGGGCTTGGGCGACGGCGTGCATCGGCGGAGGAAAGTTGATTGCGGGTGGCTGCGGCAAGCGCCGCGTCGACCCTCCATGTATCGGCAGTGGCGCGCCCGACTTGAGGGACAAGCGCGACGGCGGCGCTGCTCCGCGGAGTTGCCGCGCGCCTAGGCGGCGAGCGGCTCCCGCGTCGACGCGGCAGAGTCCTGCGTCATCACCCGGTCACGGCCGGCCGCCTTCGCGCGGTACAGCGCCTCGTCCGCGCGGCCGATCACCGCATCCAGCGTCTCGCCCGCCGCTCCGCGGTAGAGCGCTGCGCCAATGCTGACGGTGACTACGCGAGGCAGGCCGCCCAGAGGACGTTCCGAAACCGCACGCCGCAGCCGTTCGGCGATCGCGACGGTCAGCTCCATCGTCGCCCCGGGGAGGATGGCGCAAAACTCCTCGCCGCCGTAGCGGCAGACCAGGTCCTCAGTCCGCAGGCTCGCCTTGGTCGCCGCGGCAAAATCGGCGAGCACCCGGTCGCCGGCCAGGTGACCGAATTCGTCGTTCACGCGCTTGAAATGATCGAGATCCATCATCAGCACGCCAACCGATGAGTGGTTTCGGCGCGCGTGCGCACCGGCCCGTTCGGCGAGGTCACCGAGCGCCCGCCGGTTGAAAAGACCGGTCAGCGAATCGACGGCCGCAAGCCGCCGGAGCTCACCTTCGGCGCGCTCGCGGTGCATCAGGAGAAATGACACGGAAGTGACGATGGTGATGACGAACAGGACGATGAAGGTCGCCGTATGCAGGGTGCTGTTCGAGAACACTCCGGGGTACAACGCCGGATTCCGCCATATGTCCGCTGCCCGCAGCGGAAGCATGACCGCACCGGCCGAGCACGCGCCGGCGAGCAGCCAGCGTGCGGGGCCGAATTCCTTCCCGAGACGGATGGCGCGGACCGCCATCGCCCCCAGCACCCCGGCGTTGGCCACGCTCACCAGCAGCGTCAGCGCGGCGTAGTCGTCCAGCAGCGGAAGCGTCAGCACGAACACCAGGGGTCCTGGCACGACAAGGAGGAGGCGGCGTGCAGCGGCGCCGCCCAACTCGGCAAGGGCGCCGAGCTGGATACAGATCCCGGCGACCAGGAGAGCGTCCGCCAGGGCGACACTGACGACCTGCGGCAGTGTCGCGCGGCCCGCCATCAGCAGCCACCCGAGCGCGTACAGCGCGAGTCCCGCGTTCCACTTGGCGAAACCCTTTCCGCGACCCGCGTGGATGCCGACCGCCAGCGTCAGCGACATCAGCACCGCGCTCGCCATCAGCAACACCACAATCGTGCGCAGGTCGAGGGTCATGCGGGCCGGTCCTGAAAGCGGCGAGTCCACCGCGCAGTCCTGCCGTCGCGGGCGAACGCGACCCGCTCGAGCGTTGCCGCCCAGGCGTCGATGACGATGACCGTGCACAGGAGCGCGATCACGCCGCAGGCCTGCGACGCTCGCCGCATGGGTCGGGGCAGCACGCGCGTCATCCTTTGCGCGTGGGACGACCACCGGCAGGGCTGGGCCTGGAGCTGCATCGGGCAAGGGCCGTTGGTGCCCGTCGTGACGGGCGGTCATGCGGTGCCGGGCGCACCGCCGATCAGGTTATCGGCATCGCGTCCGCTGTCTGAAGACGACGGCACGGGGGTCCGGTGGCGCCGCGGCCATCGCCCGTAACAAAAAGAGGGATGGCAGATGGCTGCCATCCCTCCGCTGGCGCGGCCCCGCCGACTTCGGCCCGTCAGCCCGGCACGTCGAGACGGCCGGGCGAACCGTCGACGCGGCTCCGATGCACCGAAGCTCCGGAAGCCCTTACATGCGCTCGATCATCGCCGCCCCGAAGCCGGAGCACGACACCTGCTTCGCGCCTTCCATCAGGCGGGCGAAGTCGTAGGTTACAACCTTGTCCGCGATGGCCTTTTCGAGGCTGTCGGTGATCTTCGTGGCCGCTTCCTTCCAGCCCATGTGGATCAGCATCATCTCGGCCGACAAGATTTCGGAGCCGGGATTCACGTAGTCCTTGCCGGCGTATTTCGGCGCGGTGCCATGGGTGGCTTCGAAGTTGGCGACCGTGTCCGACATGTTGGCGCCCGGAGCGATGCCGATGCCGCCGACTTCCGCCGCCAGCGCGTCCGAGATGTAGTCGCCGTTGAGATTGAGCGTGGCGATGACGTCGTATTCGGCCGGCCGCAGCAGGATCTGTTGCAGGAAAGCATCGGCGATCATGTCCTTGATGACAATGTCGCGGCCGGTCTTCGGGTTCTTGAACGAGCACCACGGCCCGCCGTCGATCGGCTTGGCGCCGAACTCGTTCTGCGCAAGCGCGTAGCCCCAGTCGCGGAACGCGCCTTCGGTGAACTTCATGATGTTTCCCTTGTGGACGAGCGCCACCGACTTCTTGTCGTTGTCGATCGCGTAGCGGATCGCCTTGCGGACGAGGCGCTCGGTCCCCTCGCGCGACACGGGCTTGATGCCGATGCCGGACGTCGCCGGAAACCGGATCTTCTTGACGCCCATTTCGTTGATGAGGAAATCGATGACCTTCTTCGCCTCCTTGGACTCGGCTGCCCACTCGATGCCGGCGTAGATGTCCTCGGAATTCTCGCGGAAGATCACCATGTCGACGGCTTCCGGATGCTTGACCGGCGACGGCACGCCCTTGAAATAGCGGACCGGCCGCAGGCAGACGTAGAGGTCGAGCTCCTGGCGCAGCGCCACGTTGAGCGAGCGGATGCCGCCGCCCACCGGCGTGGTCAGCGGGCCCTTGATCGAGACCACGTACTCCTTGAGGATCGACAGCGTTTCCTCGGGCAGCCAGACGTCGGGACCGTAGACCTTGGTCGATTTCTCGCCGGCGTAGATCTCCATCCAGTGGATCTTGCGCTTGCCGCCGTAGGCCTTGGCCACCGCGGCGTCGACGACCTTGATCATCACCGGCGTGATGTCGAGCCCGGTGCCGTCCCCTTCGATGTAGGGGATGATCGGGTTGTCGGGAATGTTCAGGCTGTAATCGGGATTGACGGTGATCTTGGCGCCGCCGGCGGGGACCTTGACGTGCTGGTACGAGGGCATGGAATCTCCTGCGTAACGCCCCGAACGGGCGTGCGCCGCGGGGTGCGTGATGGAAACCTGCGATTATCCGGCATCTTGAACCTTCCTGCCACGCGCACCTTGCGCCAGCGCAAACTCCCGCCGCGCGAGTCTCCACCGGCGACCGTCGTGCTGCTCAACAAGCCTTTTGGCGTGCTGTGCCAGTTCAGCGGCGACGGCTCGCGCCCGACGCTCAAGGATTGGGTGCCGGTGCCGGACGTCTACCCGGCCGGGCGTCTCGACGCCGACAGCGAGGGGCTTGTCGTGCTGACCGCCGACGGCGCGCTACAGGCGCGGCTTTCGTCGCCGCGCCACAAGCTCGCCAAGACGTATTGGGTGCAGGTCGAGGGCGCGCCCGACGCCGCAGCGCTCGCGGCGCTGTGCCGGGGCGTCGAACTGAATGACGGCGTCACCCGCCCCGCCGGCGCGCGCATGATCGAGGCGCCGCCCGACCTGTGGCCGCGCGACCCGCCGATCCGCGTGCGCCGCGCCATCCCGACCGCATGGCTCGAGATCGTGCTGACCGAAGGGCGCAATCGGCAGGTGCGACGGATGACCGCCGCCGTCGGGCTGCCGACGCTGCGGCTCATCCGCTGTGCACTCGGACCCTACGCGCTCGACGGCCTTGCGCCGGGCCAGTGGCGCGAAGTCGCTGCCGGGGGTGCGTGGTAACATCCGCGCCCGTCTGCCGAACCTCGCCGGCGCCCTTCGCCGGTGCCCTTCGCTTCCGTCCCCCACGTCAATGATCCGCCGCCTGCTCGCCCGCCTGATCCCCGGCCGGTCGAAACGCGACCCGCGGATCTACGGTCCCGACCAGCATCCGGTTCGCCGCGACCAGCTCTCGCACGCGGCGCGGACCGTCGTGCGCAAGCTGCAGGACGAGGGCTTCAAGGCGTATATCGTCGGCGGCGCCGTGCGTGACCTGCTGCTCGAGCTCACGCCCAAGGACTTCGACCTTGCGACCAACGCCACTCCAGAACAGGTGAAGCCGCTGTTCCGGCGCGCGTTCATCATCGGCCGCCGCTTTCGCCTCGTTCACGTCCACGTCGGCAACGAGGTGATCGAGGTGTCGACCTTCCGCGCAGCGCAGACCGGCGACGACGCCACCGACGAGCACGGCCGCCTCCTGTCGGACAACGTCTACGGCACGCAGGCCGAGGACGCCGTCCGGCGCGACTTCACGGCCAACGCGCTCTACTTCGATCCCGCCGACGAGACGGTGTGGGATTTCGTCGGCGGCGTCACCGACGTCCGCGCGCGCCGGCTGAAGCTGATCGGACCGCCGGTGACGCGCTATCGCGAGGACCCCGTGCGCATGCTCCGCGCCGTGCGCCTCGCCGCGAAACTGGGCCTCGCGATCGACGCCAAGTCCGCCGAGCCGATCTCGCGGCTTGCGCCGCTGATGTCGAACGTCCCGCCGGCGCGCCTCTTCGACGAGATGCAGAAGCTGCTCCTGTCCGGTCACTCGACGGAAACGCTGCGCAGCCTGCGCGAGCACGGCCTGTCGCACGGCCTGCTGCCGCTTCTGGACGTGATCATGGAGCAGCCGCTCGGGCAGAAATTCATCGACGTGGCGCTCGCCGGCACCGATCTTCGCGTGCGCGAAGGCAAGAGCGTGTCGCCGGCCTTCCTGTTCGCGACGCTGCTCTGGCACGAGGTGCTCGCGACGTGGACGCAGTCGAAGGAGCGCGGCGAGAAGCCGCTGCCCGCGCTGTTCGACGCAATGGACAAGGTGCTGCATGCGCAGGCGCAGCGGATCGCGATCCCGCGCCGCTTCGAGGCGACGATCAAGGAGATCTGGTCGCTGCAGCCGCGCTTCGAGCAACGGGCGGGCTCGCGCCCGTTCCGGCTGATGGAGCATCCGCGCTTCCGCGCGGCCTACGACTTTCTCGCGCTGCGCGGCGAGAGCGGCGAAGTGCCGCAGCCGCTCGTCGACTGGTGGACGAGCTTCCAGGAGGCCGGCGACGACGCGCGCGCCGAGATGCTGCGTCCCGACGAGGCGCCGAAGAAGAAGCGCCGCCCGCGCGGCCGCGGGCGCAAGCGCAGCGGCGACGACCCCGCTGCGACGCCGGACGCGGATGCGCCGGCCGGCGATCCTCCCGCCGATTGATCCGCACGCTTGCCTTCGTGGGTCTGGGCAGCAACCTCGTCCATCCGCGGCGCCAGATCGCGCGCGCGCTTCGCCGGCTCGCCGCGCTGCCGCGCACGACGCTGCTGCGCATCTCGGGTAACTACCTCTCTGCGCCGGTCGGGACGAGCACACCGCAACCCGATTACGTCAACGCCGTCGCGCTCGTCGCGACCGCGCTGCCGCCACGCGCGCTGCTCGCGCGACTCCAGGCGCTCGAGCGCCGGCAGGGCCGCACGCGCGACCGCAAGGCGGGCCGCAACGCAGCGCGGTCGCTCGATCTCGATTTGCTACTATACGGCCGCCTTCGCCTCGACACGCGCGGCTTAGCGCTCCCGCACCCTCGCATGCATCAGCGCGCCTTCGTCCTCCGGCCATTGCAGGACATCGCGCCGGCCGCGACGATTCCCGGTCGCGGACTCGCGCGCCGCCACGCCGCGGCCGCGCGCGACCAGCGCATCGAACGCACGCGAACCCACCACCCGCACTGACGATGGAAATCGAGCGCTGCCGTTACATCGTCGTCGAGGGCCCGATCGGCGCGGGCAAGACGAGCCTCGCGCGCGAGCTTGGCGTGCGCCTGCACGCGGAGACGCTGTTCGAGCAGCCGGACGAGAATCCGTTCCTCGCGCGCTTCTACGACGACATGGCGCGCTTCGCGCTGCCGACGCAGCTCACGTTCCTGTTCCAGCGCGCCGACCAACTCCGCGGGCTCGCGCAGCTCGACTTGTTCCGCCGCCCGACCGTCGCCGATTTCCTGCTCGACAAGGACCCGCTGTTCGCGCGCCTCAACTTGTCGGACGACGAATACGCGCTCTACGAAAAGGTCTACACGCATCTCAAGCCGCAGACGCCGACGCCCGACCTCGTGATCTACCTGCAGGCGCCGGTGGCGACGCTGGTCGAGCGCGTGCACCGCCGCGGCGTCGACTTCGAGCGCGCGATTCCTGCGGAGTACCTCACGCGGCTCGCCGAGGCCTACACGCGCTACTTCTACCAGTACAACGAAGCGCCGCTGATGATCGTGAACAGCGAGCGCCTGAATTTCGTCGACAATCCCCGGCACGTGGACCTGCTGCTGAAGCGCATCGCGGGCATGCGGGGCGCGCGCGAGTTCTTCAACCTTGGCGGCGACTGACCCGCGCGCCGGCGCAGGGTCGGCGAGCCGCACCGGCGGCGGCCCCGGCAGCGCCTGCGCAGGCCGGGTGCTGGTAATCTATGCCGCGCCCGCCATCACGAGGCAACGCAGGGGAACCGGATGGATGTGATCGACTCGGCGGATGCGCTGCGCGAACGACTGGGCCAGGCGGCGCGCGTCGCGTTCGTGCCGACGATGGGAAACCTGCACACCGGCCACCTGTCGCTGATGGAAATCGCGCGCGCGCACGCCGACTGCGTCGTCGCGAGCATCTTCGTCAACCGGCTGCAGTTCGGACCGAACGAGGATTTCGATCGATATCCACGCACGATCGAGGCCGACCGCGACGGCCTCACGAAGTGCGGCGTCGACGTGCTGTTCGCCCCCCGCGAGGCCGAGATGTATCCGACGCCGCAGGTGTACCGCGTGCAGCCGCCGCCGCTGGCCGACGAGCTGGACGGCGCCTTCCGGCCGGGCTTCTTCCACGGCGTCTGCACGGTGGTGCTGAAGCTGTTCAGCCTCGTGCAGCCCGACGTCGCCGTCTTCGGCAAGAAGGATCGGCAGCAGCTCAAGATTGTCCGCGGCATGGTGCAGCAATTCAACCTGCCGATCCAGATCGTCGCTGCCGAGACCATCCGCGCCGACGACGGACTCGCGCTGTCGTCGCGCAACAACTACCTCACGCCCACGGAACGGGCGGAAGCGCCGCGCCTTTACCGCACGCTGCAGGGCATCGCCGACGAGATCGCCG
>Ga0068858_100007521_pt1 | contig 10529 bp, 5 predicted proteins | sample KBSSwiS12_FD_66589 | JGI IMG/M metagenome (GOLD analysis project Ga0068858, IMG submission 66589) | Switchgrass rhizosphere microbial communities from Kellogg Biological Station, Michigan, USA - KBS Switchgrass S1-2 | ecosystem: Host-associated > Plants > Roots > Rhizosphere > Soil ... | reverse complement strand
GCGCCGGCCAGCAATTGGTTCGCCCGCAGGATGCGATTGTTCGTGTCTTTGAAACAGATCATTGCCGGAATGAAATCAAAGAGCACTCGCAGCTCGGTTTGCTGCCGCTGCAATTGTTCCTCGATCTGTTTCCGGCGCAGATCGTCCTGCACAATTTGGTCCGCCATCAGGTCAAACGCCCGGGCCACCTGCCCCAATTCATCGCCTCCCACGATCCCCGTGCGTGCGCCGCGCCGCCCCGACGCAAATTGTTGCGTGGTGGCGACGATTCCCGCAACCCGGCGGGTCAGCGCAAAATGGACAAACAGCCAGGCGCAAACGGCCAATCCACCGAAGACAAAAGTATCGTCACGGATCTCCCGCCCGGCACCCTGAAACGCCCGCTCTTTGGCAAGACGCATGTCGAACACCACCACCAGGATTCCACTCCGTATCGAACGTAGCGCGTGGTCGTTTACATCCACCTGCAGCGGGTAGTACGCGGCCACGAAGCCTCCATTCGACGAAAGCACCATGCGGCCGTTGACCGAGGTTCTCACTTCGGCCAGCTCGGCCACATTCCGGCCCTTGAGATCCTCCGGAAGATCGGCCTCGATGAACTCAGCGTCCTGGCCGACCATCGCCACCTTCGTCGCGGCTATGATTCGGTCCCGCGGATCGAGCACAAAGGCCGCACGCACATCGTTCCGGGTGGCCATCCCGGAAATTTGCAGGTTCACCCCGGTGGCATCGCCCTTGCGATAGAGGTATTCGATGGCGGTCTGCCAGCCGGTGATGCGGAGTCTTGCCTCGTCGAGAAACTGGGTTTCGATATCAGCCTTCAGCGCGACAGTGTCGAGTTTCCAGGAAATGAGCCCGGCGACGGCCGCGAAACTCAGTAAGAGCACGGGCAAAGTCACCCTCAGGGGGATCGTCAGCAGGCGCTTCACGGTAATACGCGAGCAAGCACGCTCTCGTCGAAGAGCGCCTTGATATCCACGTCCTTCCGCAACAGGCCTTTCTCTCGCATCACGGCAGCCAGCGTTTGCGCGCTCTTCAGCAGCATCGGCGGCTGACCGGTCAGCATGCGGCGCGACTCATCGGCCTCGGGGAGCAACAAACCGTCGAGCGAGGCCAGAAACTCTTCGGGGCTGATTTTCGCGCGCGTGGCGGCAATCCGCGCCGCCTCCTGCGGCTGCTCTTTGAAATAGGTCCGCCCTCGATAGTAGGCCTGCAGCAGATGCTTCACCGTCTCAGGGTGCGCTTCCAGATACGCTCCGCGCACGACCAGCACGTCCACGATTTCCTTGGGAATCTGCGAACTGTCGAAGATTTGCCGTGCCCCGAAGTCTCGCAGTTTCGTCCGGATGGGATCAAAAGTCACCACGGCATCGACGCTGCCCTGTTTGAAAGCCATCTCGTGCTCCGCAAACTCCAGCGGCACAATCTCCACGTCTTCCGCCTTCATTTCCGAGAGCTGCAAGGCACGCAAGAGAACATAGGCGCCCAGCGCGGAGGTCTCGACTCCCACCCGATGCCCCTTCAAGCCCTGGAGACTGGCGAACTCCGGCTTGGCCATAATCGCATCCGCGCCGTTGGAAAAATCCGTCACCAACACCAGCCGAATGTCGGGCGCATCCTGCGCCAGCAACAACGCCTCATCGAGCGTAATCAACCCCGCATCGATCGCCCCATTGCCGAAAGCGCGGAGGATTTCCGACGTGGAGGTGTATTCCGTCAGGCGAACCTGCTTCTCGTCCAGGTAACCCAGGTGCCGGGCCACATAGAATGGTTCATAACCCGGCCAGGTTACGTTGCCCACCCGCAACGGGGCCAGCTCCTTCCGGGAGCAGCCCGCGCCCGACTGGCAGACTAACCATCCCGCGAGGATGCAGAGCCAGATCCCCAGCAGGCCTGTCTCGCGGCGGCCGTGGTTTCTTATCTTGTCGGGGGTATTCACATTGCTCCGTTCAGCGTCAGGCCGTTGCTTCTTTTACTTTCTCGTCCAGCATCTCTCGCACTCTCCGCACCAGGGTGCTGGCCGTATAAGGCTTGGGTAGAAACGCCACTCCCTGCTCCAGTACCCCGTCTTTGGCTATCGAGTCATCGGTATAACCAGAGGTGAACAGGACTTTGATATCGGGATAACTGGCTTTCAGCCATTCGGCCATGACCTTCCCGCCCATTCGCGGCATGATGACATCCGTAACCGCCAGGGCGATCGGTGCCCCTTGATGCTGGCGCGCCTGGCGCAACCCCTCCTGGCCGTTCGGAGCGCGGAGTACCGTGTAGCCTTGCGCTTCCAATATACCCGCGGACATATGCCGCAATCCCGGCTCATCTTCCGCCACCAGCAACGTTTCCGTCCCGCGAGGCAGCGCCCCGGTTTGCCGCGGGACCTGCACCACATCCGGCGCCTGCTCCACCCGCGGAAAGTAGATTCGAAAGGTCGCCCCTTTGCCCAGTTCACTGGATACGTCGATATGGCCTCCCGATTGCTGGACGATGGTCTGGCAGGTCACCAGGCCCAATCCAGTCCCCTTACCCTTGGGCTTCGTCGTGAAAAAAGCTTCGAACAAATGCGCTTTGACCTCGTCGGTCATCCCGCTTCCCGTGTCCCGGATGCAAAGCATCACATAGTTACCCGGAATGACCCGCGCGTGCGAGCAGACATAAGTTTCATCGAGCAGGACATTGTTGGTGGTAATGTCCAGTTTTCCCCCGTCGGGCATTGCATCCCGGGCGTTCACCACCAAATTCATCACGACCTGCCCGATATAGCCGGGATCGGCCTTGATGCGCCCCATTTCCTTTCCGGCAGCGATCGTCATCTCGATATTTTCGTCCACCAGTCGTCGCAACATTTTGTCCAGGTCTTTCACCACCTCGTTGAGGTCGAGCACCACCGGCTGCACCGTTTCTTTCCGGCTGAAGATGAGCAATTGACGCGTGAGCCCCACCGCACGCTCCGACGCGTGTTTGATCTCGTCCGCATACTTGCGCAGTGCACTGTCCGCCGGGAGGGCAAATCCCATCAATTCGCTGTAACCCATGATCACCGCCAGGATGTTGTTGAAGTCATGCGCCACGCCGCTCGCCAGGTGCCCGATTACTTCCATTTTCTGCGCTTCGATAAATTGCCCCTCCAGCTTTTTGATCCGGCTGATGTCATGGCTGCTTTTCGTCGCTCCGACGACTTCGCCATCGCGTGCTTCAATGGGCTCAATATCCACCGAGACCTGAATGAGCGTCCCGTCTTTCCGTCGCCGCGTCGTGTCAAATGCCGCCACCGCCTCCCGTTTTTTCACCGACTCCATGATTCCCAGGTACTCCTTGTATTGATCGGGCGGGAAGAGCACGGAGACGGAGTGCCCGATGATCTCTTCGTCGGAATACCCATACAGCCGCTCGGCGCCTGCGTTCCACCCGATGACAACTCCTTTCGGCGTGGTTGTCACCACCGCTTCTGCCGCGTATTCGACAATTGCAGCGACCCGTAATCGCTCTTTCTCGGCTTCCGTCCGCTCCGTGATGTCGCGCACATTGCATTGGATGACCTTCCCACCCCCTTCTTGATACACGTTGCTCACAAATTCCACCGCGATCTTGCGACCGTCCCGCGCTTCCAGCGGCAGATTTTCGTAGCGGACGTACCCTTGCCGCTGCAACTGCTCAAACTTATTCTTGTTGGTCACAAGGTCCTTGAACGGACCCAGCTCCCAGATCGGCGTGCCCACCAATTCGCTGTGGGAATATCCCAGCATCTCCATCAGGAACGGGTTCACATCGTAGATTTTTCCCGAGTCGACTTCCAGAATCAGGATGCCGTCCCGCGCCGCTTCAAAGAGGCGCCGATACCTCAATTCGGATGCACGCAACATTTCCCTTTCGCACGGGCCCCCACCGACCTTTGGCGTTTTGTCATCGATCCCATTCAACTCCAGGTTCAGTTTTATCGCGCCGGCATCTTGTGGCGCATCGGCCGGCGGTGGCGGCGGGTTCGGCGGATCTTGAAAATTCATTGGTCGTGGGCGAGTCGGAATCGATCAGTTCAGCCGGGTCATCGCCGCGAGTGAGATACCACCATGCCGGCGGAGGGTTTCCCCCGGTCTTTCCGCATCAACGATGACGAGTCTGTAATGATCTTGTGTAGCGACCTGGAAAGAGGCTTTTTCCAATTTCCTCAGGCCATCGTCAGTATCGGTGTCTCCACGTATTCCATCCAATGCTTCTCAGGGTATTGGCCCATAGCAAAAAACTATGCGCAAGTAAGCGCCACCGGCCAAAACCTCTGAAACGCCGCCTTTCCGTGGAAATGCGATAGCCAACCGCTATGACCCGCAGTTTAGGACACGGCTTTCAAACCACCTTCGTCTATCAAAAACGCACAAAGGCTTTCCCCTGTCCACGCGCCGCGCTTTGCTGTCGCTCCCTCCCTGCTTCAAACCTCAAACTTCACACTTCAACCTTTCACGAAAATGCCCAACCCCTGGACTGGAAAAGGAAACCCCTACACGCGGCAGGAAGTCCGCGATCGTTTGCAAGCCGCGCTCGGGCGCGGGGAACCGATCATCGCCGCAGGCGCGGGCACGGGGATCAGTGCGAAATTCATCGAGCGCGGCGGGGCGGATCTGCTCATCATTTACAACTCCGGACGCTTTCGCATGAGCGGGCACGGGTCCACTTGCGGGCTCATGGCTTACGACGATGCGAACCAGGTGGCGATGGACATTGGCGAATACGAAGTCCTGCCCGTGGTGGAGGAAATCCCGGTGATCTGCGGCGTGCACGGCACCGATCCCCGCCGGCGCATGTGGCACTGGCTGGGCAAGGTGAAGGACATGGGCTTCAGCGGGGTGAACAATTTTCCGACCCACACGATCGTGGATGGCCAGTTCCGCAAGGTGCTCGAGGAGACGGGAATGAGCGTGCAGAAGGAGATCGAGATGATCGGCCTCGCGCATCGCATGGATCTTTTCACCATCGTATACGTCGCCACGGCGGACGAGGCGAAGGCGATGGCGGACGTGGGCGCGGACGCGATCATCGCGCACGTCGGCACGACCGTGGGCGGCTCGATCGGCGTGACCGGCGCGGTCTGCACGATGGATGACGCGGTGCGCCGGACCCAGACGATCATCGAGGGCGCGCGTTCGTCGGGCCGGAAGGATATTTTCTTTCTCAGCCACGGCGGCCCGATCGCCACGCCGGAAGATGCCGCTTACGTGAACCAGCACACGGATTGCGTGGGCTTCGTCGGCGCGAGTTCCCTGGAACGGCTGGGCGTGGAAGGCCCGTTGGTGGAGCTTACGCAGCGCTTCAAAAAGATCCCCGCCCCCGCCGGAAAACGGTAGCCGAAGCAGCCCGGGCCGGAGGGGGCGCCACCGCGTTCCCTGAACCCTGACGGCAGTCCACCCCCAAAAACAGAAGCCAAACATCGTCGTAAGTTTCTATATTTGTGGCACTTGCGACTAAGTAGAAAAACTACGGAGTAATTTCAGGGGTCCCCGTGCCGCCGACCGCGGGCTAATTTCATCGCCCGCCGCCATTTGCAACACAACTTTAACCCAAGGCGGGCTTGACGATTTACTCTGGTCGGAGCACCCTCCCGCCTGTTCATGTCCCGACCCCGATCCCAGAAGAAACGGCCCGCCGTCCTCACGACCTCCGTCGCCGCCTTGCTGACCCTTGGTTTCCTTCTGGCCGCGCCCCAGGCCCCGGCCGATGAATATTGGGACGGCACGAACACCGCCGGCAGCGGCACACCCAACGGCGCGGGCGGCCCGGGAACCTGGGACAATGTGACGACCAATTGGGTCGACGTCACCGGCACCACGCCGCAGACCTACAACTCCGCCGATATAGCCCACTTTGCGACTACCGGCGGAACCGTGACCCTGGGGGACAATATCACCTTCACGGCGTTGAGCTTTGATGTCGATGGCTACACCATCGACTCCAATGGCGGTTTATATACCCTCACCCCCAACGCCGGTGCGACGCTCACCACCGCCGCCGGCGTCACCGCGACGCTCAACCCTACTCTCACGGGGGGCGGCTCCATTAACATTCTGGGCTCGGGGACGATCAACTTGAACGCCGGCAGCAACTTCTCCGGAGGAACCACGCTCACCAGCGGGAGGCTGAACGTCAACACCGGCAGCGCGCTCGGCTCGGGAGGGCTGCTCATCAACGGAGGGACGATCGGCACCACTTCAGGCACCGGGATATCATTCAGCAACCCGGTAACGGTCGGCGGCAGCTTTTCGGTTGCGACCAACATCGATACCGGAAATCCCGGCAACCAAAACCTGGCGTTTACCGGAACATTCAATTTGGGCGGGGGGACGCCAACGATCACCGGGCTGACCCCAGGTGGGCAGGTTCATTTCAGCAACGTGATCAGCAATGGTGGCGTCACGTTCGATACCGGAGCCGCCGTGAATTCGGATCCCACCAATCCCTACGTCGCCTTCATTTACGATGGTGGCAGCGCCAATACCTACACCGGCACAACCACGGTCCAGGGACACGCCATTCTCGTTCTCGAAAACAGCGCGACCGATGGCGCCGTTCAGGGAAGTGTGGACGTCGAAGGCAATGGCGTCGTGGATTACATCTTTGGCGCCAGCAGCCCGGGTCAGATTGCCAATACTTCCACCGTCACGGTGAACAGCACGGGCAACACATTCGGAGGCACTCATTTTGATGGGTTCGAAATGCGCAACGCCAGCGACACCATTGGCACGCTCCTAGGCTCGGGAACGGTCGGCCTCGGCTCTGGCACTCTTACCATCGCCGTGGGGGGCAATTTTACCGGCGTCATCGAGGATGGCGTTTTTGGCGCAGGCGGCGCCCTGACCCTGAATGCCACCGGCACGCTGATCCTCGGCGGACTGAACACTTACACGGGCTTGACCACGCTCACCAAGGGGACGCTCCAGGCCAGCCTGGCCAATACCGTCCCCAAGACCTCGGCAGTCATCATCGAGGCCAACGGCATTTTTGATCTCAATGGTTTCAACCAAAACGTCGGCGAAATTAACGACAGCCTGACCAGCCCGGGCACGGGCGGCATCATCAATCTGGGGGGGGGCGCGATCCTCACCACGGGTAACCTAAACGTTTCCCAAACGACCTTTACCGGTGTGATCCAAGGCACCGGTGGCCTGACCAAGGTGGGCACCGGAACTCTCTTCATCAACGGCAACGCCAACACCTACACCGGCAACACCACGGTCAATGCCGGCGGGATCGTCCTGAACGGGAACCTCGTCAGCCCGGTCATCGTCAACAACACCGGCTTTTTCAACCTTTCGTCCACCGGCCAGTTGACGCCCGCCGCCAGCAGCACTGCGGTCACGGTGAACGACAGCGGCACTTTCAATAACTTCGGCACCCTGACAGTCGCTGGCGCCGGCTCGATTGGAACGCTCCTCCACGGCTCAGGTTCGGTCCTGGAGAACTTCAGTGGCGCCACCATCACCGGGGAAACCGGCGTCAAGGCCGACACCGGCGGCGCCAGTGTCTTCAACGGTGGCACCATTACCGGCACCGGCCCCGCCGGCATCGCCGTCACCAACGCTTCCGGCATCGTCACCATCATCAACCAAGGTACGATCACGGGCACGACCGCATCGGTCGATGCCACCGGCAGCGCCGGCGTCACCATCGGCGATTTTGGAACATTCAACGCCCCAGTGAAGCTCGGCACCGGCATCAACACGGTGATCCTCGGGGCGCAAATCCACTACACCCCCATCGCCGGCAGCGTCGCGGGTACCAACGACACGCTGCGCCTCGCCGGCGGCGGCGTCGATACCTTGAAGCTGAGTGATTTTCCGAATTTCGAGATGCTCGACAAAGTCGGCGGCGGACTGTGGAGCCTGACCGGAACCACCAGTTTTACCGGCGGCACCAAGGTGGAAGCCGGCACGCTCAATGTTCAGGGCACACTCATTAGCAACACGGTCGTGCAAACTCTCGGCACGCTCACCGGCACCGGCACCATCGTCGGAAACTTGACAAATTTCGGCGCGGTCCTTCCCGGCATGCCCATTGGGGCCGTTCCCTCATCCGTCACCCCCGGCACGCTTTCGGTGAAGGGCAACTACACCCAGAATGCCAGCGGCGCGCTCATCATTCAGCTCAACGGAACCGGCGCGGGCCAATACTCCCAACTGTCCATCGGCGGCCGCGCGCAACTGGACGGACGCCTCGTTTTGCAAAAAGACGGTGGCGGCACCATCAAGCTCAAGATGGGCCAGAAGCTGACCTTCCTCACCGCCGGTGGCGGCGTGAGCGGAACATTTTCGGATGTGGTCAATCCCTTCGCCGGCGGCACGATTGTCGTCAGCAAACTGGTCTACGGGCCAAACTCCGTGGCCCTCGAAGGCACGCAAGGCTCTTTCCTTTCGGTCGATAACGAACTGCACTACACCCCCAATCAGAAGGCCGTGGCCACCATGCTCGACGGCGCGATCGCCGACAAGCGCTCGGCCAAGCTGATGACCTTCCTCGATAATCGGCAGCTCAATCAGTTGCCCGACGATTTCAACCACATTGCGCCCGAGGAGATGGCGGCGGTTTACCGCATCGGTGTTTCGCTGGCCGATGTCCAGGCCCGCAACGTCCAGCGCCGCACCGCCGATCTCCGCGCCGGTGCGAGTGGCTTCAGCACCTCGGGGTTCCAGACCTCGGGCGGTCCCAACTACAGCGGCGGCCTGGCCGGCCCCAATGGCGGCGATGGCAAGGCGGACAATGCGCAGGCTCCTGACCGCCGCTGGGGCACCTTCATCCGTGGCGATGGCGATTTCGTCCACGTGGGCGAATCGGCCAATGCCAGCAGTTACGAACTCAACACCGGCGGCGTCACCGTCGGCGCGGACTACAAGCTTACTCCGGAAATCGCGGTCGGCATGACGGTCGGCTACACCGGCACGAATGCCAATCTCCCGGACAATGGCCGCCTGCTGGTCAATGGTGGCAAAGTCGGGGTTTACGGCACGTACTATACCGGCAAGGATACCGGCAAGGGATTTTATGCCGATGCCGCGGTCACCGGCGGGGCCAGCAACTACTCCACGCGTCGCAGTTCACTGGATGGCGACGCGCTTGGCAGCACCCAGGGCACCGAAGTCGAGATGCTCGTCGACACCGGCTACGACTGGCGGCTCGACGCCCTCACCATCGGCCCGAGCGCCTCGTTCCAATACACCTACGTGGGCATGAACGGCTTTACCGAGCGTGGTTCCCTCACGCCGTTGCGTTATGTCGGGCAGCATCAGTCCTCGATCCGCTCCACCTTCGGCCTGCGCATGGCCTACGATTGGAAAGTCGGCAACGTCATCATCCGCCCCGAAGGCCAGCTCGCCTGGCAGCACGAATTCGGCGACCGCAGCTACTCGATCGACTCCGCCCTCGCCTCCGGCGCCGGCGATATGTTCTCGGTGGCCGACACCGAGCTCGGCCGCGACAGCCTGCTCTTCGGCGCCGGTGTCGCCGTGCTCTGGAACACACGCACGTCCACTTACTTCTACTACGACACCGATCTCCTGAAGAAGGAATACAACTCGCAGAGCGTCACCGGCGGCCTGCGGATGAATTTCTAGGATCGCCGGGAAGGAATGCGCGGCCGCGCCAATCGAGGCCGCTTTTTTATAAATCGTCCCGGTTCCGCGCGATCATTTGCTTGCGCGTCTCGCGTTTGGCTCGTTCGATCATTCGCGTATGAAACTCCCCTTCCCCCTCGCCGCCGCCTTGTTGCTCAGCGCCCTTGTCGCGCGCGCTGAAGTCATCGAATCCGACATCGTCATCTTCGGCGGCACTTCGGGCGGCGTCGCCGCCGCCGTGCAGGCTCGGCGCATGGGCAAGACCGCGGTCATCGCCGAATGGTCGCAACATCTGGGCGGACTCACCACCGGCGGGCTCGGCGCGACGGACATCGGCAACAAAGGCGCCATCGGCGGCATCGCCCGCGAATTCTACGAGCAGATCGCCACCCACTACGAGAAGCCCGAGGCCTGGACGTGGCAGAAGCGCGAAGCGCAGGACGTGAAGCACGAAAAGTCCACGGATCCCCTGGTCCAAAAAACCGGCCGCGACACGAAGTGGACCTTCGAGCCCCACGTCGCCATGGACATCTACAAAAAGTGGCTCGCCGATGCCGGGGTGAAAGTCTACCTCGGAGAAAAACTCCAGGGCGTGAAGATGGACGGCGCGCGCATCGTGGAATTCACCACGGAAGGCGGCCGCACCTATCGCGGCAAAATCTTCATCGATGCCAGCTACGAGGGCGACCTCATGGCCAAGGCGGGCGTCAGCTATCACGTGGGACGCGAAGCCAATTCCGAATTCGGCGAGACCCTCAATGGCTTCCGCGAGAAAACGCCGCAGCATCAGTTCGCCGTCGCCGTCGATCCCTACCTCACCCCCGGCGATCCTAAAAGCGGCCTGCTGCCGTTTATCCAGAAAGGCACCGACGAAAAACCCGGTGACGGCGACCAGTGCGTGCAAGCTTACAACTTCCGCCTCTGCATGACGCGCACGAA
>Ga0068858_100007519_pt1 | contig 10530 bp, 10 predicted proteins | sample KBSSwiS12_FD_66589 | JGI IMG/M metagenome (GOLD analysis project Ga0068858, IMG submission 66589) | Switchgrass rhizosphere microbial communities from Kellogg Biological Station, Michigan, USA - KBS Switchgrass S1-2 | ecosystem: Host-associated > Plants > Roots > Rhizosphere > Soil ... | reverse complement strand
GCAGGGCCGCTGCTGCGCAGAACGCGGCCGGCAGCCACGGGCGGGCCGCGGCACCGATCAGGCGCTCATAAAGAAAACGGAAGGCGGCGAAGTTCGGCAGGCGGTCCTGGCCAAGATCGAATGCCGACAAGGTGACCAGCATGCCGAGGAACGGCTCGATCATGTCGAGACCGCTGTCGTCCGGAACCTGCAGCCGGAGATGATCGAGCTGCTTGTAAAGCCGCGATTGGGCACGGATCGATGCGGCTTCCCCTTCATCGCGGGCCCAGCATTCAATCGGGTCGCGGCGACCGTAAGCCACATCGAGCGACCGGCGGATGTAGCGCTGCGTAGCTTTGGGAAAGCTCGCAAACTCCTTCATCTCCGAGATCAGCATCGCGCCGCTTGCCGGCTGGCTGGTCCGCGTAATCATCTACCCGACTCCTTTTGCCCAGGCAGGATCATGCGGCTCGTCTGATTGCGATATGGTTAACCACTGTCCCACCCCTCGTTCAGATTGAATCAGAGGGGAGTCACCGCGTCTAGGTAAGAAATTGACGGGCGGCGTTAAAACTGTGGATTGTTGATTTATTGCAACGCCGCGACCTTTTTGTGACGGCGCCGAAACTTATTCAGGAAATCCGGACGACGGTACTGGGTCGTCGTCTTGGCCAGGCTGCGAAGTCGCGGGCGGATCCGACGCATCCATCGATTCGTCGCTACCGACATCGACCTTTGCATCCTGATCCTCGGGATTGCGCTTCAGCTTGCGCTCGAACTCGCGTTCCGGATCTCCGGAGTGGACCGCCGGATGAACCGAATCTTGCTTTTTGCCGTCGTTCACCCGAGCATCTCCCTTGGATGACATTGGGAACCTGTAACGAGCAGCGGCAAATGCCGTTCCGGCTGTTCGGCGCGAACGGTTTCGACCGGCTGGCGGAACGCTTCGGCGAATGGGCAGCGGGCGGTTTGCAAGGCGGCCACTTTGCGACAACACCGTCGCGATGCTGCTGATGGACGAATATTCGCCGAAGACGCGGTTTGGCGACTGGCCGCTGGCGCTAAAGTCGATCCTCGGCTTCTGGCTCTTCTATGCGCTGACCGTGGTCGCCCGTGCCTTCCTCGGCACGGATCCGTTGACCGTCCTTACGAACAAGCTGTCCGTGATCGGCATCGGGATCGTCGTCACCGTTCTGATCTACCTCGCGATCGCCGCCTTCGGCGCAGGCCACAGGATTGGCCGGAAAGCCGTCATCGCGGCGTCCGCCTCGCTCATCGGAGCGGTCGCGATGGGCGGGACTTTGATCCTGATCGAAGACATGATGCGCGAGAGCAAGGAGGAGTTTCGCTTCCAGGCGCGCGAGGGCTTCACCGTCGTCGAAAAGGGCCAGCAGATCCGGATCGAGCGCACCGCGCAGGAGCCGGTGGTGCTGACCTTCCCGAAAATCCACGAGCTCGATCCGATGAAGCGCCTCCGTTATGCGCTCGATCTTTCGGTCACCTGGCTCTTCTTCTTTCTCGCGTGGAGCGCCTTCTACCTGGCCAACCAGGCGCAAGCCGAGGCGCACGGGGCCGAACGCCGCGCGACCGAAGCCGAAAGCGCCGCCAGGGCCGCGCAGGTCCGGGCGCTGCGTTACCAGGTCAACCCGCACTTCCTGTTCAATACGCTGAATTCGCTGTCGTCGCTGATCATCGCGGGCCGCGGCGAGGAAGCGGAATCGATGGTCCTGAAGCTGTCGACCTTCTTCCGCTCGAGCCTCACCCTCGACGCCACGGCCGACATCAGCCTGGCCGAAGAGATCGCACTCCAGCGCCTTTACCTCGAGATCGAAAAAGTCCGTTTCCCGCGGCGGCTCAAGGCCGAGTTCGATATCCCCGCGGAGCTCGAGAATGCGCGCCTCCCGGCGCTCCTGCTCCAGCCGATCGTCGAGAATGCAATCAAGCACGCCGTGTCCCAGACCCGGGACAAGGTCATCCTGAGCATCGTCGCGCGCGAGGCGGGGCCGGGCCGTTTTACGATCGAGATCAGCAATACCGGCGGACGTCCCGCGCCCGCTGGCGGCCACGGCAATGGCAATGGCGCGATCAGCACCGGAGTCGGTATCGCCAATGTCTCTCAAAGGCTTTCGGCGCGGTTTGGCTCACTTGCGAAATGCGCCTACGGACCGAGAGGCGACGGGGGTTACAGCGTGCTGCTGACGTTGCCGCTGGACCGGTCCGATGTCTGAATCCGAGCTTCGAGTCCTGATTGCCGACGACGAGCCGCTTGCGGCCGAACGGCTGCAGCTGCTCCTCGCCAAATGCGAAGGCATCGACCTCGTCGGCACCGCGACCGACGGCGACAGCACGGTTCGAATGGCCGAAGCGCTCACCCCCGACCTGCTCCTGCTCGACATTGCCATGCCGGGCCTGGACGGGATCGGGGTGGCCCGGGCCCTGGCCGCTTCGCGCCCGTCGCCGGCGGTGATCTTCATCACGGCCTTCGACCAGTTCGCGGTTGCGGCGTTCGAGGTCGAGGCCGTCGATTATCTGATGAAGCCGGTCGAGCCGAGCCGGCTGGAGCGCGCGCTCCAGCGCGGACGCGACTATCTCGAACGGCGCGAAACCAAGCCCACCGCCCGGCCCGAGCCGTCCTCGCATTTGCAGGAATTCTGGGCGTCGGACCTTACCGGCCTGGTGCGGATCGCCGCCCGCGATATCGATCGCGTATCGGCGGAGCGCGATTATATGCGGCTTCATGTCGGCCGAAGGAGTTGGCTGATCCACCATTCGATGGCCGCGCTCGAGGAAGGGCTGGATCCCGAGCTGTTCGTCCGGCTCCACCGCTCGGCGGTCGTGCGCAAGGACTTCATCACGGGCTTTACCAGGAACCCGTCGGGGCGGTGGATCGCCCGCCTTGCGGACGGTACCGAACAGCCCGTCGGACGGCTCTATTCGGACCGCGTCCGGAGCATCGCCGGAAGGTAAAGACGAACCGCCGCCCGCGCCGGGGAAGAGCCGCGCGCCGCCATGCTGGGGGCATGGCGAGCACGGCTCTCGGCGGTCACCACGAAACGCTCACGAGCCCGAAATGATGATGGCGGACGCGCCCAGCACTTCGACGGTGCCCCGGCGCGCCGCGGCGACGGCGGCCTCATAGGCCGGCCGAGCGCCTTCCAGCGCATCGTTTCGGCAGAGGCTGGTCGCCGTTGCCAGGGCAAGCTGGCGGCTGTCCTCGATCTCGCACACGACCCGTGCGCCGAAGGCCATGCGGGCCTGGAGCCTGTGCTGCCCCGCCTTCGTCGCAAGGTTAAGGTCGGCATATGATACGCGCACAGAGTTGATCGTCTCGGCCTGGCTGACGGTCGGGGCGACCAGCACCGAAGCGACGAAGACCGCCGCGACGGCTAGGGCAGGTTTCAACATCTCACGTCTCCCTTTTGTGCGACGCGAGATTTCGGAGGGGACCGCTCCCGCGTCGCACGGGACAAATGCCGCGCAACGCGAACGAAGTCGCGGCACTCTCGACGGGCATCGGGGCAGAGTCGGCGCGCCGACAAAGGCCGTTCGTCAGGGCTCCAACCGACGAACGGTGGTCAGCTGGCGTTCAGCTTTCGGCCGGGTCCCTGGTCCCGTGGTCGACGACCGTCGTCACAGCGACGTCGAGCGTGACATTGCCGACCGTACGGAAAATGTCGGGGATCATCTCGACCGCGACGAGCAGGCCGAGCGGCGCGATCGGAGCACCAAGCGCAAGATTGATCGGTGCGATCGAGCTGATGTAGCTGACCTCGCCCGGAAGGCTGACCGCGCCGTAGCTCATGACTGCGCCAACCGCGGTTGCCGCGATCATCTGCGCCAGGGTCGGCTCATAGCCGAGCCAGTGCGCGACGTAGAAAGCGACTGCGGTGTTCATCGCCGGACCGGTCGCCCGAAAGAGCGCGACCGAAATCGGCAAAGTGACGTCGGCAACCGGCTCTCGCACACCCATCGCGCGGACCGCGGTCAGCATGGCCGGAAGCGAGGCGAGCGACGAACGCGTCGAGATCGCAACCGCCTGCGGAGCGATCAGTCCACGGGTGAAGGTTCCGGGCGCGACCCGGCCGGCGATGATGGCGAGTGGATAACCCAGCAACGTGATGAGGATCCCGATTGCGGAGATCAGGACGACATAATGGCCAAGGCCCGCAAAAGCCGAGCTGCCCGCCGTCGATCCGACCGTGAAGGCCAGCGCGAAGACTCCCAGCGGAGCGACCCACAGCACCCATTCGATGACTACGATGAGCGCGTCGCCGATCGCTTCGAACAGGCCGACGATCGAACGCCGTCCCTGCTCCGTGATGTATCCAAGCGCGAGCGCGAACAGCACTGAAAAAACGACCAAGGGCAGGATGTCGCCGTTCGTCGCCGCCGCGAACACATTGTCGGGAATGACGCCCTTGAAGAAATCGGCGATCCCGGGGAGCGGCGCCGAGCTCTTCTGTTCGACCCCGGCGAGCGCCGCCTGAAGGCTCGCCGCCGTCCCGCGCGGGAGCGGGAACGCATGGGTGAGCGCGACGATCGACAACGCTCCGATGATCGATGAGGCGGTGCAGATGATCACGATCCACAGGACCGACCGGCCGGCGATCCGTCCGCCGAGCGCGGCTTCGGCGCTCTTTGCGATGCCGACGACGAGCAGCGCGACCACGAGCGGGATGACCGTCATCTTGAGGGCGTTGAGCCAGAGCGTACCGACGAAACTGGCAACGGCGAGAAGGTCGCCCCGAACGCTTTCGTTGAGATTCGCCGCAAACGCTCCAAGCGCGAGGCCGATCAGAAGCGCCGCCAGCGCCCAATAGGCGCGGAAGGTTCCCCCGCCCTGGCTCTTGCTCAATGCGGCTTCCTGAACTTGAAGATGAAGCGGTCGGTCTTGCCCGCGATCTTCGCATCATGGACCTCGACGCTGTGGTCGTCGGCCGGGTTGCGCAGGATGCTGCTGCTGCCGATCAGCACGAAGCCGGCCCGCTTGAAATCGGCCTTGACGACTTCGGGGTCGATACGGTGCAGCCGTTCGACCGTCGCGCGGGTATCTGCGTTTGGAAGAGCGATGTGGTCGATGACACCGATCACCGCGCCCGGTTTCATCGAAGCATAGACCGCCTTGAGGAAGGCCGCAGGGTCCATGCGCGGAACGTGGCGCTCGTCATTCTTCCAATAGGTGTCGTGATAATTGTCGTTGAGGATCACCCAGTCGGCGTATTTCTTGGGAAGGTCGGGCGCCTCGAACGGCGAGACAGTGATCGACACGTTCGGGTGCGACGCCATGAAGGAAGCGAAGGCCGCCTTTCTCTTGTCGCCGTAGAATTGGCTCGGGTTCCAGACCGTGACGTGACCCTTGGGGCCGACGACCGGCGACGTGATTTCCGCCCAATAGGCATTGGCCCCGAACAGGTCGAGCACATGCATTCCGCGCTTCAGGCCGAGGAAGGCGAGGACCTGCGCGGGCTTGCGCGCATCGTCGAGCTTCACGTTGTCAGGCGTTCGAGCGGTCGTGTTGGCGACCGACGCGGCGATGATCGACGGCTGGGCCGCGGGCTTGGCGGAGACCGGTAGCGCCGAGATGAGGAGGAGAGCTGCAATGCCGAATGCGCGCATGGCGTGATTCCTTCTGGAGCGGAAACGTCCTTAGCATCGTCGCGCGCCCGCGCCAGCCAAGCCGCATTTCACTTGCGCAAGGCAGCGTTTTGACTAGCGTTCGAAGGGTCGGCTTTCGAGGGGGAATTGAATGGCGACGATCGTCGAGCCCGTTGGGGACCGCAAGGCTTCGGAGCGCAAATTCTACTCACGCATGGCGCTGTTTTTGGTCGCCGTCGTGTTCATCGGCTTCGCGCCGAGCTTCTATTTGAAGGGGATCGTCCCGCCCTATCCGCGGCCGAACCCGACCTTGCCTCCAACGGTCATGTTCCACGGCCTGATGTTCACTTTGTGGATGGCGCTGCTGGTCCTCCAGACGCAGCTGATCGCGACACGCCGGACCGAAACCCACATGAAGCTGGGCAAGGCGACCATGCTGGTCGCGATTGCGCTGGTCCCCATCATGTATGTGACCGCGGTTTGGGCAGTTGCACGCCACAGCCACCCGCCGTTCACCGACGACCTCAATTGGACCGCCATCCCGCTCGCCGTCATCCCGGCGTTCGCTTTCCTGGTTTACCAGGCATGGCGCCGTCGCCGCCAAGCTCAGTGGCACAAGAGGCTGATGCTTTCCGCGACGATCATTTTCGCCGCAGGCCCGGGATTCAGCCGAATCCCGCTCGCTCCACCGAGCTTCTGGGCGTTCACGATCCAGCTGCTCGCCGGCACCCTGCTCCTGTTCCTGCCGCTTTTCATTTGGGACAGGCGCACGCAGGGCAAGGTGCATCCCGCGACCTGGACCGGTTATGCCGTGGCAACGGCCGCCGCGGTCATTCCGCTCACGCTGATTTACACCAACAGCTGGGCAGGCATTGCTGCGAAGCTGCCGGGGGTCGGCGCCTAGCCGAACAGCGCCTTGCGCCTTTCGAGGCTCTGGGCCGGCCACACCTCGCTGCTGTCGTAATAAGCCTCGACGGCAAGCGCGCCGTCGGGAAGGCGGATCCAGGGCAGCTTGGAGCGCGTGTAGATGTGGATGTCGGGTGACACCTCTCTAGGGTCGTCGAGCGTGCCGACCCGCACGAAGCGGAGGATGTCCTTCGCGCCGCCGTAATTGCTCCAGAGCGCGACCTTGCAATCCGGGCAGCGCCAGACCTGCTGGCCGAGCCCGCTTTCGGTGGGGGTCATGATGGGTTCGGGCGAGCCTTGCAGGGTCTCGACCTGCTCGCTCTCGATCAATGCGTTGATCGCGAATGCCGATCCGGTTTCGGTCTGACAGCTCGTGCAGTGACAGCAATGGACGAACATCGGCTCGCGGTTGAGGCGATAGCGGACCTTCCCGCAGGCGCATCCACCCTCACGCATTGGCGGCCACCTTTTCCTTCGTCATCGCGGCGACCAGCTTCAGAGCCTCGTGAGCGGACATTGCGGCGCCCTCCTGCCAGGTGCCCTGGTAGCTCAGGTGCTCGCCGGCGAAAACGATCGAGCCCTCGGGCTTTAGCAGCTCGGCATATTGCGCGCCGCGGCCCGCCCGGTCGCCCGGGCGGTTGCCCCAGAGAGTTCCAACCGTTTCGGAATAAGGCGTCAGGCCCCAGGCGACCGTCACCGGCTTGCTTAGGAATCTCGATCGACCCGGATGGAGAGCCTCGATGCTGTCTCGGCAGATCCGAATCCGCTCCTGATGGGACAAAGCGGCGAACGAATCTGGCGTGTCCGGGTGGGTCCATCCGGCGCAATAGGCGCCCACGATGATCCCCTTCGCCGCTCCGTAGCGCTCCGATGGATAGATGACATTTTCATTCAGCCTGTCGGTCCACGCGAGGCCGCCGAAAATGTCGTCATCCTTCTCCCAGAAGCGCGGCGCTTCGAACGCCAGTTTCACGCTCCGCAACTGCTGGGTAGCACCCGCGATCGCGGCCTTCTTTGCTGGCGAAAAGTCGTTGGCCAGCCGCTGCAGGATTGGGACCGGCAGGGTACAGATGCAATAATCCGCTTCGGTGACCTGTCTGCCGGGGCCATGCTCTATTCGGACCCGATCCCCGTTCCGGCGGATCGCAGTTATCACGGTCCGGAGATGCACCGACGGCTTCACTCGCTCGTAGATGGCGTGAGCAATCCGATCCATGCCGCCGACCGGCTGAAGCATTGTCGCCTGCATGTCCCAGATATGTTCGAAGACATAAGGAAAACCGACGGCCCTCGACGGCGCGAGTTCCTTGAAAGTCAGTGGCGGGAGTGGGACGGGCGCCTTGTCATAGCCACCTCCCTCGACCGAATAGCCGGATGAGCCGGCGGGGCTGTACCGGCCTTTGTCATCCAGCTGGCCGGAGAAATTCAGGAACTGGCGGATCATCTCCAGTTCGCCCTTCGGCACTTCCTGGTCGAGTGCGTGCTTGTCGATTGCCTTGGCGAGAAGCTCGGCGAGGTGCGCGCGCATATCGTTGACCATGCGCCGCTCGGGCTGGACCTTGCCGCCGAAATCCCAACCGGCATTGCGGTTGACGTTGACGAAGGTTTCGAGCTGGACCCCGAAGCGCCGTGCATAGCCGAGGATCACCCGGTGCGTGCTCGGGATCCGCGCCGCGCCCGCGTTGAAGTAGAGGCCGGGGTCGAACGTCGAATGTTGATCGGGACGTCCGGTCTGCACGATCTTTTCACCACCGCGGATGGTCCAAACTCGGCCACCGATCCGGTCGCGCGCTTCCAGTACCGTGACGCGATAGCCGGCCTTCTGAAGTTCGTAGGCTGAAACGAGCCCGGCAATGCCGGCGCCGAGGATCACGACGGAACGGCCGTTGCCGCTTCGTCCTGGAAGTTGGAAATTCTCGGCCCCCGCCGGGGTCGGAATCGCGAGTCCCATCGCTTCCATGGCGAGATAGGTCGCCCCTGCCCCGCCGATCGTTCCAATCTGTTCGAGTAATGCGCGACGCGTCAGTGCCATGCGACTCGCCCCTTGCCGCCTGAAGCCTGGGGCAGATTGGCAACAATTCGGGCCCTTCGCCTTAAAATTTCGACCAAGCGGCGGCATCGCCTGACCGCTTCGAGCGTTTCAGATTGCGGCGATCCGGGGTGGGTGCGGGGCGGCTCTCAGGCCAGCGGGAGCCACCCCGTTGCTAGAGCCGGGTCAATAACCCATCAGCGCAAGCACTTCGCGGCGGCTCCGCTCGTCTTCGCGGAACGTGCCCATCATCCGGCTCGTGGTCATGACCACTCCGGGCGTGTTTACTCCGCGCGCCGTCATGCAGGCGTGGGTCGCCTCGATGACCACCGCGACCCCTTTGGGCTGGAGGTTCTGCCAGATCGTGTCCGCGACCTGCGCGGTAAGCCGTTCCTGGACCTGCAGCCGCCGGGCAAAGCCGTGAAGCACCCGGGCGAGCTTGCTGATCCCGACCACCTTGTCGCGGGGCAGGTAGGCGATCGACGCCTTGCCGATGATCGGCGCCATGTGGTGCTCGCAATGGGACTGAAACGGAATGTCCTTCAAAAGCACGATCTCGTCGTAGCCGCCGACCTCTTCGAACGTGCGGCTGAGGTGGACGGCAGGATCTTCGGCATATCCGCGGGCATATTCGCGCCAGGCGCGAGCTACCCGGCGCGGGGTGTCGAGCAGGCCTTCTCGATCGGGATCGTCGCCCGCCCAATTGATCAGCGTTCGGATGGCGTCGCGGACCTCGCCGGGAATCTCGCACTCCGGCGCGGATTCGACGAGGTCGCCGTCCTCCGGCTCGCCGTGGTCGAAAGGTGGGTTCATTCCTTAAGCTCCCGCGCAATGTCTTCGGCGATCGCAGCCGCTTGGCCGCGAATGTCGGGGACGGCAATAATCTCCCAATAGCGCCCTTTGGTAAGTGGTCCCAACGCCCAGAGCCGGTTTCCGGCCCGGGAATGCTCATCAACCTGAAGCCCGATCCCCAAATGATCCGGCCGGACGACGCCCGAATCGAGCAACCCGCGGAGCAACGGATCGTGCGTCTGTTCCATCACATGCAACGGCCCGGTACAGTTGATGACATAATCGAAGCGTTCGCTTGAGGTGCGATCCGATCCGCGCCGGCGAACCTCGACCTCCAGGCCGCCGTCAGCCGCATTCGCGGCGATCACCCGTCCGGCGACAATCTCCAGCCGGCCTTCTGCCACCATGCTGTGGATCCTGTCCGCGACCTGCGGAGCGATCCGGTGGCGGTGGACGTCCCACCACGGCCGCGCATGTCGCAAGAATCGGCGCTGCTGATCCAGGTCGAGGGCCTGCCACAGCGCGTGGCTATGCGGCCTCAGGCTATCGATTGCCGCGCGCCAGCCGACCTCGGCCGACCGCCGGCGAAGCCAGCGCCACAGGCTTATGACGCTCCCGCCCGGGACCGCGTCGAGCTCGACGGGCGCAGGATCGAAATCGGCATGGGAGCGCGGAACCTGGCCCCTTCGCGAGAGGGCAACGATCCTGCCCTGGTATCCGGCTGCGTCGAGCGACAGAACGAGGTCGACCATGGTGAGGCCGGTGCCGATCAGGAGTGCCGATCCGCCGTGATCGACCAATCTGCGAACTGCGCCGCGAGCTTCCTCGCCCCAGGGGTTGTTGACGTAGCGATCGCCGCCCGCGCCGAACGCTTCAAGCGGTTGAGGCTCCTGATTGCCAACGGCAAGCGCGAGCGCTCGAGCCTTAAGAACCCGGCCGTCGTTCAGCGCGAGACGCCACAGTCCGTCGTCCAGCCGAGCTTCGACGACCGACGAATGATCGACCTGGGCATGCCCGATGCCGATCGCGCTTTCGAGGATTTCGCGCAGATATCGGCCGAACAGGCGCCGCTCGGCGAACCCGGACCGGTGGCCGCCTTCCGCCTCAAAGCGCCGAGCGAAATGATCGGGATCGTCGGCGAGTGCGCTCATTGCCTCGGCCCGGACATTGAGCAAATGCGCCGGCTCGGTCGTCGAATAAGCGACGCCGTGCCCCGCACGGCCGCTGCC
>Ga0068858_100007518_pt1 | contig 10531 bp, 7 predicted proteins | sample KBSSwiS12_FD_66589 | JGI IMG/M metagenome (GOLD analysis project Ga0068858, IMG submission 66589) | Switchgrass rhizosphere microbial communities from Kellogg Biological Station, Michigan, USA - KBS Switchgrass S1-2 | ecosystem: Host-associated > Plants > Roots > Rhizosphere > Soil ... | reverse complement strand
GGGCGCGGCGCATCGCCTGCTCGGGCGCTATGCCGATGGGCAGGGCCGCACCGTCGACGTGTTCCTCGCTCTCTATTCGGGCCAGTCCGAAGGCCGCGAGGCCGGCGGGTTCGGGCAGGGAGCGCTGCCGCCGCAGAGTGGCTGGGACTGGCAGGCCCCGGGCCCGGACGTTCCTGACGGCAAGTCCGACCGCCTGCTCGGCAAGGGTGCCTTGCCGCGCCTCGCCGAGACTCACTATCGCACCGGAGGCCTCCTCACCGGCAGCAATGCGCGGCTCAAGTTGGCCAACATTGCCGATCGGCTCCTCCTGCGTCCACGGCCGACCATGTTGCTGATCCTTTCGACCGACGGCGCGCCCGAGTTCGCGCAGGCGCCGACCATTGCCGCGTTCCGCCAGTCCACAGGGCCGCTCGGGCCGTGGATGGACCGGATCGCGCAAGGCCGGTAGGCGCAACTCCCATGTGCGGCATCGCCGGCCTTTACCACCTGACCACGCCCAAGCCGGTCGATCCCGCCCGGATCGAGCGGATGTGCGACGCGATGGTCCACCGCGGGCCCGACGGCGCCGGAGTGTGGACCGCGGCGGGCGTTGGCCTCGGCCATAGACGCCTTTCGATCATCGACCTGGCCGGCTCGCCCCAGCCGATGCACTCGGCCGACGGCCGGGCGGTGCTGGTGTTCAACGGCGAGATCTACAACTACCAGGAGTTGCGGGCCGAGCTGCGCGGGCTCGGCGCTGTGTTCCGCACCGATGGCGACAGCGAGGTGATCCTTGCCGCCTGGCAGCAATGGGGTGTCGCCTGTCTCGGACGGCTCCACGGCATGTTCGCATTCGCGCTCTACGACGCAAGCGAGCGCACCCTGCTGCTCGCGCGTGACCGGCTGGGCGTGAAGCCGCTCCACTATGCCGCGCTGAGCGACGGCAGCGTCGCCCTGGCCTCCGAGCTCAAGGGCCTCCTCGCTCACCCGCTGCTACGCCGCGAGATCGATCCGCTGGCGATCGAGGACTATCTCGCCTGGGGTTACGTTCCCGATCACCGCGCCATCCTCAAGGGCGTGCACAAGCTGCCCGCCGGGCACTATCTGCTGCTGCGGCACGGCCAGTCGCCGGGAGCGCCGGTCCCGGCACCGGTACGCTGGTGGGAGCCTTCCTTCGCCGAGCGTCGGCGCGGCAAGCCTGCCGACCTCGAGGCGGAGCTGGTGCACATCCTGCGCGAGGCGGTGCGTTCGCGGATGGTGGCCGATGTGCCGCTCGGCGCGTTTCTCTCGGGCGGGGTCGACAGCTCGAGCGTCGTCGCCCTCATGGCCGAGGCGAGCAGCGCCCCGGTCACGACCTGCTCGATCGGGTTTGACGTCGCCGCCCTCGACGAGAGCGACTATGCCACCCAGATCGCGCTGCGCTACGGCACCGAACACCATGCCCGGCAGGTCTCGCCCGACGATTTCGGCGCGATCGACCAGCTCGCGGCGATGTTCGACGAACCCTTCGCCGATGCCTCGGCGCTGCCGACCTGGCGGGTGTGCCAGCTCGCCCGCGAGAGCGTCACTGTCGCGCTTTCCGGCGACGGGGCGGACGAGGCGTTCGCCGGCTATCGGCGCCAGCGCTTCCACTGGCACGAGGACCGCCTGCGGCGCGTGCTGCCCCGCGCCCTGCGCGCGCCGCTGTTCGGCACGCTGGGCGCACTCTATCCCAAGGCCGACTGGGCCCCGCGCCCGCTTCGGGCCAAGACCACGCTGCTGGCGCTCTCTGAAAGCGCCGACCTTGCCTATGCCCGCGCGCTCGCCGTGACCACGCCGGCCCAGCGCGACAGCCTGTTCTCGGCCGAGTTCCAGCGCCTGCGGGGCGAATACCGGGCCGAACAGCCGCTGCTCGAGGCCATGGCCCGTGCTCCGGCGCGCTCGGCGCTCGACCGTGCGCAATATGCCGATCTCACCTTCTGGCTGCCGGGCGATATCCTCACCAAGGTTGACCGCACCAGCATGGCGGTGAGCCTTGAGGCGCGCGAGCCGCTGCTCGATCACCGGCTGGTCGAGTTCGCGGCGCAGCTGCCCGAAGGGCTGCGCGTACGCGGCAGCCAGGGCAAGTGGCTGATGAAGCACGCGATGCGCCGCTACCTGCCGGACGACATCCTCTACCGGCCCAAGCAGGGCTTCGTCATGCCGATCGCCGAGTGGTTCCGCGGGCCGCTGGCAGGCGCTGCGCGCGGCATCGCCGGCAGCGCGGTCCTCGCCCGCACCGGCTGGTTCGATGGCACTCGCCTCGGCGCCGTGATCGAGAGCCACATCGCCGGCCGCAGCGATCACTCACGCCTGCTGTGGCAACTCCTGATGCTCGACCGCTCGCTGGCGCGATTGGGTTTGGGGTGAATCGGCGATTAACCACTACATGTCCCGGATAGAGACCAAAGTAAGCAGTTCTTAAACCATTGGGGCTACCGCTGGCCTGTCAGGAGCCAGACGGACGAGCCATGCGGGCGTTTCTGAAGCAACCTTGGGCGATCATCGCGCTGCTTGCCTGGTTTCTGGGCAGCTTCGTCTTTGGCGACATGGTCAACCAGATGTACTGGAACCTGCGCTTCATCGTTGGTCGTCAAGCCGCAGATCCCTCGATCGTTATCGTGACGGTGCGCGACGCCGATAAGATGCACGGACGGAGTTGGTCGCAGGACGACGATGCAAACCTTCTGCAGGCGGTTGCGGCTCAGCACCCTCAACAGATTTATTTCGATCCCCGCACGTTCGAACCGGCCGAGCCACGCTTGCGGCAGGAAATCGAGTCGCTCGGGCCCAGACTGACGTACGTCGTTCGCGGCACCTACCGCATGTACCGGTTGCTACCATTTCAGATTTCCTCTGAACTGACCGGGCGATCTACCAAGGTGGCTGCTTCGGCGTGGCAGACGAATTTGTGGCAATTCGTGCTCGAGTCGCCGTTGGCGTTCGATCAGGGGGGACGCAAATTGCCCTCGTTCAGCGCGGCGCTGGCGGGGGTTGCCACGTCGGACGCCGGATCTTTCTCCCCCGATTTCCGCATTAATCCTGGTACTATTCCGACCCTCACGGCGAGGCAGGTGTTGGCGACCTCGCGAGCCGGGGAATTGGCAGGTAAGACGGTCGTCGTCAGCCACGTGCGGAACGCGCCAGACCAGCTATTGGGCTACTACGGGTCGGCCTGGATTGATCCAGTCTATGTTGACGTGGCAGCGGCCAATGCTCTGCGGAACGGGATGTTTCGGCAGATGTCGGGAATTTGGCTGGTGGGATTGTTCCTTCTGGTCATCTTTGGCGTTCGTCGCCTGAAGGCGCGTTGGCGGATTGCGGTCTACACCGCCACTGTGGCTGCGCTGATCGTTCTCCCTGTGTTGTTCCAAGCGGTCGGCTATTGGTCCTCTATCCAGGAATCCTTCTTCGCGGCACTTGTCTTTGCTGCGATGCGGGTGTGGGCCAAGTGGCGCCGCAAGGTGCGCGAGACCAGCCAGTCGGGCCTGCCGAATTTCGTCGCGCTCGTGCACGAGCCGGGCATCGCCGAGGGGGATCTCGTGGTCGGCGTCATCGCCCGCTACGAGGAATTCCTCGCTTCGATCCCACCGGAACTGCACGGCGAATGCGCCCGGCAGATCGCGCGGCGCTTCGCCGTGGGCTGCGGCGAGCGGACGATCTACCACGGCGAGGGCGGGTTCTTTGGCTGGTGCGAACCGGCGCGCGGCGCGGAAGACCAGATCGAGCACCTGGAGGGCATGCGCGCGCTGTTCGCTGCGCCGCTGCTCGTTGGCGGCCACATGTTCGACACCAACGTCCACTTCGGGCTCGACCGCAATCACAAGCTCGACGCGCAATCGCGCGTGAACACCGCGCTTGCCAGTGCTTCCGAAGCGCTGCGCGGCTCGCGCGCGGTCGAGCTGTTCCAGTCCGACCGGCTCGCCAATGCCGCGTGGGAGCTGTCGCTGCTTGCCCGGATCGACGAGGGCCTCAGGAACGGCGACATCTGGGTCGCTTACCAGCCGCAGTGGGATTATCGCGAGGCTCGCGTCTGCGGCGCCGAGGCGCTGATCCGCTGGAACGATCCGGTGCGTGGGCCCATCCGGCCTGATGAATTCATAGTCCAGGCCGAGCGGGCGGGGCGGATCGACGCGCTGACCTATTTCGTCCTTGAGCAGGCGATCGGCGCTGCACAGGAGTTCAACGCGGTCGGGCCCCGCTTCCAGACCAGTATCAATCTGTCCGCCCAGATGGTCGACAAGCCGGGTCTCGTCAGCTCGGTGCGCGAGATCGTCCGTCGGCGCGGGATCGATTGCCGGCTGTTGACCATCGAAGTCACCGAGACTGCCGCCATGCGTGACCGGATCGCCGGCGTGCGCAATCTCCAGCAACTCCAGCAAATGGGCTTCCGTCTGTCGATCGACGATTTCGGCACCGGCGAGGCCTCGCTGCTTTACCTTGCCGAACTGCCAAGCGACGAACTGAAGCTCGATCGCGCCTTCGTTTCCCGCATCGTCCATCACGAGCGCGAGCGTCACATCGTCAGCAGCGCGGTCCAGCTCGCGCATGCGCTGGGGCAGACGGTTGTTGCCGAAGGAATCGAGGACATCGCGACGTTTGAGCTGCTGCGCAAACTCGGCTGTGACGTTGGTCAGGGTTACTACATAGGGCGGCCGGAGACCTTGGCGCAACTGCGCGCACGCGATCTCTCGGGGCGGCAGGCACTCAGAGGTTCCGCTTAGTTTCTTGTTAACCACACCCGTTAGTGATATTCGTGAGCTTCCAATCTCGTTTGGAGGCTCAGAATATGTTTTCTTGGATTGCAGGCTGGCTGGGAAGCTGGACCGGTTTCTGAAAACTTCAAACCCGCGCATTTCGGGGGTTTGAGACGAAACAGGGGGGGCTTGATCCCCCAAACGAAAGCGCCCCGGAAACGGGGCGCTTTTTCGTTGCAGCCGATTCGTTTTGGTTAACGAAATCCGGGTTGGTTAACGGTTCTGCAGGGGTGCCGGCCCCAAACGAGCCCCGTCAGACCACCCCGAATGCCAGCATCGCGTCGGCCACTTTCCGGAAGCCGGCGATGTTCGCGCCCTTCACATAGTCGACGTACCCGCCACCCTGGTCGCCATGCTGTAGGCAGGCCTGGTGGATGCCCACCATGATTTCGCGCAGCATCTGCTCGACCTCGTCTTCCTTCCAGCTGCGGCGCTCGGAGTTCTGGCTCATCTCGAGGCCGGACACCGCAACCCCGCCGGCGTTCGCGGCCTTGCCCGGCGCGTAGAGCAGTTTCGCGGCGCGGAACACGCGCACGCCGGCAAGGTCGGTCGGCATGTTGGCGCCTTCGGCCACGGCGCGGCAGCCGTTGGCCACCAGCCGCTCAGCATCCGCGCCGAGCAGCTCGTTCTGCGTGGCGCAGGGCAGGGCGACGTCGCAAGGCACGCCCCATGGCGTCTTGCCGGCGTGGAACTCCGCGCCGGGGAAGGCCGCGACATAGTCCTCGATCCGACCGCGGCGGTGGGTCTTGTGCGTCTTGACCCAATCGATCTTCTCCTGGTCGAAGCCGGCAGGATCGAGCACGAAGCCGCCCGAATCCGAGAGCGTCAGCACCTTCGCGCCGAGCGCGACGAGCTTCTCGGCGGCGTGAGTCGCGACATTGCCCGAGCCCGAGATGACGGCGGTCTTGCCGGTCAGGTCCTCGCCGCGCGTCGCGAGCATGTCAGCGAGGAAGTAGACCGCGCCGTAGCCGGTCGCCTCGGGGCGGATCAGCGAGCCGCCGTATTCGAGGCCCTTGCCGGTCAGCACCCCGGTGAACTGGTTGGTGATCCGCTTGTACTGCCCGAACATGAAGCCGATCTCGCGCGCACCCACGCCGATATCGCCGGCCGGAACGTCCACATCGGCGCCGATGTGGCGGTAGAGTTCGGTCATGAACGACTGGCAGAAGCGCATGATCTCGCGCTCGCTCTTGCCTTTCGGATTGAAGTTCGAGCCGCCTTTGCCACCACCCATCGGCAGGCCCGTGAGCGCGTTCTTGAAGGTCTGCTCGAAGGCAAGGAACTTGAGCACGCTCTCGTTGACGCTGGGGTGGAACCGCAGCCCACCCTTGTAGGGTCCGATCGCGTTGTTGTTCTGCACCCGCCAGCCGCGCTGCACGCGGATATGGCCGCGGTCATCCTCCCAGCACACCCGGAAGCTGACGATCCGATCGGGCTCGGCGATCCGGCGCAGGATCTGCTGGGTGTGGTATTCCTCCTTGTCGCCAATGAACTCGAACACGTCCTCGGCGACTTCCTGCACCGCCTGGACGAATTCGGGCTGGTGCGGATTGCGTCGTTTCACGCCTTCCATGAAGCCGTTGAAATCGACGTGGTCCACTGCTGCCATGATTGTCTCCGGGCCTGGGGCGCTGCGCGCGGCGGATCATATGCGCTCTGGCGTGCAAGTATAGCGCGACCTGTCTGCGTTGGCGGGGGTGGTCTGCTAGCGGAGCGCTCGGCCCATGGCGCGAGCGCTCCGCCAACGGGAGTGGCGGTCAGGCTGTCCAGCAGCGGGTGACGCGCTGGTGGTGATGCCAGCGGGTCGCGCAATGCCGGTGGTGGCGGTGCCAGCCGCCGTTGCGCTCTTCGCGCACGACCGTGCGGCGCACCACGGTGCGGCGCTGATCCCTGTCCATGCCATTGTCGCGCTCGACGGTGCGGCGGGCGACCGTGCGCGTTCCGTCGCCGTGATCGACCGTACGCGTGACCGTCGTGCGGTCCGGGCCGCCGGGCTGCATCATGTCGTGATTGGCCATCTGGGCGCCGACCGGGGCGCCGAGGGCGAGCGACAGCGCCGCGGCGCCGAGAGCGAGGAGTTTGTTCATGGGTAAGGTGCCTTTCCACGTTCCTTGGCCGCGGTGGGACGGGTCGGACCGGACGCAGCGCGGCACCGGGGTAACGCGGCAAGCTGCGGATTGGTGCCAGCGGGCTGCGGCAATCTCTGCCGTGCTCGATTTGCTTTCGTCCTCGATGCAGGCCTAGGCTGCGCGACCTTACAAGGCAGGAGAGGCCGAAGATGAGCGGATCAGCCAATCCCGGTGGCAAGCAGGTGGTCGTCGTGGTCGGGGCGACATCCAAATGGCAGGCCGATGGACGCAACACCCGTCTGGTGCATGGCGACGTGCCGGTGGCTGAGGACGCGGTACCGCTCAGCGCACGGTGGGGCGTCGGCGGCGCGGTCGCCCAGAAGTTTGCCGCCGAGGGCTGCTTCGTGGTCATGACGACGCGCAATCGCGACAACGCCGCCGGGCTCCTCGCTGCCGTCACCGGGCAGGGCGGGGCGGGCATGGTGGTCGAGCTTGATCTTGCCGATCCTCCCGGGATCAAGGCCGCCTTCGCTGAAATTCGCGAGGCCGCGGGCGATCCCGAGGTGCTGGTCTACAATGCCGGCTATCTCGAGGGCCGGCAACTGCCGCCCGAGCAGGAGCTGATGGAGTTTTTCCCGGCCGAGATGTTCGAGGTGGCGATCGACGTGTCCTGCCGCGGGCCGTTCCTGGTGGCGCAGGAGGTCCTGCCGGCGATGCGCCGGGCTGGGCGCGGCACGCTGCTGTTCTCCAACAACCCGCAGTCCCTGCGCGGGCGCAAGCGCTACACCGGCATGTCGCTCTCACTATCCGCGGGTGATGGTGCGCGCTCTCGCCCAGGCGCTGACCGAGGAATATACCGAGCACGGGGTGCATGTCGCCACAGTGGTAATCGACGGGGCGATCGATTCGCCGGGCATTCGCGGGGTCTTTCCGGGGCCGGTGATGGACCCGGCGCAGATTGCCGAAGCCTACTACTATCTTCACCGGCAGGACCGCTCGGTCTGGACCCATGAGATCCAGCTCACGCCTGCGCCCAATTCCCCCGCATTCTGACGACAGATGCCGGGTCGAACGGGTCAGGCGGCGACCTTGAGTTCCAGCCGATCCCAGATCTCGACCAGCGCGGCGGTGAGGTCGCGCATCATTTCCTCGCTGTGGCTCGGCCCGGGGGTGAAGCGCAGGCGCTCGGTCCCGCGCGGGACGGTCGGAAAGTTGATCGGCTGGACGTAGACGCCGTATTCCGCGAGCAGGATGTCGCTGATCCGCTTGGCGCGGACGGCATCGCCGACCATCAGCGGCACGATATGCGTGACCGACGGCATGACCGGCAGCCCCGCATCGGCGAAGCACTGCTTGAGATAGGCCGCGGCAGCCTGCTGGCCCTCGCGCTCGGCCGAGCTTTCCTTGAGGTGCCGCACCGAGGCTAGCACGCCCGCCACCAGCACCGGCGAGAGCGAGGTGGTGAAGATGAAGCCCGGGGCATAGGAGCGGATCACGTCGATGATCTTGCTGTCAGCCGCGATGTAGCCGCCCATCACGCCGAACGCCTTGCCGAGCGTGCCCTCGATGATGGTGATCCGGTGCGCAGCCTCGTCGCGCTCGGAGATGCCGCCGCCGCGCTTGCCGTACATGCCCACCGCGTGGACTTCGTCGATGTAGGTGAGGGCATTATACTTGTCGGCGAGGTCGCAGATCGCGTGGATCGGGGCGGTGTCGCCATCCATCGAGTAGACGCTCTCGAATGCGATCAGCTTGGGCAGCGCCGGATCCGTCTCGGCCAGCAGCTCCTCGAGGTGGGCCATGTCGTTGTGGCGCCAGACCTTCTTTTCCGCGCCGGAATTGCGAATGCCCGCGATCATGCTGGCATGGTTGAGCTCGTCGGAGAAGATGACGCAGCCGGGCAGGATCTTGGCGAGCGTGGAGAGCGTGGCGTCGTTCGAGACATAGCCCGAGGTGAACAGCAGCGCATTTTCCTTGCCGTGGAGATCGGCCAGCTCGCGCTCGAGCTCGATGTGGTAGTGGGTGTTGCCGCCGATGTTGCGCGTTCCGCCGGAGCCCGCGCCGACGTTGTGCAGCGCCTCTTCCATCGCCGCGATCACCTTCGGGTGCTGGCCCATCGCGAGGTAATCGTTCGAGCACCACACCGTGATCGGCTTGGGTCCGTTGTGTCCGGCAAAGCAGCGCGCGTTGGGGTACTGGCCCTTGTTGCGCAAAATGTCGATGAACACGCGGTAGCGGCCCTCTGAGTGAAGCCGCTCGATCGCCTGGTCGAATATGTGCTCGTAGTTCACTTCAGCCTACGTCCTTGGCTGGCGCATCAGCGCGGATAAACGCCGCAACGGTCACGATCCCGAACGACCACGGCGCGTGCGGCCAATATAGGATAGTGCAGCCGATTTCCAGCACGTTATCGGAAGTGGTTAGCTCACCCGTCAGCAACCGGCCGGGGTCAGAACAGCGCCACGCGGGCGAGCCCGCGTGCGGCCAGCGCCGGCGCGAGCCCGCGCCACGGTTCGTCCGTTTCTGTGCGGGCGGTGAACAGCGCAAGGTCCGGCTCGCGCCGCTCGAACGGCTGGCCCTCGGTCAGGAAGGCGATCCGCCGCGCGATCCCGGCCGCCCCGTCGACGAAGCGCACGCCCGGGCCGAACGCCGCGCCCAGTTCTGCCGCGACCAGCGGGAAGTGGGTGCAGGCGAGCACCACCGTGTCGATCCGCTCGCCGCCCGGCTGCTCGCGCAGGCCCGCTGCGGCGCGGGCGAACACCTCCGGATCCACCGGCTCGCCCCGCAGCCGGGCCTCGGCCGCAGCGACCAGTTCGGGCGCACCATGGCGCAGCAGCGTCTTGCCCTGTGCGAACTCGGCCTCGAGCCGGTCCACATAGACCTGACGGATGGTCTGCGCGGTGCCGAGCAGCCCGATCACGCCGGTCTGCGTCATTGCCGCCGCCGGCTTGATCGCCGGCACCGTGCCGACGATCGGCACCTCGAGCACCTCGCGCACCGCGGCCAGCGCAATCGTGCTCGCGGTGTTGCAGGCGATGCAGACCAGCCGGGGATGGAGTCGTTCGGTCATCCGCCCGAGCAGCCCCGAAACGCGCGCCGCGATTTCCGCCTCGCTCTTGCTGCCATAAGGGAGCCCGGCAGTGTCGGCGGCATAGATCACCGGGGCCTGCGGCAGGAGCTTGCGCACCTCGTCGAGCACCGAAAGCCCGCCGACGCCCGAATCGAACAGCAGCACCGGCGCGGCCGGATCGACCGCGGCCGGGTCCGCAAGATCGGGTTTCGTGGAGGATTGGCCCATACCGGCGGTATTCCCTATTTTTTCTCTGCCCGATTGCAAGGACCCCGGCTAAAGCACGCACAGAATAAGCGGGGGAACGAATGGACGCGCAGACTGCATTCATGGCGATCGTGGCCGGGTACCTGCTCGGCTCGATCCCGTTCGGCCTGCTGCTCACCCGGCTTACGGGCGCGGGGGACTTGCGCAGCATCGGCTCGGGCAACATCGGCGCGACGAACGTGCTGCGCACCGGGCGCAAGGGTCTTGCCGCGGCCACGCTGCTGCTCGATCTCGCCAAGGGCTTCGTCGCGGTGCTGCTCGCGCGGCAGATCGGCGGGGCCGAAGCCGCGGCGTTCGGCGGGGCGGCGGCGGTGCTCGGTCATTGCTTCCCGGTCTGGCTGCGGTTCCGCGGCGGCAAGGGCGTGGCCACG
>Ga0068858_100007515_pt1 | contig 10533 bp, 5 predicted proteins | sample KBSSwiS12_FD_66589 | JGI IMG/M metagenome (GOLD analysis project Ga0068858, IMG submission 66589) | Switchgrass rhizosphere microbial communities from Kellogg Biological Station, Michigan, USA - KBS Switchgrass S1-2 | ecosystem: Host-associated > Plants > Roots > Rhizosphere > Soil ... | reverse complement strand
TAGCGCCGGCGGGGGGAGTGGGCGCGCCGTGAAGTTCGGCCGCAAGAAGCAGGATCTCACCGCGCCCGAGGTCGAGCCGCTGGCACAGATCTTTGCCCGGCTCATCCATCATCATGGGCCGATCAGCCTCAGCCAGTTCATGGGCGAGGCGAACGCGCGCTATTATGCCGCGCGCGATCCGCTCGGCAGCGCCGGCGATTTCATCACCGCGCCCGAGATCAGCCAGATCTTCGGCGAACTGGTCGGGCTGTGGCTGACCGATATCTGGCTGCGCTCGGGCCGCACCGAGCCGGTCCACTATGTCGAACTCGGCCCGGGCCGCGGCACGCTGGCGCGCGACGTGCTGCGCACGATGCAGCGGTTCGGGCTGGAGCCGAAGGTCCATTTCGTCGAGACGTCGGTGGCGCTCAAGGATATCCAGCTCGGCGCCGTGCCGCACGCCCAGTGGCACAACGACCTCTCGACCGTGCCCACGCAGGGCCCGGTTCTGGTTGTCGGCAACGAGTTCCTCGACGCGCTGCCGGTTCGCCAGCTGGTGCGGATGGAGACCGGCTGGCGCGAGCGGATGGTCGGCTATTTGCAGGACCGGTTCGTGCCGGTCGGCGGGCACATGCCGATGGATTCCGCCGTACCCGAGAGCCGGCGCGAGGCCCCGGTCGGCACGATCATCGAGACCTGTCCCGGCGCGGCGGCCGTGGTCGGCGAAGTGGCGCGGCGGCTGGTGGCGCAGGGCGGCACGGCGCTGTTCATCGACTATGGCTACGACGCGGTGCGAGACGGCTCGAGCCTGCAGGCGGTGAAGGCGCACGAAAAGGTCGATCCGTTCGAGACTCCGGGCGAGGCTGACCTCTCCGCGCTGGTCGATTTCGCCACGCTGGCCGGCATCGCGCAGGATCTCGGCGCGCGCTGGCTGGGTACGGTCGGCCAGGGGCAGTGGCTCAAGGCGCTCGGCGCCGATGCCCGCGCCCGTGCGCTGGGCGAACTCGCCCCGCAGCACGCCGCGGCGATCTGGGCCGCCAAGGAGCGGCTCTGCGCGCCCGACCAGATGGGCGTGCTGTTCAAGGTCATGGGCCTCGCCTCGCCGAATTGGGCCGATGGCGAGGCGTTCGCGGGACCGGCGGCTGGGGTCGAGGTCGAATAGGCTCAGCTGCCGGCGCGCGGCGGGCCGATATCGGCGACGCGCGCCTCGGGTGCGGCACTGCGGATCGGGCTCGCCGGCTGGAGAAATGCTTCGAGCGCGGCGATGTCGGTCATGCCCACGGTTCGCTCCGTCCCGGCGATGAACGCGGTGAAGCTGTCGCCCCCGCCCGCGAGGAACGAATTGACCGTGACCCGGTAGCTGGCCGTGGGGTCAATCGCGCGGCCATCGAGCGTGGCCGCGACGATCCGCTGGCCGGCGGGGCGCGAGCGGTCGATGGTCTGGTGGAACCCGGCCGAGCAGGCGAGCACCTGTTCGGGCGTGTTATCGTCGAGTTGCTGCTCGAGCGCGGCCAGCAGCTGCGCGCCGGCCATCGTCAAGGTGATCAGATCGGACTGGAACGGCTGGACGAGGTAGAGGTCGCCGTAGGTGACCGAGTGATCGGCGGCCGGGATCAGCGCGCGGCGGATGCCGAACGGATTGGTGCAGGCCAGCTGCGCCCCCGCGCCGGCCGTAGCCGCAAGCTGGGCATCGGCGATGAGGTTGCCGAGCCGCCCGCCACCTGTTCCCGCGGCCTTCTCCAGCGGTTCGGCCAGCCACCCGGCCCTGCGCCCGGCAAGGACCTTTGCGGCGGCGGCATAGCGGGCCACGGTGGCGGCGATCTCAGGGTCGGGTGCCTCGCCGGACGCATCGGCGCGGACCACGAGGTTGCGCGCTTCACGCCGCACGACCGCATGGCGTCCGGGGTCGATTACGAGGGCGATGTCGGTCACGTAGGCCCCCGCCACCCCGGCGCTGGTCAGCAGCAGCGGGCGCGCGCCGGGACGGGCATAGTCGCAGACGTATGCCCGATGCGTGTGGCCCGAGATAACGAGGTCGATGCGGGGGTCGAGCCGGTCGAGGATCGGCCGGATGTCGCCCGAAAGGCCCTCGCACCCGTTGGGATCGGCGCTTGCGGTGCGCCCGCCTTCGTGGATCACCACCACCACCGCGTCGGCGCCGCGCGCCTTCAGCTTGCCGACGAGTGCATTCGCGGTGTCCGCCTCGTCGGCAAAGCGCACCGCGCGGCTGACGTCGGCGCGGACCAGCGCGCCGGTGCCTCGCAGCGTCATTCCGATCAGGCCGACGCGGACCTGCCCGGCCCCATGGCCGAAGCGGCGCAGCGCGGTGCCGGGGAACAGCGCGGCCCCGCTGCCGGCGAGCGTCGTGTTGGCAGCGAGGAAGGCGAACTTCGCGCCGCGGAAGCGTTCGAGGCGGCAGGGTTGCTGCAGGGTATGAGCCGCGCAGCCGCCGCGCTGCTTGCGCCGCAGTTCGGGCACCCCACTGTCGAACTCGTGGTTGCCGACCGCGTTGAAGTCGAGCCCGATGCGGTTCATCACCGCGATGGTCGGCTCGTCGAGGAACAGCGCCGAGGCGAGCGGGCTTGCCCCGACGAGATCGCCCGCCGAGATGGTAAGGTGGTTGGGATAGCGCCCGCGCACCGCGCGCACCGTGCTCGCCAGCCACGCCGCCCCGCCCGCAGGCACGGCGATCAGCCCCCCTTTGCCGTCGCCGACCGGCGCGGGCTGGCGGGGCTGCTCGAGGTTGCCGTGGAAGTCGTTGATCGCGGCTATGCCCACCGTGACCGTCGTGCCGGGCGGCGGCACGCTGGCGCAGGCGGAGAGGCACAGGGCAAGGAGGGCGGCGAGCGTCCGGGACAGCACGCCGCGCCGCCTCACACGTCGAGGTTGGCGACGTTCAGCGCGTTTTCCTGGATGAAGTCGCGCCGCGGTTCCACCACGTCGCCCATCAGCCGGGTGAAAATCTCGTCGGTCACGTCGGCATCTTCGACCTTGACCTGGAGCAGGCTGCGGTTGTCCGGGTCGAGCGTCGTTTCCCACAGCTGCTCGGCGTTCATTTCGCCCAGGCCCTTGTAGCGCGCGATCGACAGGCCCTTGCGGCCGTTGGCGAGCACCGCGTCGAGCAGCTGGGTGGGCCGGGTGATCGCCCCGGCCATGGCCCGCGGCGGCGGCGCGCCCTCCTGCTGCTCGGCCTCGTCGGTGGCCGCTTCGCCTTCCGGCTCGGGCTCGGGCTCGGCATCGGCAGTGCCCTTCACCAGGTTCACCGGGCCGGAGAAGACCTCGGCCTGCTCCTGCGCCAGCCGCGCGAGCTTGCGCGCCTCGGCCCCGGCAAGGAACGCGCCCTCGATCGTGTGGTTGTCGGTCACCCCGCGCCAGACGCGGTCGACATGGACCGAGCCGTCCTCCGCGATGCCGGCTGTCCATCGCGCTTCGGGATCGGCGCGGTCGAGCCACTGCGCGGTGCGGGCGAGCGCGGCATCGAGCGCCGCGCCCGACAGCCCGGGCTCGAGCGCGCCGGCCAGCGCCAGCGCCTCTATCACCGCGGGGTCGTAGCGCCGCGGCACGAAGCCCATGAGGTTGCGCAGGCGGATTGCGTGTTCGACCAGCGCTTCCAGTTCGGCCCCGCCGCGCGCGCCGCCGGCGGTCTCGAGGATGCGCCCGGCGATCCCGGCCTCGACGAGGTAGCGATCGAGTGCGGCGTTGTCCTTGAGGTAGACCTCGGAGCGGCCCTTGGCGACCTTGTAAAGCGGCGGCTGGGCGATGAACAGGTGGCCGGCCCGGATGATGTCGGGCATCTGGCGGTGGAAGAACGTCAGCAGCAGGGTGCGGATGTGCGCGCCGTCGACGTCGGCGTCGGTCATGATGACGATCTTGTGGTAGCGCAGCTTGTCGAGGTTGAATTCGTCGCGGATGCCGGTGCCCATGGCCTGGATCAGCGTGCCGACTTCCTTGGACGAGATGATCCGGTCGAACCGTGCACGCTCGACGTTGAGGATCTTGCCCTTCAGCGGCAGGATCGCCTGGTAGTGGCGATCGCGCCCCTGCTTGGCCGAGCCGCCGGCGCTGTCACCCTCCACCAGGAACAGTTCGCACTTGGACGGATCGCGCTCCTGACAGTCGGCCAGCTTGCCCGGCAGCGAGGCGATGTCCATCGCGCCCTTGCGCCGGGTCAGCTCGCGGGCCTTGCGGGCGGCCTCGCGGGCGGCGGCAGCGTCGATGATCTTGGCGATCACCGCCTTGGCGTAGGCGGGATTTTCCTCGAGCCACTCGGTCATCTTGTCGCCCATCAGGCTTTCGAGCGGCTGGCGCACTTCCGAGGAGACCAGCTTGTCCTTGGTCTGCGAGGAAAACTTGGGGTCCGGCAGCTTGACCGAGACGATCGCGGTGAGCCCCTCGCGCATGTCGTCGCCGGTGAGGTTGACCTTTTCCTTCTTCAGCATGCCGCTCTTTTCGGCATAGTTGTTGAGGGTGCGGGTCAGCGCGGCGCGGAAGGCGGCGAGGTGCGTCCCGCCATCCCGCTGAGGGATGTTGTTGGTGAAGCACAGGACGTTTTCGTAGTACGAATCGTTCCATTCCAGCGCGACGTCGATGCCGATCCCGTCACGCTGGGCGCTGATCGCGATCGGATCGGGGAGCAGCGCCTGCTTGTTGCGGTCGAGGTACTTCACGAAGGCGGCGATCCCGCCCTCGTAGTAGAGGTCGTGCTCCTTCACTTCCTCGCCGCGCTTGTCGCGCAGGAGGATGCGCACGCCCGAGTTGAGGAAGGCGAGTTCGCGGTAGCGGTGCTCGAGCTTCTCGAAATCGTAGACGGTAACGTTCTTGAAGGTCTCGTCCGATGCGAGGAAGGTGACGCGGGTGCCCTTCTTGGGCGCGCCCTTGCCATCGTCGGGCGCGGGGCCGACGACGCGCAGCGATTCCACCGCATCGCCGTGGGCGAACTTCATCCAGTGCTCCTCGCCATCGCGCCAGATGGTGAGTTCTAGCCATTCCGACAGCGCGTTGACCACCGAGACGCCAACGCCGTGGAGGCCGCCCGAAACCTTGTAGGCATTGTCGTCCGAGGTGTTCTCGAATTTGCCGCCGGCGTGGAGCTGGGTCATGATGACCTCGGCCGCCGAGACGCCTTCCTCGGGGTGGATCCCGGTCGGGATGCCGCGCCCGTTGTCCTCGACCGAGACCGAGCCATCGGGGTTGAGTTCGATCAGCACGAGGTCGCAATGGCCGGCCAGCGCCTCGTCGATCGCGTTGTCGGAGACCTCGAACACCATGTGGTGCAGGCCCGATCCGTCGTCGGTATCGCCGATGTACATGCCGGGGCGTTTGCGCACCGCGTCCAGCCCCTTGAGGACCTTGATGGATTCGGCGCCGTAGGCGTTCTGGTTCGGGGTATTGTCAGGGGTATCGGACATAGCGAGCATATAGGGACTCGCGCGCGCAGGCGAAAGCGAAACCGGGTTCCCGTCCACAGATTGCGGGGCGTGCCGCCCCTCGCGCTGCCCCTGCGCCAATCATGAATGTTATGTAATATTGTATCATGCAGCGAGGGTGACTATACCGTCCGCGGTCACCACGCCGGGGGGCGGCGGCGGGGGCCGCGAGAACTGCATCAATTGACGGGATTTGCCATGCGCCGCCTTCTGCCGATCGCCTGCGGGATTGCCGCTGCCCTGCCCGCTGCGCCTGCCTTTGCCGATGCCGCGAGCGACGCCGCCGGCAGTGCCGATGCCGCCGCCGGCGCATCGTCCGAGATCGTGGTCACCGGCGCGATCGAACGCAGCCGGCAGGACGTGCTCTCGGGCGTGGCGGTGATCTCAGGGGCGCAGCTCGACCGCGCGGTGCGTCCCTCGATCGGCGATACGCTGGAGCGGACGCCGGGCGTCTCGGCCACCTCGTTCGGGCCGACCGCCTCGCGCCCCGTCCTGCGCGGGATGCAGGGCGAGCGCGTGCGGGTGCTGACCGACGGGATCGGCTCGATAGACGTCTCCAACACCTCCGCCGACCATGCCGCCGTGGTCAATCCGCTGCTGGCCGAACGGATCGAGGTGCTGCGCGGGCCGCAGTCGCTGCTTTACGGCTCGTCCGCGATCGGCGGCGTGGTCAACGTGATCGATCGCCGCATCCCCACCATCGTGCCCGACCGCGCGGTCAGCGTCGGCGCGGTCGCCGGATACGGCTCGGCGGCGCACGAGCGTTCGCTGGCCGGCTCGGTCGAGGCGCCGCTCGGCGGCGGGCTGGTCGCCCATGCCGATGGCAGCTGGGACAAGTCGGACGACCTGAGGATCGGCGGCTATGCGCTCACCCCGGCGCTGCGCGCGCAGGCCCTCGCCACCGCCGCGCGCACGACGATGCTGGCCGGCGATCCGGATGCCGTCGACTTTGCCGGCAATGCCGCCGTTCAGGGCGTACTTCCCAACACCGCGGCGCGCACCTGGACCGCGGGCGCGGGGCTCTCCTACATCAACGCCGGCGGCATGCTCGGCGCGAGCTACACCCATAGCGACAGCCTCTACGGCGTGCCGATCCGCTTCGCCACGCTCCCGGGCGAAAGCCAGGAAGCCCCGCGCCTCGCGATGAAGCAGGACCGGCTCGACCTCAGGGCCCAGGTCAATGGCAGCGGTGCGATCGAGCGCGTGCTGCTGCGCGCGGCCTTCGCCGACTATCGCCATTCCGAACTCGCGCCCGATGGCTCCATCGGCACGACCTTCCTCGACAAGGGGATCGAGGCGCGGCTCGAGCTGACCCAGGCCCGGCACGGGGCATGGCTCGGGGCGAGCGGGGTGCAGTTCGTCAATCGCGATTTCAACGTGATCGGCGACGAGGCCTTCCTGCCGAAGAACGGCACCCGGCAGCTCGGCCTGTTCACCGTGCAGCAGCTCGATTACGGCGCGCTCAAGCTCGAGGCCGGGGCCCGGTTCGAGCATTCGCGGCTGCTCGCCATCCCCACGGCCGCGCAACCGCAATTCTTCGGCGGCGAACGGCGGTTCGATACGGTTTCGGGTTCGCTCGGCGCGTCCTATGCGATGGCGCCAGCCTGGCGGCTGGGGCTCAACCTCTCCCGTACCGAGCGTGCCCCCGCGGCGGAGGAATTGTTCGCCAACGGCCCCCACGGCGGGACCGAGGCGTTCGAGATCGGCAACCCGAACCTGGTCCCCGAGCGCGCGACCAGCATCGAGGCGACCTTCAAGGGCGGCAATGCCGATCTCGGCCTCGAAGCCTCGGTCTACTACACGTGGTTCGCCAACTATATCTACGACGCGCGCACCGGCGCGGTGGTCGATGGCCTGCCGGTCTATCAGGGCCAGCAGAGCGATGCCCGCTGGTATGGCTTCGAGGTCGAGGGGCATGCCACGCTGGCGCGGCTCGGCGGGTGGACGCTTGCCGCCGACGGCCTCGCCGATGCGGTCCGCGCGACGATCACCGGCTATGGCCCGGCCCCGCGCATCCCGCCGCTGCGCGTGCTCGGCGGGCTCGCGGCCACGAGCAGGGCGCTCGACCTCAGGGCCGAGGTCGAGCACGTCACCGCGCAGAACCGCGTCGCCCCCAATGAAACGCCGACTCCGGCCTATACGCTGGTGAACCTCAGCGCGTCGTGGCGGCCGTGGGGCGAGGAGAAGCCGCTCAGCCTGACGCTTTCGGCTAACAACCTGTTCGACGTGGTCGCCCGCCGCCACGCCTCGTTCCTCAAGGACTATGCCCCCCTTGCCGGGCGCGACATCAGGCTGACCGCGCGGATCGGGCTGTAGGCTCCGGGCAGTTGCGCGGCTGGTGGACAATCGGCCTCACATTTCTAAAGTCGCCCCCCATGGCCTCGTCGACCCTTGCCCACTCTCCCGCGCCCGCCGCCGCCCTGCCGGTGGGGTCCCTGATGGACCTGTTCGCGGGTCATGCCGCCGCGCAGCCCGATGCGCTGGCGATCGACGACGGCGCCGAGCGCCTCAGCTGGGCCGAGCTTGCCGACCGGGTCGAGCGGACCGCCGCAGCGCTCCAGGCCGACGGACTGGAGCGCGGGCAGGCGGTGGCCATCCTCGGCACCTCGACCGTGGCCTATGCCGTCGTGTTCCTCGCCGCGATCCGCGCCGGCGGCTGCACCGCGGCGCTGACCACGAGCGCGACGCCAGCGCAGCTCGCGGCGATGTTCGCCGATACCGGGGCGCGGCACCTGTTCATCGACCGTGCCAAGCGGGCCGAGCTGGGCGGGTTCACTCTCGCGGCCCCGGTCGAGGTGTTGCTCGACGGCGAGCTCGACGCGTTCATGGCCGCGCCCGGCACGCGCGCCGCCCCGTTCGTGCCGACCGAGGCCGACCCGTTCGGCATGGTCTATTCGAGCGGCACGACCGGCACGCCCAAGGGCATCGTCCACGGCCACGGGATGCGCTGGCGGCAGGTCAACGGCCGGATTGCGAACGGCGGGTTCGCCCCGGGGACGCGGACGCTGCTTTCCACGCCGCTCTATTCGAACACCACGCTCGCGGCGTTCCTGCCCGCGGTGTTCGCCGGGAGCACGGTGCTGCTGATGAGCAAATTCGATACGCTCGGCTGGCTCCAGCGGGCGCAGGACGAACGCGCCACCCATGCCATGCTGGTGCCCGTGCAGTATCGCCGCCTGCTCGAACATCCCGGGTTCGACCGGTTCGATCTCTCCTCGCTGCAGTACAAGATGTGCACCTCGGCGCCATTCCCCGCCGCGCTCAAGGCCGAGGCGGTGCGGCGCTTTCCGGGCGCCCTGGTCGAGATCTACGGGATGACCGAAGGCGGGATGAACTGCCTGCTCGATGCCGGGCGCCATCCCGACAAGCTCCACACCGTCGGCCGCCCCGCGCCCGGCCACCAGATCAAGTTGATCGGTCCGGATCTTGTCGAGGTGCAGCCGGGCCAGGCTGGGGAGGTGGTCGGCCGGTCGGGCGCGATGATGCTCGGCTACCGCAATCGCCCTGATCTGACCGAAGCCGGCTACTGGTACGATCCGGCCGACGGCAGCCGCTGGCAGCGAATGGGCGATGTGGGCCGGATCGACGCCGACGGCTTCGTCGAGCTGGTCGGGCGGACCAAGGACGTGATCATCTCCGGGGGGTACAACATCTACCCGGGCGATCTCGAGAACGCGCTGATGGCCGATCCGCGCGTGATCGAGGCGGCGGTGGTCGGAGCGTCCTCGGCCGAATGGGGCGAGACCCCGGTGGGCTTCGTCGTCCTGCGCGAGGGCGCGGGCGGCGAACTCGAGGCGATCCGCCTCGCCGCCAACGCCCAGCTCGGCAAGACCCAGCGCCTCTCGGCCCTGCGCACGATCGATGCGCTGCCGCGCAGCCACATCGGCAAGATCCTCAAGACCGAACTGCAGGCGCTCCTCGCCGCAGCCTGAGCGGCCAGGTCAGATCTTCACCACCTCGCCGTCTTCCTTGGTGAAGCTGTCGGGTCGGCGCTCGAGCAGATCGAGTACCAGCTCGGACGGGCGGCACAGCCTGGTGCCCTTGGGGGTGACGACGATCGGGCGGTTGACCAGGATCGGGTCGGCCACCATCGCGGCGATCACCTCGCTGTCGGACTTGCCCGGCGCGGTCAGCCCCAGCTCTTCGGCGCGCGTGCCCTTGACCCGCAGCAGGTCCTGCGCCGAGCCGCCGCAGGCCTTGACCAGGCTTTCAAGCAGAGGCGCGGTCCAGCCGGCCTTGAGGTATTCGATCACTGTCGGCGCATAGCCCGCCGCCTCGACCATCGCGACGGTGTTGCGCGAGGTGCCGCACTTGGGGTTGTGGTAGATGGTGATCGGGAAGTCGGTCATTTCTCGGTTCCTGCAAATTCATCGAGCGGAAGGTTCTGCCCCGGCCGGGCGAGCAGCCATTCGAACACGACCACTCCGGCAAGTCCACCGGCGACCTGACCGGCGAGGAACCCGGGGACGGACGCAGGGGCGATGCCGGCGAAAGTGTCGGACAGGCTGCGGGCCAGCGTCACCGCGGGATTGGCGAAAGAGGTGCTGGCGGTGAACCAGTAGGCGCTGGTGATGTAGAGGCCGACCGCGACGGGGGTGAAATCGGGCCGCGCGCGCTGGGTGCCGAGGATCGTGCCGATCAGCCCGAAGGTGGCCACGGCCTCGGCGAAGACCTGCGGTGCGCCGCTGCGCAGTTTGGCAGAGACCTGCAGAACCGGTTCACCGAACATCAGGTGCGCCGTCCACACGCCGACGATGGCTCCGGCGAACTGCGCGGCCATCATCGCCGCGGCGAGTGCCGGGGTTCTCTGGCGGGCGAGCAGCGCGGCGAGCGTCACCACCGGATTGAAATGCGCGCCCGACAGCGGCCCGAACACGTGAATCAGCACGACAAGGCCGGCGCCCGTGGCCAGCGTGTTGCCAAGCAGGGCAATCGCGTCGTTCCCGGCGGACAGGCGTGCGCCCATGATCCCCGAGCCGACGACGATCGCCAGCAACAGCGCGGTCCCGAGCGCCTCGGCAGCAAGGACGCGCGTGGTGGATACGGCAGTGGTCATCGCATAGTCCCCCTCTTGCGGGGCGGTGCCGCAGCGGGCGGGGCTTGGCAATGTCATAATACGGTCGTGATT
>Ga0068858_100007505_pt1 | contig 10539 bp, 9 predicted proteins | sample KBSSwiS12_FD_66589 | JGI IMG/M metagenome (GOLD analysis project Ga0068858, IMG submission 66589) | Switchgrass rhizosphere microbial communities from Kellogg Biological Station, Michigan, USA - KBS Switchgrass S1-2 | ecosystem: Host-associated > Plants > Roots > Rhizosphere > Soil ... | reverse complement strand
GGCAGGCGCTCCCCGTCCGCCACCTCGAAGCGTCCCTGAAGCCCCTGCTGCTCGAAGTTGGCGCGGGCCAGGTCGATGGCGGATGCGGCGAGATCGACCCCCGTCACCACTGCCCCGCCTTTGGCGAAGCGGGCCAGGTCGACACCGGCGCCGCAGCCGACTTCGAGAACCGATCGCCCGCGGTAGCCGTCAAACGCCACGAGCCGCAGCAGATGATGGAGCTTTTCGAAATGGTACTGATCGAGGTCGTCGAAAAACCCGCGGGAACCGACGGGGTGCCTGGTGATCTCGAGATCGTGAATATGCCGGTTCCAGTACTCGCGCACCGCGTCGGTCGAAGCCACGGTGAGACTATATCAGCGCCGAAAGCAGTACGATGCCGGGGATGATTCGCGATCTCGACGCGCTGACCGGCCGGAGCTTCGACGTGGTCGTGGTCGGCGGCGGCATTTATGGTCTGACGATCGCGTACGACGCCGCGCAGCGCGGACTGTCGGTCGCCCTCGTCGAGCGCGACGACTTCGGCAGCGGCGCGTCGTTCAACCACCTGCGGACAATCCATGGCGGCCTGAGATATCTTCAGTCGCTGGACATTCGCCGGGCTCGCGAGTCGACCCACGAACGGCGCACGACCGCGCGGATCGCGCCGCACGCGGTGCGGCCTCTCTCCTTCGCGTTGCCGCTCTACCGATCGCTGATGCGCGGCAAGATGGCGATGCGCGCCGGGTTCGTCCTCGACCGCATCCTGTCCGCGGGCCGCAATCGCGGCGTGCCGCCGTCCCATCGCCTGCCCGGCGGCCGTGTATTCTCGCGCAGCCGCGCGGCGCAGACGTTTCCGGGGCTCCGCCGCCAGGGGCTGACCGGCGCCGCGGTGTTCTACGACTACGTGACGACCGAACCGGATCGTTTCACGTTTTCCTTCGCGCTCGCCGCGGCCGAGCATGGCGCCGTGCTGGCGAACCATGTCGAGGCGAGTGCGCTGCTCGTCGACGGCAAGCGGGTGACCGGTGTGAGCGCCGGCGATACGCTCGGCAGCCGGACCGTCGAGGTCGGCGCGCGCCTGGTCGTGAACGCGACCGGCGGCCGCGTCGATCGATTGCTCAAGCCGCTCGGCATCGCGACCGGCATCCCGATGCTGAAGGCGATGAATCTGGTCACCAGGCGCGATGCCGGCGACGAGGCGCTCGGCGGCCGGTCCCCGTCAGGCCGCAATCTGTTCCTCGTGCCCTGGCGAGATCGCGCGCTGTTCGGCACCTGGGAGTCCGATCGGACGTGCGATCCGGACGACACCACCGTGTCCGAGAGCGACGTCGCGGCCTTCATCGGCGACCTCAACCAGGCGTTCCCGGCTCTCGATCTGACGCCGCCGGACATCACGCTCGTCCACCGCGGCGTCGTGCCGGCGGTGGTGCGCGGCGACCGCGTCAGCCTCGAGGGGCACGAGCAGATCCGCGATCACGCGACGCAGGGAGTCGAGGGTCTCGTGAGCGTGGCCGGCACCAAGTTCACCACGGCGCGCGCCGTCGCTCAACGCGTCACCGACATGGTGCTCTCGAAGCTGGAGCAGAAACCGGTCGCATGCCGGACCGCGTCAACGCCCCTTCCCGGCGGCAGCCTGCGTGACATCGGCCTCGCCATCGCCGACGCGCGGCGGGAGTACGACGAAGGGTTGCCGACCGACACGATCCCGCATCTGATCGCCGCGTACGGATCGCGCTACCGGGACGTCATGGAGATCGCGGCGGCCCGCCCCGACTGGCGGACGCGCCTGGCGCCCGATTCTCCGGTGATCGGCGCGGAACTGGTGCTGGCGGTGCGGAAAGAAATGGCGCCGACGCTTGCCGACGCCGTGATCCGGCGGACGCCGCTCGGTGCGCTCGGTCATCCGGGCGACGCGGCTCTCGCGCGCGCGGCGGCGATTGTGGGTACCGAGCTCGGCTGGACCGACGAGCGCCGACGTCAGGAGATGGCGGCGGTCGATGCGTTCTATCGCGTACGGATGTAGGCCGGGTCCTTTCGGACCCGGCACAAGGCGGGTCTGACCCGCCCTACATTCGTCGTTCGCTACGGGATCGTGAACGCGTTGAACACGTAGGTGAATCCGGCGGTGAACCCGATCGTCGGATCAATCGTCGTCAAGCCGAGAAATACGCCGGCGTCGAAACGCACCGGGCCGCGCGTGTAGCGCCCGCCGAGTTTCAGAATCCCCCGGCTCTCAGTCCCCGGAAACGCAGTCGTTCGGAAGGATGCGCGGCCGTTCACCTCGCCGACCAGTTCCGCTTCCTGCGTCACGGCGCGCGCGAACGACAGCCCGTAGAGCAGGACGTCGTTCTGCCCCACGCCGGATGTCGGGTTTGCCAGGATCCCGGCGCCGACGTTTGCGACCACCCGGATCGACTGTACGGTCTTCGCCAGCAGCAGCGTGCCGGACACATCGGTCGTATCCAGGTCGATGCCCTTTTCGTTCGACGCGTTTGGCAGCTTCGTCGCGAAGCGGATGCCGATGGCCGGACGGGAGGCCGTCTCGGTCATGATGCGAATCTTCGTGGCGATGGTGGCGTTGGACACGTCGTGCGTGCTGTCGCCGGTGACCGTCAACAGCGAGGCCAGCGGCGCGCGTGCGTCACGGCTGCTGATGCTGAGATGGTTGTAGATCCCGCCGTCGATCTGGAGCTCGGCGATCGAGCTCAGGCCGATGCTGACGCCGATTGTCGGAATGCTGACCAGATTGCCTTTCAGCCCGGACACCGGGTTCTCGTAGTCGTGCGCCAGGTCGAATCCGCCCTCGAGCAGCACGCGTCCGGCGCCGACCGGCTCCGGATCCTCGGTGACGAGCGGACGCTGTTGCGCGGCGGCGGTGCCGGCGATCAGCAGCAGTGAGAAGACGGCGGGCAGCACTCGGAATCGCATCAACACCTCAGACGATGAAAGTCCGGCGAAAGCCGGACACTTACCGGCGCAAGAACGGTCCGGCTAGCCGGACACTACGGGAGTTCAACGGTCCGACTAAAGTCGGACACTACCGGAGCTCAAAGGTCCGGCTGACGCCGGACACTACCGAAACAGCGCGACCGGAATGCCACGCGCGGTTCCCGTGACGTCGGTCGTGTCCGCCTTGAGGCGGACCGTCGTACGGAGATCACCCGGCGGATTCAGCCGCGTGTCGAGCAGATGCCTGGGGGCGACGTTGCTGAGCGCCTTGAGCATCGACTGCTTCACGCCCGGGTGCTCGCGCTCGAGCTCCATCAGCAGCCGCTTCGTGCGCTGGCGCTGCAGCCCCAGATCGCCGCACGCGGGACAGCAGCAGCCGATGATCGGCAGCTCCGATTCCTTCGCGTAGGCGCGCGCCTCCTCTTCGCCGACATACACCAGCGGCCGGATCACGACATGCGCGCCATCGTCAGACACGAGCTTGGGCGGCATCGCCTTCAGCGCGCCGGCAAAGAACAGGTTCAGCAGCAGGGTTTCGACGAAGTCGTCGGCGTGGTGGCCGAGCGCGATCTTCGTCGCGCCGTTTTCCTTGGCGATGCGATAGAGCACACCACGACGCAGTCGCGCACACAGCGAGCACGGCGTGGCGCCGTCCTCGAGGATGTCGTCGATCGTCTGACCGATGTTCGTGTGCTCGATCCGGAGATCCCAGCCGCGCGCCTTGCACGTGCTGGTGATGAGCTCGTGCTTGTATTCCTTGTAGCCGGAATCGACGTTGACCGCGAGCAGCGAGAACCTGATCGGCGCGCGCTGACGCAGGACGTCGAGCGCCTGCAGCAGCGCCCAGCTGTCCTTGCCGCCGGACAGCCCGACCATGACGCGGTCGCCGTCCTCGAGCATTTCGTAGTCGACAATCGCCTTCGTCGTCTTTTTGGCGATGCGCGCCTCGAGCTCACTGCGATAGGCCATGATTGGATTATGGATTATATAGAGGACGATCCGAGGGGGTCGGGAGTCATTTGCAGTTTCTGCGATCCCACGCTGTGGAAACTGTGGATGCAGAAACTGCAATTGACTCCCGACCCCTACCGATTGACCTCTTATCGGGACCCGACGACGCGCGCGGGGATGCCGACGGCGATCGCGGAGGCAGGTACAGCCTCGCGGACCACGGCGCCAGTCCCGATCACGGCGCCGTCGCCGATGGTGACGCCGTCGAGAATCTTCGCACCCGCGCCTATCCAGACGCCATCGCCGACCGTCACACCGGCTGAGGTTCGCCCCTGCTCGAGGACGGTCCTGGACGGGTCGGAGAAATCGTGATCGCCTCCGATGACGTAGCTGTACGCCGCCATCAGGACGCTCTTGCCGATCGCCACGCGGCTCGCCGAGAAGATCTCGCAGTTGAAGCCGATATTCACGCCGTCGGCGAGATCGATGTCGCCGTTCTTGCACGACAGGATGGTGTTTCGGCCGACGAACACGCCGTCGCCGATGCGGATGCCCCGGTTCGATTCCCCCTTCGCGTCGATCAGACAATGGTCGTCGATCACGACATTGCTGCCGATGTGAACCTTGTGCGGGTGGCGCAGGACGACGTGCTGCCCGAACACGACGTTGCGCCCGCAGGAACCGAGCAGCATCGGGTACAGCGCTTTACGAATCACCAGCCCCAACGCCCCCGGCCACGACTGCGCGAACATGACGATGAGCTCGTACTTCAGCAGCGCGCCAAGACCAGGACGGCCGACGACGAGCTCCGCGTATTTCGCGCGGCTCGACTTGCCGGGCGCGAAGAGCTGCTCTTGTGCTTTGGCGATCGGCGCGTCGTTCACAGCCATCCTTCGGCCCGGTACCAGTTCAGCGTGCGGCGAATCCCCTCCCGCAACTCGACCCGAGGGGCAAAACCGATCTCGGTCCGCGCCCGCGTGATGTCGAACGCGCGGCTCTTGGTGAAAAAGTCGACGCGGCGGCGGAAAATCGGCGGCTCGATCCCGAGCGGGCCGCAGATCGCTTCGCAGACCGCTCCGGCCGTCCAGAAGGGCCAGACCGGCAGGTGACGCGTCGGCGTCGGCACCCCGGCGACGTCCGCGACCAGCGCCACGAGCGCGTTCAACGTGGTCACCTCCGCGCCCGCGAGAATGTAGGTGCGGTTGGCCGCCGCGGGATGCGTCCCGCAGAGGCGGAAGCCGTCGACGAGATCGTCGATGAACGTCAAATGGTAATAGATCTCACCTGATCCGAGCGTGACCCAGCGACGTCGTGCGACGCCGCCGAACAGCTTGAGCAGGCGCCGGTCGCCGGGACCGTAGATGCCCGTCGGCCGCACGATCGTGACCTCGATCCCGAGTCGGGCTCCAGCCTCGCGCGCCAGTTCTTCCCCTTCGAGCTTCGTGACCTGATAGATGTCGCCAGGCTGCAGCGGCGCATCCTCGTTCGCCGGCGGATGCGCAACGTCGCCGTGGACGCCCACGGTACTGCAGTGGACGACGCGTCTGACGCCGCCTCGGGCCGCCGCCTCGATGACGTCTCTGACGGCGACAGCGTTGACGGCGCGATAGACCTCGTCGCCGAGGCCCGCCTGCCGGTACATCGCGGCGATGTGGTACACGATGTCGATGCCGCCGGTGGCCGCCGCCAGCGCCTGGCCGTCACGCAGGTCGCCCATCACCAGCGTGATCCCGGCTTGAGAGAGCGCGGATGCGGCCGGCCCCTCCGTCCGCACGAGCGCCGACACGCTGTCGCCTCGCGCCGCGAGCGCGCGGGCGAGATGCCCCCCTGTGAACCCGGTTGCCCCGGTGACTAGGACGCGCACCGTTCGGCGACGAGCGTGACCGGTGAGCCGAAGGACTTGAGCAGGCCGGCGCGATCGAAGACGTGCTCCGACCAGATCGTGAAGCGGCGGGACCCAATCGCCTTGTGCAGGGCAATCGGCAGGACGAACTGGCGATGGACGGATCGGACGCGGAACCCATGGCGCTCGAAGGCGGCCACGATGGTGGCATAGGTGAATACACGATACGGCTCCGTCTTCATGCCGGCCGCATACATCGCCCGCCGCGCCAGCGATTCGAACAGCGCCACGCTCGTCGCCGACGGGTAGTCGACGATGACCAGGCGGTCGGCTACGCGGCACAGTTCCCCGACGCAACGCTGCCATTGCGGCGTGTGCATCAGCACGCGGAAACTGACGACCGTGTCGAAGTTCCGGGCGCCGAACTCCAGCGCGTGGGCATCGCCACGCTGGAACGTGATCGTCGTCAGCCGCTGCTCTTCCGCGCGCTGACGCGCCATCGCGAGCATCTGTTCCGAGGCGTCGACGGCGGTGACGTTCGCGCCGCCACGCGCGAGGATGAAGGCCGCGCGGCCAGTACCCGTCCCGACATCAAGAATATCGCGGCCCTTGCCGGTGCCCACCATGTTCAGGAGCACCTGGGCCTGCGTCTCGGCGATGAGCTCGCCGATGGGGCCGCTGAAGCGGCGCCCGTCGAACGTCCGCGCCATCACCGGATCCGCGTAGGCCGAGTAGCTGTAATGATCGCTCGAGGGATCGGGGCTCACGCCACGTCCTTCACCACCGCGACCGCAGGCGGCGAGGCCATCAGGGCGGCGCACGCCTCTCGCGTGCGCTCGAGGTAGGCGGCGTAGCTGTACTTGGTTTCCGCGAGCGTCCGCGCCTGCTGCCCGATGGTCGCCGCCCGCGCTGTATCGGTCAGCCCCGCCAGAATCCCGTCCGCGTATTCCTGCGGCGTCACTCCCGTGAGGATGGCGGTGTCGTCGTCGAGCACCTGGGTGTGCGTCAGGAGCCGCGTGGCGACGATCACTTTGCCCGATCGGAGGTACTGGTAGATCTTGAGCGGTGTATTGGTCCCTCGCGATCGCGGGGACACGAGAAGGTCCGAGGCGAGCAGATACGCCGGCATCTCCGACGCCGGACGCTCCCCCGCGAAAATCGTCACATCCTCGATGCCGGCCCCGCGCGCCTCTGCGCGCGCTCTCGTCACCTGATCGGCATGCCCGCCCGCGAGGACGAGCCGCGCATCCGGCCGCGTCCGCCGCACGATGGCCATCGCGGCAAACAACAGATCGAGCCCCTGGTACGCCTCGAAGGTGCCGGTATAGAGCACGATCGGCGTCACGGCATCGAGGTTCAACGAGCGGCGGACCGCTGCGGCATCTTCGGGGGTCGCCCCTTCGTCCGAGGATCCGGGCGCATTCTCGATGAGCACGGTTCGCGCGCCGGGCTCGATCGCCTTCACCGTCTCCTCCAACGACGGGCAGATGACGATGACGACACGCGAGCGGCGGATCATGAAGCGCTCGATCGCCAGGAACAGGCGCTTGATGATCCGCGAGCGGCTGAACGCGAAATTCGAGAGCTGCTGCGGCAGGCTCGAATGCATGTCGTAGAGATGCGGCACGCGCAGCGCCATCGCGAGCACCGCGCCGATCAGGCCGCCCTCCTCGTGGGAGTGGATCACATCGTAGCGGCTCGACACCGCGCGCCGCAGCGCGGTCAGCGTCAGCAGCGCGTCGAGCGGAATCTTGGCCAGGGATGGACCGATCTTGACGCGGTCCACGAATGGCGGACGCAGGCTGCGAAAGACACGCAGTCCAGGCATCGACACGCTCTCGCCGAAGGGATACGTCACGAGATCGACCTGGTGGCCGAGCGCGGTGAGGGCGCGGATGCGGTGAAACTCGCTGAACGGCGTGCCGCGCGGCTCGAAGAACGGCTCGGGCGCGATCATCAGAATGCGCACGGTTCCGATGATTTTCGCACGAAATGATAGTACAGTGTCGCATCCCTTTCGCCGAATGTCCCAGGCCCCACACGAATCGTCCCGCGCGCGCCGTTACGGAATCCTGGCGGTCAAGATTTCGGTCAGCGTCATTCTTCTCGTCGTGCTCTTCTCCAAAACCGATACGGCGCAGCTCTGGCAGACGGCGCGACTGGCGTCGCTGCCGTGGCTGCTGGCCGCGATGGCCGTCTTCGGAATCGCGACGCTCGCCGGCGTGTGGCGCTGGAATCTCCTGCTGAAGGCGCAGCACATCCACATGACGTTCAAGGCGGCGCTGGCGTCGTTCGTCGTCGCCCTCTATTTCAACAATTTCCTGCCGAGCAACATCGGCGGCGACGTCGTCCGCATCAGGGACACGGCGCGCCGCGCGAACTCGAAAACGCTCGCCACCACCGTGATCCTGATGGATCGCATTCTCGGGCTGATCGCGCTCGTCTTCGTCGCCGCGCTCGGCGCCACCGCCATCGGCCGCCTGCGCCACACGGTCGCGCCGATCTGGCCGGTCTGGCTGTGGGCGGCGTTCCTGGCCGGCGCGGCGGCAACAACACCGGCCGTCTTCGCGCCCGCCGGATTCGGGCGGATGCTCCGGCCGCTGACTGTGTTTCACCCCGAATGGGTCGGCAACCGCATCACCACGCTGACCGGCGCGCTGGCGCGGTTCGGCGAAGATCCTGGCGCGCTGCTGTGGGCCTTTGGCGGCGCGGTCTTCGTGCAGTGCGCTCTCGTCGTGTTCTACTTCGCGGTGGCGTACGCCCTGCACCTCGACGTGCCCTTCACGGATCTCGCGGTCGTCGTCCCGATGTCCTTCGTCGTGCAGCTCCTGCCCGTCTCGGTGGGTGGATTCGGCGTACGGGAGGCTTTTTTTTCGTACTCCTTCCACCGGCTCGGACAACCGATCGAAAGCGCCGTGCTTCTCTCGCTGGTCGCGCAGGCGTTGTCGATGCTGTTTTCGCTGTCGGGGCTCGGCACCTACGTCTGGCGCAGCCACCATACCACTGCGCCGATCTCGCCTATCGCACCGGTCGCACGCGGTAGAGACTGATCCGCGTGCTCGGCTGCTTGTAGTCCCCCCGGCGACCAGACTCGAACAGGTGACCTGCTGATTACGAATCAAGCTCAACGACGGAAAACACTTTGCACGCCGGCCCAAGCGGTGAGACAATTCCGCCCGACAAACGAGGACCTATGATCCCAACTGTTCATGAAATCGGCGAGGTGTCGTGTGGCTAACCTCACCGGCCCCTTGTTCCACGGCGAGTGCCTGACCCATGCCGAGTATATGGCTCTCCTCACCGAAGAATGGGTGTCTGACGGCGATATGCAGGCCGCATCGTTCTTTGACCCGATTGCAGGGTGTGAAGCCACGATTCGGTTCGCAGCGAACTTGTGGACGCTTGAGGACCTGCCCGGAGGCGGCACGCGAGCCACGTTAAAACCCATCTCGCCGCATTCAGGTGGACGGTTTCAGCTCGACCTGCGCGCAGAGAATGGTCCCACGAGGGAATTTGTCGTGAACATGGGCCACGACGACCTATCGGTGCCGCAGGCGCCACCAGTCGTGGTGACCCCACCACCACCGCCGCCGCCGCCACCAACCGAGGTGACTCCACCACCGCCGCCGCCACCCCCGCCAACACCTGATCCTTGCATCGCAGAAGCGTTGACTCTAACCAAGCAACCGAATGTCCCGCCGTCCGGGGCAACCCACACGCTTGGGGTCATCGCCACGTTCAACATCGGACCGGCGACAATCTCGTGGGGCGACGGCGCATCGCAACCGATTCTCAGCGGCGTCGTGACGACCCATGCTTACGATCGAGCGGTCTCGTCTGGAATCAGGACTATCACTGTCACCACGGCTAGTGGATGCGCAGCGTCCGTGAAGTTCGAGGTTGAGGCACCGCACCCGTAACGGCGAGTCGGTGCGGCCCGCACCACTGATGTAAGACAGGCTTCGGAGCCTGCCCGGCCAAGTCGTCTACGGTACCGGCAGCACGCGGTAGAGACTGATCTCCGCGTGCTTGCCGGGCACCTGCCAGGGACGCCGCGAGACCAGCCTCAAATCCGTCCGGCGATCGAGTTGAGGAATCAACGTCTCGTAGCGGTCGCCGTACAGATATTCACCGTGGACGATCAGGTAGCGCGCGCCGCGATCCTTGATCGCGTCCATCGATGGCGGCTCAGGAAAGTCCTGAATCGCCTGTCTGAGCCGCAGGTACGACGGCGGAAAGAATCCGCTGTAGCCGTTGATCAGTGTCTGCCAGTGGAAGGTCGAGTAATAGAGGTACGTGGGGTCGTCTGCCGCTCGGGTCGGGAACTCGAAGAGAATCGCGGTCGGACTGTCCGCCCGGTCGCGCAGGAGATCGGCGTAGATCGCGGGAGGATTCCCCGGCACCGTCACGAGTTCCAGCGGGGTCGAGGCGTACTCGACAAGCATCAGCGCACTGATGGCGACCAGCACCGCGCGACGCGCGGAGGACGATCGCACATGCCGGACGAGACGCGCTGCGCCCTCGCCAGCCAGGACTGCCAGGGAGAACACGACCATCAGCCCCATTCGCGCCGGGATGCGTAACGCCTTGAACGGCAGGAAGTAGTCGTACAGCGCGCGATAGATCACGCCGTTGAACCCGAGAGAGACGTCGAAGGCCAGGATAAGGCCGAGCCCGTACGCCAATCGCGTCGCCGACAACGGCGGCCACAGCCCGACGATCGCCAGGGCGACGGCGACGAACCCGGGAAACAGCCGGCGCTCCGGCTCCATGAACCGGGCGAACACCTTGCCGTACACCGCGTTGGCCTCCGG
>Ga0068858_100007503_pt1 | contig 10542 bp, 10 predicted proteins | sample KBSSwiS12_FD_66589 | JGI IMG/M metagenome (GOLD analysis project Ga0068858, IMG submission 66589) | Switchgrass rhizosphere microbial communities from Kellogg Biological Station, Michigan, USA - KBS Switchgrass S1-2 | ecosystem: Host-associated > Plants > Roots > Rhizosphere > Soil ... | reverse complement strand
TACGTCATGCCCAACACCAGCGGCCTCAACGCGTCGACCCAGCTCCCCGGCTTCGTCGCCCACCTCCGGGCCGCCGTCGCCGGCCCCTGAGCCGAACCGGCGACGAACGGCGTTGGGGTCAGTCGAAGAGGGGGGCGCTGCGGAAGGGGACGCCGGCGACGAGCTCGGAGGAGCGGCCGTCGGGACCGACCGGTACCTCGCCGATGAGGGTGACTCGGTGCAGCACGCGCTCGACATCGAGGTGACCGAGGTCGGTCGGGCCGAGGTGCGCGGTGGCGCGGTTGTCCCAGAAGGCGATGCTGCCCGGCTCCCAGTGGAAGCGGACCGTGAACTCCGGCCGGCTCAGATGGGCGAAGAGGTGCTCGAGGATCCACCGGCTCTCGGGCGGCGTCACGCCGAGGATGCGACCGGTGAACACCGGGTTGACGAACAGCGCCTTCTCTCCCGTCTGCGGGTGCACCCGCACCACCGGGTGATGCGCGATCAGCGGGCGCTCCTTGAACCGCTCGAAGTACGCCGACAGCTTCGGGCTCGACGGGTTGATGTTGGCGCCGTAGTAGTGCTCGGCCCGCAGGCCGTCGACGAACGCCTTGACCGGCTCGGACAGCGCGTCGTACGCGGCGACGAGGTTCGTGAACGTGGTGTCGCCCCCGAAGGACGGCACCTTGTCGGCGCGCAGGATCGACGCCGCCGGCGGGTTGACGGCCGGCGTCACGTCGGTGTGCCACCCACTCGTGTACGAGTAGCGGATCTCCTTCCGCGCCTCGTCGTCGAGCTGGAACTGCTGCTCGAACCGGCGGGGGTCGACCGTGTAGATCTCGGGGAAGCCTTCCGGTGGCGTGTCGTCGTGCGGATGCGCGTATGTCAGCTCGCCGAAGTGACGGGCGAACGCGATCTGCTGCGCATGGTCGATGTGCTGGTCGCGGAAGAACACGACCTTCCACGCGTGCAGCGCGTCCCGGATGGCGGCGACCTCGCCCCGGGCGAGCGCACGACCGAGGTCGATGCCGTCGATCTGGGCACCGATGTGGCCGGCGAGCGGGCGGACGGTGATCGCCGGGGCGATCGCGGGATCGAGCGTGTCAGTCACAGCAGGACTCCTTCGAGCTCTCGGGTGGGGGTCGGCTCCTCGACGCCGAGGCGACGAAGCAGCCGGGAACGTTCGATGACGGTTTCCTCGACGAGGACCCCGTCGACGAGGACGAGCACGCGATCCGCGAGATGGATCGCCTCGTCCACGTCGTGGGTGACGAGCACCACCGCGGGACGGTGGCGCTCGCACAGCTCGCGCAGCAGGCGCTGCATGCGCAGTCGGGTCAGCGCGTCGAGCGCGCCGAACGGCTCGTCCAGCAGCACGAGGTCGGGCTCGCGCACCAGGGCCCGAGCCAGCGCGACGCGTTGCGCCTCTCCCCCCGACAAGGTGGCCGGCCACGAACGGGCGCGATCCGCGAGGCCCACCTCGTCGAGCGCGCGAAGGGCACGGGCTTCGACGTCGGGGCCCCGCAAGCCGAGCGAGACGTTGGGCAGCACCCGGCTCCAGGGCAGCAGCCGCGGCTCCTGGAAGACGTCGGCGCGCCGCGTCGCTACCTGCAGCTCGCCGGTGAACGACCGGTCGAACCCTCCGAGGATGCGCAGCAAGGTCGACTTGCCCGACCCGCTGCGCCCGAGCAGCGCCACGAACTCACCGGGCCGGATGTCGAGGTCGATGCCGTCGAGCACCGGTCGGCCGTCGAAGCGGCGCGTGATGTTCCGCGCGACTACCGCGCGATCAGGCCACGTCGCCATGACAGGAGCCTCCTTTCGAGGAGCCGGACGACGCCGTCGCTCGCGAGACCGAGCAAGCCGTAGACGGCGAGGCCGAGGATGATGATGTCGGTGCGGTTCCAGGCCTGGGCCTGCGTGATGAGGTAGCCGATGCCGCGATTCGCGTTCACCTGCTCGGCGAACACGAGCAGCACCCACGCCGCGCCCATCGCCCACCGGAAGCCCACGAGGAAGCCGGCCAGCGCGCCTGGGAGCACGACCCGACGGATCACCCCGAGACGCCCGAGGCCGAACGCCCGAGCGGTCTCGACGAGCTTCTCGTCGACGTTGCGGATGGCGGCGAACGTGTTCAGGTAGACGGGAAACGCGGCGCCGATCGAGATCAGCAGGATCTTCGCCTCCTCCCCGATTCCGACCCACACGATGATGAGCGGCAGAAGCGCGATGACGGGAACGGCGCGCAGCAGGTTCATCGTCGAGTCGACGAGATCCTCACCGAGGCGGAACAGGCCGGCGACGAGCGCCAGCCCCACCCCGGCGGTCACGCCGAACGCGAGACCCCACAGCACTCGTGACAGCGATGCGGTGAGGTCGCCCTGCAGCGTGCCGTCGCCGAGCAACTGCTGGCCCGCCTGCACGACCGACCACGGCGACGTGAGGTACCGGTCGTCGACGAGGTGAAGGGCGACGACGAGCTGCCACGCGACGAGGAGCACCACGGGACCGCTCAGGCGACGGGCCCACGAAGGTGGGCCGCGATGGCCGCCGAGGTCGCGCCGACCTCCGCTCGGGTCCTCGAGGAGGATCGCCGTCACGACTTCCCTCCGGCGATGGCGGCGTCGAAGTCGCGGTTGTCCTGCTCGTCGAACAACGTGGCGATGTAGGCGCCGCTCGGGAGCTCGCCGCCCGCCTCGAACAGCTTCTGCTGGTCCTCGAGGTGGGATTCGAGACCGGAGCCGGTGACGGCGACGTAGTGGTAGCGACCGACCGTCTGGAAGATCTTCTGACCAACGGCGGCCGGTGCGTGCAGCAGACCGACGTAGTAGGCGTCGATCCACTTGTCGGGGTTGGCCTGCCGCCACGACTCCGCCTTGGCGAGGCGACCGACGAAGTCGATCAACGCCACACGCTTGGCCCTGTCGGCGAGCGACTTCTGGCTCGCGAGCTCGACGGAGAAGATCGGGATCTCCGGCACGGCGAGCTGCTTCGCGCCCGGCGTCTTCGCGAGGTACGCGGTCGTGGCCGGCTCGTAGGAGATGGCCGCGTCGGCGCCACCGGACACGAGCGTGCTCGTGAGCGTGGTGAGGGGGACGTCGACGAGGGTGAAGTCCTTCGCCGTGAGGTGCACGGTGTGGAGCACCTCGAGCAGATAGCCCTCGAGCGCGGTGGACCTGGTGGCGGCCAACCGCTTGCCCTTCAGATTGGCGAGGGAGTTGATGCCGCTGCCCGGCCGGGTGAGGAACTGGTAGTAGCCGCTCGTCTGCTGCGTCGCCTTGGCGGTGGCGATGACCCGCACGCCGGCCTTGGCCGCGGCGGCGAAGATGGCCGGCGTGTCGCCCATGTATCCGGCGTCGATGCGGTTGGCGGAGAACGCCGCGTTCATGTGCGGACCGTCCGTGAAGCCGTCCCACTCGATCTTGTACGACGCACCCGTGGCCGCGCCGCTGGCGTCGAAGAGAGTCTTCATGGCGTTGTTCTGGTCGCCGATGCGCAACGTGACGGGCCCGGTCGCGCTCGCCGCCGCGACCTGCGTGGCACCACCGCCACCGTTGCCGCTGCTGCACGCGCCGACGCCGAGTGCGCCGACGACGAGAGTGGCGGTGAGGAGGGCGCGCGCGGAGAACACGAGGTTTCCCTTTCGGTTCGGGGATGGTCGACGGCGGGGGGGGAACGCCGTCGTCGATCGACCCTACGGGAACCGAACCGAAAAGTCCATAATGTTGATGGGAATTATTCGAATTAGAGGTCGGGCAGGCCCAGCGACAGGTTCGGGGTGGTGATCCCGCCGTCGATCTCGAGCACCTTGCCGGTGACGAAGCTCGCCGCGTCCGACGCGAGGTAGACGACGCCGATGGCGATGTCGTCGACGTGGCCGAGCCGGCGCATCGGTGTGCCCGCCACCATCAACCGCTCGAGCTCCTCGTTCAGCACGAGGCCGAGCGCCTCCGTCTCGATGGCGCCCGGTGCGATCCCGTTGACCCGGACCCGGGGCGCGAGATCGGCCGCCAGCAGCCTCGTGAGATGGGCGAGGGCGCCCTTCGCCGTGCCGTACGCGGCATACCCGCGATCGACGAGGCGCCCCATCGCCGAGGTGATGTTGACGACGCTCCCCTGCCCGTTCGCCAGCAGGTGCGGCAGCGCCAGCTGCGTGAGCTCGTAGGCGTTGCTCACGTTGAAGTGGAACGCGGCCTCGAGCGTCCTCGTCGGGGTGTCGGTGAACGGCGCCGGGAGCGCGCCACCGACGTTGTTCACGACGATGTCGAGCCGGCCCAGCTCGCCGACCGCGGCATCCACCAAGCCGCCCAGGTTGGCGAGATCGTCCAGGTCGCAGGGCACGGCGACGGCCCGCCGACCGAGCGCCTCCACCCGCGAGACGACGTCGGCGAGGGTCTCCTTGGTGCGTGCCGCGATCACCACGTCGGCGCCGACCTCGGCCAGCGCCACCGCCGATGCGGCGCCGATGCCGCGGCTCGCACCCGTCACGATGGCGACGCGGCCGTCCAGACGAAACCGATCGAGGAGGTTCATGGCGGCCATGATGTCGCGATGGATCTCGCCATGACGCTCCCGACGATGTTGCCCCATGGCCGGCGCGAGGCGCTGGCGTGGTGCCGCGGCATCGACGAAGGTCCGTGGTCGAGCCTCGCCGTGCCCGAGCGCATCACCTACACGAGCCATGCGCTCACGGTGCAGCTGGCCGCCGCCGCGGCGCTGACCGAGCGCGTGCGCCTCTCGACGACGTTGATCGTGCTCCCCGCCCACGACGCGGTGCAGGTCGCCAAGGACATGGCCTCGGTCGACCAGCTGAGCGCCGGACGGCTCACCGTCGGTGTCGGCGTGGGGGGCCGGGAGCAGGACTACCGCGCCATCGGCGGTGACTTCACCCGACGCTGGTCGCGTCTCGACGAGCAGGTGGCGACGATGCAGCGCATCTGGCGCCAGGACCCCCCGTTCGACGGCGCCGACCCGGTGGGACCGCCGCCGGTGCAGCCGGGCGGGCCGCCGTTCGTGGCCGGCGTGGTCGGGCCGAAGGCGATGGCGCGCGCCGCGAGGTGGGCGATCGGTGTCGACGACTCGACCTCCATCGTCGCGGTCGACGCGGCGGCGCTGAGCGCCCAGCGCGAGCGCGTCGTGCAGGCGTGGAAGGACGCCGGTCGCGACGAGGCACCGCACTTCTCCGGGAGCCTCTGGTACGCGCTGGGACCCGACGCCAAGGACCAGCTCGGCCGCTACGTCTACGACTACATGAAGATCTTCGACGAGGGCATGGCTCGCCAGATCGCCGAGGCCGCACCGGTGCACACGCCGGCCGCGCTGCGCGAGGCCATGGCGGCGGCCGAGGAAGCCGGGTGCGACGAGTTCTTCCTCGTGCCCACCACGGCCGATCCGGCCGAGCTCGACCGCACGCGCGAGGCCCTGGGCATCTAGTTGGAGGAGCCGCTCGAGCCGACGGACGACGCGGGGCTGCACGCGCCTGAGCGACCCGGCCTCGGCGACACGCGCCATCGCGACTTCGTGCGGCTCGACCTGCGGGAGAACCTGCTGCTGCTGCGCCACACGGTGAAGTGGACCGTGCTCGGCGCCGTCGTCGGCGTGCTCGCCGGTCTGGGGTCGGCCGGGTTCCTGCGGTCACTCACGTGGGCGACCGACACCCGCCTGCACCACCCGAACCTGATCTACGGGCTCCCCCTCGCCGGGCTGAGCGTCGGCCTCGCCTACCACTACCTCGGCGGGCGAGCCGGCGGTGGCAACTCGCTCATCATCGACGAGATCCACGACCCCCAGGAATGGGTGCCGCGGCGCATGGCCCCGCTCGTCTACGTGTTCACCGTGGTGGGTCACCTGTTCGGCGCGTCGGTCGGGCGCGAGGGCACCGCCATCCAGATGTCCGGGAGCCTCACCGACGCGTTCGCGCGCGTGGTGCGGATCCGTCCCAGCGACCGGCGGTTGCTGCTCATCGCCGCCATCGCCGGCGGCTTCGGTTCCGTGTTCGGCGTGCCGCTGGCGGGGACGGTGTTCGGCCTCGAGGTGCAGTCCGTCGGACGCATCCGCTTCGACGCGCTCGTGCCCGCCTTCGTCGCCTCGACGACCGGCGACCTCGTCGTGCGCGCCCTCGGGGTCCATCACACCCGCACCCCCGACCTCGGCGCGGTGCACCTCGACGCCGCGCTGCTGGCGAAGTGCGCGCTCGCCGGCGTGGCGTTCGGGCTCACCGCCATCGTGTTCGCCGACGTCACCCACGCGCTCAAGCAGCTCATCGCCGCCACCATCTCGTGGCCGCCGTTGCGCCCGTTCCTGGGCGGCGTGGCCGTGCTGCTCCTCACGGGCGTCGTCGGCGACCGTGCCTACCTCGGCCTGTCGATCCCGCTCATCACCGCATCGCTGGCCGGTGGCGCGGGCGTGGCCGCGGGTGCGTTCGCGCTGAAGCTGGCGTTCACGGCGGTCTCGCTGGGGTCGGGCTTCCAGGGCGGCGAGGTGACGCCCCTGTTCGTGATCGGCGCCACGCTCGGGGTGCCCTTGGCGCACCTCCTGCACGTGCCGGTGCCGCTGCTCGCCTCGATCGGGTTCGTGGCCGTCTTCGCCGGCGCCACCAACACGCCCCTCGCGTGCACGGTGATGGCGGTCGAGCTGTTCGGCGCCGGCGTGGCCGTCCCGGCCGCGGCGACGTGCATCGTCGCGTACGTGATCTCGACCGAGCGCGGGATCTACGGCACCCAGCGCATCGACACCCCGCACCGCCCGATGGCCTAGCGGGAGGTAGAACAGGGCGATGGGCCGCGGACCGTCACGCAGGCGCTTGGCGTCCCTGCGGCGGACGCGCGCGACGTTGGCGTCGACCGGGGCGCTGCTGGCGCTGGCCCGCGCGCTGGGCGAGCTGACCACGTCGCCAGAGGCCGCCCAGCGGATCGCCGAGGCGGTCCCGGCCGTGACGGGGTGCGACCAGTCCACGGTCCTGTTGCCCGACTCCGGCGGCCGCTTCGTCGTCCGGGGCGTGGCCGGACCGGCCGACGAGCGCGCCCGCCTGGCGGAACGAACGGCGATCGTCACCGACCACCTCGGCCTCGCCATCACCCAGCTGCCGCCGGCCGTCGTCACCTGCATCGACGATGCACCCGACGCCGCCCGGTCCGCCATGGCCGCCCTCGGCATCGCGGCCATGGGCGTCGCCGCCGTGCGGGTGGGCGACGAGGTGCGAGCGCTGCTGACCGCCGAGTGGTACGACGCCGGCGACGTGCCACCGATCGACGAGCTCGAACGACGTCTTCGGTCCGTGGCCGACCAAGCCGCGCACGCGGTCGACAACGCCCGACTGCTGGACGCGGTCCGCCACCAAGCGCTCCACGACGCGCTCACCGGCCTCCCCAACAAGGTCCTCTTCGACGACCGCGTCGTCCACGCGGTCACCCGAGCCCGCCGCAGCGCCGAGCGCGTGGCCATCGGGGTGCTCGACCTCGATCGGTTCAAGACCATCAACGACAGCCTCGGCCACCGCGCTGGCGACCTGCTGCTCGTCGAGGTCGCCGACCGGTTGCGCGCCGCCATGCGGGCGCAGGACACCGTGGCCCGGATGGGGGGCGACGAGTTCACGTTGCTGCTGCCCGACCTGCAACCGCACGGCGAGGCGATCGTCGCCGAGCGCCTGCTCGCCGCCTTCGAAGCCCCGTTCGTCATCGATGGTCACCCGATCCGCATCTCGCCGAGCATCGGCTTGGCGTCGTTCCCCGACGACGGCGACACGCCCGACCGGCTGCTCCGCGGGGCCGACGCCGCCATGTACCGCGCGAAGGAGAACGGGCGCAACACGTGGGCGACCTACGCGAGCGGCATGAGCGAGCGCGCCTACGACCGGCTCACGCTCGAAGCCGACCTCCATCGCGCCCTCGAGCGCCGCGAGCTGCGCGTCGGGTTCCAACCGATCATGCGTATCAGCGACGGTTCGCGTCAGGGCGTCGAAGCGCTCGTCCGGTGGAGCCACCCGTCGTTCGGCATGCTCGCGCCCGGCGAGTTCCTGCCGCTCGCCGACGAGATCGGGCTGGCGCCCGAGCTCGATGCGTGGGTGCTGCGCCAGGCGTGCCTCGAGCTCGGCCGAGCCGACGTGTCGGGCGCCAGCTCGGGGTCCGAGTGGATCTCCGTGAACGTGGCGGCCCGGACGCTGGCCCATCCCTCGCTGCTGGGCGTCGTGCACGAGGGGCTCGCGCTCGGCGGACTGGCGCCCGAGCGGCTCGTGCTCGAGGTGGCCGAGTCGATCACGTCGCCGCGGCGCGAGGGCGTCGTCGAAGCGCTGCGCGACCTGCGCGCGGTCGGGGTGCGCATCGCCCTCGACAACTTCGGGCGGACCAACGCCCCGCTGGCCGAGCTCGCCGCGCTGCCGCTCGACCTGCTGAAGGTCGATCGGTCGTTCTTCAGCACCGTGCGCCGGGGCGACGAGGACGCGCCCGTGCTCGCCGCAGTCGTCACCATGGCGCACGACCTCGGCCTGCTCGTCGTCGCCGAAGGCGTGGCGACGCCCGAGCAGCTCGCGCTCGCGACGCGCCACGGCGTCGACCTCGCCCAGGGTCACGTGCTCGGCCGGGCCGAGCCGACGCTCTACGCCGCCGAAGGCGCGAGCGCGCCGATCGCCTGAGCCACGTCGACGCCGCCGAACGGGAGGACCACGAGCGACGTCGTGGTGACGCCGTTGGCCAGGAAGCGATCGAGGTGAGCCCGGCACTCCTCCACCGATCCGTGGATGATGAGGTCGTCGACCACCTCGTCGGGTACGGCGGCCAGCGCCGCCTTGCGATCGCCGGCCTTCCAGGCGTCCCACATCGGCTTCAGCAGATCGCCGCGCCCGAGCCACTCGTGGAACGCGGCGTAGACCGGCACGTTGAGGTAGGCGGTGATCATCGGGCGGGCGCGCTCGCGCACCTCGTCGGCGTCGGTCGACGGGCACACGAAGAGGCGCGCCACGATCTCGCGGGGCTCGCCCCCTGCCGCGTCGCGCACGATCCGCGCCACGGTGGCGACGTCGTCGGCGCCCAGCCAGTTGAGGATGGCGCCGTCGCTCTCGCGACCGGCGAGGCGCAACATGCCTTCGCGCAGACCGGCCAGGAGGAGACGGGGCTGCTCGGCCGGCACCCGACCGAGGCGGAAGCCGTCGATCGTGAAGCTGTCGTAGGTGGCGACCACCTTCTCACCACGCAGCGCCGTCTTGAGGAAGCGCAACACGTCGCGGACGCGCTGGTAGGGCTCGACGAAGGGGATGCCGTTCCACCGCTCGACGATCACGTTGCTGGACGCGCCGATGCCGATGAGGACGCGGCCGGGAGCGGCATCGGACAGCGCGGCGATCGTCTGGGCCAGCGCGGCCGGCCCGCGGGTGAAGGCGGGCACGATGGCGGTGCCGAGGCGCAGCTCGGGTGCCCACACCGAGGCGAGGGCGAGCGGCGTGAAGGCGTCGAAGCCGTCGGCCTCCGACGACCACACGTCCGAGTAGCCGAGATCGACGAGGCGGCGGAACAGGTCGCGCTGCGCGTGCAGCGGAACCCCGTCGAACGGAACGGTCATGCCGTGGCGGATCACGCCCGGCAGGCTACGAGGCCGCCGACGTCGCTCGTTCTTTGTCGGATCTGCCCGGCTCAGCCGGGCAGATCCGACAAAGAAAGAACGGCGAGGGTGAGGGGTGAGGGCGAGGCGGGGCGAGCTACTGGCCGCCGGGCGGGTGGATGATCACCGACTGGCTGGCGGTGCCGAGGAGCGTGCCGTTCTCGGCCCAGAGGTGCACGGCGCCGTGGCCGAAGCCGTGCTCGACGGCGTGGATGCGGATGTCGAGCAGCACCCAGTCGGTGGGCACGATCCGGGCGACGCGCAGGGTGTTGTCGAGGCTGTTGCCCGAACCCCGCATGCCCATGACCCGCCGGATGCCGAAGGGCACCATGTCGCCGAGCACGGCGAGCAACGCCGAGCACGGGCGCAGCCCGGGCACCCGAGCCCAGATGGCGATGCGCCCGTGGCCGGCCACCGAGCTGAGCCCGTCCTCCCCCGCCAGGCGCAGCTCCATGCGGCCCGAGATGCGGGACCGCACCTCGTCCGGCACCGAGGTGCTGGGAAAGGCGTCGGCCGGGGGCACGTCGGGACGCTCGACCCAGGTGCCACGCAGGTCGAGCGGGCGGTTCCCGAGGGCGGCGTTGACCGTGAAGATCTCGATGCCGTCGACCGACCCGACCACCCGGGCCTGGGTGGTCTGCTTGCCCGAGACGGCCACGATCAGGTCGAGGTCGAGCGTGGCGGCCAGCTCGGCGTAGGCCAGGTACTGGGCCGTCGCCCACACCAGCGGCCGGCCGGTGACCCGCTCGAGGGCGGTCGCCGCCGCGCCCAGCGCCACCCCGCCGAACAGCGATCCCTGCGAGGTGGTCAGCGATTCGACGACTGGCAGGTGCCAACGGAGCGGGTTGCCGGTGGGCCTCAATCCCAGGTACTCGGCGGCGTCCACGGGCGCGATCATGGCAGTTGCCACGCACCTTGCCCGCACCAGCGGGATCGGGGAACGTAACTGTCACACCCCCTGTTCATCATGGG
>Ga0068858_100007501_pt1 | contig 10543 bp, 11 predicted proteins | sample KBSSwiS12_FD_66589 | JGI IMG/M metagenome (GOLD analysis project Ga0068858, IMG submission 66589) | Switchgrass rhizosphere microbial communities from Kellogg Biological Station, Michigan, USA - KBS Switchgrass S1-2 | ecosystem: Host-associated > Plants > Roots > Rhizosphere > Soil ... | reverse complement strand
CTGGGGCACGAAGGTCATCTACGACGTCGTTGCCCCCGAGAACCAGCAGTACAAGGGGCGACTCGTCGGCGAGATCGCCACCGAGCAGGGCCGCGACCCGTGGGACGTGCTGTGCGACATCGCGCTGGCCGACGAGCTGCTGACCAGCTTCGGCACCACACCACCCCTCGATCCGGACGAGAACTGGAAGGCGCGCCTCGAGGTGTGGCGCGACCCCCGCGCCCTCATCGGGGCGTCCGACGCGGGTGCCCACCTCGACATGCTCGCCACGTTCAACTATTCGACGATCCTGCTGGCGGAGGCGGTGCGCGAGCGCAAGCTGCTGCCGCTCGAGGAAGCGGTCCAGCTCATCACCGACGCACCGGCCAAGCTGTACGGGCTGGTCGATCGCGGCCGCATCCAGGAGGGCTGGCACGCCGACGTGGTCGTGTTCGATCCCGATCGCATCGGCACCGACGACGTCGCCATGAAGTTCGACCTGCCTGGTGGTGCCGGCCGCCTCTATGCCGGCGGGCGCGGCGTCGACGACGTGCTCGTGGCCGGTACGGCCATCGTGCGCGACGGCAAGCTCACCGCCGACCGTCCCGGACGCGTCCTGCGCTCGGGCACCGACACCCGCACCGCGGAACTGGTTTGAGCCTCGTCCTGCGGGAGGATCGCGGCCCCGTCGCGATCCTCACCATGAACGACCCCGACACCTACAACTCGTTGACCTCGCCGCTGGTCACCGAGCTCAAGGCGGCCCTCGCCGAGGTGCGCGACGAGCGCGAGGTGCGGGTCGTCATCCTCGCCGGCGCCGGCAAGGGCTTCTCCTCGGGCGCCAACCTCGGTGGATCCGAGGCCGACCTGCCGGCCATCGCCCGCGACCGCGGCCCGGTCGGGCTCGTGCAGATGATGCAGGAGCACCTGGCCGAGCTGATCCTCGCGATCCGCGAGCTGCGCCAACCGGTGATCGGCGCCGTGCACGGCGGCGCCGTCGGTGGTGGCCTGGCCGTCGCCCTCGCCTGTGACATGCGCATCGCCAGCGAGGACGCCTTCTTCGCCTCCCACTTCATCCGCGTGGGTCTGTCGTCGTGCGACGTGGGCACGAGCTACACGCTCCCGCGCCTCGTCGGGCCGGCCATCGCGGCGGAGCTGATGCTGACCGGCCGCCGCTTCCTCGCCGACGAGGCGCTGCAGCTGCGAGTGGTCAACCGCGTGGTGCCGAAGGACGAGCTCCTGGCCCGCGCCGAGGAGCTGGCGCGGCAGATCGCCGCCAACAGCGAGTACGGCGTCTACATGACGAAGCTCGGGCTCTGGGCCAACCTCGACGCGTCGAGCTTCCGCCAGGCGATGGAGCTGGAGAACCGCACCCAGGTGCTGGGAACGTTCACGCGCAACATGACCGAGGCCGGCGCGGCCTTTCGAGAGAAGAGGGAGCCATCGTGGAAGCCCCTGTGACGGAGAGCCTGCCGAAGGGCATCGACCTCGGGATCGTGGTCACCGACGGCGACGCCGCCGTGCGGTTCTACACCGAGGTGCTCGGGCTGAAGCTCGAAGGCTCCAACCCGGCCGGGGACGCGACGATGTACCGCGTCTCGTGCGGCACGAGCCAGCTGAAGCTCATTGCCCCGAACACGACGCCGACGGCGTTGCCGAAGGCGGAGCTGTTCGGCATGGTCGGCTACCGCTACCTGACCATCACCGTCGATGACGTCGATGCCATGGTGGCCGTGTGCGAGGCGGCCGGCCATCCCGCGGTGATCCCGCCGCGCGACCTCGGCCCGGCCCGGATCGCCATGGTCGAGGACCCCGACGGCAACCGGGTCGAGTTCCTGCGCCTGCCGTCGTGACGGCGTCCGTCCGCCTCGAGCGCGAGGGGCACGTCGGCTGGCTCGTCTTCGACAACGAGCCGCGCCGCAACGCGCTCACGGCCGAGATGCTCGACGGCACCGTGGACGCGCTGGCCGAAGCGGCGAAGGACGACGACGTGCGCGTCATCGTGCTGCGGGGCGCGGGCGACAAGGCGTTCGTCTCGGGAGCGGACATCTCGGCGTTCGGCTCCGACACCGGCGTCGACCGCAGCCGCACGGGGCCGGTCGAGGTCATCGAGTCGATCGCCCGCCTCGACAAGCCCGTGATCGCCGCGCTCAAGGGCTGGTGCCTCGGTGCCGGCGTCCTCGTGGCGCTCGCGGCCGACCTGCGCGTCGCCGGCGACGATGTCCGCATGGGCATCCCGGCGGCCAAGCTCGGCGTCGCGTACCCGCGGGAAGGCGTCGACCGCATCACGGCGCTCGCCGGGCCGGCGGTCGCGTCCGAGCTGCTGATGACGGGCGAGCCCTACGACGCGGCGGCCGCGTTGCGAGTGGGGCTCGTGAACCGCGTCGTCGCCGCCGCGGACGTGTTCGCCGCGGCCACCGAGGTCGCCACGACGATCGCGGCCAACGCGCCGCTCACGTTGCGCGCCTCGAAGCTGGCCATCGCCGGGGCGCCCGAGGTCGACGAGGCGATCCGCGCCTGCTTCACGAGCGACGACTTCCAGGAGGGTCAGCGCGCCTTCGCCGAGAAGCGCCCGCCTCGCTTCCACGGTCGATGACCGCGGGTCCGCTCGACGGCGTGCGGGTGGTCGATACCACGATCGCCCGGTCGGGGCCGACGTGCGCGCGCCAGCTGGCCGACCTGGGGGCCGACGTGATCTCCGTGGGGCGGGGTCAGAGCTCGCTCGGTGGTTCCGACGAGTGGAACCTGCGGCGCAACACCCGCTCGATCACGCTCGACCTGAAGGCACCCGACGACCGCGACACGCTCCTCGCGCTCGTCGACCGGGCCGACGTGTTCCTCGAGAACTGGCGGCCCGACGTCAAGGGGCGCCTCGGCCTCGATCCGGACGCGCTGCTGGCCCGCAACCCGCGCCTCGTCTACGGCAGCATCTCGGGCTTCGGCCAGGACGGCCCCTACGCCGGACGGCCGGGCATCGACCAGATCGCCCAGGGCATGAGCGGGATGATGGCGGTGACCGGACCGCCGGGCACCGGCCCGTGGCGCGTGGGCATCGCCGTCACCGATCTGGTCGCCGGGACGTTCCTCGCCCAGGGCGTGCTGGCGGCGCTGTACGCCCGCGAGCGCACCGGTCGGGGCCAGTGGGTCCACACCTCGTTGCTGGAGACGGCGGTGCACCTGCTCGACTTCCAAGCGGCCCGATGGCTGATCGACGGCGTCGAGCCGCAGCAGGAGGGCAACCGGCACCCGACGATCCCGGCCATGGGCACGTTCGCCACCGCCGACGGCGCCATCAACATCGGCCTGCTCGGCGGCTTCGAGCGCTTCGTCGAGCTGCTGGGTCGCCCCGACCTCGCCATGGACGCGCGGTTCACGACGATGGCGGCGCGCGTCGAGCATCGCGACGCGCTCGACGACGAGATCGCCGACGTCCTGCGCACCCGCACGACCCAGGCGTGGATCGACGCGCTGGCCGACGCGTTCCCGGCGGGGCCCGTGTACCGCGTCTCGGAGGTGTTCGACGATCCGCAGGTCCGCCATCTCGGCGTGACCGAGCACGTGGCCGCACCCGGCGACCGGACGATCGCCGTGCTGCGCCATCCCGTATCGCTCAGCGACACGCCGGCGTCGATCCGGTCCGGTGCTCCGGAACCGGGTCAGCACACCACCGAGGTGCGCGAGGAGCTCTTGCGCGGCTAAGAGCGCTCGTCGTCGACGAACTCGTCGCCGACCAGCTCCGCGGCGGCCGCGGCCCGGTGCTGGTCGCACGCGCTGCCGGCCAGGCCCGCGCTGAGGTAGGGCTCGGACCTCCAGCCGCACGAGCACACGGCGACGAACCGCCCGGAGAGCGGGTTGTCGTAGCCGAGCCAGCGATGGTCGGCGTCCTTGTCTGTCACCGCGCCTCCGAGACCGCCCTCCGACCCCGGTCCGCCGACCCCGGGGCACATACCAGCGCGCAGCCCGCGCGCGACCCCGACGAACGTTCGCCGGTGCCGCCCCCGACTCCTGCGCGCGACCGTCAGGTGAGGAGCTGTTCCAGCGGATCTTCTTCGGCGAAGGCGACGCCGGGATGGGGCGGCAGCTCGGTGAGCGGTCGCGCGACCTCGTCGACGAGCGGACCGACGGCCGCCGCTACGGGTGTCAGGGCGTCGAGGTCGAACCCGTAGAGCCGTGCCGCGTTGCCGCCGAGCATGGCCCGGCAGTCGGCGACGGGCACGTCGAAGAGGGTGTGTCGCAGCGCCTCCGTGGTGTACGGGGCGGAGCCCTCCGGGTGCGGTGAGTCGGTGCCCCACAGGATCCGATCCGTGCCGAGGACACCGCAGTACTTCACGTCGTGGCGGGGGAGCATCGACGCGCCGATCGAGCAGTTGCGCCGGAAGTACTCGAGCGGGGTGAGCGAGAGCCCCTCGACGACGTCGGACCCGAACGTGATGCTGTAGTTCAGCTCGCGCGGGTCCGTCGTGCGACGCGACCGCACGTTGCGGAGGCGCAAGGTCGTGTGGGCGAGCTCCTCCACCACCCAGCGGAGGCCCCACATCTCGGTCCACACCGCTTGCAGGTCGGGATGCCGCTCGAACACCCCACCGACGATGAGGTGGTGCATCGTGCGCTTCGTCCAGAGATCGAGCTCGGTGAAGAAGATCGACTTGCCGACCTCGAGGTCCATGCCGACGTCCGGCGCGCCGGTGCCCTGGTGCTGGTGGATCGGTAGCTTCGCCGTCGCGCAGGCGTCCCACAGCGGGTCGTAGCGCGGATCGAAGTAGGGGGTCACCACGTGGTTCGGCGGCACCGCCGGGAGCATCACGCCGGCGATCACCCCGGTGTCAGCGGCCCAGCGGACCTCGGCGACGGCGGCGTCGATGTCGTTCGGGAGCAGCTGGATGATCCCGCGGCGCCGGTCGGGAAGCAGGCGGGCGAACGCCGCGAGCCACCGGTTGTGCGCTTGGAGGCCGGCCCACTTGCGCTCGAACGTGGCGCGGTCGCGGGGCACGCCGCTCAGGTGGGCGAGGATGTCGAAGAAGGGCGGGAGCGTGTTCGGGAAGATGATCTCGCCGGCGACGCCGTCGGCGTCCATGTTGCGGACCCGCACGTCGTGGTCCCAGTTGCTCGTGTCCGTGACGTCGACCCACGGCATGACGACGCCCGACAGCCACGCGTCGAACTCGTCGTGCCACCGCGGCTCGAGGTACGCCTTGTAGTCGGCCATGGCGGCGCCGCCGTGCGCGTCCGACGTGATGATCAGGTACCGGTCGATCTCGTCCCAGCGCGGCACGGGCACCACCCCCTGGGTTCCGTTGTATCAAAGTGAACGCGTTCTCGTTGTCCTAGGGTGTGGTCCAGTGAGCGCCCGTAGCGAGCAGCAGGCCGAGCGCCGCGCCCGCGTGGTGTCGGCCGCGATGGCGTTGGCGGCCAAAGGCGGTTACGACGCGGTGCAGATGCGGTCGGTGGCCCAGGAGGCCGACGTCGCGCTGGGCACCCTGTATCGCTACTTCTCCTCGAAGGACGAGCTCCTCCTCGCCGGGCTGGAGCAGCTCGCCGAGGACATGCAGATCCAGCTGGCCGAGCACCCGGCGCAGGGCGCCACCAGCCACGAGCGGGTCACCAAGGTCCTGGGCGTCCTGTGCGACCTGCTCGAGGCCGAACCGCTCCGGGCCCACGCCCTCGTCACCGCGCTGTCGTCGTCGGACCCGGCCGTGGCCGAGCACTCGCTGGTGGTGCAGGCGCGGTTGAAGGCGATGATCGCCGACGCGGTCGACGGCGACCAGGTCGACGACATGGAGGGCGTCGTCCACGTGCTCGGCATGGTGTGGTTCGCCTCGATGCTGTCCTGGGTGGCCGGTCGCTCGGCGCGCGGCACGATGGCCACCGAGCTCGAGCTGGCCGCCCGGATGCTCCTCCGGTAGTTCGTCACGGAAGTACTTTCGCACTAACGTCCGCGCCATGGGGTATCTCGAAGGCAAGGTCGTCGCCGTCACCGGGTCGGGACGCGGCATCGGGCGCGCCGTCGCGCTCGATTGCGCCCGGGCGGGCGCCAGGGTCGTCGTCGCCGACCACGGCGTGAGCATGCACGGGGAGGAGCCGACCAGCGACGTGGCTGACGCCGTGGTGAAGGAGATCGAGGCGATCGGCAGCGAGGCGGTGGCCATCGCCGGTGACGTGTCCGACATCGGCGTCGGGCAGCGCATCGTCGACTCGGCCGTCGAGCAGTGGGGTCGCCTCGACGGCGTCGTGTGCGTGGCCGGCATCCTGCGCGAGCGGATGCTGTTCAACATGGCCGAGGACGAGTGGGACGACGTGATCCGCGTCCACCTCAAGGGCACGTTCTCGTTGTTCCGGCCGGCGTCGGCCGTGATGCGCAAGCAGGGCTTCGGCTCGCTGATCGGCTTCACCTCCGGCGTGTACGCGCTCGGCTCGGTGGCGCAGGCCAACTACGCGGCGGCGAAGGCGGGCATCGTGGCGCTCACCCGTTCGGCGGCGCTGGGCCTGAACAAGTACGGCGTCACGTGCAACGTGATCGCGCCGGTCGCCCGCACGCGCATGTCGGAGAACGTGCCGCAGGACCTGGCCGAGATGGGTGACCCGGAGGACGTGGCGCCGATGGCCGTCTACCTGCTGTCCGACGAGGCGCGGCACGTCACCGGCCAGGTGTACACCGTGGTCGGCAACAAGATCGCCGTATGGTGCCAACCCGAGGAGGTGCGGGCCATGTACGCAGCGGGTCGCTGGACGCCGGAGGACATCGCGGCGCGCCTCGACAGCTCCGTCGGCATCGAGGAGATGCCGTTGCTGGCGAAGCTCAAGGAGTACGAGGCGGCGGCCGCGGCCAAGAAGGCCGCAGAGGGCTGACTGATGCAGCTCGCGTTCAGCCAGGAGGACGAGGCCTTCCGGGCCGAGGTCCGGCAATGGCTGGCCGACAACCTGGTGGGGGAGTTCGCCGAGGCCGGCGCCATCGGGGTGCCCGGGCGCGAGCACGAGGGCCACGAGCTGCGTCAGGAGTGGGAGCGCAAGCTCGGTGCCGCCGGGTGGACGTGCCTCGGCTGGCCGAAGGAGTTCGGCGGTCGGGGTGCCACCCTCACGCAGCAGGTGATCTTCAACGAGGAGTACGTGCGCGCCGATGCCCCCGTGCGCGTCGGCCACATCGGCGAAGGACTGATCGGCCCGACGATCATCGCCTACGGCACTCCCGAGCAGCAGCAGCGGTTCCTCCCGAAGATCGTGAGCGGCGACGAGCTGTGGTGCCAGGGCTACTCGGAACCGAACGCCGGGTCCGACCTCGCCAACGTGCAGACGCGCGCCGTGCTCGACGGCGACAGGTGGGTCATCAACGGCCAGAAGGTGTGGACGTCGCTCGCCCACGTGTCGGACTGGTGCTTCGCCGTGGTGCGCACCGATCCGACGGTGTCGAAGCACGCCGGCCTGTCGTTCCTCCTCGTGCCGATGGACCAGCCGGGCATCGACGTGCGGCCGATCATCCAGGTGACCGGCACGTCGGAGTTCAACGAGGTGTTCTTCTCCGACGCCGAGACGGACGCGTCGATGATCTTGGGTGCGCCCGGTCAGGGGTGGGAGGTCGCCAACGCGCTGCTCGGCTTCGAGCGCGGCGTCGCGACGCTCGCGCAGCAGATCCAGTTCGAGCGCGAGTACACGAAGGTGCTGCGGCTGGCGCAGGGGCGCGGCGTGACGTCTGATCCGGTGTTGCGTCAGCGCCTCGCCGGGTCGTGGATCGGCCTGAAGCTGCTGCGGTACAACGCGTTGCGCACGTTGACGAACATGGGCGACGGCGCGCCCGGACCGGAGGCGTCGATCTCGAAGTTGGCGTGGGCGAACTGGCACAAGGCACTGGGGGAGCTGGCCATGGACGTGCAGGGCGTGTCGTCGCTGCTCGCCACCGGATCGCCGTACGACCTCACGCCCGAGCAGTCGCTCTTCCTGTTCACGCGATCGGACACGATCTACGGCGGATCCGACGAGATCCAGAAGAACATCATCGGTGAGCGGGCGCTCGGCCTGCCCCGGGAGCCGAAGCCGGAGAAGAAGTGACCGCTGTCCCGCCCCCGCCGTACACGACGCCCCACGGCCTGCTCGAGGACCGCGTCGTGCTCGTCACCGCGTCCGCGGGAAGTGGGATCGGCTTCGCCACCGCCAAGCGGTGTCAGGAGGAAGGCGCGACCGTCGTCGTGTCCGACAAGCACGAGCGCCGCACGGCGGAGTCGGCGGAAGAGCTCGGCGCCCTGGGCATCCCCTGCGACGTCACCGACGAGGCGTCGGTGCAGGCGCTGTTCGACCGCGTCATCGCCGAGCATGGGCGCATCGACGTGCTCGTCAACAACGCTGGCCTGGGCGGCACGTTCGATGTCGTCGACATGACCGATGAGCAGTGGGACCGCATCATCGACGTGACGCTCACCGCCACGTTCCGCTGCACCCGCGCCGCGTTCAAGCACATGTTCCCGCGGCGCTCGGGCGTCGTCGTGAACAACGCGTCGGTCGTCGGCTGGCGCGCCCAGGTCGGTCAGTCCGCGTACTCCGCAGCCAAGGCGGGCGTGATGGCGTTCACCCGCTCCGCCGGGTTGGAGGCGGCGAAGCACAACGTGCGCGTCAACGCCGTGTCGCCCTCGCTCGTCATGCACCCCAACCTCGCCAAGGTCACCAGCGACGAGCTCCTCGCCGAGCTGGTGAAGGTCGAGGCGTATGGCCGCTCCGCCGAGGCATGGGAGATCGCCAACGCCATCATCTTCCTGGCCAGCGACTACGCCAGCTATCTCGTCGGCGAGGTCATCTCGGTCAGCTCGCAGCACCCGTAGTCACGCGAACGGGACTGGGCCGTAGGAAATGCCCGAATGACGGTGATATGGCCGTGATGGGCTGATATGCTCGAACACATGTTCGATGAGTACCGACGGCTTGCGACGGACGACTTGATGTCGGCGTATCGCGATCTCGGCGGGCTCATCCGGGCGGCGGAGGCGCAGCGGCTGGCGATCCTGGCGGTGCTGGCGGACCGTGAGGCGCACCATCTCGACGGCTGCCCGAACATGGCGCAGTGGATCGCGGCCGCTGACGCGGTGACGGCCAGCACGGCGCGCTCGACGGCGAAGGTCGCGGCGTCGTTGTCGGAGCTGCCGGCGATCACCGAGGTGGTCAACGACGGTGGGTTGTCCCTGGAGCAGCTGGCGCCGCTGGTCGACATCGCCACGCCGGAGAGCGATGCGCAGTGGGCGAAGGACGCGCCGGGCATGTCGCCGGCGCAGCTGGAGGCGGTGGCGAAGCTTCGCCGCGCCGTGGCGCGCGAGCAGGTCGAGGAGCAGGATCGGCGCCGCCGCTTCCGTTGGTGGAAGGACCGCCATGGGCTCGGCACGCGCTTCGCCGGGCTGTTGCCCGATGCCGACGCGGCGGTCGTGACGACCGAGCTGGAAGCGCGCGCCGAGCGGGTCGGCCCCCTCCCCGACGGGACGTGGGAACCAGCGGAGTCGCGCTATGCCGACGCCTTCGTCGAGCTCGCCAGCTCCGGCGCCGAAGAGGCGGCCCGCGCCGAGGTGATCGTGCAGGTGCCCGTGGGGGTCGAAGGGCTCCAGCCCACGCTCGGCGATGGCACCGTGGTCTCGGTGGACACGATGCGTCGGCTGTCCTGTGACGCGACGGTGCACCTGCTGGTCGAGAACCCGGATGGCACCGTCGCCGGGTACGGGCGCCGCAAGCGCCTCGTGCCCGACAAGATGCGCCAGCGACTCAAGCGCCGTGACGGACCCCGATGTCGGTGGCCGGGCTGCGGCAACACGCGTGGGTTGAAGGCCCATCACCTCCAGCATTGGACGGCCGACGGGCGCACCGACGAGGACAACTGCGTCATGCTGTGCCACCGGCACCACACGCTCGTGCACGAGGGCGGCTGGACGATCAGCGGCAACCCGCGGGATGGCACGCTGGAGGTCCGCCGACCACGAGGCGATGCGGTTCCGTCCACACCGGCTCGCGTCCCAGGGTTCCTGCGACCGCGCTTCGGACTGGGGTTCACGTGACCAAGATCGCGCGCACGTCGTCAGCGCTGGAGGCGTTGTCGCAGCTCGGTCTTCAGGACCTTGCCGAGGGTGCCGCCGCGGGGTAGCGCAGCGAAGACCTCGAGGCGCTCGGGGAGCTTCTGCGTCATGACCTGCATGGCGCGGAGGTGGGCGGTGAGCGTCGCGAGATCGAGGGCGGCGCCGGGGACCAGCTCGACGCAGGCGCAGACCAGCTCGCCGCGGTCGTGGTCGGGGAGGCCGACCACGGCGGCGGCGACGACGGACGGGTGGGTGGCGACGAGGTTCTCGACCTCGATGGCGGAGATGTTCTCGCCCTTGCGGATGATGATGTCCTTCTTCCGGCCGGTGACCACGAGGCGGCCGTCGACGAGGGAGCCGAGGTCGCCGGTGCGGAACCACCGGCCGTCGGGGTCCCACGCCGCGGCGTCGAGCGCCGGGTCGGTGTAGCCCTTGCAGACGACCTCGCCCCGCAGCTGGATCTCGCCGTCGTCGCCGAGGCGCAGCTCGACGCCGCGCACAGGGACGCCGGAGGTGGTGGCGAGCTC
>Ga0068858_100007498_pt1 | contig 10547 bp, 8 predicted proteins | sample KBSSwiS12_FD_66589 | JGI IMG/M metagenome (GOLD analysis project Ga0068858, IMG submission 66589) | Switchgrass rhizosphere microbial communities from Kellogg Biological Station, Michigan, USA - KBS Switchgrass S1-2 | ecosystem: Host-associated > Plants > Roots > Rhizosphere > Soil ... | reverse complement strand
GGCCGGGTGGCGCGCGAGACCAATCGCGTGACGCGTTTCGGCGGGTTCTTCGACTCAGTGCTGGATCGCTACTCAGATTGCGCGCTGCTGGTGGGTCTGCTGGTATGGTACGGGTCCATCAACCGGCCGTTTTATGTGGTGCTGACGGCGATCGCCATGGCCGCATCGATCATGATCAGCTACACGCGGGCACGGGCGGAAAACAGCATCCCCATGTGCAAGGTCGGCTTCATGGAGCGCCCGGAGCGCGTGGTACTGGTAATCATCGGCGCATTGTTCGACGTCATGGCTCCGGTGTTATGGGTGATAGCAGTGCTGGGGAACCTGACCGTAGTGCACCGCATGATCTTCACCTGGCAGGAAGCCAAGCGCCTGGAAGAAGCCCAGTTGAAGGCCGCTCCTACCGCGCGCGCGGCCAGCAAAGTTTGAATCGCTTACGCCGAGCGCAGCGCCAGCTCTTCTCCGTTGATGGCGCGGAACCCTGCCAGACGCACGCGATCGCTGTCGCGGAACGAAACCAGAGGCATCATCCCGAGATCGATCAGCGAGAGAATTTGGGTTTCCGTCATCCAAGCCTCGGAGCACGGCGTCGTCTGCAATTCGCCTTCATGCTCATAGGTGTGGAGTGGCACGCCTTCAAGGTTGAGCGCTCCGCCCGCGGTCAGCAGCGTTAGAAATGCCAGCGCGGGGTTGCCCCATAGAAAGTGCGCATGAACCGGCGCGGCGGGCATCTCTTCGAAGGGAATTGAGCTGATGGCGCTAGTGCGTGCGCCGTAAGGCAGACGCAACAGGAAGCGAGGCAGAGCCAGGCCCAGGTAGGATGCCTCCGGGATGGCGCGTAGTTGTTCCCACAGATCGCCCATATCGGCCGCGCCTTCGGCGATGAAAGGCGCTCCTATTTGTGCAGCTATCCGAGCCATGCGGCCCAGAAATTCAATATCGGCGGCGGCGGGGCCGAAAGCGTAAAGGCCGATCACCGCGCGCCATTTGCGGGAGCCGAGCAGGGCGTGCAGGCCAGCATCCAGCAGATCGCGCGCGGCATCGGCCTTCGGAAGATGGGCAATGTGGATGCGCGCGGCGGAATCGCTGCCGGAATCACTGCGAATGACGAAATCGAGCCCGCGCCAGGCGGCTTCGACCGCTTGGAAGCGCGGATCATGCAGCAGGCCGCGCATGCGCTCGCCGAGGACGTCGGTTTGTGCCGGGTCGACCTCGCGAAACAAGTCGAGATTGCGAAACAGGCGATCGGGGTGAAAATCTTCCAATTCGTGGAAGGGCGCGCCGTCCAGCGTAACCTGCAGTTTCGCCATGACCGAGTCGAAGCTCTCGCGGTCAATGGCCAGCGGTTCTGTCGCACGGCCTCCGAAATCACCCAGGATCAGATAGTGCGCGGGCTCTTCTTCCGCAATGATGACAGACTTGCGCTGGGGCTCAACGCCCAGTTCGATCATGGCTGATTATAAGATTTCCGGACTGGTCGTTTCGATACCACCAGTTGGGAGGGATTAGCGTGGTGGAACCGTAGTCGAGAATCAGTGCGGGACCGGCGGCGCGGCGCGGGGAAACCTGCGGGCGGGGCAGCGCCGGGATCTTTCGCCAGGCTCCTCCGACCCACACGCAGCGGATTTCCACTGGCCCCTTGCCGTATGGCCCTCGCGTGAGCTTGGGTTTTGTCAGGCGCTGGCGAGCCCGCACGCGAACGGTGACAACTTCGATCTCGCGTTCCGGCGTGGCGTAACCGTAAACCCGCGCGTGCTCGCGATGGAAAGCGCGGGCTGCCGCGGGCCCTCCCGGCCAGGTTACATTCAACTCGTAGCTCTGGCCCCGATACCGCAGATCGGCACTGCGTTCGATTTCCGCCGACGGCGATTCGCGGCGCGCGCGGCGCTCCAAGAGCGCGAATTGTTTTTCGAAGTCGGTGCGGCCCAGAGCACCCGCCGCGTAGTCACGCACGGCATCCGCCAGCAGCATCCCGAGAGCCGAGAGTGCGCCGGCCTGCTCCGGCACGATCACAGTATGAATCCCCAACTCCCGCGCGATTTCGCACGCATGCAAACCGCCGGAACCGCCGAACGCCACCAAAGCAAAGTCGCGCGGATCGTAACCGCGTTCAACGGACACCACACGAATGGCCCGCTCCATGTTGGCGTTGGCCACGCGGAGAATGCCCGCCGCGGCGGCGTTGCGATCCAGTTTCATGACGCGGGCGAGGCGATCGACGGTCGCACCGGCCCGCTCGACATCGATCGACATGGCTCCGCCCAGCAACTGTGCGGCGCCGATGCGCCCGAGCACCACGTGCGCGTCGGTGACCGTCGCGTCAGTTCCAATTCCATAGCAAGCCGGGCCAGGATCGGCGCCCGCGCTCTCTGGACCCACGCGCAGCAAGCCGCCGGCGTCCACGCGCGCGATGGAGCCACCGCCTGCGCCCACGGTGTGGATGTCGAGCATCGGCACGCGGATGGGATAACCGGCCACCATGGACTCAGTACTTTCGCGCGGCGCGCCGTCAGCCAGGCTGACGTCGGTGGACGTGCCACCCATGTCGAAGCCGAGCACCCGCTTGTAGCCGCTATGGCGCACAGTTTCAAGCGCTCCCACCACGCCGCCCGCGGGACCCGAGAGCACCGTCCGCACGGCGTGTTTAGCAGCCTCGCGCGCGGAGAGAAAGCCGCCATTCGATTGCATGATGGCGATGCGGTAACGGCGCGCTCGCGACAGTTCGGTCAGATACGTCTGCATCAAAGGGCCGACATAGGCGTTGATGAAAGTCGTCGAACCGCGTTCGAACTCGCGGAATTCGGGGCTGATTTCGTCGGATGTGCACAGATAGAGGTCATCGCGCAGCAGTCCCGCGGCGGCCGCGCGCTCATTCGCCGGATTCCGGTACGAGTGCAGAAAACAGATGGCCACCGATTTCACGCGCGCGCGCCGCAGCTTGCCCGCGAGACGTTTCAATTCAGCCGCGGATGGGCGCAAAGCGATGGCGCCATCGTGATGTGTGCGCTCGCGCACGCCGAAGCACAGCTCGCGATCTGCCAGCAACCGCCGCGGCGCGGGCGTCAGATTGTAGAGCTCAGCTCGGTTCTGGCGGCCGATCTCGAGCAGGTCTTCGAAACCTGCGGTGGTCACGAAGGCAGTGCGCGCCCCCTTGCGTTCAAGCAGCGCGTTGGTTGCGACGGTGGAACCATGGACCACATCCGCCACGCCCCGGCCGGCCCCGGCGCAAGCCCGCTCCAACCCCGCGAGAATCACCTTGGCCGGTTCCCGCGGATGCGAGCGCAGCTTGAAGGTCTCCATGCGTCCGTCGTCGTGCAGAACCACGAAATCGGTGAAAGTGCCTCCCGCGTCCACTCCGATGCGCATTGATTTCCCATTCTACATGCGCGGAGTTCGCGCCCTTTCCGCCGCTGCGTCATCATATGAATAGGTGATCCATCTCCGCGGCGTTTCCAAGCAGTTTGAGGGCAAGCGTAAGGTAACAGCGCTGGAGCGGCTGGACTTGCATATCGCACGCGGCGAAATGGTATCGATTGTCGGGCCGTCGGGCTCCGGAAAATCGACGCTGCTGAATCTGATCGGCGGCCTGGACCGCCCCAGCCAAGGCGAACTTGAGATCGACGGCGAAACGCTGTCCACTCTCAGCGACGACGGCCTGACGCGGGTGCGCCGCGACAAGATCGGCTTCATTTTTCAATTTTTCAACCTGTTGCCCACGCTGACCAGTCTCGAAAACGTTTCGCTGCCGCTGCACCTGCGCGGATGGCCGCGAAAGAAAATCGACGAGCGAGCACGGGAGTTGCTGGAGCTTGTGCAATTGACGGCGCGCCTGGAGCATCTGCCTGACGAACTCTCGGGCGGCGAGAGGCAGCGTGTCGCCATCGCGCGCGCGCTGAGTATTTTCCCGCCGATCCTGCTTGCCGATGAACCCACAGGCAATCTGGACACGCATACCGGCGCGGAGATCCTGAAGCTGATGCACGATCTGCATGATCGCCTGGGCGCCACGGTATTGATCGTTACTCATGATCACACCGTCGCCGAAAGCTGCCCGCGGACCATCAGCCTGCGCGATGGACACATTGTTGCCGACGTGCGCCAGGAAGTATCTCGCGCATGAGGTTGCTGCGGCTCATCAGCTGGCCGTACGCGCGCAAGCACCTTCTTCGCTGGCTCCTGACGACAGCGGGGATCGTATTGGGCGTGGGCGTGTTCGTCGGCATGCACACGGCGAACCAGAGTGTGTCTTCAGCCTTCCGCGAGACCATCGACAGAGTCGCCGGAACTACGCAGCTTCAGGTCACGGCCGGCGAGCCGGGCTTCGAGGAACAGGTTCTGGAGAAGGTACAAAGCCTGCCCGAAGTGCGCGCCGCCTCACCAGTGATTGAAGCGACAGTCTCCACCGGCAAAGGCAACCTCCTGATTCTCGGCGTCGACATGCTGGGCGACCGCAGTCTGCGCACCTACGATCTGGAAGGCACCGATGACGCCATCGACGACCCGCTGGTGTTTCTCGCGCAGGCAGATTCTCTGATCGTCACCAAGACCTTCGCGGAAAAGAATGGCCTGAGCGTCAACAGCCGCATGCCCATGCGCACCATGCAAGGCGATCTGGTCTTCACCGTACGCGGCATCATGAAGCCCGGCGGCCTGGCGAGCGCTTTCGGCGGCGATCTCGCCATCATGGATATTTACGCCGCGCAGAAGTTTTTCGGCCGAGGGCGCAAGTTCGACCGCATCGACCTGGCGCTGCGTGACGACGTTACACTCGCCCAGGGCACAACGAAATTGCGCGCCCTGCTGGGTCCTGGTTATGAAGTGGATCCGCCGAGTTCACGCGGCGAACAATTCGAGCAGACTTCGCGCATCTACTCGCTAGCTTCCAGCATCACCAGCATATTCGCGCTGTTTATTGGCATGTTCATCATCTACAACACCTTTGCGATTGCCGTGACGCAGCGCCGCTCAGAGATCGGAATCCTGCGCGCGCTGGGGGCTACTCGGTCGCAGGTTCGCACGCTGTTCCTGGTAGAAAGCCTGATCGCGGGAACGTTTGGGTCAGCGCTCGGGGTGTTGTTTGGCATCGGCATGGCGCAAGCGATGGCGGGTTATATCGGCGGCATCCTGACGGATGTCTATGGAGTCGCGCAGCGCGCCGATGGCCTGGAACTCAACCCCCTGCTGCTGGGCGGCGCCTTGGCGATGGGCATCGTGACCAGTTTGTTTGCCGCAGTGATTCCGGCGCGCGCGGCGGCTTCTGTCGATCCGGTGAAGGCATTGCAGAAGGGCCGGAACCAGTCGCTGGGAGAAGGCGAGAGCCGGGCGCGACGCTGGGCGGCCCTGGCCTGCGCGGCGGCTTCGGCAATCGCGCTGATCTTCAGCCGCAATACGGTCATCTTTTACGCGGGCTTCGTGCTCAGCGGAATCACGGCGGTGTTGCTGGCGCCCAGCCTGACCTTGTGGCTATCACGCGTTTTGCGGCCGGCGCTGGCATGGGTGCGGCCGGTGGAGGGAACGCTAGCCGCGGATAGCTTGATTCAAGGACCGCGCCGCACATCCGGCACCGTCGCCGCGCTCATGTTGTCACTGGCGCTGGTGATCGCGCTGGGCGGGTTGGCGCGTTCGAGCTACGATTCGTTGTCCGATTGGATGCGCATCGCCCTCAACCCCGATTTGTTCGTCACCACGGCGCAGAATCTTACGGCACGGAACTTCGTTTTCCCGGCGTCGCTGGGCGATGGGTTACGCGCGATTCCAGGGGTGGCTGAAGTTCAATTGGTGCGAAGCGTCCGCGTCACGCTGAAAGGCGGCCCTGTGATGCTGGTAGCTCTGGACGTGGGGTCCGTGGAACGCCGCGCCAAGCTGCCGCCGGTCGAAGGCGACCAGGCAGACATGTACCAGCGCACCGAACGCGGCGAGGCGGTACTCGCTTCAGAAAACTTCGTGCGCCTGCATGGCGGCAGGCTCGGCGAGATTCTGGAAATTCCCGCTCCTAGCGGTACATTGCGTTTACCTATCTCGGGTATTGTGCGCGATTTTTCCGATCAGCAAGGCAGCCTGCTGATCTCGCGCGAAGCCTACATTCACGCCTGGCACGACGATTCGGTCAATGTGTTCCGCTTGTACTTAACACCCGGCGCGAACTCCTCGGAAGTCCGCCAGCACATCCTGGACGCATTCGGAAAGCAGCAGCGGCTGTTCGTCCTGACCAATAAAGATGTCCGCGATTACGTAACGCGCCTGACCGATCAGTGGTTCGGCCTCACCTATGTGCAAATCGCCGTGGCGGTGCTGGTGGCCGTGCTGGGTATCGTCAACGCGCTTACGGTTTCGATCACCGACCGCAGGCGCGAGCTGGGCGTGCTGCAGGCCGTGGGCGGATTGCGCCGGCAGATCCGGCACACCGTATGGATGGAGGCGGCCGCGATCGGACTCATCGGACTCGCTCTGGGATTGTTACTGGGAGCCGTCGAGCTCTACTACGCCATTGAGATTTCGCGGCGTGATCTGGTGGGCATCGACATCGGTTACTCCTACCCGGTGTCGACCGCGCTGGCATTGGCTCCGGTGATTCTGGGTGCGGCATTCCTGGCGGCGCTGGGTCCGGCGGAGAGTGCGGTTCGTGGCTCGCTTGTGGAGGCGTTGGAATATGAATAGCCTCCTCACTGTCTTTCTGCTCGGGGCAACCTTCACTGCCGCGCAGGAACCGCGTCAGATCATGGAAGAAGTTCAGCGGCGGCAGCGGTCGGATTCGCAGCACTACGAGGGTACGTTGGAGGTGATCGGCAACGGCAGCCGTATCGCCACCAAACGCTGGGTGTTCGACCGCATCGGCGCGTTTGGCAACAGCAAGGGCATGCTGCGGTTCACAGTGCCCGCGGAGGTCAAGGGCGTCGGGCTCCTGATCGTCAATCACACCGACCGCGCCAGCGATCAATGGCTGTGGCGACCGAATATCGGACGCGAACAGCGCATTGCTTTACAGGACCGCTCTACGCGCTTCTTCGGCACCGACTTCAGCTTCGAGGATCTGGAAGAGCGCGACATAGCGCAGTTCGACTACAAGCTTCTCGGTGATGAAAAGGACACGTGGAAGCTGCAATCCACGCCGCGGAAATCGTCGCAGTACTCCTACGGATATCTTTGGGTGAAGAAGGACAACTACACCATCGTCAAGGTGGAATCGTACAACAAGAAAGGGCTAGTGCGCGTCATCGACTACCGCGATTTCGAGTTCGCCAAGGGCATCTGGACGGCACGCACCATCGAAGTTGCGGACGTGACACGCAACAGCCGGACTACGCTTAAGTACGACAAGCTGGAATACAATCTGCCGATGAAGGACGGCGATTTCACCCTCGATGCATTGCGGCGCGGGCCATGACGGAGTTGTTTCTGCTAGCGCTGCTCGCGCAGAATCTCGAACAGCGCGGTTTTATTGAAAATCAGGCGTTGTTCTATCCGCAAACCACACCGAACGATCGCGCGCATGCCGTCGATCAGGCCGCGATCCGCTGGGAGGCGTCCTACAAGGTTGCTTCCTGGCTGAAATTGAGCGGCGCGCTTGGCGCCCGCGCCGATACTCACCGGCAAGTGGATCGCAACGCCCGCCTCGACCTGGACGATCGCACTACGCAGCGGCCCTCTCTCTCGCTGCGCGAATTCAGCGCGACGATTCACAAAGGCAAGGTCACTGCGGAGTTCGGGCGGCAGATCATTCGCTGGGGCAAGACCGACATTCTCACGCCCACCGATCGTTTTGCGCCCAAGGACTACTTGAGCAGCGTAGTCGATAGCGACTTCCTGGCAGTGCCGGCGGCGCGGATCACCATCGCCGGATCGAATGATTCGCTGGACGCCGTCTGGCAGCCTTGGTTCACGCCGAGCCGCACTCCGTTGCTCAATCAGCGCTGGACCGCGTTGCCGCCGGAGTTGAGCGGCGTGACCATTATCGACGCCGATGCGCGCTATCCCGGCCGCAGCCAGTTCGGCCTGCGCTGGAATCACATCGCGCCGCGCTACGAGTATTCGCTCTCGTATTTCGACGGCTTCAACAATCTGCCCTTGTTCGACGCGAACTTCAGCCCGGCGACGGCCACGGCGCGCGCGCAACGCTTCTATCCCAGCATGCGCATGTATGGCGGCGACGCGGCGGTTCCCTTGCCCTGGCTTACAGTGAAGGGCGAAGCCGGATACTTCACAAGCAACACGCCGGGCGAACAGGATTACGTCCTCTACGTGATTCAAGTGGAGCGCCAAGTGAAGGAGTGGTCGCTCGTCGGCGGCTATGCAGGCGAGGCCGTGACTGGAGGCGCGCCCAATCCTCTCAGCTTCACCCCGGACCGTGGCTTCGCGAAATCCTTCGTCGGCCACGCGACGCTCACCATTGACGTGAACCGCAGCCTGACGGTCGAAACAGCCGTGCGCGCCGCAGGGTCCTTCGTGCGATTCGAGTATTCGCAGGCCTTCGATGAGCACTGGCGCGTGACGCCTGGAGTCGCCTGGATTCGCGGCGACATGACGGATTTTCTGGGCCAGTATCACCGCAATTCCTATGCCTCACTCGGCGTCCGTTATAGTTTCTAGATAGATGAGAGTTTTTTTCGCTCTATTGTTCGCGGCCCGCGTGTTCGCCCAGGACTTCGGCCACTTGGAGGTCCAGCGCATCGTGGCTAATCTCCACTTTGCCGAAGGGCCGGTGTGGTCTTACGACGGGTTCCTGGTGTTTAGCGACACGGTGGTGGATAAACTTTTCAAAGTAGTGCCGGGCGAAGCGAATGAAGCTTTCGCCGACCGCGCGGGCGGCGCTATCGGCAATGCCTATGACACCGCGGGGCGCCTGTATACCTGCGAATTCCGCCAGCGCAGGGTGACTCGTACCTTGAAGAACGGCAAGGTTGAGGTGCTGGTAGCCACCTTTGAAGGCAAGCGATTCAACGCACCCAACGACATTGTGGTGCGCCGTGATGGGCAGGTGTATTTCACCGACCCCGCCTTCGGCTCACAGCAGGATACTCGCGAGCTGGATTTCTACGGCGTTTATCACGTCACGCCGAAGGGAGAGCTGGAGGCTGTCGCGAAATGGAAGACGCGCCCCAACGGAATTGCCCTTTCGCCGAACGGGCGCACGCTGTACGTCTCGGACTCGGACCAGCGCATTGTGCGTGCGTACGACCTCGACGGTAAAGGCGCGGCGACGAAGGAACGCATCGTCGTGGATAAGATTGACGGTGTTCCCGACGGTCTGCGCACCGACGAAAATGGGCATCTTTACGTGGCTGCGGACAAGGTTTACGTATACGATTTATCGGACGGCTCCGCGAAACTGCTGGGCGACATTTCTCTCGCGGAGACCCCGTCGAATCTGGCGTTCGGCGACGCCGACATGGAAACGCTCTACATTACGGCGCGTACTTCGGTGTATCGCGTGCGTCTGGGCGTGAAAGGAGCGTTACCTTATTAGCCGCCAATATCCGCCGTACCCGCTGCTCGGCGTGGGCGCGATCATTTTTGAGGGAGATTCCGTGCTGCTGGTGGAGCGGGCGGGCGAGCCTCTCAAGGGTTGGTGGTCGATTCCCGGCGGCCTGCTTGAAACCGGCGAGAAGCTCGAGGATGCGGTGCGGCGCGAAACTCTCGAAGAGACCGGCTTGCGGGTGGAGATCGTGTATCGCTTCGATATCTTCGAGCGCATCATGCGGGATGCCGAGGGGCGCGCCGAGTATCACTACGTGCTAGTGGATTACGTTTGCAAAGTGGCCGGTGGCGAGCCTGTTCCCGGCGATGACGTGAGTCGCGTCGAGTGGGTTCGGTGCGCAGAGCTGCGCGATTACAAAGTGACCAGCGGAACGATAGAGGCGGTAGAGCGAGCATACGCGAATGAACTCAGAGCCGGTTCTTGAATTCGAAGCTCTACGCGCCCTGCTCGGTCGTTACGTGCGCAGCGCGTTGGGACGAAGGGAGATGGAAGGCGTCGCCCCCTCCCGCGATCGCGAGGCAATAGAAACCGCGCTCGCCGAAGCCGCCGAAGGAATTGAATACTTGCGCGCTGCGGGGCAGCCGCAAGCCGCGTCGCGGGGCGCGGCCATTCGTATCAGTTTTACCGATATTGCCGATCCCGTGGAATCGGTGGCCCGGCTCAGGATCGAAGGAGCGACGCTCGAAGCACTGGAGATTTATGAGCTCACACGGCTGCTGGATCTGGCCGCCGAGGCGCGCGGAGTCCTGGTCGCAGCCGGACAGCGATTTCCGCGCCTGGCGGCGCACGGCGCTGCGATCGCCGATCTGCGCGAGCTGGCGCAGGAGCTGAGCGGCAAGATTCTTCCGGGCGGTATTCTGGCGGATCACGCGAGTGTCGCGCTGGGACGGCTGCGGCGCGATATCGAAAAGCAGCGCCAGGGAATCCAGCATTCGCTCGAACGTTTTCTGCGCGCGCATCATGCGGACGGCACGCTGCAGGAAGACTTCGTCACCATCCGCAATGACCGCTTCGTGGTGCCCGTAGTCACGGGCCGCGAGCGGCGCGTCGATGGCGTGATCCACGGGGCCAG
>Ga0068858_100007496_pt1 | contig 10547 bp, 10 predicted proteins | sample KBSSwiS12_FD_66589 | JGI IMG/M metagenome (GOLD analysis project Ga0068858, IMG submission 66589) | Switchgrass rhizosphere microbial communities from Kellogg Biological Station, Michigan, USA - KBS Switchgrass S1-2 | ecosystem: Host-associated > Plants > Roots > Rhizosphere > Soil ... | reverse complement strand
CCTTTTATGCGGTGCTTCGCTACGCTGCTCTTCGCGGTCCTTTCGCTGAGGCTGGCCTACGGGACCCGCAATGCCTTTCGCCACCACTCGTGGGTGCTCGGCGTGGTGTTTCTGCTTTTCGCCGCTTTCCTGACCTTCTGCGCCATTGTCACCGGGTTCGACCTCGGGAAACCGCATTGAATCACCATGAACGAGCAACCGGCTTCCGACATTCCACCAGGGTACTCCTACGTGAAGACGTTCGCGTTTTTCGTGCTGGGAGGACTCGTGACCGCGGCATTCTCCGGGTCGCTCGCCGTCCCGGCCGTCCACGCCGGTTGGGTCGAGGTGCTGGCGGTGGGCATGGTCGTGCCCAGTTTCACCTGGGTTGTCCAGATGTCTGCATCGGGGCTCTGGCTCAATCCACAGCTTCGACGGCTCTACTGGGGAGACTTGGGACGCATCTGTCTGCTCGGTTCGGTGGCGTTGCTGCCCGCGGCGGGAGTCAATTTTCTCATGCACCAGCCGCCGCTGTGGGTTTCGGCGGCCAACGTCCTCCTGAGTGTCGTGCTCATGGCCGCGGACCTTTTCCGCAGGTCCGCCCATCACGGAATCTCCACCCGATGGCCGGTCAGTTGGTGCCTGACCATCACGGTCAATATGGCGCTGTTTCTGTGGTCGAGCCATCGGTGGTGGTAGCGCCGCGGCGCGCCTTCCACCCACGCCGTCACCTCCCATCCATCACTGCAGCCGGTCGAAATCCCCTTCGCGAAACGGCACAAACGCCCTTTCGATCTGCGTCACCCACGCATCGTATTTTTTGTTCTTAGCATGCGGATAGGTGATGCGGATCTCGACCCAGTTCGATCCCTTCACAAAAAACTTCGTGTAGTATTCCACCCCGTTTTTTCCGACGCCGGAGACGACATACCACCCCGCGGCTTTCTTTTTGAAAGTCACCGTGTCTCCACTCTCCTTCAATTCCTGCTGCCAGCGCTTTTCGAGGGAATCGCCGTCATCCACCGAAAGAAAATGCGCCTGCGCAAGGACGCTGAACTCGCCATCTTTGGTGTGAAACTCGCGCCCGGCGCCATTGGCCGGTTCCGGCCCGGCAACGAGCCCGGTCGGATAGTTGACGACGAACCCAAAGCGAGCGTTGGCGTACTTTCGCGTCGCGGGCTCCGCTCTCAAGGCCGTCGGCAGCAGCAACAAAACAAGGGGCAGAAGCAAAGCGATCGAAGTCCGCATAGGTATGAGAATGCCCTGTGCCATGACCAAGGCAAGAAGCCTCCACGAACGCTTGCCAGTTGCCGGGATTAAGAAAATCACTCGCCCCGAATGGGGCAAAAGTTGGTTGCGGGGGCGGGATTTGAACCCTCGATCCCGCATGCGGGATTATGAGCCTGACGCGCGGGACAGTCCGGTGTGGCGGTAGAATCCGTCTCCGCCTTTCTGACGTTTGAGGAAGTTCTCGACCTTGCGCGCATCGGTGATGGACATCGCTTCGCTGGTCCATCGCAGTGACCATGGGCCTCGATGCTTGGTCTATTTGGAAACGCCTTCGTTGTGCTGTGCGACTCGGATGGCCACATCTTCGGACATGCCGATGTAAAACCTGCCTTCGAGATTTCGGATGACGTAGACGCGATACACGGGAATCGGCGATCTCGGGTCTTTGTGCTTTTGGAAACTCGCCCCGAAGGGGGGCAAAGGATTGGTTGCGGGGGCGGGATTTGAACCCGCGACCTTCAGGTTATGAGCCGGACGACCAGTGGCGTGCATGCTATAAATCGGGTATACCCCGGCAACTACCCCGGCAAAATATGCTTGTTATCACAGATGAGAATAGGCACACTGTGCACCGAGATGAAAGCGAATCACTTCCCTCGGAAAACTGGTCCGCGTCGCGCTCGCCGGGCCGCTCGTGAACCCATCGGCAAACTCACCCTGCGGGAAGTCACCGAATCGAAAGGCGGCTACTCATGGTCAACCTACCTCGTCCAAGGCTGGCGCGAAGCCGATGGACGGCACGGGCGCAAAAGATTCAAGACCCGCGCGGAAGAGGAAGCCTTCATTACCACGAAAAACGTCGAGTTGACGAACAACGAAACCACCTTGCACAACGTCGTCACCCGGCTTTCCAAGGCGCGTGTAGAGGAAGCGGAAGCCGCCTTCACCCGGCTCGGCGGACGCTACACGCTCGGCGAGGCAGTGGACTACTTCCTGCGCACCTTCGCGCAGCCTGACAACCCCGTAGCACTCGACGCCGCGCGCGACGCCTTCCTAGACGCCCGCGAGCGCGAAGGCGTGCGCCCCCGTTCTCTGGTGCAACTGCGCTCGACCTTGGGGCAGTTCATCGGCTTCGCAACGCTGCGCCTGCTGCCAACCGAATTGCGGCCTGAAATCGACCGGGTGCGCGCGGAGATCGAAAGCGAACGTGCCGCGACAATCGCGGAGATCGTGCGCCGCCTCGACCCGTCACTACGCGAAGCGGGGCGCAAGGCTGCGGAAGACGTGGACGACGTGCCCGGCCTACTGCGCCGCAAGCTCCACCCGACCTTGCGTGATGCCGTGGCAGCGGCCCGCGACGCCGTCGAAGCCCTACGCCGACCTACAGACCGCGACTTGGCCTCTGCCATCGTGGCGAGCGTCGAAGGGGCGAAGGTGCCCGCCGTTCACGAGATCGGCACGGGCGACGTGGAAGCGTTCCTGCGCGGTCTGCGCGCGAAGGATGGCACCAGTGCGGCCCGCAAGACTTGGAACAACGCCCGCGCAGATCTCCACACGTTTCTCGGATGGTGCGCTGACAAACAACGCCGCTGGTGCGCGGAGAATCCCGCCTCTGCCGTGGCCAAGTTCAAACTTGGGCGCGGCGTGCCGCATGTGCTGACAGTGGCACAGGCTCGGGAACTCATGGTCTACGCCGCGAGCTACGAAAGCGGGGCAATGGCGAAGTATTTCGCCCTCGCGCTTTTCGCTGGCCTACGGAGTGGCCCCGATGGCGAGCTATTGAAACTCGCGCGGCATCCCGAACGCGCGAAGCTAATCGATCTCGCGCGCGGTGTTATCCACGTCCAACCCGAAATCAGCAAGACGCACCAGTATCGGCAAACGACCATCCGGCCAGCCTTGCACCAGTGGCTTACCCGATTCGACGGCGAGATTTGGCCCACCAACGCCGACCGGATGACGAAGCACATCCGCGCCCGCTTCAACCTCGCGCATGACGTGTTGCGGCACTCCTTTTTCTCCTATGTCGTCGGCGCGGAAAAGAGTGTTGAGCGCGCGGCCTTGGAAGGCGGGAATACCGAGAGCATCCTGCGTCGGCACTACCTCAACCTCACCACCACGGGAGAAGCGCAGGATTTCTGGGCCATTGTGCCGCCCGTTGGCGGGGAGGAAAATAAAGTTGTCCAAATGTCAGCGTGACTGCCGCGATAAGTCTCCGCATCGATCTCCGAAACAGCCGGTATTCCAATCGGTCTCGACAATCCGCTTAGGATCGTCCATGTGGGGGGCATGGCTCAGACACTATCAGCACTGATCGACGCTTTAATTGCCGATCCCTGGCGCGCTAAGGTGGGGTTTAGCCCGGAAGTCGTGAAGGCGGGGGAGGATTTGTATGCCGAATCGGGAAAAACGGATAATCAGGAAAAGATATTGAACGAATGGATTCGCCAGTATCAGCCGTGCATTTTCGGAAAAACTGCGGCGGCGCAGAAGGCCCTTTCATATTGTATTCTTTCAGAAGACGACATTTTGAAAGGCGATCAATATGTTCAAGATTTCATTGCGAAAAAGCATTTGGAATGGACACGCGAAGGTCACGAAGGACGAAAGAGCGGGTTCATTTTATATGTGGTCTCAAAACGGATCGCCGAGGCGCAACCGAATGGTCAGATGCTCGAATTCGCACGGCGCCTCGCCGCTCTTTATCTGAATGAAGAGGAGGTCAAAACGGATGCGATCTATCACGACGAAATTTATTTGGAAATACCTGATAGGAAGAGGTCAAAATTGAGGTGGAAGGCGGGCATCAATTATTTTTGCGCGCACGGTGATGGTCGATGGTGGAATGATCATCGTATTCCTGGTGGCATGGCATTCTCCACGAACTCTGTTGGCCATCTGGCAAAATCTACCAACTGCTTGGCGCTCGCGGTGGAATTTGAAAAAGCGATGGGCGTTGATCCCGACAAAGGTCCGGCGAAAGCTGTTGATTCATTGGAGGACGCCTTGACGATTGCGATGCAAACGATCGCAAAAGCTTCTAACGCTGTCTCGGGAAAGGCCACCGAACTTCTACCGCTTGGGGAGGGTGGGGCCGAACTGGAGTGTCCTTTTCAGCTGCCTGCTCCCTTAGCCGACAAAAATCATTGTCGCTATCGAGGCTATTACCACACCGACTATACTTTGCCGTCCCTTTATTTTCGTGCTGATGTCGAGCGTGGTCCAGACGTCGAACCGTTCGATGATCTAGATTTCACTTACCTCTTCCACAAACATGTGGATAACCCTTCCTATCGCACGATGGGAGATGGCGTTCCCATTCGCGGAACTGATTCTTCTGGGGATATACCCGGAGGTGTCGATAAGAATTTCCGAGCGTTTGAGGAGGAGATTGATATCGACGACGCCCCTCGCCTAGTGCGAGCCCTCGAAACCAAGTAATTTAGCCGATTTACGATACAAACGGACATTCATAGTGATCCGCCAGTGCCTGGCCGATTTCTTCACCCATTGCGTTTGGTTGGTCGCGGTAGATGAATCCCAAGCACCGCGCATTTCGCGGTGTGCCCGTCGTGTCTACTAGCACGTCGAATGCACCGACTTTATTCGCATTGAGCCGAATCAGGCCGACGTAGCGACTCATTGAGATTCTTTCAAAGAAAGACTTTCTGCGAGATGTCGATGTGTTTGGGTCAGAAAGCAGTTTCTGGGCGTAGAGATGCGCTCTGAGAATTCGAACTCCAAATCCAATTCTCTTTGCGGGCAGCCCTTTAAAAATGACGGCCTGATCAAGCATCGCTGCCACGTCATACGCGAATAAACGAATTTGGTTAAATGAAAGACGGACCTTGGCATGGATTGGCGTCAGCACATGAGTGACAAGCCATTCTTCGGTTCCGTTCCCAGCGGTAATGGTTAGTTGTGGCGCAGCCGGATTTATATCGGGATATTTTGCCCAAGCTTTTCTAAGCCTATCCCCCAATGGCTGAAGCTTTGCACTAACATATGGCCCGATGCGGTCGTCGTGTATATAAAGTCCGCGCAGGTCACCTGCACGATCATCTAAGGATAGGCCAAGAGGCGTTACTGCATGATCGGGAACTCTTTTCACGCCTGCGACCGTAACGGCATGTCTCGCGCCGGTGTGGTGGGCTATGATCAAAATCGGGGCGGTGTGGGACAAAGAAGCGGCGTATACGACTCCTCGCGCTACCTCATACTTTGGAGTTCTGAGTAAGTCAGGGGAAAGTGCGAGCGCGTGAATAGACTGGCACATCTGATCGAGACTGAGCCCTTCAGATGGCATCGAGCGGCCAAACGGCATCGTAAACCTCGAAGCGAGAGTGGTGATTTGTGCCGGGGTTGCGGCACTTACCTCTTCAGTGCTCTTGACCTTTTGTAGGGATGACCAAATCGCTGTGGTGGCGCAGGCGCTAACGCCCTCGTCCTGTTGCTGAAAAGCCAGACCCAACACAGAAATGCAGACACCAAGTAAATGCACTTCATAGCGCAGAGACCCGCGAAATTCTCTCAAAGTCCCGTTTTTTGATTCACGCGGATAGGTCCTAAGAACGGTCCGTCCCACAGGACAGCCTGGCAACGGTTTAACAACCATGAACCCCAGATAATGCGATTCGCTAAACTCAACGGAAATCGCGGCGCGATCCTTGCCGGGAGGCGGGGGGGATTTCGCAGCGTCCGCAATTTCATCGAACCGACGTTCCAAGTCGGCAGCGTTGATTCCGTGGAAAAAATGAAGGCGAATGCAACAGTTTGGAAGAAACTCCCGATTCCGCGAATAGAAGATGCTGTGGTCTTCGATATAATCGCGGTCGATGTAATCGCTTTCGACGATCAACGCACTGCATTCAAGATACTCGACGTAATCTTGAATGTAGCGCAGTTGCCGGAACGGATCGCGACCTGCCGCGAGTGCAGGGACCTTGATTCCGAGTAGTTTGTCGAGCGACTGGGAGCCAAATTCGTGAAAAGACGGAAGTGCCATCGCTCGCCAACTATTAGACCTCGGTTCCCAACGCCGCCGTGTTCCTTAACCGCGCGCGTTGATACGAATCAGAAAATCGCTTTCGGTCAACCGTTCACAATCAGCCAGTTCCTTGTGGAGCTTCTTGCGAACAGCTGTTCGTTTCGCCAGCCTATTGGCGTATTTCTTTTTCAGCTTTGGGTCGTGGAGGAAGTTGACAGGGGCGGGGGCGGATTTTTGTAGGGTTGGCATGTCGTCTCCTGGTGCGGGCTTGCAGATACTGCGAGAGTGGGACGTAGACCTCTCACCGTCGGCAACGGGGAGAGGAACTTAGCCATCACATTTAAAGGGTCAACGCTTTAATCGTCGACCCTCCATTGGTGGCGCAGCTTTGAAATCGACTGACCAAGCACGAACCAGACCTTTTTGGGGCCGACTTGCTTAGCCCTCAGCGTGCCTTGGCGGCAATACCCCTTAACGGTCTCCGATGTGACGGCGAGTAGAGGTGCCGCCTCTGCGGTTGAATACCACTTTTTGGGATCGATCAACAATTTTTCCATGCTGGCACAGAATGACGCTACTCGCGTGATCTACAGTTGAAGGCAGATTCCCATAGATGTCAACAGGTTGTTGTGGGAAAAAATAGACACCCCAACATGTTGTGGAAAGCCAGCCTATGGCGCGTGAATGGGGCAGACGTGCGGCCTGACGCGTTCCTTGGATGGTGCGCTGACAAACAACGCCGCTGGTGCGCGGAGAATCCCGCCTCTGCCGTGGCCAAGTTCAACTTGGGCGCGGCGTGCCGCATGTGCTGACTGTGGCACAAGCTCGGGAACTCATGGCCTGCGCCGCGAGACGCACCAGTATCGGCAAACAACCATTCGGCCCGCCTTGCACCAGTGGCTTACCCGATTCGAGGGCGAGATTTGGCCCACGACGCGGACCGGATGACGAAGCACATTCGCGCCCGCTTCAATCTTGCGCACGACGTGTTGCGGCACTCCTTTTTCTCCTACGTCGTCGGCGCGGAAAAGAGCGTCGAGCGCGCAGCCTTGGAGGGTGGTAATACGGAGAGCATTTTGCGTCGCCATTACCTCGACCTCGCTACGACAGACGAGGCGCAAGACTTTTGGCATATTTTCCCGCGCGACGTAGAGAAGATAGTGCGTATGTTGAGTAGTTGACTTGCTTCAACGCGGGCTGGCCCGCGTTGAAGCAATACGAGCGGTCTTTGTCGAGCCTATAACGGCTGGATGACGGCGGTTTTAGCCGCCCGCCCGTATTGTGAAGGTGAAGGGCGACGCACGGAACGACTGGTGCTCTTCTCGCTGTTGATGGTTGACATCGGCGGTTGGGGGTCGCTACGCTCTGGCCCGCCCCTCCGGCCCCAGGCCTCGGAGTTGCAACTCCGAGGCCTGGGGCCGGAGGGGCGGGCCAGAGCGTAGCGACCCCCAAGGAAAGCTTGCAGAGACGCAACCAAAGCCTTACTTTGCCACGATAATTTTGTGGAACATCCTTGACGCCGGGCATTGACCATGCTTTTCACTCGCTCCAATCTTTAGGTAAATCCCCATGGCCATCTACATCGAAGACCTCATCGAAACCCCCAGCCTTTTTGAGAAATTGAGCACCAAGCAGCCCAAGTGCTGCAATTGTGACGTGGAGTTGCATGAATCGATCACCGGCAAGCGGACTACTCCTCAGGGAGAGGCTTGCAGTGATTGCTATTACGAGTTGCTGGGTGATTTGGTGGAGCAACATCCGATTGTTTCGGCAGGAATTCGTCGCGGTTAATTTTCGATTAACCACAAGACGGGCCTGGGAGGCGCGACGTGCTGTCGGGTTGGAGGCTTCGTAGATTTCATTTACGTGTGATTACCTATTTCCTTGGAACCGAGGAGACCGATGCCTACGCCCGTGACTTTTTGAGTCGGCTAGACAGGTTTGAGAAATTTCCCACGGTGTGGTGCCCCATCACGCATTCGGGGGTAGAACTGCTGAAGATATTGGTGGCGATCATCGCCAAAGAATTCCCGGCGATGCCAAAAATCCGCGTGTTGTCTATTGAACTGGACAATGGGAACAAGAATATCCGTTTCGTCGGTGGTCGACCCAAGGATGTTCTAAAGGGGGAAAGTATCCTGCTTTTGGATGGTGCAATTCACTCTGGAAGCATGATGAGTGCGTGCGCAGAAAAGGTTCTCTCATACGGTCCTTCGGAATTGAGCAGTTACGCACTGGTTGTAAAACGTGGTTCTGCGTTTATTCCAACGTTGTGGGGGTTGTTGATCAGCGAGACAGACAGAGCCTTCTTTTCTTTAAAACGCATTCCGAACAACCGCCTTAATGCGGCTGCTCATGATGACGGCCAAAAGCGCCAACCGCTAGTTCACCTCGAACGTTTGTCGGAGGCGATGTTGAAGAGTCGCCGAGTGGTAACGAAAGTGGCCTCGATGGATCGGATGAAATGGAGCGACCGTCATTTTCAGATGCTCGCGAGCGACTACCACACTTGCACCTATGTTTTACGGTGTGGAAAACGAATAATCGGATACTTGACGATGCACGCCTTGGGCGACGGGAGCTTGATGATCGACGAAGTTGCGATCGATAATAGCCAACAAGGTCGCCATTACGGCGGTGTCCTGATGCGCTTTGCCGATACGCTCAGCCGACAAGGTGACTGCCCCGCAGTGCGTTTGCTCGCCATCGAAAATAATGTGCCTTTCTATCAGAAATTTGAATACCGACTTGTAGAGGCGCAGGAAGCAATCGTTCTCGATAATGAACGTTATCACCTCATGGAAAAAGTGGTGTTGTTTCACCGTAGCCCGCTGAGGTAGCAACCGAAGCACTCGAATTTTTCGGGGTTGGCTTTGCCTCGATCTTACTTTCGCCGGCGGGGCATATGGATGGCGGGGGTATCCTGCCGCTCGTTTCGCTTTGCGTCGAAGGCGATGTGAATGAGCGCGAGAGGCTGGTGCTTTTCCTCGCACGGCGATACGCTTCAACCTTGATGCCGGAACTCGACCCCGATTTGCCGCTTCCGTCGCATGTCTCCTATGGTGAAGCGGACACGCGCGCGAAGCTGATTGATCCGAAGCTGCACGGTTGCGGCTGGACGGAGGATTTCATTCGGCGTGAGGAGACGGCAGGGGAAATCGAAATCGTCGACGGTCGAGCCGTGCGGGCAATCAAAGGGCGGGTTGACTACACGTTGCGGCTTCGCGTTACGGAGCACTCGCAGCCCGTTGCCGTCGCCTACATCGAAGCAAAGGCAGAGGCGAACACCCCGGGCACCGGCTTGGAACAAGCCAAAGGCTACGCGGCAGCATCGAAACGCCACAACGTGCCGTTTGTTTTCGCCACCAATGGGCACCAGTTCGTCGAATACGATGGCTTCACGCAGCAGACCTCCGCCCCAAAAGCACTGCCGCAGTTTCCGACGCCCGCAGAACTCCGGCTCCGCTATGAGCAGGGAAAGGGTTTCGCGCTCGATTCCGAGGCCGCGAAACCTTTACTCGTTCCCTATCCCGGCGGCGAAGCAACGCGGAGGTATTACCAAGACGCCGCGATTCGCGCCGTGCTCGAAAAAGTCGCGACCGGCGAAAAGAAGGCGTTGCTCTCGTTGGCGACTGGCGCGGGCAAGACTTTCATTGCGGTGAATCTACTTCGACGCATCGCCGACGCGGGCCAACTTCGCCGTGCGCTCTTCGTTTGCGACCGCGATGAACTGCGCACCCAAGCTCTCACCGCCTTTGGGAATATCTTCGGCGGCGATGTGGCCGAAGTTTTCGAGGGCGACGACGGCAAAAACAACGCGCGCAACGCGCGCATTCACATCGCCACCTATCAGACGCTCGACATCGACTCCGACGAAGCCGCCGCGAATTTCCTCGCGAAGCACTACGCGGAAAATGCGTTCTCGCACATCATCATCGACGAGTGCCACCGCTCCGCTTGGGGCAAGTGGTCGCAGGTGCTCAAGCGCAACCCGGGCGCGATCCAGGTTGGCCTCACGGCGACGCCGCGCGAATTGATCCTCACCGCGAAGAAACACGCGGAACAAACCGGGGACGCCGCGCAGGATGCCGCCACGCGTGAAGACGAGCGCATCCTTGCCGACAACCTCAAATACTTTGGCGAGCCAGTTTACGAATACTCGCTGGCGCAAGGCATCGAAGATGGCTACCTCGCTCCACCGGAGATTTTCACCTTCGACATTTTCCACGATGGAAAAGCCGAGTCGGAGCGCGAGTCGGGTGTGGTCCGGGAAGACGTAGCCTCCAAGCCGCTGCACGACGCGCACACGGGCGCGCCGCTCACCGCCGCCTCTCTCGATCCCCGCTACGCG